>Ga0315555_1003615_pt1 | contig 10613 bp, 10 predicted proteins | sample SalMarSW160380MG_FD_202113 | JGI IMG/M metagenome (GOLD analysis project Ga0315555, IMG submission 202113) | Salt marsh sediment microbial communities from the Plum Island Ecosystem LTER, Massachusetts, United States - Salt Marsh Sediment SW1603-80 ...
GCTGGTGGATGAATTTGTGATTGCCGTCGGCAAATCTGATGACGATGATAATACCCGTGAACAGGTAGCCGCCATTGGCGATCCGAAGCTGAAAATCATCGACACTGTCTGGAGTATTGAGAAGTATCCAAAGGGTATGGAAAATGCCCATCAGACAGATATTGCCAAAGAAGCCTGCTCGGGCGACTGGTTGTTTTACCTGCAGGCGGACGAAGTTATCCATGAAAAATACCTGCCAATTATTAAAGCCCGTTGCAAGGAATTGCTGCATAACCGCCGGGTGGAAGGAATGCTTTTCAAATACCGGCATTTCTGGGGCGATTATGATCATTACCATATCAATCATCGCTGGTATAAAAATGAAATCCGGATCATTCGCAATGACCCGGACATCCATTCCTGGGAATCAGCCCAATCGTTTCGCCGGATTCCTGATTTTGATGGCTTATCCTACCGGCAGCAGGAAAATACCTACAAGCTGAAAGTTGCGAAGGTCGATGCCTACGTGTATCATTATGGCTGGGTGCGTCCACCCCATCTGATGCAGAATAAAAAAAAGGCGCTGGATACGGTTCATAAGGGTGCCCAGCAAGTGCAGGAAAAGTATAAAAATGCTGGCGGCGAATTTGATTATGGGCCACTGGATCGCCTGGCGGTTTTCAAGGAGTCCCATCCTGAAGTGATGGGGGAGATGCTCGCCCGGATGAATTGGCGGGACAAGCTGCAATATTCCGGTAATCCCAGTCCCTATCGCGAACTTCATAAACATGAAATGCCCAAATACCGTTTTCTGACATGGATTGAGCAACACCTGCTCGGTGGCGGATCACTGGGAGGTTTCAGAAATTATCAATTACTGCGGGGAGTTTAGCAGACCCTATTGATATTATGGTAAAATTATCGGTCGTCCTTATAACCAAAAACGAAGCACAGAATATCAGCCGCTGTCTGAAATCGGTGGATTGGGCAGATGAAATCGTAGTGCTGGATACCGGTTCGGGCGATAGTACGGTCGATATTTGCACAAGTGCCGGTTGTAAGGTTTTCCAAAGTGAATGGCTGGGCTATGGTAGAAGCAAAGCACTGGCGGTGACAAAAGCCAGCAACAACTGGATTCTGTCCATCGATGCCGATGAAGAACTGTCTCCGGAGCTGGCTGAAGCCATCCGGAAGACGCTGACAACGGAACCGGAATTCCAAGCCTATCGCATCCGGCGCTGTTCTTATTATTTAGGAAAAATGATTAGGTATTCCGGCTGGAACCGTGATTTTCCGGTGCGTCTGTTTGACCGGCAATTTGGGACATTCAACGATAAAATGACGCACGAATCGGTCATAATAGAGGGACCGAAAGGGACGTTTACAGAAGCGATGTTTCATTACACCTATCCGACAATTCAAAGCCATATTGATAAAATGCAGCGTTACAGTGAACTTGGTGCAGAGGCGTTATTTCAGAAAAGTGTCCGTCATGCGATACTGTTTGCTGTTCTGAGCGGTTGGTATAAATTTTTCAGAATGTACATTCTGCAAGCTGGCTTTCTAGATGGCAAAATCGGATTTGTCCTGGCGAAGAATTCCGCCTTTGGCGTCTATCTGAAATATCTCAAATTGTGGCAAAAATGGCGTTGAGTATCCTTCATCTGGACACCGGCAGAGAATGGCGCGGCGGGCAGCAGCAGGCGGCTTATCTGCATCAGAAGCTGCTGGAACAGGGTATAGAAAGCCTGATGATCTGTCCAAAAAATTCACCAATGGCGCGGTACTGTATCGAAAGAAAACTACCGGTTCAACCAATTAAAATAATACATTCACTTGATATTTTTGCTGCACGCAGAATCAGTCAAATTGCCTGCAAGGATAAATCCTCGATTTTGCAGATGCATACTGGCAATGCTATCAGTCTGGGATTATTGGCAAAAATGTTTTATGGGGGAATCAAACTAATTGCTGTCCGAAGGGTGGATTTCAAGACTGGTAAAAACCTGTTATCACGCTGGAAATACAATACCAATAAGCTGGATAAAATCGTCTGTATTTCAGAAAAAATTCGCTCCGTCATGCTTGAAAGCGGTGTGCCGGAACATAAAATAATAGTCATTCATAGTGGTGTTGATCTTGATAAATTCAGGGATACTGCTGGCGATCCGGTGCAATTAAAACGGGAATTGAATCTTCCCGAAGATGTTCTGCTGATCGGGACTGTGGCAGCTACGGCAGGGCATAAGGATTATCCCAATTTACTGAACGCTGCAGCGAAAATAATCAAGGTCCGCGACAAAGTTTACTTTTGTGCGGTGGGCAATGGTCCGCTCGAGAAAGAAATCCGCCAACAAGCAAACAACCTGCAGCTTGGTGAGCGTTTTGTGTTTGCCGGTTTCCGGGAAGATGTGGGGCGTTTTTTGAAGAGCTTTGACATTTTTGTCTTAGCCTCGAAACGGGAAGGATTAGGTACATCGCTGCTGGATGCGCAAGCCTTGGGATTGCCGATTGTTGCCTGTGAAAGCGGCGGCATTCCGGAGATCATTAAAAATGAGGAATCCGGATTGCTGGTTCCTCCCCGGAATCCCAAAGCGCTGGCAGATGGATTGTTACGCTTGATTGATAATAATGCGCTGCGGGAGAAATTGGGTAAAAATGCACAACAACGCGTCAAAGCATTTGACATTAATCTGACAGTCAAAAAATATGTCGAATTATATCATGAGTTGATCGGTGAGTGAATTTCAGAAAATACTGGTGCTGCAAACGGCGTTTATTGGCGATGTTGTTCTGAGTACCAATTTTATCTGCGGCTTGAAGGAAGTATTCCCGGCGGCGGAGATTGATATTTTGCTGATTCCTGAAACATCAATTTTATATCGCTACAATCCGCATATTCACAAAATTATCGAATTTGATAAACGTAAAATCAGGCGGCGGATCTTATCATTTTTTCATGTAATCAGCAAGATTCGGGAAAATCACTATGACCTGGCGATTTCGATTCAGACCTCTTTTACGTCAGCCTTGCTGATGAAATGGGGTGGTGTTCCGGAACGGCTGGGATTTCCACGCCAGAAATTACTGACTAAATCGATTAACCTTACCCGCGGACTGCCTGTTGTCAGGCGCACACTGGAGCTGCTGAAACCATTCAGCGATCGGCAATTTGATATTCAAACGGAACTGTTCTGGAGTTATGAAGAGGAACAGCAGGCGCAAGCGGCGCTGGCGACTCTTGCAATGGAGAAACCGATTGTCGGCATTGCGCCCGGATCGGTCTGGACAACCAAACGTTATCCCAAAGAGTATTTCACCGAATTGATGAAAATGCTGGATAAAAATGGTGTCCAGATTGTGTTGATTGGGGGATCCGAAGATGCTGAACTGTGTCAGAAAATTATCCAAAACTCCGGTGCTAAAGCGCTCAATTTAGCCGGCAGGCTCACCCTGTTAGCTTCGGCTGCGGTGATCAAAAAGCTGGCGTTGTTGGTGACCAATGACAGCGCACCCCTGCATCTGGCAAATGCGGTGAAAACCGATGTGCTGGCGATTTTTGGTCCCACGGTGAAAAAAGCAGGTTTTTTTCCCTATCGGGAAAATGACAGGGTTCTGGAAATCGACCTTTACTGCCGTCCCTGTGGAAAGCATGGCGGGCGGCGCTGTCCGGAAAAGCATTTTCGCTGTATGCTGGAAATCACACCGGAACAGGTTTTTAAAGAAGTGATGTCGTATATTCGGAAGGATGAACATGACACAAAATAAAATTGTATTGCTGACCGGCTACAATCGGTTTTTCGGACAGACCCGCAAACCCTGGGTCAGTATGGACACCAACGCAATTATTAAAAAGCTGACGAAAAACGGATTTACCGTTGAAGAATACGGTTTTCATGAAATTATCAACAAAAATATCCCGATCACTGATTCAGTCATTTTTTATACATTCAGCCAGCGGGAAAATCTGCGCAAGTATATGATCGATGCCATCCGCTATCTGGATAACGGCAGCAACCTGATTGTTCCGTCGCAGGAACTGTTGAATTGTCACGAAAACAAAGGCTACCAGGAACTATTGAAAAAGAGGCTGAATATTGAAGGATTGGACGGCTACTATTTCAGCAGCAAGCGGGAGTTGGCTCACTATAAGCTCCAATTTCCGGTAGTTCTGAAATTGGTGGAAGGCTCCAATGCCAAGGGTGTTTTCCTCGTCCATTCGCGGGAAGCATTACTGAAAACCATTGAAAAAATCGAAGGGCGCACCGGGATTCTTACAACACTGGATTTCTTTCGGCGGAAATATCTGCGTAAAAAGTCATTTCCCGATTTTCCGGATTATGATGACCGCCGTGACTATTATCAGTATCGTGATTATATCGTTCCTGAACAGCGCTTTGTTCTGCAGGAGTATGCGCCGGAGCTCAGTCATGATTTTCGGGTAACGGTATTTTATGATCATTACTACGTCTTGAAGCGGCAGGTTCGCAAAAATGATTTTCGTGCCAGTGGTTCCAAGATGTTCGACCTGAGTTCTGACGTTGATGAAAAATTATTGGATTATGCTCATGGGATTTTCCATAAAATGAACAATCCGCATCTGTCGCTGGATATCGGGCAAATTGGTGAGCGCTTTGTTCTGTTTGAATTTCAGGCGATGCATTTTGGTGTTCGGGCGCTGCTGAAGAATCGCGGGCACTACGGCAATATTGATGGCAAGTGGCAGTTTAGCCCCTCGCAGCTGAGCATCGAGGAAGAAATTGCCCTGGGGCTGGTGAAATTCCTGAAAAATGATCAGAAATAAACGATGGTTTTTTCTTATTATTTATATAAATATCCCTACCGCTGTCTCTGGTTCTTGAACCGTATGTTTCGAAAAAGGCAACTCATCGTGTTCTACTGTGCAGAACCGCTGGACTGTTTTATTCTGGATAATTTGAAAGCGCATCTGCCGCCGGTGGAAATTGTTGCCAAAGGAAAACGGACCAAAGCGTATCTCAGAGCCCAGGGAGTTTCCTACCGAACTATGCCGGTCTTCCCGGATGCGGTGATCATGTGTCGGCATGCCGCCCATAAATTTCCAGTGGCAGCGATTAAAAAATTCGGGATGCGGCATGGCGTGTACCATTTTAAGCGATTCACCAAAGTCCGCAATTATAATGCTTTTGACCGCTTTTTTGTTACCAGTCAGGCGGAGGTCAAACAGGCGGAAGCAGTTGGTATCGCGTCGGCGGTGGCGATTGGTTTTCCAAAACTGGATCGTTATTTTCAAAACGGCTACGGTGATGAATTTCTGGGAGAAATTAGAGCGAAGTACAATATCGATCCGGTTAAAAAGACACTGCTGTTTTCCGCGACCTGGGAAAAATCCGGCATGTCGGCTATTCGCAAATGGTATAGTCGGCTCAATGAACTGACCGAAGATTATAATATTCTCGTAACGGTTCATCCGTGGAATTCAAAGGCAATGATTGCTGTCATTCAAAATACTCCGAGGGTTCAATTTATCGATGAGCCGGACCTGATGCCCTTTATGCTTCTCGCGGATTTGATGATCAGTGATACGAGTTCAATCATCGGAGAATATTGCGTGCTGCAGAAACCGATGATCACATTCCGGGTTGCGGACTCCCGGCGCTCGCTGCCGGAGATTACGGAGCTGCTGGCGCAGATCAGTATTCAGGTGGATAGTTTTGATGAACTGCGAACCGCAATCGATCGGGCATTTCATAAAGATGCTGAATTGCAGAGGCATCAAAAAGCTGCAATCCATCTGATGTATGATGATTTTACCGATGGATTGGCAGGCAAAAGAGCGGCTGATATTATCCGCAAACACCTTGAGAAGATGTAATTTTAAACCATAGAATCGTAACAATAAAATCTCATCGGTATCAAAACAGAGGATAATTTACTTGGAGATTTGTTGATTTGGAGAGAACTACAATAAATATCGGCGCTGATGTTGAAGCGTTATAAACCTGTGATATAATTCAAAATTAAAAAGTGTTTTGTGATTTTAAAATATTTGAAAGGATAATTTGATGAAGTACAGAAAATTAGGTACATCGGATGTTGAGATTTCGGAAATTGGTCTGGGTTGCTGGACCCTGGGTGGTCTGAACTGGGTCAACGGAACTCCGAACGGCTGGGCGAATGTGGATGAAAATGAAGCCATACAAGCGATTCATTATGCCCTCGATCAAGGCGTCAATCATTTTGACAATGCCGATGTTTACGGTAATGGCAGGGCAGAGCGCATGCTGGCGAAAGCGCTTGGCAACCGTAATAAAGATGTTGTAATTGCGACTAAAGTCGGCTGGTTTCCGGGTACCGCGGCGCACGCCTATGAACCACAACATATTCGCCATCAGCTGGAGCAGTCACTGGTCAACCTGCAAAGGGATTATGTGGATATTTATTATTTCCATCATGGTGATTTCGGCAAGGACGACTTTTATCTGGACGATGCTGTAGAGATGATCTATCGGCTGAAAGAAGAGGGTAAAGTCCGTCTGATTGGGCAGTCCGCGTATTCGGATGATGATTTTCGCCGCCTGGTTCCCAAAGTAAAACCGGATGTTTTACAAAGCTGGGCAAATGCCAATGATGATCATTTCATCGCCGATGGTTCACCGGTCGGAAACTTGCTGAAAGAGAAGAAAATGTCCTTTGTTGCCTTCAGTCCGTTGGCACAAGGACTCCTATTGAATAAATACACGTCGAAGAATATGCCGAAATTTAAGGAGGGTGATCACCGTAAGAACTCGGATAATTTCAAACTGGAAAGTATTCAAGAGATTGAGAAAAAAATGGAGAAGATTGTCGCCCATTTTGGCAGTGAGGTCAAAGATCTCAGTCGATTTGCATTGCAATATCTTCTGAGTTTTCCGGTAGTTGGTTCGGTGATTCCGGGCTTTCGTAACCAACACCAGGTAGAAGCGAATCTTTGGGGAGCGGAGATGCCGCTGAGTATCGAGGATATCCGGTTTATTCAGGATGTTTTCAGAAGTTAAGCGGAGTGATTATTGAAATGTTGGGAAGGAGTGAAGGATGATTGAATCACGCTGTGCCTGGCCAGGTAATGACCCATTGATGATTGACTACCACGATGATGAGTGGGGCGTTCCGCTGCATGAAGACCGGAAACTGTTTGAATTCATGGTGCTGGATGCGTTTCAGGCGGGATTGAGCTGGTCAACAATTCTGAAGAAGCGCGAAAATTTTCGGAAGGCTTTTGATAATTTTGAACCGCCAAAAATTGCATTCTATAATCAAAACAAAATTAATCAGTTGATGCAAAATGCCGGGATTATCCGGAATAAGGCGAAAATCAATTCGGCAGTAAAAAATGCCCGGGCATTTCTGGAAATTCAAAAAGAATTCGGGACCTTTGATAGATACATCTGGCAATTTGTCGGCAGCAAACCAATTATCAATAAATGGAAAACCATGGCAGAAATCCCGGCGAAAAGCCCGGAAGCAGAAGCCATGAGCGCCGACCTGAAAAAACGGGAATTTGCATTTGTCGGACCAACCATCTGCTATGCGTTTATGCAGGCGGCGGGGCTTGTGAATGATCACGTCGTTTCATGTTTTCGGTATAAGACCATTAAAGATATGAGGTAGCCATGATGCCGCCGATTTTGATTATAGGAATTATCCTGACCACCGGTTTTATAATAGGCGAAATCGCCACCCGGTTGAAGTTGCCAAAGGTAACAGGCTATATTATAGCGGGAATTCTCCTGAATCCCGATCTTTTTAAAATTATTCCTCCAAATTTTATCAGATATACCGATATCATTACCAACGTTTCACTGGCTTTTATTACCTTTTCCGTGGGCGGGACGCTGCTCTTCTCCCGGTTGAAAGTTCTGGGAAAAACCATCGGTTTCATTACTGTTTTCGAAGCAGAGTTTGCATTTTTGACAGTTGTACTGGGCAGTCTGATTGTAGCGCCCTGGCTATTGCCACTGAATCAAGCCGGCTGGCTGACGGTTTTCATTCCTATCAGTCTTTTATTCGGTATAGTGGCGTCACCAACCGATCCTTCGGCTACACTGGCGATTGTACATGAATTCAATGCCAGGGGCACAGTCACATCGACTATCATGGGAGTGGCGGCTTTTGACGATGCAATCGGTATTCTGAATTACAGCATCTTTGTCATTGCTGCTGAGGTTCTGATCCAGCATCAGGGCTTTCATGTGATGACAACGTTATTCGCGCCACTAATGCAGATTTTCGGAGCCGTCGCTTGTGGTATAATCTTTGGGTTTATTTTCAATCAGGTGTGCCGCTTGATCAGGAGTGAATCGGAAGGGATTCTAATTGTCATCCTGCTGGGGCTGCTGATGCTATGTTTCGGACTGGCAAAGACATTGAATGTCGATGAACTGCTGGCGACGATGGTTATGGGAAGTGTGGTCGTTAATTTCAATCCGAATCATCAGAAAATATTCCGCCTCCTGGAACGTTATACCGAACAATTGGTGTTTGTATTATTTTTTACCATCAGTGGGATGCAGTTGCAATTTAATGTTCTACTGGATTATTCCTGGCTGGTGCTCTTTTTTGTTATCTTTCGGACAATTGGCAAGATAGCCGGAACCTATCTCGGATCAATTCTGTCAACGGCGCCGACAAAGGTCAGAAAATATACCGCTGGCGGGCTGATTCCCCAGGGGGGGATCGTGATAGGTCTGGCGTTGATGATCAAACAGAATCCGGTTTTCTCACAATTCTCAGATATTTTTCTGAGTATTATTATCGGCGCGACGGTGATCCATGAATTGGTTGGACCCCTGTTGGCAGAGAATTCCTTGAAGAAAGCCGATGAATTAAAAGTGAAAAAGCATGTTTAAATTACCAATCAAATATATCCTGTTAGCCATCTTTGCCTGCCTGCTCTGGTCCACGGCATTTGTGGGCGTCAAGATCGGGCTGCAGTATGCGAAACCCTTTGGTTTTGCGGGAATTCGCTTCATGATCAGCGGATTGATCCTGTTGCCTTTTACCGGAGGTTTGCTCCGTTACATCAGGATAATACGGATAAATTTCCGGAGAATTCTGATCATTGCGTTGACCCAGACCTTTGTTGCCTACGCATTTTTTTATTTTGGCATGACGCTGGTGCCCGGTGCATTGGCAGCGATTGTGATCGGCGCCTCGCCACTGATTTTCGCGCTGGTAGCCCATGTAATGATGCATGACGATAAGATTACCCTGCTAAAACTTGTCAGTATGCTGATCGGATTTGCTGGGGTGGCAATTATCGGTGTCAGCCGGCAACCGTGGCAATCCGCCGGATTGACGGAATTTATCGGGATTTTAATTCTTTTAGTCGGCAGTACTTCCGGCGCAATCGGGAATGTTCTGGTGTCCAAGGATGATAAAGGAATTCCACCGATAGTGCTGAGTTCGGCACAGTTGTTTATTGGCGGATTTCTTCTGTTTTTATTATCCTTGATCCTGGAAGGCAGTCCATTGAAATCATACCCGGTCGAATATTTTATTACCCTGTTGTATCTGTCGGTTCTGTCAGCGGTGGCTTTTTCCATCTGGTTTTTTTTGCTGAAAAAACCGGGCGTAAAGGTTTCCAGCCTGAATCTCTGGAAATTCATCATACCGGTTTTCGGGGCGATGATTGCCTGGATTCTACTGCCCGATGAACATCCGGAACTGTTTGCAATTGTCGGAATGGTGTTCGTTGCGTTGTCGATTCTCTCGTTTAATTTATGCAATATATTCAGTAAAAGCTGCGATTAGTCGCGATAGCATTGACCTAAAACTTATTTTTTTCCCGCCTGAATTACTATAAATTCAACGGAAAGATATTCATTAAGCACGAGGAGATATTCATGGACAGGCAGAAATTTGAGAGTGTACTGGATTTCGCAATTGATCGGGAAAAAGAGGCGGTCAGTTTCTACAACGATCTAATTAAACAGACCAAATCTTTTGAAATTATGGAGACCATCCGGTCGATTGAATTAATGGAGCGAAACCATATCAGAATCATTGAAAAAATGAAAAACCATGAGATCGACGCTGGGGCTATTCGGATGGTGAATGATCTTAGAATCAGTGAATATCTGGTTCTACCGGACAACAAGGTACCGGGTAGTTATCAGGACTTGTTAATCACCGCCATGAAACGGGAAGAACTGTCTTATAAGCTTTATCTGTCACTGGCTGAAGATATCGAAATTCCTGAGATAAAAAAAATCTTTCAAAAGCTGGCATCTGAAGAAATCCAGCATAAACTTACTTTCGAAAAGTTGTATGACAGCGACATATTAAAAGAAAATTAATTCGCCATCAATAACTCTTTTTAGGGATTTTATGAATTTTATTGTGTTAAATGGCAGCCCGAAGGGACCGGTCAGTGTCACAATGCAATATATTCATTTTTTGGAAAAGAGTTATCCCGAGCATAATTTTGAATTAATCCATATTGCTCAACACATCGGGAAAATTGAAAAAGATCCCGATACTTTTCATGAAATTATGGGCAAAATCAAAAATGCCGATGCGATTATCTGGGCGTTTCCACTCTATGTTTATCTGGTACATGCCGATTATAAACGGTTTATTGAGCTGATATTTAAGCGTGACGCAGTCGCGGTTTT
>Ga0315555_1003620_pt1 | contig 10607 bp, 9 predicted proteins | sample SalMarSW160380MG_FD_202113 | JGI IMG/M metagenome (GOLD analysis project Ga0315555, IMG submission 202113) | Salt marsh sediment microbial communities from the Plum Island Ecosystem LTER, Massachusetts, United States - Salt Marsh Sediment SW1603-80 ...
TGAAAAGCCCCTTTTGATAACCTTTCGGTAATAACATTACATCCCACTAATAGATTTAAGAAAACATGCCAAAAATGCCCCATGCCTTGCTGTGGGGTTTTTGCTTGGGGGGTAGTTTGCTGGTTTGTGATGGGTGATGAATGCCGGATTAATTTCGGCTATTTTTTGTAAAAAAGCCTTGACTGACACCCTTTTGCTCAATAGAATTTATTCATTATCGCAATAAGCTCGAACATTACTGTTAGGCGCGAAGCAACCAAAGTTTGCAGAAAAAGGAGAAAGACATGACTATTACCCTGCCCAACCTTCCCTACGGCAAAGATGCTCTCGCACCACATATCAGCTCGAAGACGTTGGATTTTCATCATGGGAAACACCATAACGTTTATGTTACCAACCTGAACAAGCTGATTGAGGGCACTGAGTTGGCCGGCGAGACGCTGGAGGATATCATTAAAAAGACGGTAAACGATGCTGAAAAAGTTGGCATCTTCAACAACGCGGCTCAGGTTTGGAACCATACTTTTTACTGGCAATCTATGAGACCCAATGGCGGGGGATTGCCCACTGGCAACATCGCAGAAAAGATCGACTCCGATTTCGGAGGCCATGATAACTTCATTGAACAGTTGAAGAATGCCGGTCTCACTCAGTTCGGCAGCGGCTGGGCATGGCTGGTAATGAACAATAGCAAGCTGGAGATTATGAAGACATCAAATGCTGATTCTCCCATAGCTCATGGTGTGAAGCCCTTATTGACGGTGGACGTCTGGGAGCATGCATATTACCTCGACTACCAAAACGCGCGCGGCGATTATCTTGATGCCTTCATTAAGAATCTTATCAACTGGGAGTTCGTCAACTCTCATCTTGGTTAGCTGCTGGGCAAAAAAACGAGGGCCAGAGTGGGCGTGCTGAAGCTGGAAATAGGTAAGAGATACATTGAGAAGTTTGAACAAAAGATGGAACGCGATACAAAAAACCGCGACTTCCGTTGCAGTCCGCTTCGTTGCTGTGACACAGTTCAAAGATAATTTATCCCCTGACAATCGCATCTATGCGGGCAGGAAAACCCGCGTTTTTTCCCTTTGAAGTGATAAAAAACATCGATCCTGGCGGTCATCCGGGGGGTGTGCTGGAAATTTTCACTTCGATCTCTAATCCCATCGCATATAGAGAAATCTTCAAAGGCCTTTACAACCTCTCTTGAAAAGCCATATAATAACTCCAAATGAATAAGGGGGGGTACGGCATGAAGACGTTCATTATTCTCTTAGTTGCGATTGCTTCCGTCTGTACCGCGGCATACGGCCAGGTTGAGAAGGGGGACTCGCAACCCACGGGCTTTAATCTTGATCAAGATCAGCTCTTACGCCGTCTTGCTACCCTCAAGCCATTCACACCTGACACAGAAGGGTCTGAACCAGGGCACGCCTTTGTAGTCACACAAGAGGAGTTTAGAAACTCCCTGACTTTTCTTTCAGAGGAGAAAATTGATGAGCTAATGGAAAAATTTGACAATGCCGTAGCGTTTTCCTTCAAAGACGACACGCAATTTCTTACGCTGACGCGCTGGAAAGATCAAGAAGCTGCTCAAAGGTTTATGAAGGTCGAAGATGACTTGTGGCACCTGAAGGATAAACAATTTAAACAGTATATCAAAAAGGTTATATACCAAGAAATAGATATAGCGAAAGATGAAAAGGCCCTGCTGAACAGAAAGACGCTTCAACAGGATGAGCAGACGCAAGATGTCACCATCTTTGTTTCAGCGCGGAGAAAATATCTGTTCGAATGTACCGTTATCGGTAACTATCAGGATAGTGAGATTAAAAAACTCATTTTGAACATCTGGAAGATAGTCGGATCATCAGAGAAGGAGTGAGTGCGATACGTTACACGATCCTGAAAAAGGCATTGATTTCTTTTCTTCCGCTCATCAGTTTACTCGGTAAATACATTTATTTCCTCTACCCAGCGGGAGAGGGAGTAGATGGTATTTTCATCGTTTGTTGGAGACGATCCTTCACAGCGATTTGCATAATTTGATAATCAACCCTTCCAGGAGGAGCCGTTTTGGCAAAGGGCTCCGCTTCAGGCTCAAATCCGTCTCCCACAGATTCATCAGCGCCCTCTGCAAGGCCTGTTGAGAAAACCCTTTTGCCTGGGCGGATAGTTCCTTGAGGTAGTAGGGGTTGGAGATCCCGAGCTGCTTTTTGACCTCCGCTGCCCCCCCTCCCTGTGTGAGGGCCTCCTTGGTCATCAGGAGATGACGGAACTGCCGGGAGATCATTCCCAAGATCTTTAAGGGAGGTTCCCCGCTTTCCCATATTTTTCCGAATACCCGGAAGGCCCTCTTGAGGTTCCGTTCCCCGATCGCCTTGGTGAGCTCAAAGATGGTGTTGACCCGTACTTCGGACACCACCCCCTCCACATCCTGTAACTCTATCCGTTTCTCGTCTCCGATATAAAGGGAGACCTTCGCAAGCTCATTGCGTAACCCCTGGAGGTCACTGCCGACGGCCTCCTGGAGATACCCTGCGGCCCCAGGGGATATCTCCTTGCCCAACTCCAGGGCGATGGCGCGGATCCAATGGGGTGTCTCCTTTTGAGGGAGCTGTTTGAGATGGAAGGCGCCATCTTTTACTGCCTTGATGAACTCCGACGGCATCCCTTCTGCGATGAAGATCAGTGAGGTCGTGGGGGAGGGAGATTGGAGGTACGGGATGAAAGACCGCAGGTCACCCTGGTTGTATCGATGGGCACCCTTGACGAGGACTACCCTGCGCTGGGCCATGCAGGGTAGGGTGTTGCAGGCGGTGATGACCTCTGATGGCGGGGCCTGGTCCGCATCATACGAGGTGAAATTGAGCTCTTTGAATTGAGAGGGAAGAAGCGCTGTTAAGATCTTCTCGCGAGCCCTCTCGATGAGGAAGCCCTCATCTCCGTAGAGAAGGTAGAAAGGTTGGCCCTTCCCCGTGGTCAATTCCTCTTCTAAACGCCCAAAATCCGTCCTCAGTCTTAAAACCTCTCTTTGATCTTGATATAGATCTCTTCGGCCAGATCAGCAGCTACCTTGCGGATGGCGCTGTCCTTTCTCCCATCTTCCACTATTACGTTCGTAGAGGCCAGATATTCCGATTCACCCTTGATGTTATCACCTCGCCAGAGGATCTCATCGTTCCCCTTGCGGATCAGAAGGAGATTCAGGGTGATGGTGACCCGATATTCCCGCGCTCGAGCCTCCTCATCATAGGCAAGGGAGCTGACCGTGAGGGAGGTGATGGTCCCCTGGAGAGAGGCCTGTGCCTTGTTTTCGCTCACGATATCCACTTCCCGCCGAAAGATGAATTCCCTGCGCAAGGCCGAGACCAAGATCGAGCTGAGATTGGCTTCCTTGGTCGTGTTCTCCAAGGGTGTGATGGCCAGGGAAGTTATCCCTTCGGGAAACTCCCCCCCTCTGCCCATAATCTGATAGCCACATCCAAGGATTATAGATACGAGGATAATGGGAGCAAGCAGGATGATGACACTTTTTATGCGCATACGATATTGACCAACTTCTGGGGAACGAAGATGGTCTTTTTCACCTCCTTTCCATTGATGTGCCGCCTCACCTTGGGGCTGGTCAGGGCCATTTCTTTGATTTTTTTCTCTCCGGATGAGACGGGGACGAGGAGGCGATCTCTGAGCTTGCCGTTGACCTGCACGACTATGACGATCTCCTCCTTGGCGATGGCCTCTCGGTCGTATTCCGGCCAGGGGGCCTTGACGACGCTCTCCTTATTTTCCAAGATCTCCCAGAGTTCTTCCGCCACATGGGGGACGAAGGGGGACAGAAGCAGTATAAGCGATTCTATGGTCTCACGCCAGACAAATCTGGCCAGGGGGGAGTCTTCTATGTCTTCCTTGATCTGGTAGATGTAGTTTACCAACTCCATCGCCGCGGCAATAGCGGTGTTGAAGTGGAACCGCTCGATATCATCCGTCACCTTTTTGATGGTCTTATGTAGCTTTTGGTGCATCTCCCAGAGAGCAGGGGGGAAATCGGCCTTCCCCATGGGGGATGGCTCTTTCGCAAGACGGTCTCTCAACTCGTAGACCAGCCTCCAGACACGATGGAGGAAACGAGAGCCGCCCTCCACTCCCTCCTCCTTCCAATCCAGGTCCCTTTCCGGTGGGGCGGCAAAGAGGCTGAAGAGACGGGTGGTGTCTGCGCCATACCGTTTTATCATATCTTCGGGGTCAACGATGTTCCCCTTCGACTTGGACATCTTGGCCCCATCCTTGATCACCATCCCCTGGGTGAGGAGGTTGGTGAAGGGTTCATCAAAAGGGACGATCCCCATGTCCCTCAGCACCTTGGTGAAGAATCTGGCATAGAGGAGATGGAGGATGGCGTGTTCTATCCCTCCGATGTACTGATCGACGGGCATCCAGTATTGTAAACGCTCCGTATCAAGGGGCCCCTCGTCGTAGTCCGGGCTGGTGTAGCGGGCAAAATACCAGGAGGACTCCACAAAGGTATCCATTGTATCCGTTTCCCTCCGGGCCGCTCCTCCACAAGCGGGGCAGGTAGTCTCGACGAAGGATCGCAGGTCGGCGAGCGGAGACCCTCCGCTCGCCTTCGGCTTGACATCTAAGGGGAGGACCACCGGCAGGTCTTTTTCCGGAACGGTCTGGATACCGCAGCGTTCGCAGTAGATGATGGGGATGGGCGCACCCCAATACCGCTGCCGGGAGATCCCCCAATCGCGCAGACGGAAATGCATGGCCCTTTTGCCGATCCCCTTTTCCTCAAGATAATCGGCGATGGCCTCCATGGCCTGACGGTTGTCCGCGCCGTCAAAGGGAACGGAATTGACCATGATACCATTATCTGTATAGGCCTCGCTCATGGTAGCCGGATCGAGTTCTTCCCCAGGCGGTTGGATCACCACGATCATCGGTATCCCGTACTTTTTAGCGAACTCGAAATCCCGCTGATCGTGAGTGGGTACCGCCATAATGGCCCCGGTACCATACTCCATCAGGACGAAGTTCGCGGTGTAGATGGGCATCTGTGTGCCGCTCAGGGGGTTGATGCATGAGGCCCCCAGGAATACCCCCTCTTTCTCCATATCCTCGGCCGTGCGCGTGATCAAATCCTGCCGTTTCACCCGCTCCACAAAGGTCCTGACCTCGGCCTCTTGATCCTTTCCCTTGCTGAGATCCAGGACCAGCGGATGTTCCGGCGCCAGGACCATGAAGGTGGCGCCGAAGAGGGTATCTTGGCGGGTAGTAAAGATGGTGATGGCCCCCGTGCCGTCTTCCAGGGGAAAGTTCACCTCAGCCCCCACGCTCTTGCCGATCCAGTTCTTCTGCATGGTGATGACCCGCTCCGGCCACCCGGGGAGTCTATCGCAGAACTCCAGCAATTCCTCGGCATAAGCGGTGATTTTAAAGAACCACCCCTCGAGCTCCCTCTTCTGCACCTCGCCGTGGCACCGCCAGCAGGTCCCAGCTTCAACCTGTTCGTTGGCGAGGACTGTCTGGCACTCCGAGCACCAGTTGACGAGGTCCTTTTTGCGGTAGACCAATCCTCGCTCATACATCTTGATGAAGATCCACTGTTCCCATTTGTAGTAGTCCGCGTCACAGGTGGCCAGCTCGCGGGCCCAGTCGTAGCTAAATCCCATGCGCTTGAGCTGAGCCCTCATGTATGAGATGTTGTCATGGGTCCACTCGGCGGGGTGTATCTTGTGCTCCAAGGCGGCGTTTTCCGCCGGCATCCCGAAGGCATCCCATCCCATGGGGTGCAAGACACTATAGCCCTGCATCATCTTATAGCGGGCCACGACATCCCCGATGGAGTAATTCCGGATGTGTCCCATGTGGAGCTTTCCTGAGGGATAGGGGAACATCTCGAGGAGATAGTACTTTGTCCTCTTCGAATCCTCCACGGCCTGGAAGAGCTTTTCCTGCTCCCAGTATCTCTCCCACTTCTCCTCGATCGCATGGGGTTCATACCGTTCTTTCATCGGCCCAACAGCCTCCTGATCCTCAGCCTGAGGGCGTTGAGCCTGATAAAGCCTTCGGCATCTTTTTGTCGATAGACCTCATCCTCCTCGAACGTGGCAAAGCCGGTATGGTAGAGGGACGTGTCCGATTTTCTGCCGACCACCATACAGTTCCCCTTGTAGAGTTTCAGCCTGACGGTCCCCGACACGTTGTGCTGGGTCTCATCTACTATCGTTCGCATCAGGTCCATCTCCGGCGAATACCAGTAACCATAGTAGATAAGCTCTGCTATCTTGGGGATGAGGGAATCGCGTAGGCGCATCACCTCGCGGTCCATGGTGATGGATTCCAGGGCCCGGTGGGCGCAGTGGAGGATGGTTCCCCCCGGCGTTTCGTAGACCCCCCGGGACTTCATACCGACATATCGGTTCTCCACCATGTCTACCCTGCCGATGCCGTGGGTCCCTCCGAGCTCGTTGAGCCGCGCCAGCAGTTGAGCGGGAGAATACCCGTGCCCATCGATACTGATTGGAACCCCATCTTCAAACGCTATCTCGCAGTAGAGGGGTTTGTCCGGTGCCTTCTCCGGTGAGGCGGTGAGGATGAACATCGCATCATCGGGCTCCTGCCACGGGTCCTCGAGAATACCCCCCTCGAAGCTAATGTGCAAAAGGTTTCTGTCGCTGCTGTAAGGCTTCGCGGGGGTGACGGGGATCGGGATGCCGTGATCCTTGGCATAGCGGATGAGGTCCTCACGGGAGCGGAACTCCCACTCCCGCCAGGGGGCGATGACCCGTATATGGGGGTCGAAGTAGTAGTAGGTGAGCTCAAAGCGCACCTGGTCGTTTCCCTTGCCCGTGGCCCCGTGTGCCACGGCGTCGGCCTTCACCGTGCGGGCAACCTCCATTTGCCCCTTGGCGATGAGGGGGCGGGCAATAGCGGTACCCAGCAGGTAGCCGCCCTCATAGACGGCATTGGCCTTAATGAGGGGAAAGACAAAGTCGCGGACGAATTCCTCCTTCAGGTCCTCAACATATACTTTGCTCGCCCCGGTGGCAATGGCCTTTTGGCGCACCTCCTGGACCTCTTCACCCTGGCCGATGTCGGCGCAGAAGGCGATCACCGCACAGTCGTACTGCTCTAGCAACCACTTCAGGATTACCGAGGTATCCAAGCCACCCGAATAAGCCAATACGATTTTGTTAACGCCCTTTCCCATGGTTCCGCTCTTTTCCCATCAAGAGGGTCAAGATGGCCTTTTGTACATGGAGGCGGTTTTCCGCCTGGTCAAAGACCACGGCATGCGGGCCATCCATCACCTCGTCGGTGATCTCCTCGCCCCGGTGGGCGGGCAAACAGTGCATCACCAAGACATCCTCCCGGGCCCCTCGCAGCAGATCTGCGTTTACCTGATACCCCTGTAAGGCCTTGATGCGCCGTGCACGCTCGTCCTCCTGCCCCATGCTGGCCCAGACATCGGTATTGATCACATGGGCTCCCTCCACCGCCTCTTTCGGGTCGTGGGTGAGGATGATTTTTGAGGAGCTTTTCTCGACGGCCCGGGAGAGGATCGCCTCATCGGGTTCATACCCTTCGGGGCAGGCGAGCCAGAGGTCGAAGCCGAGCCGCAGAGCCCCATTGGTCCAGGAGTTGGCCACGTTGTTTCCATCCCCGATATAGGCCACCTTCAGCCCGCGGTAGGCACCCCGCTTCTCCCATATGGTAAAGATGTCGCTCAATATCTGGCAGGGGTGCAGCAGGTCGGTCAGGCCGTTGATTACCGGCACCGAGGCGAAGCGGGCCATCTCCTCGACTCGTTCTTGGGCGAAGGTCCTTATCATAATGCCCTCTACGTACCGGGACAGGACCCGGGCCGTGTCCGCAAGGGCCTCCCCGCGGCCCAGCTGGGTATCCTGGGGATTTAAGAAGAGGGCGTTGCCACCCAGTTGATACATCCCGGCCTCAAAGGATACCCGAGTCCTGGTAGAAGGCTTCTCGAAGACCATGGCGAGGGTCTTTCCCTCCAGGGGGTGGTGTGGCGTACCCTGCAGGTGCATTTCCTTCAGTTCCCGCGCCTTCTGGAGGATCTTCTCGATCTCCTCGGCTGTCAGGTCGTATATGCTGAGCAGGTCCTTTTTCATCGCTCTGAGAATATCTCATCCAGGACAGTAAGCAGGCGGTCGATCTCTTCCTGGGTGACGATGAGCGGAGGGGTAAAGCGCAGGACTGTTCCTGCCGTGCAGTTGATGAGAAAACCCCGCTCCAGACAGCGATCCACTATCTCCTTCCCCTCGAACGCAAGCTCGGCCCCTATGATGAGCCCCTTGCCCCGCACGTCTCTGATAAAGGAGTACCGCGCCTTCAGATCGAGGAGCCTCTTTACCAGGTATGCACCCATCTCCTGGCAGTTTTCCAGGATGCCGTCCTCCAAGAGGGTGTCAATAACGACGCAACCCACCCTGGTGGCCAGGGGGTTGCCGCCGAAGGTCGCGGCGTGAGTGCCCGGGGAGAAGGCCTGCGCGACTTCATCGGTAGCCACCATGGCTCCGATGGGCACCCCATTGGCCAGGGATTTGGCCAACGTCATGATGTGGGGTGGGACTTCATAGTGTTGATAGGCAAAGAGCTTGCCCGTCCTGCCCATTCCCACCTGGACCTCATCGTATATCAATAAGATTTCTGTTTGATCACAGAGTTCCCGCAGTCCCTTGAGGTAGCCGGGGGATGGCAGGATTATCCCCCCCTCAGCCTGAATAGGTTCCACCATTACGGCGCAGGTCTGGGGTCCGATGGCACCCTCGACGGCCTTCAGGTCGTCGAACGGTACATATCTGAATCCCGGCAGGAGGGGCTCAAACCCCTTATGGAACTTCTCCTGTCCGGTGGCGCTCAAGGCCCCCATAGTCCTTCCGTGGACGGAGTTTTCCATGGTGATGATCTCATACTGGTCCTCACCGTGGCGCTCCTTGGCATACTTTCGCGCCAGCTTGATGGCCGCCTCATTGGCCTCGGCCCCGCTGTTGCAGAAGAAGACGCGTTCTCCAAAGGAGTGTTCGCAGAGGCGTCGGGCCAGCTCTACTTGCGGCCCGATATAGTAGAGGTTAGAGCAGTGGATGAGCTGCCTGGCCTGTTCCTCCAGGGCCTGGACCACCTTGGGGTGACAGTGTCCCAGACCGCAGACAGCAATCCCCCCTACAAAATCGAGGTACTCCTTGCCCGTACTGTCCCACACCTTTAATCCCTCGCCCCGCACCAGCAGGATGGGATAGCGGGCATATGTGTTGGCCAACACGTGTTGCCCCTCACGGATCAATTCGTCTCCCGTCATGCCCATAATTCCGTTCCCACCCCTCCATCGGTGAAGATCTCCAAGATGAGGGCGTGTTTTACCCTTCCGTCGATGATGTGGGCCTTGACCACACCCCCTGCCAGGGCTTCCAGACAGCAGGTGATCTTGGGGATCATTCCCTCAGAGACGACACCCTGGGCAATGAGGTCATTGGCCTCTTTGACTTTCAGACTGGTGATCAAATCGCCCTCTTTACTTAATACCCCTGGTACATCGGTCAGCAGGATCAGTTTCTCCGCACTCAGGGCGACTGCCACGTTACCCGCCACGAGATCGGCGTTGATGTTGTACGTCTTCCCATCCTCCCCCACCCCCACAGGGGCGATCACGGGGATAAAATTGCCATTGTCCAGGGTCTTGATCACATCGGAGTTGATGCCTTCCACCTGACCCACCATTCCCAGATCGACGAGCTCCGGGGGGGCATTCCCTTGCTCTTGGGGAGGGAGGATCAATTTTTTTGCTCGGATGAGACCCCCGTCCTTGCCGCTGAGCCCTACTGCCTTGCCTCCGCAGCGGTTGATGAGCTCTACGATCTCCTTGTTCACTTTCCCCACCAGGACCATCTCTACCACATCCATCGTCTCTTGGTCAGTGACCCGCAGCCCCTTCACGAAGGTGGAATCCTTCCCCATCCGTTGGAGGACCTGGCCGATTTGGGGGCCGCCGCCATGGATCACCACGGGGTTGAGTCCAACATACTTCATGAGGACGATATCCATGGCAAAGCCCTCTTTGAGGTCTTCGTCAGCCATGGCCGCTCCCCCATACTTGATTACGATAGTCTTGTGGTAAAACCGCCTGATATAGGGGAGGGCCTCGATCAGCACCTCTGCCTTTTCGATCAGTTTTTGCATCACAAGATATACCTGCTGAGGTCTTCGTCCTGTACGAATTCTTCGAGCTTCTTTTTTACATAGTCGGCATTGATGCCGATCTTTTTTCCGCTCAACTCAGGGGCGTCAAAGGAGACCTCATCGAGGAGTTTTTCCATGATGGTATAGAGCCTCCGTGCGCCGATGTTTTCCGTCCTTTCGTTGATCTGGGCGGCGGTCTCGGCGATCTCAGAAATCGCCTCTTTAGCGAAGGAGAGATGCACGTTTTCGGTCTTCATCAGCTCCACATACTGGGTGATGAGGGCGTTTTGGGGCTCAGTCAGGATCCTGATGAACTCTTTTTTGCCCAGGGCTTCCAGCTCTACCCTGATGGGGAAGCGGCCTTGAAGTTCGGGGATGAGGTCGGAGGGCTTGGAGACATA
>Ga0315555_1003623_pt1 | contig 10605 bp, 6 predicted proteins | sample SalMarSW160380MG_FD_202113 | JGI IMG/M metagenome (GOLD analysis project Ga0315555, IMG submission 202113) | Salt marsh sediment microbial communities from the Plum Island Ecosystem LTER, Massachusetts, United States - Salt Marsh Sediment SW1603-80 ...
TCCCGGCTCATATTTTGATTATTCCGCTTTATCTGATAATCTATAAACTCGGTCTGTACGACAGTTACGCGGCATTAATATTGCCTTTTCTGGTCAACCCGATCGGAATATTTCTCGTTAAGCAGTATATCGACACTCTTCCGACGGCCATGGAAGAGGCGGCCAGAGTGGATGGTGCGGGTGAAATCAGGATACTACTCCGGGTCGTGATGCCGCTATGTAAACCGGCGCTGGCGGTACTGGCGATCCAGGTATTTCTGACCAATTGGAATTCATTTTTGTTTCCTTTTATTTTGACGAGCTCCGAATCGGTGCGGACTTTGCCGGTCGGATTAGCGTTGTTTCAGGGGCATCAAGCCATTGACTGGCAGCATCTTATGGCCGGGTCGGCATTGGCTGTAATTCCGGTTTTAATCATTTTCCTGTTTTTCCAAAAGCAGATAGTATCGGGAATAACGGCCGGCGCTGTTAAACAATAATGAGACATGATTTTTACCTTGACAATTGAATCTTTTTAAGTTTATATCCCTGTCAAAATGATAATTAATCTTTAATGGAAAGGATGGACTGATGAAAGTGAAATGTCTCATTCTGCTGATCTCGGTTGCCGTGCTAATGATTTCAGGATGCGCCAGCAAAGGCTATGTGGATGAAAGAATGGCCTCGATAAAGACGGAGATGCAGGACGACATAAACAAGATGAAGTCGCAGGCGTCTATGAATGCTGACGAAATCAAGAAGCTGCAGGCATTAAGCCAGGAACTTTCCCAAAAGACTGAAATGGCCTTAAACGAGGCCAAAGGCTTTGAAACCTACCAGGTTATCTGGGAAGGTGTCGTCAATTTCGATTTCGACAGCTATGACTTGACTCAGGTGGCCAAGGATAATCTCGAAGGACTCGGCCAGAAGATGATTGATCACCCGCGGTCGCTTCTGGAGCTTGCCGGTTATACGGATAAAACCGGATCCCCCAAATACAATTTCGAATTGGGTTTAAAAAGAACGCAGTCAGTCGAAAAATATATGGTTGATAAATTCGGAATAGCTCTGTATCGAATGTTCAATGTCAGCCATGGCGAGGAGAAACCGGTGGCGCTGCCGGATGAAAAAAATGCCAATGCCAAGAATCGTCGTGTGACCCTGAAACTCTGGGGCCGTCTGTAAACGGCTTTTTCGAAGTAAATTTCCAAACGGGGTGAATCTGTCACCCCGTTTTTTGTGTCTACATTTATTTAATTGGGACTCGCTGATTTAATCGAAGATCAGATCGATTCCGGCAGTTTCGAAACGGGCGCGAACCCGTACTGTATCCGGATAATAAGTCGTCGTCTCAGCATAATGGAACGGGAATAGCGAACCGTCATCATAGCGCCCATTATTATTTTTATCCAGAAAACCGCCGAGGAGGTATTTTCCGGGCGGCAGCGGCAGATTAAATTTTCCGGTCAGGATTCTTTCCTCATAAGTGAATTTCCCGTCCTGAGAGATAAATTTAATATAAGGAAAAGCGGTGGTGTCGATGTTTGGTAAAATAGTAATGGTACCGGAAACCGAGCCCAGCGAATCACGATCAAAAGTGGCGAATTCATAATTCCTGACCGAATCGCCGAGACGATTACCGGATAAATCGACGACAAGGCTTTCGATTACGGTCATCGAGTAGGTCTTATTCCATTTCAGGTCGTTCGCGAAGATATTCAGTGCAAAACGATCCGGCCGGCGAATATGGATTTCATACTGACTGCTGTCAGCGTCAATAATACGAAAAGCATCTTTGGATAATTGTTCTTTTATCGGTTCGGAGAAAAATATCTCGATCATACTGTCGGTCGGAAAAATCGATTTATTCCAATGAGAAACGGAATCAATGGTCGGAGATGTATTATCGGTCTCGGATGTGATAGTGAATTCGGCGCTTTCGATATTTTTTATACTATCCGGATGACGGCCTAAAATATCGGCATCGATTTTAAGGCGATACGCACCGTCGGCGACGTCGTCGAAGTAGAATGAATAATTCGACGATAAAATCCCCGGCCGTTGTTTAATGGCAACAGGATTAAGCGCCGGCTGTCCGGTCGTCGCCGGCTCCAGATAAATTTTATCATGATTCTCCCGGAGCGAATCGCTGACGACCGCCGAGGTAAATCTGACTTTAAGGAGTTTATCGGACATCATCGTAGTCGAGAGTATTTCAACCGCGGCCGTGTCTTCCTGCTGCATATAAAAATCGATTTTTGGCTCTTCCGCGTCCGCGTTGATACGCGCGATGCGGTCGGGCAGCCCGAACGTTTCCCGAGGATAATTAAATAGCTGATCCTTGTTTTTATCATTAAAGGCGATTATGAAAAACTCTCCGTCGGGAATATATTCAAGACTGTACTCACCCGATTTGCCACATTGCGTCAGGTATGGCGGGTAGATCGAATCGAATTGAGTCAGAGAATCAGGCAGCAAAAATTCATAGAGTCCGATGGAGGCGTCCGGATACGGTTTACCTTCTTTAAAAGCGGTGCCTGATATCCGCCCCTGATTGATTTTTTCACCGGTACTGAAAGCGAAAATAAATGAGTTATCCATCTTATTGCCGTGCAAATCGGATACCGAAGCCCCGACATTTACGATGTACGTTGTACTATCTGCGAAGGAATCGGGAAGTAATATATTTAATGTCCGACCTTTCCACTTATGTTTAATTTCACCGGGGAAGCGAGGCGAAATGAAAATCGAACCCTCAATCGTGTTTTTGTTTATATCTTCCGAAAATTGAATTGAGATTTTATCATCGCCGGGGATATTAATGGAATCCGCGGCGGGCATCGTCGTGATCACCCACGGACCGGTTTTATCGATGGGGCCGCCGGGGGGTGCCGATATTTTCGCGCAGTATAAGCAAAAAAACAAAATTAAAATGAGCGGTAAGAGAAAGCGGTTGCGATTAACGCTCATTTTTTGAGTTTCTCCTTGAGAGCTTCGTTGTCGGGGTCAAGTTTCAATGCTTTGTTCCAATATACATGCGCGCTTTCCAAATCGCCCAGCGCTTCATAAACATCCCCGATATGATCGGCCACGACCGGATCATTGTCAATATATTTATATGCTCTCAGGAGTTCTTTGAGGGCCTGGTCGTACTCTCCCAGTTTGAACAACACCCAGCCATAGCTATCGATATAGGCGCCATTGTCAGGTGTTATCTCCAGCGCCTTTTCAATAAGCCGACGGGCATATTCCAGCCGCTCGCCGCGGTCGGCCAGCATGTAACCCAGATAATTAAGGGCCGGGCCGTGGTTGGGTTGCTGCTTTAAAAGCGTTTCAAACAATTCGATGGCGCGCTCGGTTTTTCCATGGCGTTCGTTACTTACCGCCAGAGCATACAGCAGCCGGCTCGAATCCGCAGAATTCTTGACGTATTCGAGCCCTTTCTGATACGTCGCGATTTCCAGGTCAGCCGAATCCTGGAGACGATAAACCCATCCGAGGTTAAGCCAACCGTCGACGACCGTATCGGCCAGAACGGTCAATTTCGTGAAATCATTTTTGGCTCGGGCAAGTTCTTCCTCAATTATCGCGATACGACCGGAGTAATAAAGATCGATAATATTATCCTCGTTATTTTCCAGAAGCCGGCTGAAAATCGAATCGGCCTGACGCAGACTGTCGATTTCGAAATAAACCATACCCAGGCGGCGTTTTAAGCCGTCATCCTGAGGTGCCAGAGAGATTAATTTGGTGGTGATATCGATTATTTCGCCGGCGTCGTCGTCCAATTGATAATAGCTGAGGAGTTTATCCAGCACGAAAACATCGCGCGGTGATCGTATAGCGGCCGCATTGAGATTTTCAACGGCATTGGTGGAATCGCCCTGATTCTCATAAACAAGCGCCAGAGCGACGAAGGTTCGGGCATTGTCATCCGAGGCATCAAGCGCGATAGATTTATTGTAATTCTTGATGGCGTCATCATAATATCCGGCGCGCGTCTGCAAGTTTCCGAGCTCGCTGAAAACCTTGGCGGTCGGCGATAATTCGGCTATGTTCTTATAGGCCCAGATGGCCGAATCCAGATTATTTTGATCGTTGTAATAGGAAGCCAGCCGAAAATAAACCTGAACATTGGCGGTATCATATTTTACGACCTTTAGAAAGGCGTAAATCGACGAATCGATCATATTCAAGGCATAATAACAGTTTGCGAACAGAAGCCAGGTTTCGGCGTCGCGGGGGTGAATTTTTTCGGCTTCGCTCAGGGCCGTGTTGAAATCATGCAAATTCATGAAGGTCGTCGCATAGGCGAGTCTGATTTCATTTGATTCCGGATAAAACGCCAGGGCTTCCCGATATTGCTCATTGGCCATTTGATATTCACCCATAACTTCAAGAATCGATCCGTTGACAAAGTGATTATACGCGCGAGCATTTACATCAACCCGGGCCGGTTCATCGACAGGGGTTAGCTCGCGCTCGGCGATGCCTTTAATTTTCGGACCTCCGCACCCTGCAATGGTAAATGCAAGCAGAAATATCAGAATAACCGGGAATGCAATCTCTCTACATGCAACATACTTTTGTCTATGGCGTAAATATGGCATACAAGATCAATTCAACCTCAATCTAAGGAAGCGGCGCTTGCCGACCTTTAAAAGCATATTATCTGCTATGTCAAACTCCAGATTTTCATCGGTCACTTTTTTATCATCCAGACTGACCCCGCCGCCCTTTATTAATCGTCGCGCCTCGCCATTACTTGAGGCCATTTTCGTATCGGTCAGCAGTCTGACAATCCATACGCGGCCATTATAACTTTTACAATCGAAATCGGGAATTTCTTCGGGAAGCTCGTGTTTGGAAAAAACTCTTTCGAATTCTTCCCGGGCGCTTGCAGCTGCTTTTTCCGAATGATACATGCGGACGACAATCTCGCCCAATTCCTTCTTTATCGTCATGGGATTGACTTTATCATCGGCCAGTTGAGCCTTGACTTTCTTCAAGCGCGACGAAGGAGCATCGGTGACCAATTCAAAATAAGAATATACGAGGATATCGGGGATTGACATGATTTTTCCGAACATTTCTTTGGGCGATTCATCGATGCCGACATAATTGCCCAGAGATTTTGACATGCGGTTATGCCCGTCAAGGCCGACTAGAATCGGGATAGTCAGAACCAATTGCGGCGGGACACCGTAATCCTGCTGGATTTCGCGTCCCGTCAGGAGGTTGAATTTTTGCTCAGTGGCGCCGATTTCGACGTCAGCTTTTATCATTACCGAATCGTAAGCCTGCATCAACGGATACATGAATTCATGGATTGATATGGGACTGCCCGATTTAAAGCGATTTTCGAAATCGTCACGTTCAAGTATCCGGGCGACGGTAAATTTTGAGGCCAGTTCCATGACTTCGCTGAAACTCATTTTCTCGAACCATTCGCCGTTATAATGAACCTCAGTTTTGGACTTATCAAGGATTTTGAAAAACTGGGCCTGATATGTCTCGGCATTTTTCATAACCTCATCATATTTAATCTGCGGCCGGGTGGCGGAGCGGCCGGACGGGTCACCCACCAATGCCGTATAATTTCCGATGATCAGAACGATTTTATGTCCCAGGTCCTGAAATTGCCTGAGTTTTCGGATACCGACCGTATGTCCAAGATGAATATCGGGCGCCGTCGGATCGAATCCCTGCTTGACCCGCAGCGGCCGGTTTTCCTCGATGGATTTTTTAAGCCGTTGAACGAATTCGTCTTCCGGCAATAGGTCTACGGCGCCCCGGGATATCAAATCAAACTGTTTTTTGAAATCTTTTTCCATTTAAACGTTCTTTTTTTATTGTTATCGGTTACCGTGCATGTCAGTTAAGGAAATTCCACGCAATTCAAAAAAGGATACTCAAAGCCGATTAAAAAGGCAAGAAATAATATTTACAGCGATTTTCATCCGTTAAAATGGTATTATGTATAATATATATATGATGGGTGGCCGTTCTTTTTAACTTGACTTGTTTCACAAAAAATTAGATTTATGCAATTATGAATTTTGTAGTAAAGAAACGAAAAATCGGCGGAAGATCAGCTAAAAAGCCGCTTTTGATCCTGGCGATATTGGTATGCGTTTTTTTGCTAATTGCCGGATATCGAACGCTGGTGATTTATGAGAAGGATCTCCCCTCTTTCGAAAAGCTGCATAATATCGAACCGGCCCTGAAGACCAAAATTTATGCCGCCGACGGGACGCTGCTACAGGAATTTTATAATGAAAATCGGGTCCTGACACCCTATAATCAAATCCCCCCGCAGATGATAAATATGCTCCTGGCGGTGGAGGACCGGGAATTTTTCAATCACTGGGGGGTGTATCCCAAGCGAATTCTGAAGGCGTTTTTGGTTAATATGATGCGGCTGGAGATAACCGAAGGAGCATCGACTATTACCCAGCAATTGGCGCGGATGCTGTTTTTAAACCGGAAACAAACCTACGAACGAAAAATCAAAGAGGCGCTTACGGCCATCAAGCTGGAAAGGACTTATTCCAAAGAAGAGATACTCCAGATGTATCTCAACCAGTATTATTTCGGCCGCGGCGCTTATGGTATCGCGGCGGCGGCGCGGACGTATTTCGATAAGCAGGTTGAGGATTTAACGATAAATGAGTGCGCCATTCTGGTGGGGCTTCTGAAGGGGCCGGGACGATATTCGGTGAAAATCTTCGATGACAAAGATTTTGCCACGAGCCTGAGAAATCGGTCGCTTTATTCTTATTATTCCTGGGGAAAAATTTCGCGCGCCGAATATGATTCGCTGAAAATGTTGCCGCTGGAACTAAAACCGCCGGAACCGGTCGTGGGTAAGGCGCCGTATTTTACCGAGGAAATCAGAAAATATTTATTGAACAAATACGGCGAGAAAGCTCTTTATTCGGGCGGCTTGAAGGTCATGACGACGCTTGACTGGAAACTGCAACAGTCTGCCGAGGCAGCAGTCAAAGAAAAGCTGGATTCGATTCAGGCTCGAATCGAGAGGAGTTATAAAATCACGCACCCGGCCTATTCGTTGGTGCTTCCGGATACGGTCGATAGTATGGGCGATTCGATTCGAGTTTATAAACAGATTCAGGCGGCGGTTTTGTCTATAGAAAACCAAACGGGCAATATCCTGGCTATGGTGGGCGGCAAATCATTTGAATCGACTCAATTTAATCGGGCGGTGCAATCATTGCTGCAACCCGGATCGGCTTTCAAGCCGTTCGTTTATACGGCGGCGATGGATAACGGATACCACCCGTGCGATATATTTTATGATAATTCGATCAAGCTGGAGATTCCCGGAACCAAAGATTACCGCCCGCACAACTTCGATGATAAATTTATGGGCCGGATGACGCTTCGCGAGGGATTATATCGTTCGCGCAATCTCGTGGCCATTAAACTGATTCTGAAAATCCATCCGGAACAGGCGATTTTTTACGCCCAGAAAATGGGAATCACAACGCCCCTTCATCCGGTGACATCGCTGGCGATCGGAACCGAGGAGGTACGATTGATTGACATGGTTTCCGCCTATTCTGTTTTTCCCAACGGCGGCATCAAGATTCCGCCGCGATATATCATGAAAATTTACGATCGCTACGGCAGTGTTATCGAAGATAACACATCGACTCACAAGGAAGAAGTCCTTTCGGCACAGACCGCCTATATCATGGTCAACATGCTTCAGTCGGGTATGGATAATCCTCACGGAACCGGGCATAGCGCACGCTGGCGGGGATTCACGCGCCCGGCGGGGGGTAAGACCGGGACTTCGGATAATTTCTGCGACAACTGGTTTCTCGGATTCACGCCGCAGATTACAAGCGGTGTCTGGGTCGGGTTCGACGACAAAACTTCAATCGGTCGCAACCAGACCGGCGCCACAAACGCTCTGCCGATCTGGGTGGAGGTGATGAAAACAGCCCATGACACTTTACCGCTGGAGGATTTCGAGATTCCAGACGGTATCACATTCGCGAATATATGTCTGGAATCAGGTAAGCTGGCGACCGATCGGTGTACCGAAATCGCCAATGAAGTTTTCCGCGTCGAAGACGTCCCTCAGGAAACCTGCCCGATTCATCCCTCCAAAGGCCTTTATATCTCCCCGACAAAGGATAAAGACAAATTCGTCGTTCCCGAAGACAGCAGCGATGTATATCATTTTTGATTTATTCAGTACGGGCTACTTCCGCGGATGATTATTCTTGACATCATTAAACATGAAAATTATTTTCATTTGACAATGCCGGAGTGGTGAAATAGGTAGACGCAGGGGACTCAAAATCCCCCGATGGCAACATCATGCCGGTTCGATTCCGGCCTCCGGCATTTTTTTGGAATCAGTTGCCGCTGCTTAGGCAATACCACACGTTGATATTTGAATACCGACCCTTATGCATCAACTGTTAACAATTTTTTATGGGCTGATCGGTTCCGGCCCCCCCATATATAGAAAGTCGATTAAATAAGTTATATCGAAGATATTCAATGAACCGTCATTGTTGACATCGGCCGTTTCCGGAAATCGGGGCGTAGGGCCGGTTAAATATAGATATGTCAGTAAGTACGAAACATCATATATATTAATTTCCCCATCTGTGTTCACGTCTCCGGACCTATGACCGACAAATATAAACCTTCCCACCGCCGTAAACGGGGAGTTATCCGAATACTCGCCGGTAACGGTGTACGGTTGAACACTGGCATCCCAGAGTATACCGTAGCCGAGAATAAACTCCCGGGCGAGGAAGACCACCTCGAGAACCTCGCCATCGAAGGCGGGGTGCGAAGTAATCACCGCCGCGGATGCCGGATCGATCGCGGAATTGATCGAAATCGTCTCTGTATTAACATCAGAGGCGGTGTAGCCGGAATCGAAATTGCCCATATATAATGTCAGTTCTAATGGAGCTACGGTGTACGCAAAGATGTAAGACATCGTGTCGGAAGCGGGTACAGTTGCAGGTGTCGTCCCCCACCTGGTCTGATTCGACAGGATTGAAACATTGTTGGAGATTGAATTCGCAACTGCCAGATCGCCATCATTATCGCCGTCAAAGTCAGCCGAGAATATCGCCCGGGGAGCATTTCCGGCCCCATAATCAATCGCCGGCGCAAAAGTCCCGTCACCATTGTTCAGCAGGATGGAAACATTATCGGAGCTTGCATTTGCCACGGCCAGGTCGTTGTCGTTATCGTTATCAAGGTCGGCTGACGATACTGATCCTGGCTCATCTCCCGCTCCATATTCGATTGCGTCAGCAAATATTCCGTCACCGTCATTAAACAGGACGGAAATGTCATCAGAACTCAAATTCGCCACGGCCAGATCGTAATCGCTGTCGCCATCAAGGTCGGCGGCGAAAACCGACCAGGGCTCACTACCAACCGCATAATAGCTTGCAGCGGCAAATGTCCCGTCACCATTATTTAAAAAGATGGCGACGTTATTCGTAAGCTTATTTACCACAGCCAGATCATTGTCGTTATCGGCATCAAGGTCAGCGGCGAAAACTGACCAGGCGGCACCCCCGGCGGCGTAGTTGACCCGAGGGGCAAAAGTCCCGTTGCCATGGTTCAGCAAGATTGAAACATTATCAGATTGTCGGTTTGCCACCGCCAGATCGATGTCATTATCCCCGTCAAGGTCGGCGCAGAAAATCGCACGAGGTTTTCGCCCGGCACCATAATTCACCGCTGCTGCAAATGTTCCGTCACCATTGTTCAGCAGAATTGAGACATTATTGTCGTCGGCATTGGTCACCGACAGGTCGTTGTCACTGTCTCCATCAAGATCTGCGGAAAACACTCCGGAAGGAGAAGCTCCAGTCGCATAATCGACGGCCGTGGTGAAGATCCCGATGCTGTTATTCAGCAGGACAGAGACGCCGCCGGAAACTCGATTAGCCACGGCCAGGTCGTTATCATTATCTCCGTCAAAGTCAGCACTGAATACCGCCCTGGGACCGCTACCGACCTCGTAATTTAACGCAGGATTAAATAGAGGATCAGCGGAAAAAACGATACCGGCCACTACCAGAGTCAACAATAAGGTCGCCAAACTGTACACTCGTTTTATCATGACATCACTCCTTACATATATATTTCGTCGGCACCTGGGCGTAGTAAGTACACCTCTAAATGGATGATAGACCTTAAGACTATGTCGTTAATAAACATACTTCCATCAATAGGATCGATTTAATCGGGCAAGCAGGGACATTTGGCTGAGATTCATAAAAATATAATCCCGAGAAGTAACAAAGCGCCATGGCCCTACTGGAAATTTACCTCATATAATACCAATTTGGTAAATCATTAACAGGCGTGTACGATTACTTCGACACCGGTAACCAAATTACATTTCAATTAATTATAACTGAATTCTCTGAAAACGCAAGTCAAAAAAAGATTTAACCTGTTTTTTATGGCTCCGCGTTTATCGCGGCCGGCAGTTGCAGAGATCGTCCAATTGAGTGTATGAAGCGGTCATATCTTCAATATTGTACTGACCATTACCGTTGCAATTATGCAGACTAAAATATTTATCCGAAATTGAGATAATTGTGCTGACAT
>Ga0315555_1003624_pt1 | contig 10604 bp, 9 predicted proteins | sample SalMarSW160380MG_FD_202113 | JGI IMG/M metagenome (GOLD analysis project Ga0315555, IMG submission 202113) | Salt marsh sediment microbial communities from the Plum Island Ecosystem LTER, Massachusetts, United States - Salt Marsh Sediment SW1603-80 ...
ATTCCCACAACTGCTGCTGGTGGAATCAAAGAAATCGCGATTTCAGTGCCTATCATAACATCCAGCAACTGATGCCATGTGTCTGATATTATTCTGGGTGAAGCAATCAATGCGAGAGAAGCAGCAGCTCCAGACGCTAATGCAACGAAAACCGCAAGGTATACAGATGTTAGTCTCGGAAGCATTCTTGCAACCTCCTCTGAGGTTATGGTGATGTCTGGCGCAAAGCGCAGGAAAGCTAAAGTAACAAAAAAGCCTAAAGCTGAACCAATAGCCAGCAAACCAATTAGCTGTTTAGCCAAACCTCTGCCAACAGTTTTCCACTTCCTAAATATCCCGCCTAAGGCGATAGCCCTTGAGGGACCCAAGAATGGTGCAACGCACATGGAGCCAATTATTACTGGAATACTGTTGGCTATCAAACCTCCCGTAGCGAGAAGGGCTGATACTACAACGAGACCAAAGTAGCCAAATGTAAACTCGGCTCCTTCTTCGCAAAGATGCTCCAAATTAAGATAGAAATTGGTAACACCGCAAACTCTCACAAAGAATACCCTACCTTCTTCTATCCATGTTTTTTATTTAAAACTTTTTTTATATAACGTCGCTGGTTCTGCCAATAGCAATTAGAATATTTGGAGGAAAATTAGAAACGCTTCGGAAAGTTTTTTGAATGATATTTTCTTTCTAGGAATATGAGAATCTATTCAGGATATATACCTCTGAACGGTGGAGGGCTAGGCATATCAAGAGAACATAATAGAGTAATGTGGCGGAGCTGTAGTTGATGGAAACTGAAGATGACCTTCCATATTTGTCAGTTGAGGCACTTCTTGCCCGTTTGAAAAGTTCGCCATCAGGCCTTGCATCTCAAGAAGCAGAAAATCGCCTTAAAATCTACGGTCAAAATGAACTTGCCAAAAGAAAGGAACGCATTGTAATCGTAGCGTTTCTTTTGCGTTTTAAAAGCCCATTAGTGATAATACTGCTGCTCGCGGGATTGATTTCTGGTCTTACGGGGGAGATAGTTAATGCTGCAATAATATTTGCTATAGTTCTTCTTAGTGTAGTTCTCGATTTCTATCAGGAATCAAAGGCTGAAAAAGCCTCGGAAATGCTCAAAGAAAAAGTGGCGACCACCGCAACAGTTCTCAGAGACGGAGTAAAACAGGAAGTCAAGCTTTCAGAAATTGTTCCAGGCGACATAGTGTATCTTTCTGCTGGAGATTTGGTGCCAGCTGACGCCAGGATTCTTGCGGCAAAGGATTTGTTCTTAAATCAGTCTGCTTTAACAGGCGAATCTTTTCCTGTAGAAAAAACCGCCACTTCATTGAAGTCAAAAGACGCTCCAATCACCGAATGGAACAACTACCTTTTCATGGGCACATCGGTTGTTAGTGGATCAGCAACCGCTGTAGTAGCAAAAACTGGGGGCTCTTCTGAATATGGGAAAATCGCCAAGAAGCTTGTTGCAAAAATGCCTGAAACTGAATTCGAGAGAAGCATCAGAAAATTCGGATATTTGATAATGCAAGTGACCATTTTCTTGGTAATTTTTGTATTCTTGATAAATGCATTATACCTGCGTGAAGTGTTACAGTCGCTTCTTTTCGCCGTAGCCTTAGCGGTTGGAATTACACCTGAACTTTTACCAATGATCATAACTGTGAATCTTTCAAGAGGCGCTTTGGCAATGTCAAAGAAGGGCGTAATCGTAAAGCGTTTAGCTTCGATTCAGAACTTCGGCAGCATGGACGTTCTCTGCACAGACAAAACAGGTACACTTACTGAGAATAAGATAACTCTTGTGAAGCACATTGACACAAGGGGAAATGACGATGAAAAGGTGCTGTTGTTTTCCTTCTTGAACAGCCTTTACGAAACAGGACTGAAAAGTCCACTCGACGATGCTATTCTCCGTTTTAAGGATGTTGATGTGAAAGGTTACCAGAAAATTGACGAAGTTCCATTTGACTTCGTACGAAAAAGAGTTTCCATTGTTGTTGAAAATGAAGGGCAACATTTTTTAATTGCAAAGGGAGCTCCAGAGGAGATTATTAGAGTTTGTTCCAACTGTGAACTTAAAGGCCAAATACGTGGCATGACTGCAGATTTGCAGAAGGAAATCGAACAGAAATTTTCTGAATTAAGCTCTGACGGCTTCAGGGTTTTGGCTGTATCTTATAAGAAGCTTGAGGAGAATAAGCAAGCATATTCTGTCAGCGACGAAAATGAAATGGTTTTCTTAGGCTTTGTCGCCTTTATTGATCCGCCCAAAGAGACTGCTAAGGAATCCCTGCAACTTCTGAGCAAGGCAGGGGTAGAAGTGAAGATTCTCACAGGCGACAACGAACTAGTGACAAGAAAAACCTGTGAGCAATTGGATTTTGAAATCAAAGGCATCGTCCTCGGAAGCGAGATTCTTCAAATGCAGGATGACGCTCTAGCCAGAGTAGTTGAGCAAGCAAATATCTTTGCAAGAATCACGCCTGCTCAAAAAGACAGAATAATTCACGCTTTGAAAAGCAACCAACATGTGGTTGGTTATCTAGGAGACGGCATCAACGATGCACCTTCCTTAAAAACATCGGATGTAGGTATATCTGTTGACAACGCAGTAGACGTTGCAAAAGAGTCCGCAGACATAATACTTCTAGAAAAGAAACTGCGCGTTCTTCACGATGGAGTTTTGGAAGGCCGAAAGACTTTCGGCAATACAATGAAGTATATCCTGATGGGAACAAGCTCAAACTTCGGGAACATGTTCAGCGTTGCTGGGGGCTCTCTGTTTCTGCCCTTTTTGCCTATGCTCCCTATACAGATTCTTCTCAACAATTTGCTTTACGATTTATCCGAATTGAGCATACCAACTGACAATGTAGACCCAGAATATATAAGCAAACCAAAGAAACTGGACATTTCTTTAATAAGGAAGTTCATGATTTTCCTTGGACCAATAAGCTCCATCTTTGACTTCCTAACATTCTTCATTATGCTTTTCGTTTTTAACGCAACTGAACCACTTTTTCAAACCGCCTGGTTTATTGAATCACTGTGCACCCAGACTTTGGCTGTTTTCGTAATCAGAACAAGACGGCGACCTTTCTATAAAAGCAAGCCCAGCATGCTTTTACTTCTCAGCTGTCTAAGCATTGTTTCAGCCGCTTTGATACTGCCTTTAACACCCATAGGTGCCCTGTTCCACTTCACAGAACCACCATTGACCTTTTTCATATTTCTCGCAGGACTAATGGTCGCATATTTGCTACTAGTGGATTTTGTCAAAGCATGGTTTTACAAAAGATATGCCAAATTCGATTGATAAGAAATGGCTGGATTGTGGTGCGCAGGATTTATTGGCACGTAAAAATTTCAACGTGTATCTCCGTGTCTTTTTTGCTTTGATTTTTAGAATTTTAGCCTATTCTACCAAGGTGCAAGCATCTTTAACTGTAGCATTTAAATGCCAACCCAGAACAATCTGCCGTACGTAGTGCTGAACGATGGTCTATTATTCAGCCTTTTCTCTTGTTTGAGTCTGCGTTTTTTCGGTTTGGGTTACTTTTGCAATGGCTACTGTGCCTGATAGGATGCTGTTGTTGAGGAACGTTAGTTCTTTTCCAGAGTCCAGCAGAATAATGGTGTGAAGCGGAGTCAGTTCCTTAACTGTTCCTTCCTCGTTCCTGTATGTGGTGACAACGCGGTCTCCTATTGAGTAGGGAAGTCTGCTCTCAGATTTTGCCTCGTATTTGTGGACGGCAGTTATGATTACCACGCCTGATGCTATGGCACTGTTGGGAATGGATATTTGACCTACATCTGTTCTTATTATTGTAACCAGTGCAGTTATGTCTGTGACTTTTCCCGGAATGTTGTTAACTAGGACGGTGTCGCCTACTTTAAACCGGTGAGTTGTGAAGACAAGTGCTCCAGCCAAGATGCCGCCAACGAAAGTAGATATTACTAAGCCCATCGTAATTGAAATTATGCCCGCGCCTGTTAGCAACGTTTCGGGAGAAACGCCAAGCGTGTGTAGCACTCCAAAGCTCATTACAATGACTGCTATTGCACCCATTGAAAACTGTAGGACTGTAGCTGCTTGGTTTCCTATACGCTTGGTCATGAAAGGTTTTGCCTGTCGTAAAAGCAGGATTATTGTTAGCCAAAAACCGAGGATAATGATGATTCTGAAGGCTTGTGTCAGAAACGAGGGCAAGTTGATGGTGGCGGCTATAAACAAATCGTAAATGTAGATCGTGCTTATACCCAAGATTACTAGGAATGTTAGGAAAATACTGAATTTTTTGAATGAATCCACATAGCTAGCCAATTAGACCATTCCTGAGACCGTAATTGACATGCGCTCTTCTATAGTTTTCTCAAGCAAAATCGCCTTAAAACTAGTAATGTTCTACTACAGGTTTCGGTACAAACAGTGTGCGTGAGCCAAAATAAAAAATAAACAACTCACCACTCGCTGAATCGAAAAATGAGATTATAGAGAGCGCGCTAAATTTCTGCCAGTTCTTTCGACACTCGTTTCTACAAGTCGAAGGAGCAGCTGTGGTCGAGTTCTTCAGTCATTCATATCCCCTTTGCATAAAATTTGGCCCTGTGTATATGCAGCTGGCTGATAATTGCTTAGTGTCTTTGAATTGACAATAACTAACTCTCAACAGTTGCTTTGTTTGCCAATCAACAGAGCATCCGCAATTGTTTTATACCTGCGAAAAGACAACTCTGATGGTATAGTTAAGATTGCGCTATTTTCTCCATTGGTATGCATTTATTTCTCGTTCTAACAGAATAGTAGCTCATTCGTCCTGTTGAAGCTTATCCTATTTTCCTCTTTTAATATATCTCAACGAGTTTGAGGGCGCTATCTGTCTCACGTGCTAAACAAAAAACGTAGAACAATAGTCCCAAAAAAGTGATAAGGATGTTAAATGAAAAGGTGGTGTTACTTTTTTGTTAACGTCAAAGCAGCACCTATTACTCCAAGAATCAGGCCAACTAGCCCTACTGCTCCAAAGGTCAAGAGGCTCAGCAAAGAGAACACTAGCACTATTAATCCGCCTGCCGTTGCTTTTCCAAGCTGGTACACAAAAAACGCGCCGACAATAATTAATATCCCAAATACGACTGCTATCGCTCCGACTATGTGTAAAGCGATACCTGCAAGAATTCGGCGCCTGATTTCATCCTCAAGTCCTGAGATTTCCAATGCTCTACTTTGTAATAATCGGACTATGCCCTGTATCAGAATCAATATCCCTGCAACAAGCGATAATGCGAATGCGGCTGTGGCTCTTTTGGCTTTAGTGGATAATTGAGCATTAATTGGTTGTTGTTCTTGTTTCAAAAGGCGTTTCCTCCCAGATAGCAGTTCCCAATCGTTAAATATTAATTTTTGTTCCATAAGATGATAACTGAGCATAGAGGCGCTAACTGTTCTAGTCGTTCTTGGCTGAGTTAGTGAAATATTTACCAAAATATTTTTGCCAGTCAAACTTGAGCATAAGAATGAATACAAATATGCCGAGAATTGTGCTAATCGCCACAGGCAGCCAATCGCTTGTTATGCCTACTGCGTCACCGATGAAGTCCACAAAGAATACTCCGCTGTAGACTATTATAAGGTTCAGGATGAATTTTCCAATGAAAGCTGGAATGAAAGCTTTCACGACACTGTATCGCATGACGCCTAGAGGAATAAATATCAAATCGTCAGGCAGCGGCGTTAAGGCAAAAATGAAATTGCTAGGGAGCCATATTTCTTGAAGAGTTGGTCGAAGAAGTTGATGTTTTTTCCGTATCTTTTCTTGATTGTTTTTCTGCCGCTGAAACCGAGCAGGTATCCTGAGAACTCGCCAACTGTCCCGCCTATTGTGGCTGCTACGGTTATGAGCAAAGGGTTGAACAGCCCTGAACCTGCGAGCGCAAAAATTATTGCGCTGTCTGGGACTGGAAAGAAGACCGATGCGGCGCCAAGCAGACTCACTCCGAAGATTCCAAAGTATCCATATTGAATCGAAAGACTGCTTAGCCAATTAAGAATATCCTGAAACTGCAAATGAGTATTCCCTCTCCTGTACGTGTAAAGTTAGAGTCCGCTTCATTTTCTTTTAAGGCTATCTGATTGCTAATTATCTACAACAAGCCGAGTCAACTACGATTCTTGAGAGCAAGTTCTCCTTTTCGGTTTTCAGGCAAATACTTAACAGAGGCGGGCGAAGCGCAAAAAATGCTAAGGAATTATGGGTCATGTCAAGCTGTGTAAAAAGCCTCTTGTCACTTCCTTCGCCGATTGGATTAGTGGATGCTTTACCTGAAAATTCTGCTCAAGTTGTCGTAACCTAGCGATTCTGAAGTATATGGGTGGATGCGGGTCCATGCTCAGCCATTCTTGGAAGCGAAAAGAAGGCATACGCTCGTAAAGCAGCCGCTGGAAACCGATCTTTTCCAACGCCGCAGCCAACACCTTCGGCTTACCTATAACCATAGCCGAAGTCAAATCGGCTCTAGCTTCGAAGAATTTAGCAATAAAATACGTCAGCGTCATAAGCGCCCAATAGTAAATGATCAACAGGAAGAACGAACTTGTGGGAAACAGCCCGAAAATCACGTAGAACCAAAAAAGATACTGAACCGCCGACAAGCCGTACAGCCAAAGCGGGTCACGACCCCTCAGATGCCCGAATTCATGACCCAAGACGCTCACGATTTCCTCCTCGTCAAGCTGCAAAAGGGTTCCCGTCGTTATCAAAACTATTCCCCGACTTGGGCTGGGACCAGAAGCAGCCGCGTTCGGAAGTAACGTGTTGGACACGATGATTTCGGGGACTTTGTAACCGAATCTGTCAGCTGTTCTCTTCACAACGTCGTACACGTTAACTTTTCTCGCAATCAAATTTTCCCGTTTGCAGTCAATCCCGAACTCTGAGAATATCTCATGAGCTTTTTGGCAATCTAGCTCGCCGTTCTCGACTATCGTCTCCTTGTAGATTTCCTTTTTTAACTTAACCAGTTCTTCTTTAGGTATCTTTTTGACGGGGTCATCTTCTCCCGGAGATAAGGGGTACTGCAGAATGTGTATGTACGGGTTCTTCTCGGTGATGTGCCAATCAGCAGACCTAGCGACTATTTTGTTTGAGTAGAAAATGAGGATGAACTGTATGGCAAGCAGAATGATGGGAACCAAAGGGCCTATGAGAAAGAACAGAAACAAACCCACACCCATGAAAAGAGCCATAAACAGGATTTGGGTTTCCAGAAAAATGCGGCGAAGCGACTTGCTCCCTTTGTCCGAGATGGTTTCAGGTACCACAGATTCGCCTTCTCTCCAAGCGAAGAACAAACTGTTTTTTCTAACTTGCGTTTCAAACATGTCTACCGCGATGTCAACATCTTCTTTAGCCTGCGAGATCTCGTCTTCAGAAACCGCATCGACAAGCGGCTCAATAGACACGTTAATCGGTTCAACGCCTGAAACCTGAACATTTAACCTCTTGTTTCCATTTGAATCCAAAACTGAATACTTGATTAAAAGGGCATCTGTTGATGTCGCGCGCGAAATGTCTTTGAAACGTCCTTTTTGAGGAAGCAGAAAACTCCTGTAAATAAACTCGTACAATGTGCCTACATACTGCTGTGGAATCTCAGGGACAATGGTGTAAGAACGAGCCTTTGCAAACATAACCTTCACCTTTATACCAGTACTTTTACGCTATTTCCCACGCGCGCAACCTCAACTGCATGCTGCAAATACGCAAGTCTCTCCAATCACGAACTAGGAAAATGGTATACAAAAACATATCGGGGGATAACAAATAAACATGTGCGATTGCGCTTCGCGCGCTACCAGTCACAACACCTGGCTTACTCAAACATCACTTGAAAAGCGTTTCGCATAAACCTAAATGCAATGACCAGAACTAAAATTAATGAGGAATATGAATTGTCTGAGTTCACTTTCACAAAATTTAAACTTATCCAAGGATACAAGTTTAAAGCTGAATTTGATGCAGAAGGCATTCCAGAGCGCGCAGCGCATGTTATTCGAAATATGCTTGACTTAATTAAATCAAAACAGGGAAAACCCATGTTATTTCCAGTTAGGCTCCTTTCTGAAAAAAGCCTTAACCAAATTTTTATGTTCAAGCCTGAATTACTCGCCGTTAACCTTAACTTTGAATGTGTGGTATTTTAGGATGCGTGAGGAGATGTTTTGTTGAAGAAAACAAAGATTATATGCACAGTAGGTCCTGCCAGCTTTTCAAAGCAAATTATTGAAAAAATGTTCCACGCAGGCATGAACGGCGTAAGGATAAACACCGCTTACGGAAACTTCGCTCAATACCAGTCAGTTATAGAAAACGTGAGGGAAATTGCGGATATCCCCCTAATAGTTGACATAAAAGGACCAGAAATCAGAATTAGGACATCTCAACCAAGGGTCTTCAGCAAAGGAGACATTTTGGAGGTGGGCTTCGACGGCAAAGAAGTCTGTTTCAATCACGATTTCTATGACGATATGGAGGTTGATGACGAGGTATATATTGACAATGGAAAAATTAGAACGCGCGTAGTTGAAAAGAAAGATCGAAAACTTCGCGTTCTAGCCTTGAACAGCGGGTCAATTGAAGATGGAAAAGGAGTTAACATTCCCAACAAGCATCTTTCAGTCCCAACTTTTCTTGAGAAGGACTTGGAGATCATAAAGTTTGCAAAAGAACATGACGTCGAATACGTTGCACTCTCATTCACAAGAAACGCAGAAGACGTGAGAAACCTATCTCAAACCAACGGTTTTAGTGGCGGAATAATCGCCAAGATTGAGAACTCTGAGGGTGTTCAAAACGTCGAAGAGATTCTAGACGCCTGCAATGGGATAATGGTTGCGAGAGGCGACTTGGGAGTTGAAATAGAACCTGAAAAAGTGCCTCTTGTTCAGAAATCCCTCATCAAATTATGCAATCAGAAGGGTAAACTGGTTGTCACTGCAACAGAGATGCTTGAATCGATGATTCATCAACCCAACCCAACCAGAGCTGAAGTCAGTGATGTGGCAAATGCCATACTAGACGGGTCTGACGCGGTTATGCTTTCCGGCGAAACGGCGGTTGGGCAGTATCCTGTGGATGCCGTTGAGATGATGACTCGTATAGCGAATGAAACGGAGAAAGCCGTCGAGAGCAATGTTGAGGATACTCCGTTCATCAATATCTCTGATACTGTGAGCAAAGCAATTCAGAGAATATGTCAAATTATGCCCGTTCACAAAGTTATTCCTTTGACGCGGTCAGGATACACGGCCCGAATGATAGCTCGCTTCAAATTAGCTCAGCCGATAATTGCTGTCACCGCCGAAATCAAAGTCAAAAAACAACTGGAACTCACGTTCGGGGTGTCTCCAGTTCTGATAAACTACCATGAAGAAAAAGACAGAATATTGACAGTTGCAAACAAACTTCATGAAATGCATCTGGTGGATGACGAAGAAACCGTCTTGTTCACCGAGGGTGTGAGAACCACTATGGAGCACGCCAGCAACTCGATAGAGATCCATAAAATAAAAGAGTTAAGAAAATTTGCGTCCTCCTGAGTGCTGCCAATTTTCTGGTGAAAATAGATTATGATCTGCAATCTGTTCGTCTTTAGACACGCTGAGACTACAGACAACAGCCACCACATATTCTCAGGCTGGCATGACCCCGACTTAACTTCGAAAGGACTTCTGCAGGCAGAGGAGGTTGCTCAACAGCTGAAACAAGAAAAGATTGATTATGCATTCACATCACACCTTTTGAGAGCTAGAAGAACCCTGGAAATTGTCCTTCAGCCGCATCTCAACGTTCCTGTTTTCATAGACGACCGCCTGATAGAACGATGCTATGGTACGTTGCAAGGTAAAAGTAAGATCGATATTGCAGCGGAAAGACCCGAATGGTTTGCTAAAGTTCATCGAAGCTACGATTTTCCGCCTCCTGAAGGTGAAAGCTTGAAAATGGTTGAAAGCCGCACTTTACCCTTTGTTGTGCAGCTAAAAGGGTGGCTTCGACGGAATCCTGGCAATGTGGCTATCTCGTGTCATGGCAACTCGATGCGTCCGATTAGAAGAGTCTTTGAACACTTAAGCCTTAAGCAGATGCTTCAGCTTGAGAACCCGCAGGACCAAGCAATGGAATATGCTCTTCATATCCACCGCGTGAATATTGACGAAATTGAGGAACGCAGACTCGAAAAGGACTGGCACAGCGTTGTAGTCCCGTCGTCTGTAAAGTTGGCGACGGATCCACGAAACCCATTGAAACAATACTATTGAGCCCAACCAAGGTTTTCTGGCATGTACTAGGTCTCAAAAGTCAGTCAGCGTGACAAAGCGCGCTGAAAATCTTGTGATTGCGCCGAAACAGCAATATGTCTTTTTTGACACCCTTGCTTCTGCCTCTATGCTAAGGGCGTAATTGGGGACCTAATGCGCATTTGAATATTTCTGCCTGCTAGGGTTAACTGCAATTTAGTTGAGAATAGAAGCTTTCGATATAGCGGTAGTGATGAGCGCGGGCTCCAAAAAAATAAAACGCTACTTGGTAGTTCACCTG
>Ga0315555_1003630_pt1 | contig 10598 bp, 7 predicted proteins | sample SalMarSW160380MG_FD_202113 | JGI IMG/M metagenome (GOLD analysis project Ga0315555, IMG submission 202113) | Salt marsh sediment microbial communities from the Plum Island Ecosystem LTER, Massachusetts, United States - Salt Marsh Sediment SW1603-80 ...
GCTAGTCACCGGATCCACGACCACTCTTTTTGCGTTCACCTCTTTGACGCCCTGCCTGATCGCCTCAAGCAACTTGATCAGCCTGAACTCCTTCATTCCAATTTCGATGAGACCAGCCGTCTCGGAAGGGGCAACACGAACAGGTGAGACATTGATAAACACAAGCTTCTTCTCTTCTTCCAGCTTCTTTAAGTTCCATCCGTACTTTAACATGTTTTTTCTTATGTCATCTGGATCTTCATCAAGGGTAACATAGACGCCTGATTCGTTGTGTTGAGTTACTCCAGCGTGCAGGAACTGTATTGCAAATGTTGTTTTTCCGCTTCCAGGCCCACCGCTCACCAGAATCGTATGACCCTTCGGTACTCCCTTCGCTGCAAGAATTCTATCTACACCAGGAATTCCTGTTGGAACGTAATTATCCGTCATCTTAAACACCTATAAGTGATTCTATGCTCTTATGTATAGTTGAACGTTAATATCTTTTAAAAGCTATTCGAGGGAGCTATGTAAACAAGATGCCAACAAATGAACTTACAAATGTGGAAAGAAAGAAGCTTCTTGATGCAGCAAAGAAAATTCATGCACACAAGCTCATGCAAGCAAAAGGATTTGGAATCCTCGCCAGAAAGGTCAAGGACGAAAGAATCAAGCACCTTTTACTAAGGATTGGCGCCGACGAGGCAAGCCACGCCGAGTTCTGGTTTGAAAGAATCGAAGAATTAGGGGGCAAACATGAAGGCGCAACTAAGACTTTCTTCAGAGATTGGCAGGTAGGCTTCATGATGCGCATCTTAGGCACAAAGGGTTTCCTCGAGTGGGCCATAGTGGGCGAGGAAGAGGGCGTCCGCGATTTAGCCATTCAGGCAGAAAACATTAGGGATAGTGCAACTTCGCAGGCGTGGAGTAGAACGGCTTCTGATGAGAGATTACACTTGGAAAGACTAAAAACTGAAGTGTTGGGCATGGAATCTTGGGAGATACGGGGCGGTGGAGGAGTGAGGGACATGATTTTTGGCGCCAATGATGGGCTGGTGTCAACTTTGGCCTTCGTCGCCGGAGTTGTTGGAGCTATCACGAATCCCTCTATCGTTCTATTATCAGGAGTAGCAGAACTGTTCGCTGGAACAATTTCAATGGCCGTCGGCTCCTATCAATCATCCAAATCTGAGCTGGAGGTGTTGGAGAGAGAAGGTCAAAGGAAAAAGGTCAAGAAGGGAAAAACTCCTGAAGAGGAGAGAGAAGAGCTGATAAAGTTCTATGAGTCAGAGGGCTTCAAGAGGGGAGATGCCGAGGCAATCGTCGACAGGGTCATCAAAGAAAAAGAACTGCCTTTGCAAGCGACCACCATTGAACAGCTGGGTCTTGCGCCTGAAGAGCTTGGAAAGCCTGTTAAGGCTGGCGTTTTGTGTGGGGTCTCCTTCGGTCTCGCAGCTCTGGTTCCCATATTACCCTTCGCCCTTCCTATAGACATATGGGACGCTATGATAGCTTCCGTAATCGGCACCGTGGCAACACTCTTCGGAGTGGGAGCCATGAAAACTATTTTTTCAAGGAGAAACTGGGTTCGGAGCGGTCTTGAGATGATGGGTATAGGCGCCTCCGCGGCAGCAATAACCTACCTTATTGGAACGCTGTTTTCCATGATAATTTGAGTTAGTCCCTTCCTCTTTTAAACTCTAGTACATTGAGGTTAAGTTATTTGAAGAGTACCGTAGTCCAAAATTATTAACGTAGTTCTTGGCTTTTAGTGTGGACGTTAAAATTTGAAACTACGAAATTATTAAGTATTATAATCATTGTTGGTGGTAGCTTTAGGCTCTTTTGGTGCTGATCCTAGCGAACTCATTATGTGAGGAATTATGTTAACGATGTGTTTTTACTGGTAAATTGGGGTTCGAATCCCTTCCTCGGCGCTGTTTTCCCAAAGCGATTTTAGGCTTATTTTATCAACAGTTTCAGCTTTAGTAACGGCGGTAACCCCCAAATTATCGGTAAAAATGTGATTATTATAATGCGCTTTTTCAGTCAGAACTTCAATTTCTGCAAAGAATTTGGTGGCAAAAGCGCTGATGTCCACCATCTGGAATTTGACAGAAAACCTAATAATCTTCTCTACAATACACTACTACGAAACAAAGGAATTGTTTATGGAAGAAGGAGACAAAGACAGCAAGGGTCAAAGTCTCGACAAAACCCTTGGTGAGCGACCAAGGATGAATGGCTCGCTTTCCCTATTAGATGGTGCTAGCGCTCAGCTGCCTGTAATTACACCTGAATTGGCTTCTCTAAGCAAGATAGCATCCGATAAAACTCGACCCCTTGAGGAGCGTTTAGAAAGTTTTGAGATAATTCTTGACTCAGAGGTTGGCGATACGAATCTGACTAGGGGAAGAAATATCGAGAGGGAAATAGGGCTCAGGCAGATATACTTGAAGTTTGAGGGCGGAAACCCGACTGGCACTCAGAAAGACCGCATCGCGTTTGCCCAAGCTTTGGACGCGCTTCGAAGAGGCTATGACGAGATCACGGTAGCTTCATGTGGCAACTACGGCGCAGCAGTAGCGCTCGCGGCTTCCCTCGCTGGACTCCGATGTTTGATATACATCCCAGAAGCCTACCATACCCACAGAATTAAGGAGATCACAGAGTTCGGCGCTGAGATCATAAGAGTTCCAGGCGACTATGAAGAATCTGTAAATGTGTCTCGCGCCGATGCAGAAAAAGAGGGTTACTACGACGCCAATCCGGGCGGAGCTAACACGAACCTCCAGTTGAAGGCCTACGGCGAAATAGCTTATGAAATTTATGATGAACTGCGTGACGCTCCAGCGGCTGTGGCTGTTCCAGCTTCGAATGGGTCTACGTTAGCAGGCATATATCGAGGATTCGTTAGCCTCTACAACCGTGGAAAGACCTCTCGCATTCCGCGCTTCATTGCTGGTTCCTCCTTCGGAATGAACCCGATAGTTCAAGCGTTTGTCAAGAACACGCCCCATTGCGTTGATTTGAAGCCTGAGAGAATCAGAAATACCTCAATTAACGAGCCGTTGGTTAACTGGCGATCGATAGACGGCGACTATGCCCTCTCAATTATAAGGCAGACACGGGGATGGGCAGCTTTCGCCACAGACAAGAGCATGATGGATTACGCCCGCTTGATTCGTGAAAAAGAAGGCTTAAGCGTGCTTCCCGCCTCAACTGCAGGGCTCATAGCGCTTGTGGACCGACATAGAAAAGAACCGTTCCCAGGCGACCGCTATGTTGTAATCTTAACAGGAAGGAAAGCATGACCCCCATTTCTAAGGGAAAAGCGGTAGTTTATTGCGAACGTGAGTATCTTACGGCTAACGGCAAGACTGCCCATGGTTTAGTTCGTCACACTGATAGATACAAGATTGTTGGTGTAGTCGACTCTACTGCTCCAGCCGGCGATGCAGGGGCAATATTGGATGGAAAACACAGGGGCATTCCGTTATTCTCCAGTCTAGAAGAGGCTTACCGCAAAACGATGCTAAAGATTTTCATAATCGGCGCAGTTTCCGAAGGCGGAATTTTGCCCGAGGGATACGATCAAGCTGTTGCTTGGGCTCTATCTCACGGTCTTGACGTGGTTTCTGGTCTTCACTATTTCCTCTCGGACGATGAAAGGTTCGCCAGCATAGCTGCCAAAAATGGTTGCAGCATCACGGATGTCCGCAAGATTTTCAGAGACTATAAACGCTTCTATACGGGCGAGGTCAGCCAAGTCGGCTCAATTAGAATCGCAAGTTTGGGGACTGACTCCGCCATTGGCAAGAGAACGACATCTGTCCTGTTGGTACATGAACTTAGGCGGCGCGGGCGCAAGGCAGATATGATTTTTACGGGGCAAACTGGGTGGATGCAGGGTTGGCCCCATGGCGTGGTGCTTGACGCTATGATAAATGACTTCGTTTCAGGCGGGATTGAAGGTGCCATACTGGATTCTTGGAGAGATAAAAAACCCGAAGTCATCATTATCGAAGGTCAAGGAAGTCTGGTACACCCATTCTTCCCGGGGGGATTCGAGATAATGGCAGCTGGACAGATTCATGGCTTCGTCCTACAAGACGCGCCTGGACGCCCTCACCTTGACGGGTTCCCAGGTTTTCCAATGCCTGACCCGGGTAGAGTAGTCAAAATCGCCAAGCTGTTGTCTCAACGTCCACTCATAGGCATAGGTTTGAACCACGAAGGATTATCTCAAGAGGAAGTTGGAAAAGTCAAAGCAAAATTGGAGAAGAGATTCAAGGTGCCAGTTGAAGACCCTGTGGTTGACGGCGTGGCAAAAATGGCTGACGCCATCGAAGAGCTTTGCAAAAAGTGATGCCATGAACCTTCAGTGCTTCGAGTTCATAGAGGTCTCTGAGCCTATCTTGCAGGGAGATGGAGTAGACACCCAAATTTCGTGCATAGACACTGCAGAAGAACAGCATTTATTTCATCTTCGCTTCAAATACGAAGAACAACTAAGTCAAAAACAACTTGCTCTATTACGGCTAGCTTCGGTTATGCCTTTGCTCAATTACGGGCTTTTTACAAGGGAAATTAGATTGAAGTGGCAAGTTAGCGAAGCAGATTTTTCGCTTTTAAATAATCTTCTTGACGTTTTCTCCAAAGATATTTTCATCAACAAACTGGTTCGAAGGAGAAACCCGTATGTGTTGCCACAGTTTATTCCGTCCGACGCTGAGGTGTCGGAAGCAAACGCCCGCCCTATGGCAAAAATAGTTGCGCCCAGTCTCGTAGAAAATGTTCCAATTTCGTCTGAACTTAATGAAAATTCGTGTGGCGTGCTTTCAAGCGGCGGAAAAGAAAGTCTTCTTACTTATGCTATGCTTAAAGAGATAGGGGCTGAAGTTCATCCCCTGTATGTGAACGAGAGTGGAGGACACTGGCGAACCGCTCTTTCTGCCTACCGCCATTTTAAGAAAATTGACCCGAACACGGCGAGAGTCTGGACTAACGTGGACCGCTTATACACGTTCATGCTTGATCACATGAAAATTATAAGACCTGATCATAGGAAAATTTGGTCGGACACGTATCCCATAAGACTTTGCATTTTTCCAGTGTACGTTTTTCTCCTTCTTCCTATTTTCGCGCGCAGAAAGATCGGTAATCTTCTGATCGGAAGCGAACTCGATGACCCACGCGTTTTGCCGTATTTTAAAGGAATTAGACATTATTTTGGCGTTTATGACCAGACGCAAGACTTCGACCTAAGAATGGAGCAGTGGTTTGCTAAAAGGATGCCTAGAATGCGCCAATGGAGCGCTGTTCGGTTTGTGTCCAGCATGATTGTCGAGAGGATATTGACAAGTAGATATCCTGAACTAGCTCGATTTCAACGTTCCTGCCACAGCTGCCACTTCGACAGTGACAACCTGATTCCTTGCGGCAAATGCAGCAAGTGCCAAGGAGTGCTGTTGTTCCTGCTAGCTAATAATGTAGACCCATCAATAATGGGTTACCAGAAAGAAGACATTGAGGCCCTCCCTGCCAGAATTGCCCTGGGGGCTCTCAGGCTCGACGAAGACGAAAGAGATCATTCCCTTTATTTAGCCAAGCTTTCGCCTAACTTAAAAGGTAAAGAACACACGCATATGGAAACCATACATCTCCACAAGCCAACCAGCGATCTGGAACTCGTGCCAGCTCGTTTTCGATTTCCGCTGCTTAAAATCCTCACAAAACACACAAAAGGCTTCACAACTCTGAACGAAGGCTCATGGGTGCCCATTGAAAATTCTACTAGTTTAACTTAAGCGCTTTAACCATGCGAATCGCGTTGCGACTACCAGCGTGTTCGTACTTATAATATCCTTCGATATTTTCTTTGAATTTGTACCCTGCCTTTCTGTAAAGCTCTAAAGCAACTTTATTTCCCTCAGACAGTTCCAACTGAGACCAACGCATACCTCGCTGCTTCATGTCAGTCTCTGCCGCCTTTAACAACTTCAATCCGATGCCTTGGTTTTGAAAAGTCGGATCCACATCAATGGTTTCGATGTGGCCCGTTAAACTTCCCCCGCGATAGGTAACTATCAAGAATGCCCTAATCACACTACCTTGACTTTCCACCAAGCATGTGCTGTTCGCATTCAGAGCCAGATGTTTCAATTGCTGTTTTGAATAACTGGTTTTTCCCGGAAAGCATCTTTGCTCTATTTCAAAAAGGGCTTGTATGTTATCAGCAGTTGCCAGGCTGATCCCAGAGGGATATTGTGTCTTCATGTTTCTCAGATTAATATCGCTTAAACTTCTTTAAAAGTCCTGAGCACCCTTACGTTTCTCGAAAATATGCGCAAGCATTGTAAATGGCCTCAAGCATACAAACAACGCGCGCTTTTTGCTGGTAAATTGGGGTTCGAATTCCTTCCCCGGGCGCCATTTTAAGGCTTCAAAAGCCAAACATTGAAGTTTTCTTTTCCTTTGTTTTTTCGTCGTGCTCGTCTTCTTCGGATATGTGGTGAGCTACGTGGATGCCTAAGCCTGTGGCGGCGCCTGCTGAAAGCCCGAGAAGAAGATTGTTCAGCCAGACGTATTGGGATGCATTCACCAATGCCAATACTACAAGTACGTCGAAGCCTATGGAAATCGCTAGATAACCATAGCACCACGTTTTGACACTAGTTCCACGCGGCTGGTTTATGCCGATGCCGACCAGCACGCCGAACATTACTAGGAAGCCTATCAAAGCGTAAATCCAATCGTAAATCATGCTGTTTCACCTATCTAAGTCGGGTTATGTCTTGTCCACGCGGCTTTAATAGCTTATCTGCTTGCTGCTGGATTTTTTCCTTTTTCTGAATGAATGCAGACTTTGCTTCAGAAACCGTTAACTTTTTTACCGAAACGCACATGTACAAGTTTCTAAGTTGGTGGTTGCTGTAACAAAATTTGATGAAAAACATTGCCACAAATGGGCGTTGCTATTGCGTGAAAGGCGAGAAAAACTGAATCAAGCTTTGACCGCCATAGCACACGAAGATTTTGATGGGGCAAAGCGTTTGTTCTCTGAGGTTTTTCACGGAGTTTCCGCTGGCAAGCATACTGATCCTGGGATGGTGGGGTCCCTCTTGTACCACATGGCTATGGTCACCAAAATGGAAACGGAAACACGGCTTCTCCTAGAAGAATTGCGTGTAGACATGCCTGACATAGCTGAGCAAACAAGGAGGTTCTACAACGATTTCGCTTCTGATGTGAATGAGCTTACAAAAACAACTGTGACGCTGAACGTGAATTCGCGAGAAGTCGCCACCAAAGCAAGTTTGAGCACTGACGAAAAAATCGGCGTGTTCACCAAGTTAACTGAAAGAACCAAAGCATTAGAACGCATGCTTAATGCCAAGAATCCTGAAGCAATTGAGCACCTTGAAGGCTTGTTTCGGGATTGGTCGCGGCACATTGTCGAAATGCGTTTGCGGCAAGAGTATGAAACCATTAAGGGCTTTTTAATCACTGCGGAACTGGCCAGAATGGGGGGCATCTCGCGTCTTCAGGGTGCAATGAAGCGGGTGCAAGAAAAATTCGGTGAAGAAACCGTTCGCATCGCCCTCAACGTGACTCTCAAAGTTGGAATGCGCAGGGAAAAACTGCAGACGATAATGTTGAGTGACCATTTCATCAATTACACGATGGACTTGGCGAAACTTGATGGACGTATGCAGTTTTTAAACTGCCCAATCTTCGGCAGCCACCACTACATTGCTGAAAAATTAGGCGTAAGCGATGCGCTCTCGTCTCTTTTTTGCGCTCATTTTTGTTATGCTCACGCTAAGGCTATGCTGAACACTGTTCTTCCTTTCACGTTTGGGCTGTGGCAGCCTCAACGGATGGCTACTGATGGAAAATGCGAATTTTACCTTAAGCTCGCATACTCGCCCACCGCATCGACATCGGCAAAGTTTGTTCCGCTTGTGGTTTCGTGGAACCTCACTCGGGAATGCAACTTGAAATGCCCTCATTGCTACATAAACGCCACCACGCAACCGCTTATCAACGAACTAACCACTGAAGAATCAAAAAACCTCATAGATCAAATCTGTGAAGTCAGCAGACCCCTGCTTATCTTAAGCGGCGGCGAACCACTTTTGCGCAAAGATGTCTACGAGCTTGTCCGCTACGGCGCTGCGAAAGGTTTGAAGATGGGACTAGGAAGCAACGGCAGCCTCATTGATGGCGTTGCCGCAAAAAAACTCAAGGAAGCAGGCATAGAAACCGTTTCAATTAGCTTGGATTCAAACATTCCAGAGCAGCATGATGAGTTCAGAGGCGTAAGCGGCTCTTGGGAAAAGGCGGTTCGAGCCATTAAAGCCTTGCGGGAAAACGGCGTGCTTGTCCAAGTAAACACAACGGTAACTCAACAAAATTATGACCAAATCGATGACATTATGTCGCTGGCTGAAAAACTTGGCGTGGAAAACTTCCACTTGTTCTTTCTAGTGCCTACTGGAAGAGGCGTAAAAATCGCCGATATATCCCCCGCTAAATACGAAGATATGATTAAGACAGCTTTCGCAAAGGCAGCTAAGCATAAACTTAACGTACGACCTTCATGCGCGCCCCAATTCATGCGGATCGCAAAGGATAGAGGTCTGGACATGAGGCAGTGGATTCGCGGCTGCATCGCAGGATTATACTATTGCCGCGTTTATCCCAACGGTGACATCACTCCGTGTCCGTATCTTCCAATTAAACTTGGTAACATCCGCGAAAAATCATTCAAAGACATATGGTTCAACTCAGAGGTTTTTAAATCGTTGCGCGACTTTAACGCTTTGAAAGGCAAATGCGGCGTCTGCGAGTATCGCGCTGTATGCGGGGGTTGCCGTGCGCGGGCGTATGGGCTTTCAAGTGATTTCATAGACTACTGCGGCGATCTTCATGAACCTGCAGAGTTGAAAGGAGACTATTTGACTGAAGACCCCTGGTGTACTTATCAACCAAAGAAGTCGCGTTAAGAAGTTGCAGGTGTATTGCTGCTTTGTTTGTCGCCTAACAGCCTAGGCAACAAGGACAATTATGCTGCTTTTAATGTCGTACTCTTATTGTAGCTTTAATCTGTTTTTCTTGTTTCGACATTTTGACGATTTTTATTTTGACTTTGCTCCGCCTTTCTTTCACTGCCTCTTGAGCCGCAGCTTTGGTTTGGAATGTTCCTTCAAGTTCAATCCATGGCAAGCTGTCGTCAATTTTGATCCATGCTGAATACATTTGAATTCACACTCTAAGCTGGTCGCAAAGATACTTCAACCCTGCAAAATTAAAACGGTTGTGAAGCTAGAGTATGGATTCAAAATCTTAGAAACTTATTTAAGCAATATACAGCTTCTCAATAAAAAGTTAGGAGTGCAAATTGAAGTGGTACTTGGCAGCCCACAAGAGCACGCGCTAAAGAGGTGCCTGTGGATGGCTGAAAACGAACAACGGCTATCAGGGGAAAAATATGAAAGTAGTCTACACTTCCCATCGTCGATTCGACGCCCTTCCAGCGCTAGCGCCATGTACCACGTCACTATATTGCCTTAACACACCTAATTACATGCCAAAACCTTTTTTCTCAATTTTCCCGCCTTCCCGTTTGTTCTTTTCTACGTCATTTGATACAACAACTTTGGGGAGGCAATAGACGTTGTCTCACGAAGACCTTTCAAAAAGCTTCATGAGGTTGCTCAAAGAAACATCGTTAGCCTATGTTTTCGATATTGGCGGATTACTCGCCGGCTTTATGGTTGCGTCTCAGCTTGGGATTTTCGCGAAAGCAGAATGGGTTATAGCCGTTTACCCCGCCATATTGAGCGCGAAAGGGGTTATCGGAGGCTTGCTCAGCGGTCGCTTAAGCACTGCTTTGCACCTCGGCACTATTCATCCTAGATTTTTTACGAACACAAAAAGTTTCTACAAGCTGCTTGAGGCGTTAGTCGTTATAACATTGGCAACGAGCGTCGCAATGAGCAGCATCGCCATTGTTTTCGGGACTCTGTTTTGGGGGATAACCTTCGCTGATTTTCCCGCGATTTTGTCCGTTGTTATAGCAACCATGGCTATTGGTCTTCTTCTTTCTTTGATAACGATAAAAGTGTCTTTTGTTTCGTTCAAGCGGGGTTTAGACCCTGACATCGTGGTCTATCCAATCATGTCAACTGTCGCTGACATTTTCATAACGCTCTTTTACATCGGCGTTATCAGCCTATTTTTCGCTGGTTACTTGGGTAGCTGGGCAATCGCTGCTATCGCTTTGGCTTTCGGTTTTCTTGTTTTGTATATCTTGCCAAAAAACATGCATGAGGTGAATTTCATTAAAACCATCAAGGAGTCTATGACCACCCTGTTGATTGTGGCTTTCGTGGTTAACGTAACAGGGACGGTTCTCAAGCAAATAAGCTATTTTGTGGCGGAACGGAAAGAAGTTTTCACGGTCTATCCAGCTTTGATTGACACAATCGGCGACGTCGGCTCCGTTGTGGGTTCCACCGCCACAACAAAACTTGCCTTAGGTTTGCTCACTCCATCTTTAGCTTCAATGCGGAACCATGCCAAAAACATTTTCAGTGCTTGGTCAGCCTCCC
>Ga0315555_1003632_pt1 | contig 10593 bp, 10 predicted proteins | sample SalMarSW160380MG_FD_202113 | JGI IMG/M metagenome (GOLD analysis project Ga0315555, IMG submission 202113) | Salt marsh sediment microbial communities from the Plum Island Ecosystem LTER, Massachusetts, United States - Salt Marsh Sediment SW1603-80 ...
GAAGACGATCGACTGCTTGTAGTAGATGAGCCGCATCCCGACATAGATTCCCGGAATGAGGAGAAGCAACCCTCCGGCGATCACCACGGCCCCTACGAGCACTTCACCGAGGAAGAGTCGCGGAAACTGGTCTTGAGCATCGCGGAGCGCAGCGCGCCAGTCCGCGCGCGTTCCTCGAAGCGCCGCCGCAATCGCCGGGAGCAACAGGGCATGGTAGATCGGCGAGAGCAGGAGGAGTCCCCCGACGCTCAACACCCAGAAGGGATTTCGTACGTCGAGAAAATCCGCTTGCAGGCCAGCCGCGTAGAGAAGCCCGGAGTAGCCGACGGAGAGGACAAGCATCGCCGGGAACCGAAGCGGGAGGAGAAGCCCCGGCCTAAGCCGTTCCCAACTCGTCATCGTCTTCGCGGAGAAGCTCGGCCAGTCGGATCGATCGCTCAACCGCCTCGTCGACGACGAACTGAAGCTCCGGCGTGTGGCGCAACGAAAGACGATCGGCCAGCTCGCTCCGATAGAATCCTCGATCCCGCACGAGCGCCTCATGGAACGCCTCGCGCTTCGTGTCGGCCCCGGCCGCGACGTAGACCCTGGCGTGCCGGGCATCGGGCGAGAGACGCACCTCCATCACCGTGGGGAACGCGTCGCGCACCACGGGATCGCGGCTCTCGAATTCAATGATCGCGGCCAACTCCCGTTGGATCTCCTCCCGAAGCCGCTCCAACCGGCGCTTGCCGCTCATAGGATCTCGATCCGCGATTCGGCCATTTCGTACCCCTCCCCTCGCCCGAGCTCGGCCTGGAGCCGAGAGAGGACCGACTCGGTGAATCGCACGTCGTTTGACAGGTGAGCCACACGGATCGTCAGTCGATGGAGATCGTCCTGATCGTTCGCCTCGCAGGCGGCGAACGCAGGGCCGCGGCGCTGCACGTCGGCGAGGAGCCGCTTGACGATCGACCGTTTCTCCTTGATCGAGCCGACGGAATACAGCCGAAACCGTAGGGTTGCCACGCCAACGTTCATCGCTCGCTAGCGAACGACCTCTTCCGTTTCGAAGATCTCGAGCCGATCGCCGACTTCGACGGCATCGAAGCCCTTGATGCGCAATCCGCACTCCCGGCCGGCCTGGACCTCTCGCACGTCGTCCTCGAAGCGCCGAAGGGAAGCGACCTCGCCGACGTGGACCACCTCGCCGTCACGTGTCACACGCACGTGCGCCCGCCGAGTGACCCGCCCGTCGGCGACGTAGCATCCAGCGACCATACCGCTCGGAACCTTGAATAGGTTCCGCACCTCCGCGACGCCGATCTGAGTCTCGGTGAATTCCGGCGCGAGCCTCCGCTTCAGCGCGCTCTCGACCTCTTCGACCAAGTCGTAGATCACGTCGTAGGTGAGGATGGTGACGTTCTCCCGGGCGGCGACCTTCACCGCCTTTGGATCCGCCTTCACGCCGAAGCCGACGATCAGACACTCTTCGGCGACGGGAGACGCGAGGAGGATGTCGCTCTCGGAGATCATGCCGACACCGGCGTGAAGGATTTCCAGCTCGACGTCGCCGATGTCGAGCCCTTCGACCTCACGCCGTGCCGCTTCCAGCGCTCCGGTCGAACTCGCCTTCAGGATGAGGCGGAGCTTCGTCGTCTCCTCCGCCTGAGCGAAGAACTCCTCGAAGCTCTTCGGGCGCTCGACGACCTGCCGCCCCTTTTCGTCCCGCAGGCGCGCCTGAACGATCTTCCGGGCCTCCGCCTGATCCTTCACCACTCGGATGACGCTCCCGACCTCGGGGACGTCGCCGAAGCCGAGGATCTCAGTGGCCATCCCCGGAGCGACTTCATCGACACGGTTCCCGCCCTCATCGAGAAGCGCCTTGATCCGTCCGTACGTCGAACCGGCGACGACCCAGTCCTTCTCCCGAAGGGTGCCGTCCCGAACCACCGCGGACGCCGCGACCCCCCGGCCGCTGGAGAGATGGCTCTCGATGATCACCGCCTCGACCGGACCGGCGGGATCGGCACGGAGGTCCTCCATCTCGGCGACGAGAAGGATCATCTCCAGCAGCTCCTCGATGTTCTGCTTCTGGAGCGCGGAGATCTCGACCGTGATCGTGTCCCCTCCCCACGCCTCGGGGGTCATCCCCCGCTGCGCGAGGTCGTTCATGACTTTGCCCACGTCGGCGTTGGCCCGGTCGATCTTGTTGATCGCCACGATCATCGGGATCCCCGCGGCGCGGATGTGATCGATCGCCTCGACCGTCTGGGCCATGACGCCGTCGTCGGCCGCCACGACGAGGACCGCGATATCCGTAACCTGCGCCCCCCGCGCTCGCATCCCGGTGAACGCCTTGTGTCCCGGCGTGTCGATGAACGTGATCCGCTGGCCGTGGAGTTCCGCTTGATAGGCGGCGATCCCCTGGGTGATCCCGCCCGCCTCCTTGCCGGCAAGGTGGGACTTGCGGATCGCATCGAGCAGGGTCGTCTTGCCGTGATCGATGTGGCCGAGGACCGAAACGATCGGCGGACGCGGTTCGCCGTGGGACGGTCGTTCGCGCTTCGCGGGAGCGCTCACCGCGGCACCCGCCTCGCCCTCCGCCGGCGCCAGCGTTTTCTCGGCCTCCTCCCTGTAGAGATGGAGGATCAAGCCGTACTCCTCTTCGTCGACGGAGTTTGCCGCCTTGAGTCCTGGCATCCCCATCTCGTCGAGCTCGGCGATCAGGTCTTTGCTCGGTATCCCGAGCTCTTTGGCGATCTCGTAGATTCTCTTCTTGGCCAACCGTCGTCCTCGCTTCCAGGTTTCGATCCTCGCAAACGCGGCCCAGACTATACGGGATCGCCATGATGCCGTCAAACGCCTGACTGGATCGGCGATTCCTCGTTAGCGGCCGAACAGCCAAACCAGCACGACGACCGCACCGAGCCCGCCGACGATCCACAGAAGAACCCTCATGCTGAGAAAGCGGACGCGTCGCTTCTCGCCCGGCGAGAGTTCCGGGTTCCTCGGGTAGCGGAGCGCCATCCGCTGCGACTTCTTGTAGATCCTGACGTACAGAGAGATCTTGTTCTGCCGCTTATAGACGACGGCGAGATTGTGCATGGCGTTGACGTGCTTCGGATCGACCTCCAACGCTCTATTGTAAGCGTACTCTGCGCGACCCAGATCCGCTCCGTCGAAGTAGACGTTGCCGAGCCGGTAGTAGAGGGCCGCCTTGTCGATCCCGTACTGGAGGGCGTCGACGAGGAGCGAGATCGCCTCCTGGAATCGCTTCTCCCTTCGGAGTTCGTCCGCATGCCTCATGGCTTCTTGAACGAAGGCGACCTGCTCTTCACGCGTCCCGAGCGTTGGCGTACTCATCGAGCCACTTCCTCACCTTCTGAATGTCCTCCCACGTCTGGTACTTGGGACTCCCCTTCGCTCTCGACGGATAGCGGAGGAGATAGCTCGGATGAAACATGGGGTACAAGAGGATCCTGCCGCGCCAAGTATAGAACGTTCCGTGCGACCTCGTGATCCCGGGGGCTTCGGGGAGAAGCCACTGCGTCGACGTGTTCCCGAGCGTCACGATCAACGCGGGCTGAATCAGCGCGACCTGCGCTTCGAGGTAGGGGAAGCAGACTTCCATTTCCGACTTCGCCGGGACCCGATTCCCGGGCGGCCGGCACTTGACCACGTTCGTAATATAGACGCTCTCACGCGCGATCTCGACCGACGCCAGGACCTCATCGAGCTTCTGCCCCGCCGGCCCGACGAACGGCCGACCCATCTGATCCTCCACCTCACCGGGCCCTTCTCCGACGAACATGATCGTCGCTTGCGGATCCCCTTCGCCGAAGACGGCGTTCGATCGGGTCTCATGCAGCGGGCATTGCGTGCAAGTGAGCACGCGAGGACGAAGAGACTCGAGCGTCAGTGGCGACTCGGGAGTTGCGCTCATCGGGATCCCCCGTTCGGACACACGAGAAGACGCACGGCGTGCGGCACGGGAGCGGGCAACGGGGCTCGAACCCGCGACCCTCAGCTTGGGAAGCTGATGCTCTACCACTGAGCTATGCCCGCGTGGGTCGATCGGATTATAGCGGACGTAGACTGGACCAACAACGCTAGGCCCTGAGCGCCTCCAGCGCCGGGAGGTGCTTCCCCCGCAGGAACGCGAGGCAGGCCCCGCCTCCGGTGGAAACGTACGAGATCCGGTCGACGAGGCCGAACCGCGCCATCGCCTCTCCCGTCTCTCCTCCGCCGATGACGCTGTACGCGTCCGACTCGGCCACCGCTTCGCCGATGCCGCGGGTTCCGGCCGAGAACGGCTCGACTTCGAACGCGCCGAGGGGGCCGGTCCAGACAACCGTCCTCGCGGTCAGGATCCGATCGGCGAATCGCTCGACCGTCTTCGGCCCGATGTCGAGCCCCTGCCAACCGGCCGGGATCGCCCGCGCGTCGCACGTCCGGACCTCACCGTCCGGGGAGAGATCGACCCCGATCACCACGTCCTCGGGGAGGAGGATTTTCGTGTCCTCGCGTTCGGCCGCGGCCTGAATCGCGCGGATCTCCTCGTACAACTCCTCATCGACGGCCGAGCCCCCGACGTCGGCGCCGGACGCGCTGAGAAACGTGAAGGCCACACCCCCACCGATCAGGATCTCGTCGACCCGAGGGACGAGGTCCCGAAGCGCGCCGAGTTTGCTGCGCGCTTTCTTCCCTCCCACGATCGCCAGGTACGGTCGCTCGGGCTCCTCGAGGCGGGACAGAGCGGCGATTTCCCGCTCCATCAACAGCCCGGCGTAGGCCGGGAGATGATCGGCGATTCCGACCGTCGAGGCGTGCGCCCGATGGACGGCGGCGAACGCGTCGTTGACGTAGAGGTCGCCGAGCTGCGCCAACTCGCGGGCGAATCCCGATTCGTTCGTCGTTTCCTCCCGATGGAATCGCACGTTCTCGAGAAGGAAAACGTCGCCGGGGCTCCCGCGGTCGACCGCTTCGGAAACCGCCGGACCGACGCAGTCTTCAAGCTGTCGAACCGGACGGTCGAGCAGATCCGCCAGACAGGCCGCGACCGGAGCGAGCCGCAGGTCCTCGACCACGCGTCCCTCCGGCCGCCCGAGGTGCGAGATCAGCACCACCTTCGCATCGTGTTCGAGGAGGTAACGGAGCGTGGGAAGCGAAGCGCGAAGTCGCGCGTCGTCAGCGACCCTCCCCCCGGACAACGGCACGTTGTAGTCGACCCGTACCAAGACCGCCTTCCCCTCAACGTCCGCACGTTCGATACCGCGTAGTTCCATCGAGGCTCCCTTCCACGCAGCTTCCCTTGGAGGCCGGATTGCGATTGAATGCCCTTCAGATGGGGATTATAATGTCATGGAATGAACAATCAAAGCCTCATCATCCTCGCCCTTGGGGCCTTCGTTGCGCTCATCGTGACCGTGGCGGCGGTCGACCAGTACCTGCAGAACGAGCACCCTCCGACCGAGGTGAGCGGGCTCATCTGGCAGATCGAGAACGCGTTCTCCCGAATCAAGGATCTCGAGGCCGTCCTCGAAGTGACGAAGGCCCGCGCGCCGGGCGAGCCGATTCGAATGGTCGTCCGATACCTGAACGGCCCGGCCCCCGTCCTCTCCGTGCGATACCTTCGCCCCGACAGCATCAAGGACGAGCGATTCGTCGTCCAGAACGACCAGCTTTCGCACTACCTTCCGCAGGAGAACCTCGTCGTCATCAAGCGATGGGTCGGCGTTCCGCTCGCCGCCATTGGGCTCGCGGATCTCGACCTCTCGGGGCTCAAACAGGATTGGACCGCCGGGAAGGTGCGAATCCAGGTCGTCCAGGACGTGCCGGGATTCACGACGGACCTGTTTCAGGCGCCGCTCGTCCTCGACGCATCGTTTGCGCAGGTCGAAGACGACACCCTATTCTCCTCTTCTACGATCTCGGCACAGAACTGCCCGATCTCTTTCTCCTTCTGCCCCGGGACCGAGGAATACGATGCATCCTTCGCGGCCGGTTGGGGACAGATCGCGACGCTCGGCGCAAGCGGCTCGATCGGCGGGAGCTACATCCTCGAGGTCAGGGACGCCAAGTCGAACGAGCTCGTGCGCATGATCTGGGTCGAACGCGATACGTTTCTGATTCGCAAGGTCGTCGCGTTCGAGGACGGACAGCGCTCGACCACCCTGCACGTCGAACGGATCGATCTGGATCAGGGGTTGACAGAAGAGGAAATCATCACCCTCCCGTCGCGCGGGGTGGAGACGATTCGGGGCTGATCGGCTACTCCTCCTGCGCGCGATGGAGCCTATTGAGCTTCCGGAACTCGCGCAGATCGAGGTTCTCCTCGACGAACTCCTGGAATTCGTCCTCGTCGGCGAACGGGGATTCGATCGCCGCCGTTTGGAAGACCTCGTCGGCGATGAAGATCGGGCAGCCGGAGCGAAGCGAGAGGGCGAGGGAATCGGACGCCCGCGCGTCGAACTCGAGGACCTCTTCGTGGACGTCGCGCAGGAAGATCGACGCGAAGTACGTTCCGTCCTGGACGGACTTGATGACGACCTTCTCGACGCTCGCGTCGAGATCTTCGATGATCTGCTTCATCAGGACGTGCGTCAGTGGTCGGGGGAACTCCTCGCTCTGGAGGCCGAACGCGATCGATATCGCCTCCGCGTCACCTATCCAGATCGGCAACGCCTTTCGAGACAAGCGATCCTTCAGCAGGACGACGGGCGTGTTGTTTGAAGGGTCGACCAAGAGCGCCTTGATGACGACCTCATGCATTTCGGTCCTCCTTCGAGAGAACCCCCACCGAGTTCGAATTATACCGTCCGAGCGGGGGTCGGCCAACACCGCACGTTTGGTCCGCTCCAGGTCATGAGATACACTCCCCTACCGGAATCCGGAGGGAGGGAGCGTGTGCGGGATCATCGGCTACATCGGGAGTGAGAGCGTCGTCCCCCTGCTCGTCGAGGGGCTCAAGCGCCTGGAATATCGCGGGTACGATTCCGCGGGGATCGCGGTCCTGACCGAGAAGAAGATCGTACGATTCCGCCGGGTCGGGAAGGTCCGCCAACTCGACGAGGACCTCCGCTCGAAGACGATCGACGCGACCACCGGGATCGGACACACCCGTTGGGCGACGCATGGCAAGCCGACCGAGGAAAACGCGCATCCCCACTTCGATTGCCACGGAAAGATCGCGGTCATCCACAACGGGATCATCGAGAACTACCTCCCGATCCGGGGGCGCCTGATCGATGAGGGGCATCGCTTCAGCTCCGAGACCGACACCGAGGTCCTCGCCCACCTGATCGAGGCCCACTTCGGCGGCGATCTGCTGGCGGCGGTCACTGCCGCGGTCCAACAGGTCGAGGGGGCGTTCGCCCTCGCCGTCCTCTGCTCCGAGACGCCCGATCGGCTCGTCGTGGCGCGGCGGGGGAGCCCTCTGGTTCTCGCGAGCGACGATACCGGCACGTTCGTCTCGTCGGACATCCCCGCCCTTCTCGGGCGGGCCGATTCGGTGCAGTTCCTCGCCGACGATGAGGTCGGCGAGCTGACGGCCAAGGGGTTCCGGATCTTCGACCTCGACGGCCGCGAGATCGAACGCCCGCCGCATCGTGTGACGACGGATCTCGTCGCGATCCAGAAGGGCGGATACAAGCACTTCATGCTGAAGGAGATCCACGAACAGGCCCGGTCGGTCGGCGAGACGATCCGCGAGAAGATCGGTTCGGAAGGACGGCTCATCCACCTCCCCCTCGTCGAGGACCGAATCGACGGGTTCGATCACGCCTGCTTGGTCTCCTGCGGCACGGCCTTCCACGCCAGTCTGGTCGCCGAGTACCTGTGGGAGGGGATCCTTCCCGTCCCGATCCAGGCGATGATTTCCTCCGAGTTTCGCGTCCGCTCCCCCCACCTGTCGCCTCGTGCCCTCGTCGTCGCCGTCTCCCAATCCGGGGAGACGATCGATACGCTGATGGCCGTCCGACGCGCCAAGGAGCGCGGCGCGCGGATCGTCGCACTGGTGAACAACGAGCAGTCGGCGATCGATCGCGAAGCGGACGCCAGCGTCTACACGAGGGCCGGGATCGAGATCGGCGTCGCCGCGACGAAGACCTTCACCGCCCAGATCGCCGCGCTCGGCCTCCTCGGGATTCACCTCGCCCTCGCGCACTTCGATCTACCCGAGCGAGAAGCACGGGCCGAATTGGACCGCCTCGCGCTCCTCCCCGGACGGATCACCGAGGGACTTCAGGCGGAACGACGGATCGACGACATCGCCGAGGAGATCCACCGGGTCAGCGACGTCCTGTACCTCGCCCGCGGTGCCCTCTACCCGATCGCCCTTGAGGGAGCGCTCAAGCTGAAAGAAATTTCGTACATCCACGCCGAGGGATACCCGGCCGGGGAGATGAAACACGGGCCGATCGCCCTGATCGATGAGGGCACGCCGGTCGTGATCCTCCTGTCCAAGGGGACGGCGTACGAGAAGGTCCTCGCCAACATCGAGGAAGTCAAGGCGCGAAATGGCCTCACGATCGTCGTCACCGACGTTCCCGACGAGCCGGCGCTCGATCGCCTCGCCGACTTCGTCCTCCCGGTCCCGGCGGTCGATGGAATCTCGCGCCCGATCTTGTTCGCTCTCCCGCTCCAGCTGCTCGCGTATCACGTAGCCGTCTGGAGAGGGACCGACGTCGATCAGCCGAGGAATCTCGCGAAGACCGTGACGGTGGAGTAGCGGCGCGCGTCGTGGCCGCTCGTGAGGCCGGCGGTGCGTCTCATCGCGCGACGCGCTTCCGCCGTCGAATCCGGCGGAACCGCTTGGTCCCCCGCGCCGTGCGGACCCCCGACGATAGGCAAGCCTCGTACAGCTCGACCGTGCGGTCCGCGTAGCTCTGCACCGACATCTCCGCCGCGCTCTCCATCGCGCCGGAGCGGAGCAGGGCGTACTCTTCTCGATCGGACAGAACAGCGATTGCCGCCCGGGCGAAGCGGGACTCGTCCTCGGGAACCAAGCGCCCGTTGACGCCGTCGCGAACGACATCGACGACCCCGAGCTCCCCGACAGCGACCGCCGGCGTCCCCCCGGCCATCGCCTCGACAAGGACCAACCCCTGTGTCTCGGTCTTCGACGCGAACAGGAACAGGTCCGCCGCGTGGTACAGGTCGACGAGCCGCGGATGGTCGAGGAATCCGGTGAACCGCACTGCGGCCCGGATCCCGAGCGCGTCCGCCTCGGCCTCCAGCCGCTCTCTCAGGGGACCGTCCCCGGCGACGACGAGGACCGAGTCCCTCAGCTCCTGATGAATCCGAGCGAAGCCCCTCAACAGGAACAGGAGGTTCTTCTCCGCCGCCAACCTCCCCGCGTAGAGGAGGAGCCGCGCTTCCCGCGGCACATTCAGCGCCTCGCGCGGCGCCCAACAGGCGGGCCGATCGAACAGCGGAAGGTGCGGACCGAGCGGGATCACGTGGATCGGGCGGGTGACGCCGTACCGGATCAGCTCGTCTCGAATCGCGGAAGTCGGAACGGTCACCGCTGTACACCGATTGCACAGCAACGCCGAGTAGGCCTCGGCTGCACGGACCGTCGGTCGGATCGGCCGCGGAATATAGTGCCGATACTGACTCAGGTAGGTGTGATACGTCTGGACGTGCGGCAATCGGTGCCTCGCCGCCGCGAGGATCGCCGCGTAGGCGAGCGAGAAGGGCGTGTGACTATGAACGATGTCCAGGACGGCGAAGCTCTGAAAGGCCTCCCGAGAGTAGGGGAGGGCCATTCGCGCCGTCTTGTAGCCGAAGACCGGGCCGGCCCGAAACCGGTACGTCCGATCGTCGTCGTCCCTCGCCCGCTCATAGCGCGGCGCGTAGACGTAGACCTCGTGGCCGCGCGTCTCGAGTTCGTCGCGATACCACCTCACGGCCATGCTCACGCCGCTGATCTCGGGCAAGTAGGCGTCGGTGAACAGCCCGATCCTCAAGCCGCGCCCCCCTCCTCGTAGACTAGCTCTCCCCCGACGAACGTCATCTCCACCCTCCGCTCCTCGATCCGCTCCGGATGGACCAGCGGGTCCTCGTCGAGGACCACCAGATCGGCGAGCATCCCCGGCTCGATCTTTCCCTTGACCCCGCCCTCGAATCCGAGCCAGGCCCCGCCAGCGGTGTATCGCTCGATCGCCTCCTCGGCGGTCAACCGCTGATCGGAATACGGCCCGTTGACCGCCCAGTGAATGCCGTAGAGGGGAGAGACCGGCATCCCGTCGGAACCGAACGCGAGCGGCAGTCCGGCGTCGACGACGCGGCGGAGCGGGTTGCTCGCCCGATCCCGCTCCACGCCGAGCCGGTCGACGTAGAGGCCCTCCGGGCCCGACCAGTTCCCGATGAAGTTCGGCTGCATGCTGACGCAGAGGTTGAGCTTCGCGGCGCGCGCGAGGTGCTCCTCGCGCGGAAGCTCGAAGTGCTCGATCCGATGCCGCAACGCGGGGTCGGACCCGACGGCCTCGTGCGCGTCGAGGACCTGTTCGATCGCGCGATCGCCGATGGCGTGAATCACCGTCTGCCAGCCGGCGTGTTCGGCCGCGCGGATCATCGACACCAGCTCCGCGTCCCCGTGGTTGAGCGCTC
>Ga0315555_1003633_pt1 | contig 10592 bp, 12 predicted proteins | sample SalMarSW160380MG_FD_202113 | JGI IMG/M metagenome (GOLD analysis project Ga0315555, IMG submission 202113) | Salt marsh sediment microbial communities from the Plum Island Ecosystem LTER, Massachusetts, United States - Salt Marsh Sediment SW1603-80 ...
CCTTCGAGACGATGACCGAGCTGTGGGGATCGGCGGACGACGTCTTCTTCGCCCTCGTGCGGACGAAGGAAGGAGCCGACGTCGACGAGGTCGCCGCCCGCGTCGAAGAGGCCTTGAAGGCACGCGGGTCGAAGATCACCACGGTGACGTACAGCGACATCAGCGAGGCGATCGGGACGATGACCTCGACGGTCAGTGCGTTCCTCGCCGGCATCGCCGGGATCAGTCTCCTCGTCGGCGGCGTCGGCGTGATGAACACGATGTTCACCTCGGTCCTCGAGCGGACGAAGGAGATCGGCGTGATGAAGGCCGTCGGCGCGAAGAACAGCCACGTCATGTCGATCTTCCTGATCGAATCCGGATTGATGGGGTTGGTCGGCGGGATCGTCGGGACGGTCCTCGGCCTCGGATTGAGCGCGCTCGCGTCGTCGTTCATCGGGCGGTTCTTCGGGGTCGACATGGTGATGGTGATCAGCCCTCTCGTGATCCTCTACACCCTTGCGGGTTCGTTCGCGCTCGGCGCGGTCGCCGGACTCTGGCCGGCGCGGAGGGCGGCGAAGCTGCCGGTGGTCGACGCGCTCCGATACGAGTAGGTCTCAGGAGGAGGACGTCCGGTCCGTCCGGAGGTGTGAAGCTGTGCCGCAGGTAGAACCCGACGGCCGAGATCGTCTCCTCCTATGGCGGAGCCGTGGGAGAAGAAGCTGGCGCCTCCTCGGCTCCGCTCTGCCGAAGGAAGAGACGCCGTCGTCTTCGGCGGAACCGCGGCAGAGGGAACACCTGCTCCTTCTGTCCGTTTGGGGCGCGTTCGTTTGTCCATCGTTCATCGGCAGCTCGCGAGCTTTCCCGGACGAAGGAACGACGGTTCCCTCGCCTCGGGGTCGATCGGAGGGCGACGCGCAGTTCACAGGCTCTCCTGATTCGGCCGAGCAGGAGTCTCCTCGCCGAGTCGATCGGCGATCGACTCGGTCAGCACGTGGACGACGCCGTTGACGCGCATCGTGGCGATGCTTCGATCCTCGATCCGCCTCCGGACCGTCGCGACGTCGACCCCCAGGACCTCGGCTGCCTTCTCGATTGTCAGAAGCGACGGCAGCTCCACCCCGTCGTGGATCACGGCGCTCCCGAGGGCCCCGTTCCATTCAGGGCCCGCGGCGTGACGTCACGTCGCAATGGCGTGATAGCCCGCGTCCACATGGTGAGTTTCCCCGGTGACGGCGGAGGAGAGGTCGCTCAACAGGTAGACGGCAGCCTTGCCGACTTCGTCCGTCTCGATGTTTCGCCGCAGCGGCGCCGTTTGCTCCATCCTGTCGAGCATCACCTCGATCCCGGCGACGGCCATCGCGGAGAGCGTCCGACATGGCCCGGCCGAGAGGCAGTTGACCCGGATCCCAAGATCTCCGAGCTCCGCCGCGAGGTAGCGGACGGCGGACTCGAGCGCCGACTTCGCGACCCCCATCACGTTGTACCCGACGGTCGCCTTCTCCGCGCCGTAATAGGAAAGCGCGAGGATCGATCCCCCGGCCGGCATCAGGCCGCGGGCACACCGAGTGATCGCAATCAACGTATAGGCGCTGATGTCCAGCGCCCGTGCGAACACATCGCGAGGCGTCTCGACGAACACCCCCGGCTTAAGGTACTCGCGATCGGCGTAGGCGACCGAATGGACGACGAAGTCCAACGTCCCGAAGTCCCGCTTCACCGCAGCGAAGAGCGCGTCGAGGTCCTCGTCCTTCCCGACGTCGCACGGATGGAGCCACGGATCGGTCAGCCCGACTTCCCCAATCGTCTTGCGCACCCGCCGTTCCATCTTCTCGCCGGGCAGGTACGAGAAGGCACACGTCGCTCCCCGGTCGATCGCGTTTCGAGCGATGTGCCACGCGATGCTCCTCTCGTTGGCGACACCGAAGATCAGCCCCTTCTTCCCTTCGAGCAAGCTCATGTCATTCTCCTCCCTCGCCGGCACGTCCTTCGCTCCACCGCTACGGTACCGCCGCTGTCGGCCGACTGCAACGGAGGCGCGACGAGCGGACGGACGGTCCCCCGGGATGGCCGGCCCTCGATCGAAGCTGTATCCTTCGAGGGCCGATCGTCACGGGAAAGGGAGGGTGACATGTTCAGAATCCTGATGGGCCTGATCGGCGTCGTCGGACTGGTCGTGGCGACGTCGCTCCTGTTCGGAGGAGGAAGCCTGCTCGTGCTCGAGTCGACCCTGACCGACGAAAACGGATTCATCAACAGCGTCCCGTTCGACATCGAGGTCGACGGATACGCGGTCGTCGCCGGACCGGCGGAGATCGAGTTGACGCCCGACGTACCGGTCGACCTCGGCGAGATCGTGACGTTGCGGGTCCGCGCGATCCCCGACGATCCGGCGCGCGGGATCTTCGTCGGCGTCGCCGAGGCCGCGGACGTCGACGCATATCTGGGGGGGATCCCCCACGCGATCGTCGAGGATCTCAACGAGGACTCGTTCTCACTGACGTACCGCGTCGACGCGTCCGGGGAGGCCCCCGGAGCACCGAGCGAGCAGTCGTTCTGGGTCGCATCGACTCACGGTCCGGGCCCGCAGACGCTCGAGTGGCAGATCGAGGACGGCAACGTCTCGTTCGTGGTGATGAACGAGGACGCGACGGACGGGATCTCGTTCGAGGCCGTGGTCGGCGCCCGGGTGCCGCTGATCCGTCCCATCGGCACGGGCCTGCTGATCGGCGGCGGGGTGGCCCTCGCCGTCGGGATGATCCTCCTCACGCTGGCGTTGTAGTTCAGGACGAGGACCCGGTGAGGTGAATCGACTGATCGATCCGTCGGAAGTCGGCCGGGTTGTATCCGTTGGCCTCGAGACGCTCGAAGATCCCGTCGAGCGTCTCCTCGGGGAGCGTCGGCGTTCGGCTGAGGATCCAGCCGTACCTGCGCAGCGGGTGTCCGACGACGGCGTACCGGTAGTCCGGAGCGAGGTCGAGGATCCAGTAGTCCCCGGGAAAGAACCAGCGCCCGAACAGCTGCACGAAGCTGACTTTCAGCTTCGCCGGCTCGGACGGATCCGGGATCCAGGCCCGTCCGACGACGCTCTGTAGCGAACCGTCCGTGCGGTAGCAGGAGTTCTTCACCCCGATCTGCCCGTTTGCCAGCAGGTGATACTCGGCCGTCGTCCCCTGAGTGCACGCCCGCTCAAACGTCGTCGGAATGCTCGCCACGGCGTACCAGAGCCCCATGTATCGCCCGACGTCGACGGCTTCCACCACCGCCGGCCGGTCGGCCAACCTCCCCCTGAACCCCATTGCACCGATGGCGAAGATCGCCAGAAGTCCCGCTACAATCCTCATCGCTTCCCTCCTATCCCTTGGACGAAACACCCGAACGTACTCCGCTCAGGCGGAAGAAGGCAAGGTCACCGATTCGCTCGCGTCAGAGGCCGCTGGACCGTGACCCACCACAGCGAACCTCCGATCCTCACGATACCCTCTCTGCGTCCCACCTAGCGCGGCGACCGCAACCGCGCGGGCCGGAAATGGTCGTCCAAGGACCGGTTGCGGCGTGGATCGACCGATCCTACAGTGACGGGGTCATGGAGACGCTCAACAGGGATCGCATCGTGGGCGGACGGAGTCGCCCCCTTCCGGACGATGACACCTTGTATCGCGCCCTCGTCGATCGGGACAGCCGATTCGACGGGCTCTTCGTCGCCGGCGTGAAGACGACGGGGATCTTCTGCCGGCCGACGTGCCGCGCCCGCAAGCCGAAGGCGGGGAACGTCGAGTTCTTCGCAACGCCGCGCGATGCCCTCCTCCATGGCTACCGGCCGTGCAAGCTCTGCCGGCCGATGGGCCTTCCGGGCGAAGCCCCCGACTGGCTGCAGCCGCTTCTCGATGATGTCGCTGCGCATCCCGAGCGTCGCCTCACCGATCGGGCGTTGCGCGACCGCGGGCTGGAGCCGCACCGCGTCCGACGGTGGTTTCAGAAGCACCACGGGATGACGTTCCACGCCTACTGTCGCGCCCTCCGGATCGGCCAGGCGTTCGGCCGAATACGTGAGGGGAGAGACGTCGGGCCGACCGCATTCGGCTCCGGGTACGATTCGCTCAGCGGGTTCACCGAATCGTTCAAGAAGACGACGGGTTTCCCGCCCCAGGAGAGCCGGAACCGACGGATCGTTCGCGTGACTCGGTTCCCGACCCCGCTCGGCCCGATGCTCGCCGGGGCGACGGAGGACGGCGTCTGCCTGCTCGAGTTCGCCGACCGAAGGATGCTCGAGACGCAGCTGGCCCGCCTCCGAAGGCTGCTCGGTGCCGAGATCCTGCCCGGACAGAGCGGTCACCTCTCCGCCCTGGGCGAGCAGCTGGCCGAGTACTTCGCCGGGACGCGACGGACGTTCGATCTGCCGCTCGTCACCCCCGGCACGCCTTTCCAGCGAAGCGTTTGGGAGTCCCTTCGATCGATCCCGTATGGAGAGACGCGTTCGTATCAACGGCAGGCCGAGATCCTCGGTCGCCCCTCAGCGGTCCGCGCCGTCGCCCGGGCCAACGGCGACAACCGGATCGCGATCGTTATCCCGTGCCACCGCGTCGTCGGCAAGAACGGGAAGTTGACCGGTTACGGCGGCGGTCTGTGGAGGAAGGAGTACCTCCTTCATCTCGAGCGAACGGCCGTCGACTGACCGTCCCCCGATTTTCGGACGGACGGGTCGAACTCGGGTACCCTCAAGGACCGTGACGACCACGATCGTCTTCCTCATCCGACACGCGCAGAGCCATCCGATGGCGCGGACCGCGCATTCGGAGTGGCCGCTCAGTGAGCTGGGTCGGAAGCAGGCGCAGCGGCTGGGAGAACTGCTGCTCCCTCTGGGGATCGAGCGGCTGGTCTCCAGCCCGTTCACGCGGTGTCTGCAGACGATCCGTCCGTTCGCCGAACGGGCCGGGCTGAAGATCGTCATCCAAGACGGGCTTCGCTAGCGGCATTTGGGAATCGGCCTCGGCGACGATTTCGCGGCGATCTGGCGTAGATCGTGGGAGGACCTCGACTTCGCGCTGCCGGGGTACGAGTCGTCGCGCGACGCGCAGCGCCGCTTCGTCGATGCAGTAGACGGAATCCTGAGCGAACTTGAGGGACGGAAGATCGGCGTCTGCGCGCACGGAAACGTAATCGGCCTGTACCTCAACCACCTCGACGATCGAAACGGGCGGGAGACGGCCGAGCGATTAACGAACCCGGACATCCTCAAGCTCCGCGCTGAGGGGGACGCGGTCGAGTGGGACCGCTCGTTCCGACTTCCGGGGCTCGCGGAGCTGACGACCGACCCTGCGGACACGCCAACCGTCCGCGAGTGAGGCGACAGGGTATCGAAACGGACGGAACAGAACGGAGGGCCCGATGACAACGGCGCGGCACATTCCGATCAAACCGGAAGGAGAGCCGAGACGGAGGACCGAGGGCGAGGTCGTTCCGGCCCGATTCACCTTCTCCCGGGGCGAGTAGCGCGATGGCGATCGAACTCCCGAAGGAGACGAAGGACCGGTTGATCGCCTCGATCAAACGCTACCTCACGGATGAACTGGAGTTGCGCAGCAACTCCCAAGCTGCTCAGCCGCAGGCTGAGCAGCCCGAGATCGGCGATCTGAAAGCGTCGCTCCTCCTCGACTTCATCCTCAAGGAGATCGGTCCGAGCATCTACAACCAAGCGGTCGCCGACGCCCAGACGCGGATGCGCGAGATGGTCGACGAGATCGACGGGACCTGCTACGAGCGTGAGTTCGGGTATTGGGAGAAGGGGCGAGCTGGATGACCCGGCTCGAGACGGAGCGCCTGAGGCTGCGACCGATCCGGCCCGAGGACATCCGCGCTCTGGTGGACCTCTGGACGGATCCCGATGTCACGCGTTTCCTGGGCGGTCCTCGGAGGGTCGCCGAGCTGGAGGCCGGGTTCCGGGACGACGCGGCGGATCCGGCCCCGCGCCGCTTCGACCTGTGGCCCGTCGAGGAGAAGATGACGGGCAGGATCGTCGGCCACTGCGGACTGCTCGACAAGGAGATCGGCGGGAGGACGGAGATCGAGCTGATCTACGTTCTCGCCAAGTCCGCTTGGGGAAAGGGGTACGCGACGGAGATCGCCGGCGCCCTCAGGGACCACGCCTTCGGCCCGCTGGGCGTTCGCAGGCTGGTATCCCTGATCGATCCGGGCAATGTCGCGTCCGAGAAGGTGGCGATGAAGATGGGCATGCATCCGGAGCGAGAGGCCGTCCGACCCGGAGGCGCCGTGAAGCGGCTCTACGCGATCCCGGCGCGCGACCACGTCGAGCCCGGATAAACGGGACGGGCGATGAGATTGACGAGGCGCGCCGCGGGCCGGGATCGGGGCCCAGAAGGATTCGGCCGTCGTTCGTCTCGCTTCATGCAGCCCGCTGTCCTCGAGCGTCACGGAATCGGGCACTCGTTCTCTCAAGCCGAGGATGATTCTCGGGATCGACGTATTCGCCGTCTCCGGGGGGCTGGCGACCGTCTTCGCGCTCGTCCTTCTCGGTCGGGACGTCTCGGCGGAAGGGATCGCCCGGCGACGCGGGAGATGATCTCTCGGTTCATCGAGAGCGGGACCGCGTATCTCGACGGCGGACTGAGGATCGCTCGCCTGCTCGACGAAGGACACGACATCCTCGAGCTGATGCGGACGCCGACGGACGAACTGAAGGCGCTGGCGGCGACGTAGGAGGGCGGAGAGCGGGCGATCCGACCGCGCAGCTCCCGCCGCTTCGGTCGATCGGACCCGGTCTCGCCGCCGATCGCGTATCCTCAAAGAAGGCGACCGGCGCTCACGAGGCCCTTGGAGAGGAGAAGGAGATGGGCTACAAGCCGCTGATCGAGACGTCGAATCCGGCGGACATCGCGCTGATCAAGTCGCTGCTCGAGAGCGAGGGGATTCTGTACTTCGTGCACGGGGAGGCGTTCAACGCCGTCCGCCCGACGGTCGAACCGGTCCGGTTCCTGGTCGCCGAAGATCGACTCGAAGAGGCGCGGGAGCTGATCAAGGGGCTCCACCTCTCGTACGGACCGATCGCATCGACGAAGGAGAGAAGCGACGGGAGGGAATCCGTCGATGACTGAGCGCGACGCGATCGAACGAACCGCAGCACCGATCACCATCGCCTCTCTGGTCGAAGATCTCCGGAGGCTCGGCGTCGAGCCCGGGATGACCCTGTTGGTCCACGCGTCGCTCAGCGCGCTCGGCTGGGTCTGCGGCGGGCCGGTGGCGGTCATCCTCGCGCTGGAGGAGGCCCTCGGCGAGCGGGGCACGCTGGTGATGCCGACGATGTCCGGTGACCTCACCGACCCGGAGGGCTGGCAAAACCCGCCGGTTCCGGCAGACTGGAAGGAGAGGATCCGGGCAACGATGCCCGCCTTCGATCCGGACTTCACCCCAACTCGTCACATGGGGGCGATCGCGGAGGCGTTCCGGAAGCAGCCCGGCACGCTGCGGAGTGCTCATCCGCACGCCTCGTTCGCCGCGCGCGGCACGGACGCCGCCCGGATTACGGACGACCACGCCCTGGACTACGCCCTCGGCGAAGGATCGCCGCTCGCTCGGATCTACGAACTCGACGGATCCGTCCTCCTCCTCGGCGTCGACCACGGGAACAACACGTCGCTTCACCTCGCGGAGTACCGCGCGAACTACCCCGGGAAGCGCGAGCGTCCGAACGGCGCCCCACTCTGGATCGACGGAATCCGCAGATGGGTCGATGTCCTGGACGTCGACGTGGACGCGTCCGACTTCCCGCGGATCGGCGAGGCGTTCGCGCGGGAGACCGGCGAGACGCGGTCGGGGCGGATCGGAAACGCACCGGCGTTGCTGATGCGGCAGCGTTCGCTCGTCGACTTCGCCGTCCGCTGGATGGAGGCGCATCGGGGTCTGCCCGGCGCCGCGCCCGCCGCGACCGTCCGTCCCCTCCGGAAGACCGATCGGGACGAATGGATCCGCCTCCGCTGCGCCCTCTGGCCGCACCACGACCCGGCCGAGCTCGAGGCCGAGGCGGAGGAGACCGCCATCCACCTAGAGGCAACTCCCGTCTTCGTCGCGGAGGGTCCGGACGGCCGGCTGCACGGGATGGTCGAGGTCTCGATCCGCGATCGTGCGCTCGGATGCACGACCGATCGCGTCGGATACCTCGAGTCCTGGTACGTGGACCCGGAGTGGCGGCGGCGGGGAGTCGGACGGAGGTTGGTCGAGCGGGCCGAGGAATGGGCCCGCCGTCAGGGATGCGCCGAGATGGCCTCCGACACGACGCCGCGCTACCCGTTGAGCCCGGCGGCCCACGAGGGACTCGGCTATCGCGAGGTGAAGCGGAAGATCCATTTCCGAAAGCCGCTCCCGTAGGCCGGGTCAGCGGATCGAGCGAGCGAGGTCGGCCAGGTGCGGACGGTCCGCGACGTCGGCGACGGCCTCCGCCCATCGCGCCGCGAGGTCTCCCAGGTCGACCGTACTTCCGCTCCGCACGAAGATCGGAATCACGTGCAGCGGCACATCGACCGGCACGACGACCGGACCGTCAAAGGTCCGCCCGGTCCACGCGTCGGCCCACGTCCCCTCGGGGAGGCGAACCTCGACCGAATCGGCCCCCGGCTCCCAGACCGGCCGGACGAGGACGTCCGGGCCGTAGAGGTACTGCTCCCACAGGTCGACGTATTCCGGCCGATCCGGATAGGCGACGAACATCGACCGGACGATCGGGGTCCCCACCCGATGGGCGCGTTCGGCGAGCGCGTAGGTGGTTTCAATCAAGTCGGCGTGGACTCGGGCGTAGAACGCCCAGATCGCGAGGAGCTCCTCGTCGTAGACGGTGTCGAAAGTGTAGCCGGACTCGGTCAACGCGTCGCCCGAGTCGTCGGGAAGCCAGGACCACGGCGTGAGGTTCGCCGTCGGACCGACCTCCATGATCGGACAGAACGCCGAGAACGCCAGCCACCGCGCGAGGACCTCCCGCTGCGGGCGTCCGTTGTACCCGCCGGTGTCCGAGCCCCAGAGCGGAACGTTCAATATCGCCGCCCGCTGGAGTGCGATGATCGCCGAGCGGAGACCCCACGCCGACGGATCGGTGTCCCCGCCCCAGGCGACGGCGACTCTCGACATCCCCGGCCAGCCGGCGCGGTAGAACGAGACGAACTTCTCGATCCCCGCCTCGAGCGCCGCTTCATGGGCCGCCTCGGCGAACCACAGGGGATACGCGTTGTGCCCCTCGCGGTAGTCGGTCCCGTCTCGGTAGGCGCCACGGAAGAGCTGACCGTCGGGCGGTTTCTCCTCGCCGCGGTCGAGCTTGAACCCGGAGATCCCCGCCTCGAGCAGCGGGGCCAACTCCCCCTTCCACCACGCGACGGCATCGGGGTTCGTGAAGTCGATCAGCGCCGCATTCGGGAGGTAGGGGAGCGTCAGGGACACGTCATAGCCCCGCTCGATCGCCGTGTCGCGCTGCTCATCCATCACCCACGGCCCGACCCAGAGGAGCGTGGCGATCCCCTCCTCCCGGAGCCATGCGATCATCGATTCGAACTCGGGGAACCGCGCGCCGTCGAACGTCATGTCTCCGTACCCAAAGGTCCCCGCCGCCCACGGCCGGTCGATCACGTACCACGAACAGGGGATCCCCAGCGCCTCCATCATCAGAACGTCTTCGACGACCATCGAGTTGTACGGCCCGTCGTAGCGCGTCCCGTCGTAGAACGCGGGCAGGTCCCAGACGACGTCCCGCCACCGGCCCGGCCCGAGGATGAACTCCGGCGGGAGGAGGCTCGTGCCGGTGATCCGCGCGTACCGCTCGATCGCGTCGATCGGCTCCGGCCCGGGCAGGAGGAGAAACGAGAGGTTGGGACCCTCGGACTCGATCGCCATCTCCGTCGGCCGAACCCGCCCCTGTTCATCGACGCCGAACCGGTACGTCGCCGGCCAGTCCCCCTCGACGTAGACGCCGTAACCGCACGAGGAGACGAAGAACGGCGCGTAGATCGAGACGGTCGGAAGGGTGTACAGGTCGACGGACTGGCCGCGCAGATTGAGCCCCTCAGTCATCCCCGACTCCCAGGAGAGCCCCTGGCTCCCCTGTACCACCCGTTCCATCAGCCCGTAGAAACCCTCGGACTCGCCGACCCGGAACGAGGCCCCAAGCTTCTCGAACTCGCCCTTCGACTCGACCGTGAACTCGACCCTCACCGTTTCCTCCGGGCCCGGGAGGATTCGAACCGTGGCCGTCCGGCCGTCGACGATTCGATAGATGAGGCGCACGTCCTCCCCCTCTCCCCGGTCGATCGGCGCGCCGTCGAGGGCGATCTTCCCGTCCTTGCTCCAGACGTAGAACGCCGACGTCCCGTCCGACCACAGCCACGGAAGGGGCGAATCGAATCGGATCGCAAGGGGGTCCTCGGTGATCGCGTAGGGGATCGTGTCGGCGGCGCTCGGACCGACGGCCGGCGCTCCGAGGACCGACGCGAGGACGACCCCCGCACACAGCGCACGAAGCCTCGCTCTCGAAATCCGTGTGCTTCGCAACCGGACCTCCTCGCGCCGCTGGTTCCATACTAGCCGGTCCCGCGACTTCGAGGCGAACCGCGGCTCTT
>Ga0315555_1003635_pt1 | contig 10591 bp, 10 predicted proteins | sample SalMarSW160380MG_FD_202113 | JGI IMG/M metagenome (GOLD analysis project Ga0315555, IMG submission 202113) | Salt marsh sediment microbial communities from the Plum Island Ecosystem LTER, Massachusetts, United States - Salt Marsh Sediment SW1603-80 ...
GGACCCCACGCTTCGGGTGGACAGGGATCAATCAACCTCTGAGATCATCCTCTCCGGCACGGGCCAGATACACCTTGAGAATACCAGGGATAAATTGAGAAGAAAATTCGGTGTGGACATCAACCTTAAGACTCCCAAGGTCCCGTATCGAGAGACGATCAAGAACGCGCGGCAGGGAATAATCTACCGGCACAAGAAACAGAGTGGCGGCAGGGGCCAGTTCGCCGAGGTACATTTCGACATCTCTCCGCTGGAGAGGGGGCAGGGGTTTGAATTTGAGGAGGCCCTTACGGGCATGAACGTGCCCAGAAATTTCGTTCCTGCCGTGGAGAAGGGCGTTGTAGAGGCCATGGGCAGTGGGGTGTTGACCGGGTATCCGGTCGTTGATGTAAAGGTTCGATTCTACGACGGAAAATCCCACGAGGTGGATTCCTCTGAAATGGCCTTCAAGATCGCGGCCTCCATGTGTTTTAAGAAGGCAGTCCAAGAGGCAGTCCCCATCATCCTGGAGCCGATCATGAGCGTGGAGATAACCGTTCCCGAGGAGGTGATGGGGGACGTCATAGGCGATCTTAACGGCAGGAGGGGGAGGGTCCTGGGCATGGACCATAAGGGCAAGAACCAGGTCATTCGGGCCGAGGTACCCTTGGCCGAGGTGTTGCGATATTCCTTTGACCTCACCTCTATGACCGGCGGGAGGGGTAGCTTCGCAATGCAACCCTCCCAGTACGAGGAGGTTCCCGCGCAACTGGCAGGAAAGGTCATAGACGCCTTGAAGCAGGAGGGCAGGTAGCCACACGGGATGATAAAGGCAGGCGTACTTACTATCAGCGATAAGGGGTCCAGGGGTCAGCGGGAGGACACGGCCGGCCCTTTGCTTGTTGAGATATTGACCGATGCCGGGTACAGGGTGGTGAGACAGGAGGTGGTTCCGGATAACCGTGAGGTGATTGCGGAGCGGCTGATAGGGTGGGTCGATGAGGGGGGGCTCAGGCTGGTGGTGACCACGGGAGGGACCGGGGTGAGCCCTACTGATGTCACCCCTGAGGCCATGAGCGAGGTAATATCGTACCAGATACCGGGTATGGCAGAGGCTATGCGGGCTTCATCGCTGGAGAAAACCCCCCATGCCATGCTTTCCAGGGCCATGGCAGGGGTAAGAGGAATCAGCCTGATCATCAATGTGCCGGGAAGCCCGAAGGCTGCCGAGGAAAACCTGCGTGTTGTCCTTCCCGCCCTCGATCATGCCCTAGCCAAGATAGCCGGGGACACCAGCGACTGCGCCACGCCCTAGAAACTTCAGCCCGGTCCCAGGAATATATCCTTTCGAGCAACTTTTCTTCTCTCTTTTCATTGAGCTCACACACGGCTCCATTTTCTTCTTGACTCACGGTATGCCCATGCCTATACTTCCCCCGACTTTTTCTGAGGCTACAGCAGATCCCAGGGAGAAGCACACGTTTCTTCTGCCAGCAGGATGAGAGATGGCGAAATTCACCACGTGGATCATGGCAGATGTGGCAATGTTTGAGGGTAAGCAGGGCGGATAGATGAACAAGAAGGCCTTATTCATTTCCCTATTGGTGCTGGTTTTTTGTATGCTCTGTTTTCCGGCCTTTGCCGCGGAAAATGCAAATCATGAGGCCCATGGGCACATCAACCTGGGCGAGATCCTCTCCCTTTACAGCATCATACCCTTTATCGGTATCCTTCTTTCTATCGCCCTGTTCCCCCTGTTTGCCCCGCTTTTCTGGCATCACCATTTCGGGAAGGTAGCGGCATTTTGGGCCGCTGTCATTGCCGTTCCCATGTTGGTCGCCTATAAGGGGGCAGCGCTCCATGGTTTTCTTCATATCTTGATAGCGGATTATGTCCCCTTTATTATACTCCTCTGGGGACTTTTCACCGTGTCAGGAGGGATATTGCTGAGAGGGAGTTTGAGGGGGACGCCTCTCGTGAACACCATCATGATTGCCATAGGGACCATCCTGGCATCATGGATGGGAACGACCGGAGCGGCCATGTTGCTCATCAGGCCGTTTTTAAGGGCCAATAATTACCGGAAAAACAGGGCCTTTATGGTGGTGTTTTTCATCTTTCTGGTAGCCAATATCGGAGGGGCCCTCACGCCCGTAGGCGACCCTCCGCTCTTCCTGGGCTTCCTTCATGGCGTTCCCTTTTTCTGGACCTTCCACATCCTCCCCCATATGCTCTTCGTCGTCTTGATCATGCTGGCCCTCTACTTCGTCCTCGATACCTTATATTACAGGAAGGAGGGGGTTACCCCGACTATCGATGAGGGGGAAAAGGAGCCGATCAAGCTGGTCGGAAGCTATAACTTCATATTCCTTGCAGGGATCGTGGGTTCCGTTATCGTCAGCGGATTGGTCGATTGGGGAGAGCTGCAAACGCTCGGCGTTACCAGAAGCGTTCAGGAGTGGGCGAGGGACCTTTTTATCATCGCTATGGGGATCTTATCGTTGATTGTCACCTCTGCGAAGATACGGGAGGATAATGAGTTCACGTGGTTTCCCATCAAGGAGGTTGCCTATCTGTTTGCCGGGATCTTCGTCACCATGACCCCGTGCCTGCTCCTGCTCCTTGCGGGCACCAAGGGGGCCCTCGGCTTTATCATCGGTGCGGTGGAGAAGCCATTCCACTATTTCTGGATCACCGGGATGCTATCGAGTTTCCTGGATAATGCCCCAACCTATCTGACGTTCTTCAGCAGCGTACTGGGGAAGTTTTACGCGGGAATGCCTGAGCAGTTGGCGGTTTCCAAACTGATCGCAGAGAACCCCGTATACCTGATGGCCATTTCTGCCGGGGCGGTCTTCTTCGGGGCGAATACCTACATCGGGAATGCGCCGAATTTTATGGTGAGGTCTATTGCGGAGGAGGCAGGCACGCCCATGCCGAGTTTCTTCGGGTACATGCTGAAGTACTCGATCATATTCCTCGTGCCCACCTTTGTGCTTGTCACGCTCATCTTCTTTTAACCTGAGGAGCACTAGCTAAGATTCGCTCCAAACCGATCAAAATCAAACGGCAGGTATTTCATCGCAAAGGCGCAAAGGACGCAAAGATGATTGATCTTTTTTTCTTTGCCGCTGACCCCCAGTTAAATAGGCTATCGCATTTAACGGGGCAAGGACGCCGGCAAAGAAAAATGTTCATGCCCTTCGGGCGCGGTCTACTATGTACAAAGAGCCTACGCGAAGCGTGATGTCTTTCCCTTTTCTGTCCTCTCAGCAGAAAAGGGAAAAAACTTATTCCTCTGCGCTCTCCGCGTCTCGAGTCCCCGCAGGTATCTGCGGGGACGGGCGGTGAGATATAGTTTTGTTTATGAAGAAGGCTCGTTACTCCTGGGGGTATTCGATCCGGGAACTCACCCCTTGGTGTTGCCCTTAGACAGGGGCTTCTTGGTCTTCTTGAGCACCCTGATATCGGCAATCCCGGTTGACGGATATTGACCGTTGCTGTCCTTTTCGAGATACTTCACCATATCCCAGATGGTGGCCAGGGCTATCGAGACGCCCACGAGTGCCTCCATCTCTACGCCGGTCATTGCCTCGGCCTTTACAAGGCATCTGGCCTCAATAAAAGTGTCTGCGAGCGCAAAACTCAACTCAACGGTATCCAAGGGGATCTGATGGCAGTGGGGGATGAGCAGATAGGTCTCCTTTGCGGCTCTCATGGCCGCCACTTCGGCGACGAGCAGGGGGTCTCCTTTCTTAATCCTCTTCGTCTTTACCAACTTCACCGTCTCGGGTGAGAGGATGATCCTCCCCGAGGCCACCGCCTCTCTCAGCACTACTTCCTTCCCGCTTATATCAATCATGCCCATCTTTTTTCCTGGTAAGGGGAAACTTGAAGAACTTTATACCCTCTTCCTTGAGCACCTCCTCCTCCCCTGCCGTTGCACTTCCCCGTATATTTCTCTTGTCCGTAACACCATAGTGCATTTTTAAGGCCTCCTTTGTGAACTCGGTGCCCACGTCTTCGTAGTTATCGTGTATGTATTTTACGATTCCATGGGCGAGTTTTTGGTAATCGATCTCGCCCCCTTCCGGCGATTTGCCCGCGTTTTGGCCGCTCTTGATGGAGACCGGGGAGAGCACCCTGGTGACCTGCGTGTCTTTGCAGATGGGGCACGTGATCATGCCTTTGGCATTCTGCTCGGTGAATGAATCGAGGTCCTTGAACCAACCTTCAAATGTATGTCCTTTGGAACATCTGAGGTCAAATGCGATCATGCTCACATCCTGTATGGTTTGTTATATCCGGATGAACGTCCATAAGCGACACCGGCTCATTCGGCATGAAGCACCGCGAGTATTTTCGTCGTGCGGTCCCCGTGGCATTTCACGAGATGTGGAACGGTTGAATCGTAGTATATGGCATCGCCCGGCTCAAGAAGATGGATCTCATCTCCTAACCGCACCTCCATGGAGCCCTCGAGCACATAGATGAACTCCTGGCCGTCATGGGTGGATCTTTCTTCCTCCATGTCCGTTGGTTCCAGGGTAACCAGAAAGGGCTCCATAAATCTATTCATTTTGTATGGTGCGAGGGACATATATTCGTATCCATAGGTGTCGGTCTTCTTGGAGTCGAACCTGGAAATGAGTTTTCCCTCATTCTTGCGTACGATCGTGTAGGGAAATTCCTCGGTTCCGGAGATGAAATATCCCATCTTTTTATCCAAAGCCTTTGCCAGTTTTATGATTGTTCCCAAAGGTGGCGCGACCTTTCCCTCTTCTATCTCAGATAGGAGTTCAATCTCCAATCCGGTTCTCCGAGAAATATCGCGCAAGCTCAGGCCCTTGCTTTCCCTGATCTCCCGGACGCTTTCACCGACCTTCAAGACGGTCTCTTTCTCGGATGCCTTGCTTTCAGCAGACTCCGCTGGATGTTTTCCCTTATCCTTTGAATAAAACTCGCCGAGATCGTCTAAGAAGTCCTCGTACCTATCGGGTTTCTTAGATGGGATTTTTTCCTTCATTGATCTCCTCCTGCTGGAAAAGGGTGCTATATTTTTTAAAAAATATAGCACCCTTATAGGTCGGTGTCAATCTGCATAATTCCCCCCTTTCCCCGTTCAGCCGGAAGGTGGTATTGACTGAATGAGGGCTGTAAGCCCTTTGACCAGCTGGTACCCTTCTTCAACAGGATCATCGACAGCCTTTCCTTCATAAGGCTTACCGGCACCAAGACCCTGGCTGCTATCATGCTCATTTCCTTTGTGTATTCCTTTGGGATATTCGGCCAATTGGCTGGGGGTCGCCTGGCTGATAGGCATGGGCGAGCTCGAGTGGATACTCCAGGTTGTGCATCCGGCAGGCACATTGGGCCGGCATCTTGCTGCCGTCATCGGTGTCTCCTTTTTAGCTACCGTTGTCGTCTATCTTATGGCCGGGAAGCACGAGAGGTCTCTTCGCGAAGGCGTGCCCCAAACTTACTAAAATAGAACGGCGACCATTCCACTGCAAGGCCTGGGCGCAGAGATGGTTGATTTTTTCTCCTCTGCTGCTGATCCCAGTTAAATAAGCTGCCGCATGTAACGGAGTAGAGACGCCAGCAAAAAACGTGCGCATGCCATTCGTTAAGGATCTATTCTATAATAAGGGCATGCGCGAATTGTGAGTCTTTCCCTTTTCTGCCCCCTGCCCGCTCGTGCCTCGCAGTGGCAGGTGGGTCGCAGCAGAAAAGTGATAAAACGCTTCGAAATTTTATCAGCGGACGCTGTAGCCCATTTTTCCACTGCGAGAACCCTGCCCGTCTGCAGGCGGGAAGCAATGAAGCAATCGAAATTTTAAAGCACTCTTACCCTAAAGTTCTATGCGTATGGTTCCGATATATTTAATTAAGAAAGCACATTTTTTTTGAAACCGTCAATATGAGTTTTTTAAAAGCGAATTCACTTCCAATTGTATGAAAGGTGTAAATATCATGAAAAAGTCAGAAAACAGCTTCCTTAAAAGGTTTCGTTACCTCTGTCTTGTAAGTTTGATTGCCCTTGGCCTGCTCACCATCGTGGAAAATATCTCCTCCGGCGGTGGAGCCAGGTATGCCGGCCCTGGGAAGGATTGCACCGGGGAGAGCTTCCAGTTATTGGCAGATGCAAATCAAACGACAAAACTCAATCAATCGGGAAACGGGAGGATCGAGTTCGCCGCAGTGAACTATGGATTGGATTGCATTGATGTGGGGCTGGGGAATACCATCCATTATGATACGGATCATAAGAATGATACCTTGCTGGGTTACGATGCCGGCGAGCGCATAAGGAAGGGGAAAAATATCAGTTACAAGTCTAGCTTGACAGTTGATTCGGTGTATAATTGGGCTAGGCACAATACACCAGCGCTGTTTAAGGGAAACGGGGAAAGGTACCTGGTGGACTTCTACGGCAAAAACCTGGTGGTTTTCAGTTTCAATAGCACTGAGGTTACCCCTTTGATGTCAGGAGATGACCTCAAAGATAGGGCTGGCAATGCCCATAATCTAACATTTCTCCTCAAGGCATCCAATCCCCCGTGGTGGTTGATAACCTCGAGATATATTCATGGGCATGGGGAGCTGACGGGTACTCCGGGGGATATCCCGGTCAAGATCGATCCCGGGTTCAGTACCGCTGACCTTAGCCCTGATTACGGCCTTGATAATCCTAAATCCGGCAGTTAGATATCGACTTCAAGCATAGATGAAGGCGAAGCAAGAAGCCGGCCCCTCAGAAATTTGATCAATGTAAGGCTTAAGATCTGGCACCACCGTTCCGCCCATGTCAACTGCGCCGCATTTAAACGTAACCATTCGAAAAAGGCTGTCGGCCGACTCGTGATCGTTTCTACATGGCGTTCGGGTATGGCAAGCCGGTCAAACAACGGCCGCCAATTGTAGATCAGGGCCGTGGTGCGGGACATCACCTGATACCAACGCATGTGAGTCGGGGTGAACCCTGCGCACCCCCTTATTCTTCAACTCTTCGAAGGCATTTGTACATCCTTTTTCTGTGCTCATGGCCTTGGTATATACCTGTTTCCATGAATCGAGCAAAGGGAAACTGCCGGATTTAGGATAAAAATTGACACACATGTTAAGGTCTCAGCTCATTTAGATAGCTAGTGATTCGCGATATGCCGCAGGGTATCTGGACACATCCTCGGAAAGGCAAAAGGGCTGGAGCTGCGATTTAACTGTTGCGCGGTATACCTAAGAGGAAGAGGGCTGTATGAGGTTGTCTACCTTGAAGACCCCACCGGGATAGTCTTGGATGGGGGAGAAAACCGCGTGGAGATCAAGTTCTCTCTTTTTGCATAACAGGTAGAGCTTGTAGAGGGTGAGGGTGGTGATACCCACCACATGCTTATCAGAGAGAAACTTTTGGGCATCAGCTGGATAATTTCTATACTTGAGCTCGCTTTCCTCAGTACCCTTTACACAATTGCTACAGATGATCAGCAGCCTATATTTCCCCGCTTTGCCGAGGTCGAAATCGGAAAGATGCTTCCACTGATCCCAGTCCTCACGTACCTCGGTCACATCGCCGAGCACTTTCAGGCCGAGTGTCACCTCTGAGCCAGGTATCTTAACCAGGCGGTCAATAGCGGGAAACTCTGGAGAGGGTGATACTGAAAGGCCGAGATCTTTCAAAAGGTAGTGGACGGCGTCGGTAAGGAGGAGCACATTCTTGCTCTTGATGAGGCAGTCGAGCGACTCCTTGATGGACTGCGTCTCATCTTTTTTCCCAGCTTCGTCGGTCTCCTCCTTTAGCGCGCTGCGTTCCTGAACTCCCACCTCGATCCTCCCAACTATGAGCATGCTTACCAGGCAGGGCAGCGACACGAAATATCGTTTATTCCCGCTAAAGGTTAAGAGCGCATACAGGGCGAAAACAAGCAGGAAGAGCTGAAAGAGCAGCAGGGTTTTCAGTTTCATGTTATGCTCTTCTTTAGTGGCGAATTTGAGTTAAGGAGCAATGTCAAAAAACAAGACAAAAAGATGTACGTATTATAAATGAATGTGAAAAAAGGGCAAGAACAATCTCACGGCCATCTTTTTCGCTGAAATTAGTAAGGAGAGCATAGCATAGTTTCCACTTCACCGCCCGTTCTCCCCGTCAGTAAACTGTGGGAGTTCACTCGAGACAAAGAGGACATAGAGAAAAATAGCAGTTAAAGGGGATTGATTACCAGAGAGCGAGACGGCCTTTGAGGAAAAATGAACAGATTCATTTTTTCCCTAAGGCCTTCTCCCACGTGCGATCCTGACTCTCAGGATTGCATTCCCGCGAAGCGGGTATGGTAACCAATCCTCATTCCGTGTGTGTCTGCGTGCGTCTGTGGCTACAACTTCTCGGTGCAATCTCAGTGTACATAGTGGCTACGGGGTGAGTGTAAAGCGAAAACCTTAGGGCCTCCTGAAAGGCCTTTTTTGTCTTCTCCCTTTCTTTTTTTGCCTTGGCCTGGGCGGCTCGATGCCCTTGCGCCTGAGCCATTCTGCGGCCTCTTCGTGAAGGTCGCTGAGGGCCGAGCGGATCAGAATGGCCTTGTACATCTCAATCTCAGCCAGCTCGTCGCTGAGTCCCAGGCAGTGGGAGAGCCTTCCCGCCTGCATCGGGTGACGGGCTATGTGGGCCTTGAAGGCCTTCACGTCCCGCTTTCGAAGGACCCGGTTCAGCCCCCGGTGAAAATCCGCATACCCCCGCTCTATCTCAAGCTCATCCATTCCGTACCTCGATTGGGACTATAGACAATCGAAAATTCATGGTCAATGGATCATTGCCCACGAGCAGGTCCTTGAAATATGCAAGATATAAGAATCTCACAGCATATTGTTATTCAATTGTTATCATCTATTATTACGTATATTCTTTTATTATTATACATATTCAAAAAACGTTGCAATCTCAACGGCATTTTGTTAGGAGAAGGTTGATTGATTCCATCTAAGATGCAAGCCCTCAAAAAAGGGGAAGCTATGGATTGAATACAGAGGCCCCGCTTCTCGTGAAGAGAGATGGGGTATTTTTATCTGCGGCAAGCAATTCAATCAAAATTCATCGCAACCTTGCAAACATTCCATTTATGACTTCAATGCACTAGAATTCATTCATGCTGTAATAAAATCCATCTTTAAGATTGATGTTTTGTAAAAAGTCGAAAAAATCCCTCTCCCTCGATGGGAGAGGGTTAGGGTGAGGGTGTTCCCCCTCCTCTTCATCACCTCCCGCAAGGGGAGGGGAGATGGGACTTTTTACGCGTTTGTCAAGATTACTGCAATACGGGAACTGAATGCAGTAAAGAGAGGGCCAATCACGATGCTATACGGCTCATACCGTTTCTCCTGCCTCTTTGAGGATGATGCCGTACTCCCTTCCTATAAGGGCTCTACGTTCCGTGGCGTGTTCGGCAATGCCCTGAAAAAGGTAGTTTGCGCCCTGAAGAGGAGGGATTGTTCGGATTGCCTCCTGAGACACCGGTGCATCTACTTCCAGGTTTTTGAAACCCCTTCCCTCTCAGAGGAAACCAGGGATTCCAGGATTGCCTCGCCTCCCCATCCCTTTGTCATCGAGCCTCCTTTTACTACGGAAACCCATTTTCAAAAGGGGGATCCATTTGAGTTTCAGCTCCTTCTCTTCGGCCAAGCCAACGACTATCTCCCTTACTTCATCTATGCCTTCGATGAGATGGGAAAGACGGGAATCGGCAAACGGATAAACGGCAAACGAGCCTGTTTCAGCCTTCGAAATATCACCGCCAATGGAGAGCAAATCTATTCACAGGAAGATCGAATACTCCAAAAAGGGGAATGGTGCCGTAACATTTCTCTATCCGCGGATAGAGATGCTGTTGAGGATATCCCCGGCATACGGGTTTTTCTTGATACTCCCCTGCGCCTTAAGTTCGAGAACCGGCTTACCGCCGCGCTTCCCTTTCACGTGCTGGTCAGGGCAATGCTTCGAAGGATTTCCTCCCTGTTTCATTCCTATGGCGATGGGGAGCCGGAGCTTGATTACCGTGGATTGGTGAGGAGGGCAAAAGATATCCGGATTGCCGATTCCAATCTCACCTGGTTTGACTGGCGCCGGTACTCTAGCCGCCAGGATCGGGAAATGCTCATGGGAGGTATAGTGGGCTCGGTTACCTACGAGGGAGCAATCGGTGAATATATGCCACTCATCGAGCTCTGCTCAGAGGTCCACCTGGGCAAACAAACGTCTTTCGGGTTGGGGAAAATAAGGGCAGAGATGATAAGGTAACTGTTCAGGCAGCCACCAAGGCACAAAGGCACAAAGAAAGATATGGATTTTGTCTCTTTATCTGAAAATGAAGAACGAATTGCAAAAAAAATAGTTGATTCAGCATATGCGGTACATACAACAGTAGGCCCGGGTTTGCTTGAAAAAGTTTATGAAGTGTGTTTCTGTCACGAGCTTTTCAAACGAGAGTTAGAATATCAAAGGCAGGTTGATATCCCGATAATATATGATGGCATAGTCTTTGACGAAGGGCTACGGTTAGATGTTTTGGTGGAAGACCTCATTGTCTGTGAACTAAAAGCTGTGGACGAGATGAATCTTTGTGGG
>Ga0315555_1003637_pt1 | contig 10591 bp, 8 predicted proteins | sample SalMarSW160380MG_FD_202113 | JGI IMG/M metagenome (GOLD analysis project Ga0315555, IMG submission 202113) | Salt marsh sediment microbial communities from the Plum Island Ecosystem LTER, Massachusetts, United States - Salt Marsh Sediment SW1603-80 ...
AACAAAGCGGTCCGCGGCAGAAGCCGGACCTGTGGGAGCAGGGCCTCCCAAAGCCGGCACGGTGGGAACGGGGCCTGCCGCAGCCAAAACAGCCGGGGACGAAGCCGGGCCGGCCTAATCTAAAACAGCCGGGCCGGCTTGCCCGGAAACGGACCGGTGGATGCGGCCAAGGCTCCGGGCGTAAGACCTACCTGGGAAAAAAGGGCGGTAAGGGGCCGTCCGAAAAATAAAAGAACATTTCGGACGGCCTTGCTTACCGCTGTATGACTTTCACGAAAGAATCCGCAGACAGGAGGCGGTCGTAGGTATGACCGCCGCGACGGCTGCTCTATTCAATCTCCAAGTACAGGTCAAGCCGCAGGTTGCCCGGCTTGGACGGCTCCAGCTGTTCTTCAAAATAACGCGCAGGGCATTTTATCTTATAGCCCTTGTCTGAAATCATGGTATTCAACTTTTGCCAGCCCGCGGTTATCCATTTACCGGCTGGATCGGTTTCGAAATTACCTTCTATTCCGGTCACTACGAATCTCCCCGCTTTTATTGTCCGGTACTCCGTTGCCTCATCCCGGGGCCGATTAGGGTCAATCGTTACCATCACCCTGTATCCCTCGTTATCCGGATCGTGGGCCAATTCGCCCTTTCTGTCGATGTTGTATCCGAATATACGGTACGGTTTTGCAAAGGATTTCTGCCTGGTCTTCCACTCCTCCATTTTCTGAAAGGCCTTGTGCTCCGGTTCGGGCGCAAACCCGTCAAAGCAGGCTACTTCCATATCCTGCAGTTCTTTTACGATAACTCCCATATACATCTCCTTGATAATTGTTATTTTTTCCAATCCCTTCAGGTCTTGCCAGCCATGCCTGAAGCGGATCGGTGATACGCCGAACTCCGTCTTGAAAGCCCGCGAGAAGGCCTCATGGCTTTGGTAGCCCGAGTCAAGGGCCACGTCGATTATTTTATCTTCTCCTTTTCGTATTTCAGCGAGCGCCTTTGCCATGCGCCTTTTTTTGACATACTCCTTATAGGTAACACCCGCCACCGCCCAAAAATAATTATAAAAACTGCGTACGGACATGTCCGCCTCCCGGGCCGCGGTCCCGCAGGTCAGTTTCCGCGTAAGATTGCGCTCAATATAATCTATGGATTTCTGGATCTGCTCATAGACAGTCATATACAGAAGGTATAATAATTTCTTACCTGCGTCTTGATCTTTTTTGCATAATTATATGGTTTTGATTTGCATGCGGTTATTGAGGTCCGTCACCGATTGCAGACGGCGGGCGGCCATCGCTATGACCGCCGCCCTCTGCCGCTGTATAATGGGTGACTACTATTGTAAAGGAGGTACGACAATAGTACTCCAGGATGCTTCAGGAAGTTCTGCGTTTATCCGGTAGCCGCCGATTTTGATTTCAATGGGTTTGGTGTTGTGACCTTTATTCTCTATCACAATAATGAGTTCCCCGCCCGGGTTCATGAATGCGATCGCGTTATCCGCTCCTTCAATCACATCAACATAATAAGCGCCGGGTTTTACAAAATAGCTGAAATGCTTGAACGCGTAAAACATCGGTGTATATATCACCTGTTTTGTGGTTTTGTCCACCACCACGGCCGCGTTCTGCGGCCAGGGCAGTTTGGCATCGATGTTTTTGCCCTCTTCATCCAATACCATGTTCCAAAGCATGTAAGAATTAACCCCCTCATCAAAATACGCCTTTATCTTTTTCCAGGTATAACTGCCGTACGCCCAGTCATTTTGGGGTTTATTCATATCGAACCCCGGTTTCCAATGACAGTTACCGCATTCGGTTTCGGTCTGCATAATATGCATCTCAGGAAATTTGTCTCTGGCCACCGAAACCTGTGTCCAAGCTTCCCATTGGAACCCGATTATATTCACATACTTCCTTGCTTTTGGATCAATCATGACCCTTTGGGTGAATTGGTTGTAGTGGCTGTCCTGAATGGTGCCCAGCATGATTTCGGCGTTGAGTTTCCGCTCCTCGAATAACGGACCCATATAATCCCTTATGAACGTAAGAAACTGTTCCGGGGTCCATAGGCAGCTTGGGTAGTGCGTTTCACACTCCGGTTCGTTCTGTACGGCCACGGCGAAAAGATCAATGCCTTCCTTCCGGTATTCTTCCACAAAGCGCGCCAGGTATAAGGCGTAGGCCGCGTAGATCTTGGGATCATCCTTCATGTTCCCGCCGTCATACTCACCGCTTGTCTTCATCCAGGTGGGGGGAGTCCAGTCCGATCCCCATACCTTTAAATCCGGCCTATATTTCATGGCCGCCTTGATGTAGGGCAGCAGATATTTCCGGTCGTGGGCAATAGAGAAGTTAATCATTTTATAGTCATTCCTGTGTCCGTTGTGCGTATAGCGGCTGACCGCATAGTCGCTTGCTCCGATAGGGACCCTGCATATATTGAATTTCGCTCCGGTTTCCGGATCAAAAAGTTCTTTTAAAACCTGATCCCTCTTTTCCGGAGTCAGCAGGGATAAGGCCACCCAGCCTTTCTCGTTGAAGGCCCCGCCGAAACCTGAAATCTCCTGCCTCTGTGAAACGGGATCAATCTCGATATCCGCGTTTTCACCCCCGCCTTTCATAATAATGAGTTGTTCCCCGTCCTGCCACATTCGGCTTTCGGTACTTACCTTCCAGCTTGAAGTAACTGACAGTTTAAAATTATCAGCACATGCACAAACGAAATAAAACAAGATACCGGCCAAAACAACCAGTGTTAATTTTTTCATAGGTCTTCCTCCTCGATAAGGGTTTATGGAAATTTTGTGGTGTCCATATATGCTAAAAAAATAGCATTAATAGATATGATTGTCAACTGTTGTTTTTTATATCTTGATTTTTTTCGTATAAATCGTATGCTAAAAGTGATTCAGCATGACGCAAAAAATCGAACTTGACAAACTTCCCCTACTCGCCCGCGGCGGCCAGGCCGATATCTATGACTACGGTGATGGTAAGGTCCTCAGGGTCCCCAGGCGGGAGATGGATTTTGCCAGGATTAGGTATGAGTATGATGTGTATGTATTCCTCAATGGTGTGGGGGCGGCGGCGCCTCGCGTCTATAATCTGGTGATGATAGACAAGGTCCCCGCCATTATTATGCAAAAGATCAGTGGTGTCTCCATGATGGAGATGGTAAAGAAAAACCCGCTTGACATCCGGCGCAAGGTCGTCGAACTGGCCCGGCTGCATCAGCAGGTGCTGAGGAGAACGGCCGCGGAGACAATTACCAAAGAAAAAGACAAGGCCGCGTATTGCATAAACGCGTCCGAATATCTGACCGCCCCTATAAAGAGGTTTTTACTGGGAATATTGGCCGACCTGCCGGACGGAGATAATTTATGCCATGGTGATTTCCATCCGGGAAATATCATTTCAGTAAACGGTACATACTATTTAATCGACTGGTCCGCGGCTTCGCGCGGTGATTTCGTAGCCGATATCGCGCATACCTATATCCTGATGAAGGTGGTGCCGCGTGTTCCCGGTATCAGCCGGTTCATGCACGCCCTGCAGAGGTTCCTCGGCAATTTCATGGCAAAGAAATATCTGGAACATATACGGCGCATCAGCCCTTTTTCATACGAGATTTTCAGCAAATGGGTGCTTATCAAGGCGGCCCAGCGTACTTACTATGGCCTACCGTCGGAAAAGAAGCGGTTGACCCTTTTTATCGACCGTTGTTTTCGGGCGGCCGGGGCGCATAAAAAAACGGAAAGTTATTTTAAGCTGATTTAGGTCCGGCGGTCACGGACAGGTGCGAGGAGAAAGCAAGGTGCACGCTTACATGCTCACCCTCTGCCCCAGGAACGGAACCTCCACGCCGGAGAATCCTTGTTGCTCCAGGGTGCGGGCAAAGGCCAGGGACACCTCTTCCTCCCCGTGCACTACGAAGGTATGATCCGGTCGTTGTTTGAAATGAGACAGCCACTCCAGCATCTCGTTCTTGTCCGCGTGCGCGCTTAACCCGTTCAGCTTGGCCACCTGGGCCTTCAGTTTGTATTCCTCGCCGAATATTTTGACCGTGGGTTGTTTCTCCACGATTCTGCGTCCCAGGGTATCGGGGGCCTGCCAGCCCACAAACAGAATCGTATTGCGGGGGTCCTCAATCGTATGCATCAGATGGTGGAGGATCCGGCCGTTCTCGGCCATGCCGCTGGCGCTGATGATAACGGCCGGACCTTTCAGGTTATTGAGCTCTTTTGACTGCTCCACCCCGCGCGTGTATCGCATCATATCAAAACCGAACGGGTCCTTGTCCTTGTCCGCAAGCATAAAACGCTCGGTTTCTTCATCGTAGGTTTCGGGGTGCAGGCGGTAGATGGCGGTGGCGTCCACGGCCAGGGGGCTGTCGACATAAACCGGAATAGAGTCGGGGATCTGCTTTTTGTGGATGAGCTGGTGCAGGCTGTAGACCAGTTCCTGCGTTCTGCCCACGGCAAACGAGGGCACCACCACCTTGCCGCCTCGCTCTACGGTAGTGTTCACCACGGTTTTTAGTTTGAGCAGGGATTCCTCCGGTTTTTCGTGGATTCTGTTTCCGTAGGTGCTTTCGATCAGCAGGATATCAGCCCGGTCCAGGTAGGTAGGGTCCCGAAGGATGGGCCGGTTTCGGCGGCCGATATCACCGGAGAACACCAGCCGCCGGTGTCCGACGTTGCTTTCCTCGATATCCAGAACCACAAAGGCCGAGCCCAGGATATGCCCCGCGTCATACAGCGTAAGCGTGACGCCGGGCGCGATCTCCCGTACTCTTTCGTACCCTAACGCCAGGAAATATTTCAGGCTGGCCACCGCGTCCTCGGTGGTGTAGAGGGGTTCTATGGAAGGAAGGTTTTTGTGTTTTCTTTTTTTGTTCAGGTAGGCGATATCCTGCTCCTGAATCTTGGCGCTGTCCTTAAGCAGGATGGTGCACAGGTCCCTTGTGGCGTACGTACAGATGATGTCGCCGGCAAACCCGTTTTTTACCAGGTTGGGAATGTTCCCGCTGTGATCGATATGGGCGTGAGACAGAATCATCAGATCAATCGAGGTGGGGTCAAAGGGCAGTTTTTTGTTTATCTCGTAGCTGCGGGCGCGTTTGCCCTGGTACAGGCCGCAGTCAAGGAGTATGTTGCGGCCGTCTATCTCCAGCAGGTGCTGGGTCCCGGTGACGGTGCGCGCGGCGCCGAAAAAACTAATATTCATGGTACCCCCTGTTTCCATGGTAGTGATAAATCGGGAAAAGTCAAGTTGAAGCCGGATTATTGGACGAGAGCCGAAAATGTAGTATACTGGATGATTATGAGCCAGTGTGAAAAGCTGTGTGCGGTTCTGGGCGGAGAGCGGCGTGTATTCATCCAGACCCATAATTTCCCGGACCATGACGCGGTTGCCTCGGCCTTTGCCCTGCGGTATTTACTGGAAAAAAAAGGCATAACAAGCACCATCATCTACGCGGGCCAAGTACAGCGGCTGTCGCTTAAACAACTGATGCGTGTATTGGAAATTCCCGCCGTACGTGAGGACGCCTGCCCCCGCAGGGAGCGGGATAAGATCATTATCGTGGACGGCTGCAAGGGAAATAAAAACGTGGTAGACTTGGTGGGTGATGAGGTGGCGGTGATCGACCATCACGATGTGGTTTCCCCCGATGATGTAAAACACGTGGATATCAGACCCGCCTACGGGGCCTGTTCGACCATCCTTTTCGAATATCTCAGGGATGAGAATCTGGAGATTCCGCGCGCGATCGCCTCGGCTCTGCTGACCGGCCTGCTGGTCGATACGGCGCTGATGACCCGCGGCGTGTGCCGTGCGGACCTTGAGGCATACGCCGCGCTGTATGTAAGGGCGGACGTCCCCATGGTGAACTCCCTGCTGCGCAATAAAATCCAGCAGAAGGAGCTGGCGTTTTACAGGTATGTCATTGAACATGTGCGGGTGAGGAACAGGTTCGCCTTCTGTTATTTTGCCGATGGATGCAATCAAAACCTATTGGGAATTATCGGTGATTTTTTATTAAGCTTGAGTGAGGTGGATTTCGTGTTCCTCTGCGCCAAGAATAACGGGGCTGTCAATTTTTCCGCGCGTAGCGAGGCGCCGCACTGGAACGCCGCCTTTATCATGCAGGAAGTACTTGAAGGAGTCGGGTTCGGGGGAGGACACAGCGACATGGCCGGCGGTAGAATCGAAGATTATAAGCGCTTTTCCGAACAGGAAATTCTTACCAGTCTGCAAAAAGCCCTTTGGAAGCGTTAGCGGAGACAGCAAATTTAAAATTGCTGTAGCGGAGGCTGTGCAGGTGGTTTTTATTCCGCGCTGTCGGCCTTGATTGTAAAATATACGGCGGTGCCCCCGCCTTCTTCGGTTTCAATCCAGATCTCGCCGTTATGCTTCCGGATTATCTTATAGATGATGTTCATTCCCATACCGAAGCTGTTGTCGCCCGAATTCGCAGACTGGGTAAACGGTTCAAAAATCTTATCCTTTATCTCCGGTGACATGCCCGGTCCGTTGTCCTTTACCCAGTACTTGTTGGCGTCCGCCCCGATCTCGATCTCCAGGTTGTCCGTGCCTCGCCCGTGCTTGAGCGCGTTATCGATCAGATTGGAAAACACCTGCTGGATCCTGATTTTATCGCACAGTTGGGGCGGAAAGCCGCCCTCAACCCTTACTTCGGCATTCTGTTCGCCCGCGCGCAGGCGCATGTCTTCTGCCAGGTGGGTGACCAGGTTTTGCATATCAACCTCCTGCAGGTCCAGCTTGCCGGTGATGATTCTGGATGTGTCCAGGAGCACGTTGACAAGGTTGTTCATGGTTTCCACATTGGCGTGGATCCTGCGCAGGCAGTGCTCAAAGGTTTCGGGGTCCGCGGTCCGTCCCAGTTTCTGCAGTTTGCGTGAAAACCCTTCGATGGAAATCAGCGGAGAGCGGAGATCGTGCGAAAGCGCATAGATCACGCTTTCATACTCCCTGTTTAGATATTCCAATTGGTTATGGCTTTGGTACAACGCCTCTACGTTATCGATGATTTCAATAAATCCCCGGGCCCTTTTTTCGGAATCCCGCACGGCCGCGATCGTGATATTGATGTGGCGGGGTTTGTTCTTTTTAGGGCCGGTCATGATACAGACCGGGTTTTTAATATATGTCTCCATTTTTTCGGCCTGGGCGGCCAGGCAGAAATCGCAGGGAGCACTGAAGCCCAGGGCTTTAAAGCATTTCATCCCTGTTTTAAGGGTGGGATGCTGCTTTTTTTTAGACGCGTTCATCCGTATGATGGAATACTCCCGGTTTATGAACACAATCTCCTGCGGAAGCAGATCAAGGCATGCGGATAAAAGTACGGGCTGCTGACTTAAAAACTCATCATCAAGCATATAGTAAGTCGGTGAGATTGCTGATCAAGGCCCAGTACTTACCCAGGCCCTTCACCTTGTGCATGAAACTGTCGAACTCAACAGGTTTTACTATATAATCGTTTGCACCCAGGCGTGCCCCACGTTCTATATCTTCCTTGTTACCCGTCGTGGTAAGCAGGATCACCGGAATAAGCTGAAGCGCCGGGTCCTTTTTCAGAGTTTCCAGAACCTCAAACCCGCTTGTTTTGGGCAGCTTCACATCCAGCAGCACCAGGCAGGGCCTGGGCGATTCCTTGGGGTCCGCGTACTCCCCCCGCCTGTACATATAATCCAGTGCGCTTTTTCCATCCTTGATTACGATAATCTTGTTGACCAGTCCGCCTTCGTGCAGGGCATCCATCGTATGTTCGATGTGATCTTCATTGTCTTCAACTAACAGAATTGTTTCAAGCTGTCGATAGTCCATGGCGAATCTCGCTTTCCTCCTTTATGTTTTGTCGCCGCCTGGGTTGGGTAATACGATATGTACGCATATCCCGCCATAACCGCTATCCTCAAGGCTGATACTGCCTTTATGACCGATTATTATTTTCCTGGCCAGGGTCAACCCCATACCCGTTCCCGCCACCGCTTTTTCCATTAACCGTTCCAATGGTTTAAAAACTAGCTCCCGGTACTCTTTCTCAATCCCAATACCGTCATCCTCAAAAAAAAGGTGCAGGTCCTGATCGAATTTATAATGGACGTAAATGGTAGCAGATTTATTCTCTTTTGTATACTGGGCCGAATTCTTGAGAATATAAAAAAAACACTGCCGCAGTTGACAGGGATCGCCGAAGATCGCTATCGAATCCAGTTCATCCTTTACCTTTGCCCCGTTGTCCACCTCCGTACGCAGTCGTTTGATGCTTTCCCGCAGGATGTCATGCAGAAACACCTTTTTCTTTTTCATTGAATCCGGATCGATCAGCAGCATGGAAGTCATATCCTCTATAAGCTGGTGCATCTCCGCCACATTGGCTGAAATCCTGTTTAGATAATGCCGGCCCTGCTCATGAATGATGGAGTAATACTTACTTTGCAGTTTGGAGGTAAACCCCAGGATGGACCACAGGGGCGCCTGAAGCTGGTGCGTGGCCAGATCGATAAACTCAATCAGGTTCGCGTTTTTACGGGTGACGACCTCGGTCTGTTCCCACAGCTGGGAATTCAGGTCGCTGACATATTTTTCATAATACCGGAAAAGCACGATTTCATTGCGCAGTACACGCTCCGAAAGCGCCTCCAGGTATTCCATGCGCGCATTGAACGCGTCCGGGTATATGGAACGCACAATCTCACGGGCCGTGGCCATGAAATGGATATTGATGATACTCATAATGGAAAGGGGCCAGCCCTCATTGATTTTGCGTTTTACAAATAGCTCCTCTGTTGTTGTTCCGAAGCCGCCGCCCGTATACGCGTCAAAAAGTTCGTTGAAATCGGCGAGGGTAAAGCGGTATTCCTGCTTTAATTCATCCGCAAGGCTTTGCTCCACCAGCCCCTGCCACCGCTTTAGAAAGGCGGGCCGGTGCGCCGTCAGAATTTCACTGAGGTCGCCTTCTTTCTTTTTTTTACTCACACAATTTCCTCTTGGCTTAAGATGGGGATTTTTAAAATCATGGTGGTGCCCCCGCCCGGTGAGGATTCCACCCTGATTGTGCCTTTCAGGGAGTCGATAATTCCCTTGGTAACGTTCAACCCCAGGCCCGTACCCACACCGGCCGGCTTTGTGGTGACGAACGCCTCAAAAATCCTGTCTTTTATTTCCTCCGCAATACCGGGCCCGTTATCGGTTATGGAAACGCAGGCATAGTTCTGTTCCCTGAAGGTTTTTATGGAGATAATTCCCTTATCGACCTCCACCGCGTCTATGGCGTTCATTACGATGTTGATGATTGCCTGTTCAAGGTGCAGCGGCGAGAAATACAGGGAAGGCAGCGACTCGTCATAAAAGGTCTTTAAGGTAATGGTTTTTTTATTAACGTAGGCCTGGATAAGGAACAGCGAATCTTTTATCATCTGGTTGATATCGCCCGCCGAGATGATGGGCGCCTGTTGGGCCCGGGCGAAACCCGTGAGGTGATGGGTAAGCCCCGTCAGCCGGGAAAGGCTGCGCTTGATCAACACGATAAACTCATCGGCCTCTTTAAAAAACGCGGAGTTGTTATCCAGGTTCTCATGCAGAAGCAGGCTTAAAAGTTCGGTACTCCCGGCGATGGTATTGGTGTAGTTATTAATCTGATGGGCGGTACCGGCGGCCAGTTTACCCAGGGCCTGCATGCGCTCGATGCCGCTCAAGGTGGCCTCCATCTTCAGTTCCTTTTCAATATCCTTAAGAATAAGCACATACCCGATCTCATTGTTGAACGAATTGCGGATTCCGCTGAGGTTTACCAGGCTGGAGATCCTGATATTATTGAAACTGATGTTGAGCCGGAGGTTGTACACATCTTTGAGGGTCATTACCTGGGTAATGGCGCGGTTGAAGCTTACCAGGTCATGTTCCTGGGGAAGCAGTTCCTTGATATCACGGCCTATGAGATCAGTCTTTTTGGCGCACAGTTTTTCCAGGCAGTTCTTGCTGATGGTTTTTATCCGCTGATCCTTGTCCAGGGTGATTGCCATATCGAACTGGCCGGAGATGAGCGTCTTGGATGATTCGCGCTCGAACTCGATGAGTTTCGTCAGTTGGTTTATCTTTTCGTCGTTTGCGCACACCATAAGCAGTTCCCATTGGTGTGGCCCCGCTTTATCGGTTTGGAAGAATTCGCACATCAGGGTATGGCGCGAATGGCCCTGCTGGGTGACGAAATCCAACTGCACCTGTCGGTTGATGTTCGTACGGGCGAACTCCATAAAATCGATCTCTTGTTTTTTCAGGTACTCGATAAAATAGGAATGGAGGAAATCATAAATGGTCTTTCGTCTTATCTCGCTCCCTGAAATCTCCAGGAACGAGCACAGATTTTCATCGGCGAACACAACCGCACCCGTTATATCCAGGGCTAGAAGGTAAAAATCTTTTCCCTGTTTTTTGGATATGGTTTTCTGTTTATCCTGAGTGGAGGACGCGGTTTTTCCCGGGGGAAGCAGGCTTATCAAAAATCCCATAACCCGGCCCCTGTTGTCTCTCCACGGCTCGATCTGTTCGTTATGCGGCAGACCCGCGGT
>Ga0315555_1003653_pt1 | contig 10563 bp, 9 predicted proteins | sample SalMarSW160380MG_FD_202113 | JGI IMG/M metagenome (GOLD analysis project Ga0315555, IMG submission 202113) | Salt marsh sediment microbial communities from the Plum Island Ecosystem LTER, Massachusetts, United States - Salt Marsh Sediment SW1603-80 ...
GACTCTCTGGCGTTCTCCTCCTGAAAGTTCGCTCGGGAGATGCTTTTTTCTGTGATCCATCCCGACCTTTTCCAAAGCTTTAGCAACCATATCTTCCTTGTCTTTTTCGTTTGTAATCCGATAAAGGAGTGGTAGTTTAACATTTTCGAGAACGTTTTCGCGAGAAAGCAAATAGAAAAACTGGAAAACGAAACCTATTTCCCTGTTTCTAAAGGCAGAAAGCTGGTCGTCGGAATAAGTCGATACTTCTTTTCCTTTATATAGATATTCGCCACTAGTAGGTAAATCCAGACATCCGAATATATGAAGCAGTGTAGATTTGCCTGAACCGGAAGGACCTATAATGGCAATGAATTCCCCTTCCTTTATTTTAAGCGACATATCCTTAATGGCTTCAACTTTTTCTTCTCCCATAGAATATTCTTTTCTTACATTTCTTGTTTCTATCAATATATTACTCATAACGCAAACACTCCACCGGTCTTAAATTAGCCGCTTTTTTTGCGGGAAAATATCCGGAAAAAAGCGAAATAACAAGGAGAACAATAACAGAGATTATGGGGATCTCAAGAGACAGAGTAGGTTTGCCTATAAATTCAAATATACCCGTTTCGGGGATAAAAGAACAAAGCCATACAAGCGAAAAACTAAAAAGTAATCCCAATATTCCGCCAATTGCCGATAATGAAAGCGATTCTAAGAGGAACTGACGCAGAATATCGGATCTAGTTGCCCCAACGGAACGTTTTATTCCGATTTCTCTCGTCCTCTCATCCACTATAAAATACATAATATTCGCGATCGCGGCCCCTGCTATAAGTAGCGTCATGGCTCCGACAATGGTCAGGAAATATTCGATCCCTTTCATTGCTTTGTGCGTCATTCTTTCTTGTTCCGCTACATCCCAGGTTCCCAGCGCTTCTTTGTCTTCAGGATCAAATTTATACTTCTCTCCGAGTACCTTGCTGATTTCTTCCTGCGCTTTTTTTGATAGGTCGGCAGACACAGGTTGGTAGACCATGTTGTTTATATACAACCAGCCGTACATTGTTTTAAAAGTCGAGTAAGGAATAAAAACTGCGTGCTGGTCGCTGCCGGAGTAGGAGTTATTCTGGACTTTTTTCTTCATTACTCCAATAACGGTAAAAGGTATACCGTTAAGAAGTACTCTTTTGCCGACAGCGTCTTCGGCTCCGAATATTTTTTCTTTTTCTTCATCTCCGAGAAATATAACTCTTCTTCTTTTTTCAATATCGAGTTTGTTGAGAAACCTTCCTGTTTCTGCAGTTATAGATCTCATCTGTCCATATGAAGGATTTACCCCGCAGACTTTAGCGTTCCTGAGCATTTCTCCGTATTTTATAGGTCGATTCCAGTTTATGTATTCGGGAGAAGCTTTTTCAATGATATCGATTCGTTCTTTTAAAAGCTCCGCGTCTTCAGGAACGAATCTGATATTTCTGCCGATACCGAGACCTTTATAAGGGATACTCGTCTGTCCGGGCCAGAGTATGCCAATATGTTCGCCAAGTCCCTGAAGTCCCTTTTTTACCTGTATCATAACGCCTACACCGAAAGCCATGTTAAGAACAATAGCGGTAGTTCCCCAGGATACACCGAAGATGACAAGGAAAAACCTCATCTTATAAGCTCTAAAATCTTGAGCTAATTGAGTTAATACCCTTTTCATTTTTTTATCGTTTCTCCTTCGGAAAGACCGGAGACAACTTCTATGTTTAATCCGTTAGATAGTCCGATTTCTATTTCTTTCTTTTCTCCGTTTGCAAGGTAAACATATGTTTTTTCCTCTTCAAATTTTACCGCGCCCTCAGGAATTACGAGTACATCGTTCCGTTCATCTATAATAATATCGGCGGTTGCCGAATAGCCTACACGGAGAGGTTTTTCGCCTTTTTCTGTAACTATTATCTCGATATCAAAAACTGTGGCACCTTCCCTATTCCGTGCTTTTGGGGCTATAATGTCTATTATTCCGTAAACCTCTTCATCCGGTATTGCTCCTACTGTTATTTTCGCCTTCATTCCTTCTTCCAATCTTCCGACATCGATTTCATCGACTATCCCTTTAAACAATAGATCTTGAAGCCGTGCGATTTGCATGAGTTCCGTTCCAGGTTGATAAGAAGTAAGCGGTACGATGGGATCGCCCATGCTGACTTCCCTCGAAAGAATAGTACCTGAAACAGGTGACCGGATTATAGCATCGAGCGTTGTTCCTCCGACCTTGGCGCTTCCTTTTTCCATTAAATCCAATCTCTGCTTTGCCAGGTTGTAATTGGATTGCGCTTCCTGTAAATCCTGCTGCATGTTTTCGTAATCCTTATCGGATATCAGTTCTTTATCGAAGAGAGTTTGTTTTCTTTCGATATCTTTTTTCGCGTTTTCTAATCGGCTTTTTGCTACCGTGGCATCTTTTCTGACAGAAGCGAGTTCAAAAGGAGTTGGTGTAGGACTTATTTCAAAAATAGGGTCACCCTTTTTAACTACATCTCCGATTTCAACAAAAACCTTTTTGACAACTCCCGAAAAAGTCGATTTCACACTAGTTTCATACTTCACTTCGATTGTACCGAGAGCTACTGCTACATCTCTGATATCACCTTTTGATACTTTTATAGCAGAGTTTTGTTCCCCGTTGCCTTTACCACGAGTAAAGGCAAACAAAAGAAGCGCAATCAATAAGATGGGTAAAGATATAAATAGGAATTTTTTCTTACGAGACATTATTCAACCTCCTTAAATGTAAAATAAAATTCAATTTAACCATTTTTATCTCTTTTTCTGTTTGACGGTATCCCTACTCGAAATGTTTCAACCCACGTGTTTTTTGTTTATACAAACTTTTGTCTAAAAAATTCAAAATAAATCATACCCCCCTTACTTTTAAACCGAAAGGTGTTTTGTATTATTACATTAATACAAAAGTAGTATAATGAAATTTACGTTTTTTGTCAAGGGTAGAGATTCTTCGAATCAGTGAATCGGTAAACGAGTGGATGGGTGAATGAGTATATCGGAGAATCGGTGATTTAGTAAAAAGTTACAATGAGAACATGTTTTACATGTGAATTAAGTTAAAAGTTTTTTCTTCTGCCAATATGCTCATTTATCTATCGACTCATTAACTTTGCTATTTCTCTGTGTTCTCTGTGTCTCAGTGTGGGATAGTTTTTGTGGGGTGAGGTGGGGAATAAAATACCTTGACAAATCATTTTATTTCAGGATAATTATAATAGCAGAAAGAAATAATCTGAAATAAAGTGTAGGGGGATCGATTATGGAATTAATTAAGACCAAAGATTTGAGTAAGGTATATATTTCCGGAGAGACCCAGATAAAAGCTCTGAGTGAAGTTTCTCTGGTTATAGAGAACGGTGAATTTTCTGTTATTACAGGACCGTCCGGAAGCGGAAAGACTACTCTTTTCAATCTAATTGGAGCACTGGATAGTCCGACGTCCGGAACGATAACCTTCGATGGTGACGATCTCAGTAAATTAAACAGAAAAGAAAGAACCCTTTTTAGAAGAGAAAAAATCGGGTTTGTTTTTCAGACTTTTAATTTAATACCCGTTCTGACGGCTTCCGAGAATGTTGCTTTTCCTCTCAATTTATTGGGTATTTCGGAAAAGGAAATAAAAGAGAGAGTATATAATCTTTTAGAAAAGGTAGGGCTTAAGGGAATGGAGGAGCGCAAGCCAGCGGCTCTTTCCGGAGGACAGCAGCAGAGAGTGGCTGTCGCCCGGGCTCTTATTAAAGAGCCTGTGCTTGTATTAGCCGATGAACCAACCGCGAACCTCGATTCCGTAACCGGTGGAGAGATAATGAAGCTTATGAAAAAGCTAAACAAAGAAGAAGAAATAACTTTCCTTTTTGCTACCCACGACCCGATGGTTATGGAGTATTCGAGGCGGCGTATAAAACTTCGGGATGGAAAGATTCAAGAATGAAATTCGTCTTTAAATTAGGCATGAAAAATCTTCTTCGGTATAAAGAGAGAACTTTTCTCACCTGCCTTTCTCTTGCTGTCGGTGTTTGTATTCTTTTGTTTTTTAGCGGAATGCTGGAGTGGGCGGATGAAGCCTCTATTCGTAATCTGAAGAAGTATGAGATGGCTTCTGTGAAAATAGGAAATATTGAATTTTTCGAAGAAGAAAATTATATCCCTGTAGAGGAAGTTGTTAAAGAAAGAGAAAAAATAGAGAAAATTCTAAACGGGAAAAGTTTAGCATTCACTCCGGAAATAAAATTCAAGGCAAGTTTGATAAACGAAGTTGCAGGAGATTCATATCCGTTTTTTGGAATGGGTATAGAAGCGGAATCCCATAAAAAAGTTTATGACCTTCATGAAATGGTATATGAAGGAAATCTTCCCGAAAAGGGAAATGAGATAATGATTGGCAAAAATACAGTTGAATTATTGAATGTAAAGGTGGGAGATTTTCTTATTATAGAAACCGATACTAAAACCGGAGCCCATAACGCGGATGCTTTTAAAGTTACAGCTTTATTCGAGACTCCAAATCCCGAAGTGAATAAGAACTTTTTCTATATCTCCATCGATGCAGCCAACAATTTGCTTGACATGGGCGGAGACATAAATTTGATAAGTGTCAAAACGGAACAAAAAGCGGAGGAGCTCAGCCGGGAATTAAAAAAAGAAATCGTTGTGGACGAAATGACAGTTAAGACCTGGCAGGAGCAGGCACAAGATTACTTGGATCTCAGTCAGGGAAAAAAAGGCGGGTCTTCTATGATGCTCATGATGGTTTTTATTATAATAACGGTTGGTATTGTAAATACTATGAATATGGCAGTTTTTGAAAGGACGGGAGAAATAGGAATGATGCGGGCGATGGGAATGACAAACAGAGAAATTATTTTGAATTTTATATTTGAAGCCGGTGGATTAGGATTCATTGGAGGTGTTTTGGGGCTCATACTGGGCGCGATTGTTACCTGGTATCTCATTCGATACGGATGGGATATGTCGAATTACGTAGGAGATATAAGTTACGGATACCGGGTTTCAGCTGTCTTTCGTTCCAAATGGGATTTTGGCATGATGGCAACCGCTTTGATGTTTACAACTGTATCTTCAAGCGTTATATCCATATTTCCGGCAAGAAGAGCTTTGAAAAGAAGTATCTCTGAAACTCTAAAAAGCGCAGGGAAATTCGGATGAAGCATATCATAAAACTCTCTTTTAAGAATATATTCCGTAATAAAAGAAGAACTTTTCTTACTATTACAGCCGTCTTTTTTGCTACTTTTCTTGTGGTAATGTTTAAGTCTTTCATTGGTGGTTTGTGGGGTAGCACCATAAACAATGTGATAATGCTCGAGACGGGACATGTAAGAGTGGCACACAAGAAATTTTTTGAGAAAGAAAAGACTCAACCTCTGGAATATTATGTAGAGGATGCCGAAAAAATCATTAGTCAGCTGGAAAAACTAAAAGGAGTCGATTTCGCGACACCACGTATAAAAACTCCGGTAATGTTAAATCTTAACGAAAAGAATTATTACACCCAGCTTCTGGGTGTTGACCCTGAAAAAGAAAAAAGATTTAATGTAATCCATGAGAAAATGGTGGATGGAGAATATCTTTCTTCCGATTCAAAAGGTATTATGGTCGGTTCGGGCTTTGCCGAAAAATTCGACCTGCATACAGGGCAAAGAATAACTCTATTATCTCAAACAGTTTACAACTCTATTTCTGTCGAGTCTTTTAAGATAATCGGCATATTTACCTATGGAATAAAAAGTCTGGATGAAAGACTAATGGTCGCTCCCATCGCGAGAGTCCAGGATTTAGTAAAGATGGGGAATGGGGCATCCGAAGTATTGATCTTGCTGTATGATAGAGAAAAGAGTCTTGCAGTGGAAGATGAAGTTAACGCAGTCCTGCCTCCGGAGTATATCGCTAAGTCATGGGAAAATCAAGGAAATTACTATAATATGATAAAGATAGCGACTCAAATTTACAACGTGGTCTATTTTTTCTTCCTTCTTCTCGCGAGTTTTGTTATAATAAACACCATTTTGATTTCCGTTTATGAAAGAGAACGGGAGATTGGAGCTTTGACCGCGCTGGGCATGAGTCAGGGTGAAGTTCTGAGCTTGTTCGTTACGGAAGCTGGGATTTTAAGTCTTATCGGCAGTTTACTGGGTTCTCTCTCCGGCGGGTTGATTGCCTGGATTTTATCCAGAGTGGGGATTAATACTCTCGCTCTATTTGGAGACACCATGTCGGACATGAACATTTCCAATGTTATTTATCTTCGCGCACAATGGCAAACAGTAATATTTAGTTTTATATTCGGCTTTCTGGTAAGTATTCTTTTTGCCTCTATACCGGCGTTTAAAGCGGTAAAAGTCGATCCTATAAAAGCTTTGAGATCTACCTGAAGGGGGTTTATATGAAAAAATTTCTTTTGATTTTCTTTTTTCTTCTTTGCCATGTGTTCGCCAGAGGAGCCGAATTAACAGGCAAGCAGATACTGGAAAAAGTGGAGGATAATGTATACGCGGAAACTATGGTCTATACCGGTGAATTTATTATAAATAAAGGAGAAAGAACCTTCGTTAAAACTTTTAAAGGATGGTCGGTGGGAGATGAAAAATCTTTTGTCGAGTTTACCAACAGAGAAGATTTTGGAGTCAGATACCTGAAGATCGAAGACGAACTCTGGATTGCCGAGGAGGGTGACGTAATAAAAATATCCGGGCATTTGCTTAAAAGAAGTATTATGGGTTCCGATTTCAGTTTTGAAGATATGATGGAGAGCAATAAATTAAGCGAACTCTATGAGGTGAATCTCGAGAGAGAAGAAGAGATTGGAGAGCAAATCTGCTATATGCTGGAATTGGAGTCTGATAAAGAAGAGGCTCCCTATGCCAAACAGAAAATATGGGTTGGGAAGAATGATTTTATGCCCTACAAATATGAGTATTACGCGCTATCCGGAAGATTGATGAAAAGCGCGGAAGTGCTGGAAGTGCGAAAAATAGATAATAAAAATTATCCTGTTAAAATAAAAATGGTCGATGAGCTGAGAAAGGGTTCTTTTACTGTGTTTGAACTAAAAGATTTAAAGCTAAATGTTAAGATTCCGGAAGAAATTTTTTCGAGACAGAAACTCTTAGAATGAGAATTTTCTCTCTAATAATTATAGGGTTCCTGCTAATTCCGTTTTTTGCTTATTCCGAGATAAACACATACGGTACGTACTATAACAATTTAGCAGTTGCCAGAAGAGACGGACGGTGGCAGTACTTTGATCTCAACCTGTTTTACTTGAAAATGAGTAAACCTTCTAATAATGATTTTAAATTGGAAAGCAATCTTTCCTTCTCACTGCTCACTCAGCCGGGTGTAGATAACCGGGAAGAATTTGATATCCAGCGGCTAAATTTTCAGACAAATCTTGTGGGTGTTCACCTTACTCTGGGGAGATTTTTACCTCAGTATCATTATACAAATTTTTTTCAACCTCTGAATGTTTTTCTGGGACCCGAGTTTTTCAGAGAAGCAATTATTTACAAGGGTATAGACGGAATATTGCTGCGAAAATTCCTTACTCCCATGACTTCTCTGGAATATGTATGTAGCCCTGAAGCAGAGCTTTCCTCTTCATCTCATCTCCTTAATTTAACATCCCATTTGGGTACCTTTGATTACAGTATTATAGGTTTGTATGAAGGGGAGAACAAAACTTTTTTGCCCGGGTTCGGTTTTAAAGGAGATTTAGGAATTTCACTATTTAATGAAACTTTATTCGAGATTGTAGAAGCAGATTCTTTTAATATAACCAGTTCTACAGGCTTCGATTACAGTTTTAGCAACTTTATGACTATGGTCGAATATCTTTATAACGGAGGAGAACGGTACCAATCCCCAAGAGAGGGTCTATCTCTCATGGGAACTCATTACCTCTTTTTAAATGCTTTCCATTTTGTCACGATGGGAAGAACTATAGGTTGTTCTGCCATTATCAATCTCGAGGATGAGAGTTCACTCCTTTCTGCCTATTATGAAAATGAAGTCCTTCATGGGGTACACTTTTTGACAGGGATTTATTTTCCTGTTTCCGGAGAGGAAACGGACGAATTCTCTTCCGGGACTATAGGTTCTTTCATTTTGAATTGTTATCTCAAGGCAAAGTTTTAAAAAAAGAAAAATCTCACACAGAGCCACAGAGAACACAGCGAAAAATATTTTATTTAACCACGAAACACACTGTTTCTATGAGCCATTAGCTGTTAGACTTTTGCTTTTTGCATTAGGTACAAACAAAAAAGCTTAACCTTAAAACTTTACCTGAAAGGACAAAAATCTTTTATTTTATTTCTTTAAAGCTAACTGCCAAAGGCGAAGAGCTAAGTGCTATCGTCCTCACATGTAGGACATGTAGAAATCGCAGTCTTTTTGTTTTTGACGGTAATTTGTAATAGAGGTTTCCGGGTATTAATACCGAACCAAATTCATTGTAAAAAGGACTATCATCACGACAGCTGTTACGGTTTTAAGCAAAGTTCCTCCAAAGAATCCCAAAACCGCTCCACCCCCAGCTCTAAAAGCTTCTTTTATTTTCTTCCCTACTATAAGCTCTCCGATTAGAGCACCAGCTAATGGTCCTATAATGATTCCCCAGGGAACAAAAAATACACCGACAATTGCACCAATAAAAGCCCCCAGGAATCCGAGCTTCGAAGCTCCGAATTTTTTGGAACCTATTGAACTTGAAATATATTCGATTACTACAGAAACTACGGTTAATATGAGAAAAATAATAATTAGATTGCGCGAAATAATAGTAAAGCCGGTCAACCACGCGTAAATGTAAATACCGGCAAAAACAAGAGGAGTACCGGGTAACATTGGTAATACGCAGCCCGCGAGTCCTACAAGCATAATAATATAACAAACAATTAGTATTAAGGTTTGCATAAATCTAATTATCTGAGAAAAGAAGAAAGAGCTGCCGGTCCGCCTCTTCCTTTCATCTGTTTAATCAATTTTTTAGCCATTTTGAATTCTTTAAGCAGACGGTTTATATCCTGAACGGAAGTTCCGCTGCCATTCGCAATTCGTTTTCTTCTGGACGCATCTAAGATCGATGGATTTTTTCGTTCTTTGGGCGTCATCGATTGAATGATGGCTTCAGTTCTTACCATTTGCTTTTCGTCCATCATTTTTTTAAGCCCTTTTCCTCCCGGAAACATGTCAAGAAGCGCGTCGAGCGGGCCCATTTTCTTTAATTGTTTTATCTGCCCGAGAAAATCCTCCAGGTCGATTTTCCCTTCCTGTATTTTCTTTTGAAATTTTTCAACATGCTCTTTTTCTATCGCCTTCTCGGCTTTTTCCTGGAGAGTTTTAAGGTCTCCCATGCCAAGAATTCTCGACGCGAGTCTTTCCGGATGTAAAACCTGAAGAGCATCCGATTTCTCCCCCACCCCTATAAATTTTATCGGTTTACCGGTAACCTTCCTCATCGAAAGCGCGGCGCCGCCTCTCGCGTCTCCGTCCATTTTGGTAAGAATAATTCCCGTTATCCCAAGCGCCTTTTCGAATTCCCCCGCGATGTTTACCGCATCCTGTCCGGTCATAGAATCGGCAACAAGGAGAATTTCTGAAGGATTAACAGTATCCTTTACTTTTTTGATTTGTTCTATCATTTCTTTGTCGATATGCAATCTGCCGGCAGTGTCGAATATAAGGGTATCGTATCTGTTTAGTACTGAGCGGGTAAGCGCCTGTTTGCAAAGTTTTACTTCGTTGTCGAATCGTTCAGGGAAATAGGGGAGGTCTTCTCTTTCCGCCATATCGCGGAGTTGCTCGAAAGCAGCAGGTCTTTTAACATCGGCTGGTATAAGAAAAGGATTTCGTCCCTTACTTTTTAAAAAACATCCCAATTTTATAGACGTGGTTGTTTTTCCCGATCCCTGCAGGCCCACGAGTAAAATTGAAGTTGGTTGTTTATCCAGAACGAGCGGTTCGGCTTTCCCGATTAAACCTATTAGTTTCTCTCCTACAATTTGGATTATCATTTCCGCGGGAGTGAAACTATCATAAATTTTACGCGCCACCGCCTCGTTTTCTACTTCATTTACAAAATCGGTTGCAACCTGCAAATTAACATCCGCTTCGAGCAGTGCTTTTCTTATGTCCCTCATGCTGTCCTTAACCTGGGAATTCGAAAGTCTCCCTTTACCCGAAAGGTTTTTTGCTATATCTTTTAATCTTTCGCCTAATCTTTCAAACATATGGTTAAATATAGGAATGTTTTTCCTAATTGCAAGGAGGTAATAGTGAGTAGAGAGTAGTGAGCAGTGAGCAGTTTAAAAAAACAACAAAAATAAAATCTTTGTGTTCTTTGTGCCTTTGTGTGAGATTAATTTGGTGTCGTGGGTGTGTTTTTTAAACGGACTAACGACAGACTGTGTGAAAACCGCTCATCAAACGGCATTATATTCTGCTATATTCAATTTCAAAGGGTAAAAAGTCAAAAACTCAAGTTTTTTGGCTATATAACTAAAA
>Ga0315555_1003654_pt1 | contig 10563 bp, 9 predicted proteins | sample SalMarSW160380MG_FD_202113 | JGI IMG/M metagenome (GOLD analysis project Ga0315555, IMG submission 202113) | Salt marsh sediment microbial communities from the Plum Island Ecosystem LTER, Massachusetts, United States - Salt Marsh Sediment SW1603-80 ...
GGCCGACATAGTCCTCGGGTGGCGGGATATAGATAAATCAGACTTTATTTCCCGAGGAAAGAAACTGGGTAACAAGCTGGCTACCTGGGTTACCCGGAGACTTTCGGGTCTACCTATCAAAGATGCTCAATGCGGTTTCCGGGCTTTTTCAAGGGAAGCTATCTTGAGATTGAATCTTTTTGGTAAATACACCTATGTTCAGGAGGCAATTATCCAGGCAAGCCACAAGGACTTACAGATAGAACAGGTGCCCGTTGAATTTAGAATAAGAAACGGAAACTCAAGACTCGTCTCTAATTTGGGCACATATGCTTTCAGGACGGGGGAAATAGTCTTCAGCACCTATCATGATTATCATCCCCTGAGATTATTCTCATTTATCGGTGGGATTTTTGTAATACTTGGACTTGCTTTCGGGATAAGAGTGCTGGTCCACTTCGTCCAGACAGGGATGGTATCACCCTATATTCCTTCGACTGTCTTGGCTTCTTTATTAATACTGGTCGGGCTGGGTACAATCGCTCTGGGTGTCTTTGTACATATGCTTAATAACCAGAGGCGCTTGAGCGAGGAAATTCTCTACAGGCTTAAAAAGAACGGGAGTAATAATGGTTCTGTTCATCACGCGGAAGTTCCCCCCTTCGAAAGGAGGGATGGAAAGAGTAGCGTTTGAGCTTAGCAGGCATCTATCTGAAATAACGCAATTGAAACTAATAAAATGGGGTGGCTCAAATAAATGGCTACCCTTTGTTTTACCCTGCCTTTTTTTCAGGGGTATGTGGTCCTTGCTTACCAGGGATATACGGGTGATATATCTCCAGGACGGGCTCCTGTCTCCGCTGGGGGTGATATTCAAGCTGTTTACCGGAAAGCCGGTAATAATCACGCTGCACGGTCGGGATATAACCTACAGTAATCCTCTGTACCAATTCCTGATTCCCAGGTGCCTGAGACGACTGGACAGGGTTGTCTGCGTTAGCCAGGCCATCAAAGAAGCATGTTGTAAAAGGGGAGTCAGCGCTAAAAAGACAGTGGTTATCGCTAACGGTATCTCCGACGAGTTTTACGTTAGTACTGATAAAAAGAAGCTAAGGAACGAATTGGCGTGCATATTGAACCGAGACCTCGGGGAGAGGAAAATACTACTTACGGTAGGAAGACTTGTAGAAAGTAAGGGGATTCACTGGTTTGTAGAAGAGGTAATGCCGAAGCTCGCGGATAATACTTTTGTATATGTTATTGCCGGTTCCGGTGTCCTCGAGTCCGTTATCCGAAGGTCTATAGAGAAACATAGACTGCAAAACGATGTGCTTCTTTCAGGCTGGGCTAACGACGATATGCTGATAGTTCTTTATAACACAGCTGACATTTTTATAATGCCAAATATGCCGGCTCGTATGGAAGGATTTGGACTTGTCGCTCTGGAGGCTGCTTCCTGCGGACTGCCGGTGGTCGCCTCCGACCTTGAAGGCATCAGGGATGCTATCGAGGACGGCGTGAACGGCTTCCTGGTCGAGCCCGGTAATCAACAGGAGTTTATTGATAGGATTAGTGAACTGCTGGGAGATGATGAAACGCGGCGTGCGTTCGGGGAGCGCGCCAGGCAGTATACGCTGGAGAACTACGGGTGGAATAAGATGGCGAGGGAGTATGTGGAGGAGTTCAATAATCTAACTAAGAATGTACAGGTACGCAAATAGGTAATGAAAAATATCCAAAACCCAAAATATATCTTGGCTGCCTGTTCTGTACTGTTTTTTATAATCTATTCTTATCTGGCCTTTGTCTCCCCTGATAAATTTGTTTCTCCTGATGAAGTAGCTAATTATCATTTCACCCAGCTATATGCCCAAACAGGAGAGCTAAGGTATTCCGAGGACTTGAACATCATAGCCGAAGGTATTATTCACCCACGAGGCGCTGTATTTACTGATGGATATGTTACCTCCGCTAAATTCCTCGGCTTTCAGGTGGTTAATGGTACTTTATCAGTGATAATTCCTGATATTATCAGGTTCTTAACACCGCTGCTGTCAGTAATTGGGGCGCTGGTTTTCTACCTCATGATAAGAGATATTTTCAATCCTAAAATTGCCTTGCTTTCATATTTCTTATTACTGATTCTTCCTACATACTGGTATTGGAGCTCACTTTCCATGTTTGAAAATATCGCCGGATGCACAATGATAATTATTTCGTTTCGGTATTTTTTCATACTTCCAGATTCTGATAAGGTTAGTCATTACGTTCTCTTCGGTTTATTCTTCGGACTTTCGTTATTCATTAGACCGGATTACATCTTATTGGTAATACCTTTAGGAATTATCATGCTGTGGAAGATAAAAACAATTAAAAAGTTATACCTTATCTACGCGTTTCTAGCTTTCATTATATCTTTTGGACCGTTTCTAATACTAAATAACATATTGTATGGTTCTCCTATATTAACCGGGCAACACGTCCAATATGATACCTCCCAGATTTTCTTGAACGCTGAATCTAATTTTGGCAATATATTTTCTAATTCCGCTAATCTCATCAATCTCATGCCTGTTATTTTTTTATGTACGTTATTGGGTGTTGTTTTCTGGGTTAAAAGCAATGGACTTAAATCTAAATACTTTGTTTTCGCAATATTAAGCTTGTTAGTTTTTTCATTTTACTACCTTGACGATAAGGTAATAGAAACCAGTTTACATAGTTCTTACGTTAGATATCTCCTACCAGCTAGCATTTTATTTATACCATTTATTTCATATTTTATTCTCAATTTCCAGAGTAAAATTGTACCAATTTTTCTAATATTCATTCTTGTAATTATTAATGCTTTAACTATCATTCCACCTATAAAAAGTAACCTGGATAGTGTTGAAGGCTATGCCTTATTAAGTCAAAATATAGCAAGTGTAACAGAAAGCGATGCTGTTATATTTTTAGATTACTGGGACAAGGCTATTTTCCCGGAACGCAGGGTAGCAATAATAAGCGAATTGCCAGAGGAAAACCGGCCGGAGAAATTCTCTGATATTTCTACAGAAATATATAATAGAGGAATACCAGTATATGTATATTTTGAAGTGGAGCTAACACAAATTGTAAAAAAGGAAACAATGGCTCAAATATTATCGCAGGAAGGCTTCTTACTTCAAGAAACTGGTGTTAGAGACCTCTATAAACTCATAGAAAAGGAAAAATAGAAGGTAAATAACCCATGGCCAGAGGAACACTATATTTAATGCTCACCACCGGGATAATAGACTTATTGAAATAAATGATGAATAACATCGTTAATAGAATTAAAAAGTATTTGAAAACATGGTCTGAAAATAGATCTTTCAGAGCTATAGTGTCTTCTATCCAGCAGCTATTTATTACCCTGCTGGTAACCTACCTGATACTGCTGCTGATAGAGACTATTTCCCCAGGGAGCGTTTCCCGCTATCTCAATCTTAACTACTGGCTCATTGCGGTTATCGTATCGGGGGTAATAACCATCATCACAAGGCAGGAAAGTGAAAAACCTATAGAAAAAACCATAAGTACAGGTAATATCATTACGTTGGTGTGTATAGGTTTAATAGGGGCTGCTCTGATATGGTACAAGACCCGGGAGATAGGCTGGCTTTCGTACCTGATATCGTTAGCCGGTGGGATTCTGATTGTTCTGTTATCCATACTTATCTGGCAAAAGGACGGAGAGGAGGAGAGTGAAGGGGAAAATAGCCCGCATAGTTGAATTAAGTTACCTCCAACTGGTTGTTGTTTTTCTCATACTGGTCCTGCTTAGAGAGTTAGAAGTCCTGGACTTTCCCATTTACTACCAGTACTTCATATTAGCTCTGCCAATATTTGCTTTACCGCATCTATTAAGGCGTGATAAAGCTAATGAAACCAAGCTGCCGGGTGTTTTGATAATTCTCCTGGTTATCTTTTTCTTCGCCCTTCTTTTACGATTACTACCGCTGATAAATAGCTCCGTGCCGCTCGGGTACGACCCTGGTTTCTACAAATACACGATGGACTTATATGCCAGTTCCCTACCTCAGATTCCCGAGGCGAGTCTGGCAACCTGGATTAAAGAGATGTACCCTCAGGGTCTCCCGGTACTTACCGATTTAACCCACGTTGTAGCGGGTGCCGACGCCATTGATAACATCAAGTATCTTTTCCCCTTTCTCGGGGCGCTCCTGGTCTTCCCGGTCTTCATGGTAACCAGAAACATCTTCGGGCAGAGAGCCGGGATAATCGCCGCCCTGTTATATACCGTTTCCTGCACTCAGTTCGAGGTTTTCACCTATTTCTACCTGAAAAATGTCCTGGGTTTATTGTTTTTACTGCTGGCGATTTACGCTCTGGATAAAAAGAAGTACGTGCTAATGACGCTGATGTTCGCCGCGCTGGGGATTTTTCACCGTCCCGAATTCCTGCTGTTCGCTCTGATTCTGGTGCCCTGCTTCCTGACAAATCGAAGGAGAGACCTTTTACTGGCGGTACTCGGAACGGCGGTATTAATTATTCCTTTCTGGGTGACGCGGTGGGAGATAAACTGGGGGGTGTTATCAGGCGCGCTGGAAACGGCGATGACGAATATCCAGACCGGAGGGGGACTGGGTGGAGGTACCTTTTTTGACTTTGATACCTATACGAAGTTTTCAATCGCCTACCTGCCCTTCGCCTTAATCGGGGGAATATACCTGGCGATAAAAAGGAACTGGAACAGCGTTTTCTTCTTCCTGGTTATCAGTGCCATTATCGTTATAGCCCAGTTGTTTTTCTTTAACCGGTTCATCATCCCGCTGGACATCGCCGTGGTCATACTGGCAACGATAGGTATAGACTATACCCTGCTAAACAGAGAACGTATATGGAGAGTCGTCGGTATTGGCGCGGGTATAATTCTCCTGGTAGCAGCCTTGATACCCACGATTAATTCGGCAACTGATGCTGAACCACTAATAACCGAAGAGCAACTGCAGGCAGTGGAGTGGATAAAAGAAAATACCGAAGAGAACGCTTACGTACTGGCAACCACCAACGATGCTCCCTGGGTTCTGGGGTGGAGCGACCGAAGAGTCATCGCTCCAGGAATTTTCGAATGGGACTTATATGAAAAAGAGGAATGGGATATTTTCTTCAACACGGATGACCCGGAGGTGGCGAAGCAATTCCTGGATAGATATGATAGCCCCGTATATATTTACTATTCTATCAATGAAAACAATTATCTCGGACTGGAGAAATTCCGGGGAAAATATTTCCAGATAGTATATAATAATGGAGCGATAGTATATCAATATCGCGAAGGCGGCTTCTGATGACAGCAGGTGAAATAGTAAGATTGATATTCGGCGGTGTATTCGTCCTCTTTATACCCGGACTAGCCTGGAGTTATGTGTTCTTTCTAAGAAAGACCATCGACTGGATAGAGAGGTCCGCCCTGTCATTCGGGCTGTCGATAGCCCTGGTACCGCTGAGTGTTTTCTGGCTCAACTGGCTTTTCGATATGAAAATCACACTGCTGAGTACTTCGCTTACCGTATGCGGGCTGGTGGTTATTGCCGCAGCTTTGATATTAGCCAGAAAATACGGCTGGGGAAATAGTACGCTCAACAAGCTGAAAACAGTATTTTCACGTTCGCGGAAGGAACAGGAGCCATAAGTTCTTACCTACCTCTACTTATAGAGGTCCTGAAAAAGCCAGGTTGACAGGTACCGCTCACCGGTATCCGGTAAAATCACCACGATAAGCTTGCCTTTATTTACAGTTCTCGCGGCTATTTTTAAGGCTGCCCAGACAGCCGCTCCCGACGATATGCCAACCAGTATTCCTTCCTGTTTAGCCAGCCTCCTTGCCATATCACCGGCATCATCGTTGCTGACGGTTACTATTTCATCAATCAGGTCCGTTCTCAAGACATCCGGTACGAAACCGGCCCCGATACCCTGAATCTTATGAGCCCCGGCTTTTCCTTCGGAGAGTACGGGAGAATCAACCGGTTCGACGGCAACAGCCTTAAATTCCGGCTTTCTTGATTTAATAACCTCAGCAACCCCGGTTAATGTTCCCCCGGTCCCCACACCGCTTACCAGAATATCTACCCTGCCTTCGGTATCACGCCATATCTCTTCGGCGGTAGTCAGCCGGTGGATTTCCGGATTGGCCGGATTCTTGAACTGTCCGGGCATGAAGTAGTTGGAGTTTTCAGCTACCAGTTCCTCGGCTTTTCTTATCGCCCCCGGCATGCCATCAGTCCCCGGGGTTAAAACCAACTCGGCACCGAAAACCGATAGAAGCTGCCGTCGTTCCAGCGACATCGTATCGGGCATGGTGAGGATAAGTCGGTAATCCCTGACAGCGCACATAAAAGCCAGGGCGATGCCGGTATTACCGCTGGTTGGCTCAATAATAACGGTATCTTTTTTTATCAAGCCTTTTTCCTCGGCATCGACAATCATGGCAACCCCAATCCTGTCCTTGATGCTGCTGGTCGGATTAAATGATTCCAGCTTGGCTACTACCTCTGCCTTCAAATCCCGGGTGATACGGTTCAATCTGACCATCGGTGTATTCCCGATAAGTTCGGCGGCATCCCCGGCAATACCCCTGGTCAGCACCGGTATTTCAATATTCTTATAACATAACCTGTCTACTTTTCCGGTTGGCTCCGACATCTTCGCACCTCTCTCTTAACATTAATATCTCAAACTAATATGAATGATTTTTAAGTTGACTAATTTTATCAACATAGTTGAAAAGTATCACCCTTAAGAATAATTGTCAACATAATTCCCCGATGGTATTGGTTGATTTTAAATGCTCTCCCCCTCTCCGGCCAGTGTTAATTGCGGTGTCTCACCGATGTTTTCGGATGGAGAGGGGTCAGGGGTGAGATAAGTACCTATCAACCAAATACAAATAGAACCTTCCTTTTATATACTACTTATATACTACGGAATATATATATCTTGATTCAAGTCTTAAGCCTTACCATAGAAATTGATATTGTGGTGGCGGAAAGAGTACAATCTAGTACAACCGTATAGCTTCCTAAGACTCGCCTGTCTTTTTATCGGTCTATCGTAAAATTCAGCCGAGTGCTGTTTTTAAAGATATCAGCTTAAGGAGGAAACAGCTTATGAGAGCTGCCCTTATCGTCGCCCCGCGGAAGTTTGAGATAAGAGAAGTCGAGACGCCGAAAATCAAAGACCACGAAATGCTGGTAAAAATAGAAGCCTGCGGTGTGTGTTCCAGCGACATGTCCGGATATCTCGACTCCGGGAGCGAGGTGATGAAACACCGGATGCCATTCCCGAGACAGGCCGGCCACGAACCTTCGGGAACAGTAGCTGAAGTAGGTAAGAACGTAAAGGATTATAAGGTTGGTGACAGGATAACGGGATTTTTCTCGGGCGCCTGCTACGCCGAGTATGCCGTCTGCGACCCGTCCGACCGTCTGGCTCGCGGGCATGGCACCGTCATCGAGAAAATCCCCGACGGGATACCCTTCGAGCATGCTTTGGGAGAGCCTCTAATGAGCCTGGTATCCATCGCCAGAACAGCTACCCCGGAAATGGGCGACTACGTTTTCCAGGTCGGCTGCGGTTTTATGGGGCTGGGTGTTATTGCCGGAGTGGCTCACCCAAAATTGAGAGAATACATCGTCGCTGACCTTGATGATAATCGGCTGAAAATGGCTAAAGAACTGGGGGCTACTATCACTCTGAATCCCGGTAAAGATGATGTTGTTGCCGAAATAATGAAGATAACCGGAGGACGCGGGGTGGATGTGGCTATAGAAGTCGTCGGGCATCCGCCCGGCATAAAAATGGTCGGCGATGTTATCAAGAATAACCGGGCCAAGTTAATCATGGTAGGCTGGCATCAAGTCCCGGATACCTACGAATTATTCAGCTGGATTAAATCGCCCATCATCTACAGTCCCCAAGGTATCGGCATGTCCACGGACCACCAGAGCGAGCTTACCCGAGCCATGTGGGCGGTGCAAAAGGGTATTTATCCCATGGACAAGCTGGTCACTCATCGTTATAAACTTGAGGACATCGGGCAGGCTTTTGAGGATAATCTCAACCGGGTACCGGGATATATCAAGGGCGTTATTATGCCGTGGTTGTAAAACGGATTGCTTCGCTTCGCTCGCAATGACACATTTTTAAAACGAGGTGTCTGAGAGGAGTGTCAATCCCTCTTCTATAATCTCACTCTCTCCTTGATAGGGGGAGGATACAGGATAGTAGTCATTAATATATATAAGCGGGGCGTCCAAGAGGGGCCGAAGCCTCTCTTCCATAATCTCCCCCTCTCCTATCAAGGAGAGGGGGACACAGGGGGTGAGGTAGAAAATAAATAAAGGAGGAATGCCATGAAACTAGGAAGATTTATCGTCGATACCCACGTTCATTCGCAGCGCCACGCGGCGGGCAAGGCGCTGAAAGGCTCCAAGGACTTCGACAAGCTCGGCCAGGTTATGGGTCAGATGGAGGCTTACGACAACTCGCCACGATTGCTTTACGACATGGAATGTTACGGCGTGGACATGTGCATCATCGAGCCAGCCTTCGGGATGACCAATCCGAACAACGTCGACCAGGTCAAGAGATATCCGGATAAATTCGCCGCCGTCTGCTGGCCGAAAGAATACCAGGACAGCTGCATGGCCGATGAGCAGGAGTGGACTATCGAAGGTTTTTGTGATGCGCTGGCCGACCTGTTAAAAACCGGCAACTTTGTGGGCATCGGTGAGATGGTACTGATACCCATGCGTAAGCCGAAAGAAGGACAGCCACCACGCTTTCAGACCGAAGAGGAAATCATCAAGAACTGCCTCAAGGTCATGGAGGTATGCCGCGCTTATAAAGTGCCCATGCGTTATCACACCGGCACTCCGGGCGGTTACGCTATCGCCTATCACGGGGCGCAGTTCACCTATAATCCGCTGTGGGTGCATACCCTGGCGGTTGCCATGCCGGACGTACCGATAATACTGGAACATGCCGGCATCGAGGGAGGCTGGTGGGAGTGGTTCTACGAGTGCTGCCTGCACGTAGCCGCCTCTCACAAGAATATCTACCTGGAAACAGGACGCTGGTGGACGGAACTTTACTACAAAGCTCTCAATGATCCTTCGGTGGGAGCGGAAAAGCTGCTATGGGGCACCGACTGGGGCGCCAGCCTGCCCGTCTACTCACAGCTGAACCGCTATCCTCCCGGATATACCCGCCAGGACCTCAAGCAGGGTATCCCCCGTCACCAGGTGGATATCTGGGGCTGGAGTTTGAAACAGATACAGCGACTTGATATCAACCAGGACGATATGAACCTAATGCTGGGTGGCAACGCCGTACAGCTCTATAATCTGAGGACGCCGGGCGGTCTTACCCGCATGTTCAAGTTCGTGGATTAATCGCATAAATATATCAACGGAGGATTGAAATGAAACTGGGAAGATTCATCGTCGATACACACGTTCATTCACAGCGTCACGCTGCTGGCAAGGCTTTGAAGGGCTCTACCGACTTTAAAGACCTCGGTAATGTCATGGGGAAGATGGAGGCCTATGACAACTCACCACGTCTTATCTACGACATGGACTGTTATGGCGTAGATATGTGCGTTATCGAACCGGCCTTCGGCATGACCAACAAGACCAACCTGGAGCAGGTAAAAAAATACCCGGAAAGGTTCGTGGCCAACTGCAACGCCAAGGAATACCAGGACCGCTGCGCCGCCGGTGAGGAGGAATACACCATCGACGGAGCCCTTGCCGAACTGGCCAGGCTTCTGGATACCGGACAATTCGTCGGTGTCGGTGAAGGGATGCCCATGACCAGCGGCGGCATGGGCGGTACCGACTTTACCGACCAGGAGACGATGCTCAAAAACATGATGAAGATGATGGACCTGGGACGGCAGTACCACATCCCCGTCCGCTATCATTCCGGCACTCCGGGCGGTTACGCTATCTCCTACCACGGATTCCCCTCGACCTATAATCCGCTGTGGGTACATACCCTGGCGGTTGCCTACCCCGATGTGCCGATAATCCTGGAACATGCCGGCATCGAGGGAGGCTGGTGGGAGTGGTTCTACGAGCAGGCACTACACGTGGCCGCCTCTCACAAGAATATCTACCTGGAAACGGGACGCTGGTGGGCGGACCTTTACTACAAAGCTCTCAATGATCCCTCGGTGGGAGCGGAAAAACTGATATGGGGTACGGACTGGGGCGCCAGCCTGCCCGTCTACTCACAACTGAACCGTTATCCGCCCGGATATACGCGCCAGGACCTCAAGCAGGGTATTCCCCGTCACCAGGTGGATATCTGGGGCTGGAGTTTAAAGCAGATACAGCGACTTGATATCAACCAGGACGATATGAACCTTATGCTGGGAGGCAATGCCGTAAGACTCTACAACCTGCGCACACCGGGCGGTCTTACCCGCATGTTCAAGTTCGTGGACTAAGGTTTGAGGAAGCCGTCATTGCGAGCGTAGCGAAGCAATCCGTTTTTCTCCTGGGGTCGGATTGCTTCGGGCTTTGCCCT
>Ga0315555_1003655_pt1 | contig 10562 bp, 7 predicted proteins | sample SalMarSW160380MG_FD_202113 | JGI IMG/M metagenome (GOLD analysis project Ga0315555, IMG submission 202113) | Salt marsh sediment microbial communities from the Plum Island Ecosystem LTER, Massachusetts, United States - Salt Marsh Sediment SW1603-80 ...
CGAGCAGCTGGTTACCCTGGGCAAACAGCTCGAGGTTACGGTTTACCACGAAGACCCTAAGGTATCGAGTAAAGATATCAGCAGCCATGCCATGTCAGAGGCGAAGAAAATGGCGGCAACCCACGTTATCATCGACACTGCCGGTCGATTGCACATCGATGAAAAAATGATGGCGGAACTCGCTGAGGTGAAGAAAGCGGTCAAGCCCGACGAGGTTATCCTTGTCGTTGATGCCATGACCGGGCAGGATGCTGTGAAGGTAGCGGAGGAGTTTCACGCCAGGGTCGATGTCACCGGGCTGATACTTACCAAGATGGACGGTGACGCCCGTGGCGGCGCCGCGCTGTCGATAAGGTGGGTCAGCGGCGTGCCGATTAAATTCATCGGCATCGGCGAAAAGTTGGATGCCTTCGAGCCGTTCCATCCCGACCGCCTGGCTTCGCGTATTCTGGGCATGGGCGACGTTTTAACCTTCATCGAGAAGGCGGAAAAGACCCTCGACGAAGAGAAAGCCCTCGAGTTGCAGAAGAAGGTCAGGACAGCCACCTTTAACCTGGAAGACTTTCTGGAGCAGCTTAAGGCTATTAAAAAGATGGGGCCCATCGCCCAGCTGGCGGATATGCTGCCGGGTATGTCCAGGATTGCCAGCCGCCTGCCCGACGGCGCTCAGGAAGAGCAGCTTCAAAAGGTTGAAGCCATCATTCTCTCGATGACACCCGAGGAAAGGCAAAACCCGACCATCATCGGCGGCAGCCGCCGACGCCGTATCGCTAACGGCAGCGGCACCCGTACCAGCGATATTAATCAGCTACTCGGCCAGTTCCAGCAGATGCAGAAGCTCATGAAGATGAGTGTCAAGGGAAAGATTCCCAAGAATATGATGAACATGTTTCAGTAAGGTATTCCCACCCCATCCCACTGAGATATCTATTCCCACCCGACCGCCCTCGTATCATCCACTACTTGTCCGCAGGCTGCGACGGTAGGCAGCGACTGATTTTTAACTCACCCTAAAAGCCAGGCCTTGTAAAAAAGCGCCTCAGCCCTCATAATGTACCTGCCAAAAACGAAATGTAAGGGGGAAATATTACGTGACGACAATCAAAGAATTCAATAGCTACGGCGAAGAACTGGATAAAATCCTCGGTCTACACACGTCTCCAGTAGCCGTAAAGATGCTGGAAAAGGAAACCGATATCCCGGCGGGAGCCCTCCGTCCTAAGAAAGACCACGGCTACCATTACGCCCAGTGCCAGGCTTTCTCGCTTTCACGCCGCGATAGAGCTACGGTAGCCATGCTGAAGGAAGACAACTGGTGCCCGGGTCCCGTGATTGCTTACGGCCTGGTACCCAGGCCGGACGACCTAGCGGGCAGGGCGGCTAATGCGTATGAATGCTTTGAATACGGCAGGTATATCGGTATCCTGACCGCCCCGCTGCAGGCGGCTGATTTTGAGCCGGATGTCGTTATCATTTATTGCGATACGAATCAACTCCGCATCATGCTCCTTTCGCTGAAAGAAGAAGACAGGCCCTTGGTGAAAACGAATTTGTTCCCCTTCTCCTGCTCCAATTCCATCATACCCGTAATGCTCCACAACGAATACTGGGTCAACCTGCCTGACCCCGGCGAATACGCGCGGGCGCTGACCATTGCGGGAGAGATGATGTTCTCTGTGCCGGGAGACAAAATTGCCGATTTTACGAAAAATCTACGGCAGTTCGATAAGAACGAATCCGGCTTCGCCCATGAACAAATGATGATGCGACCGGATTTCCCCCAGCCTGACCTCTATAAAAGGGTGTTCGAGGCCTGGGGCATGGACCACGAGTAGTCACCGGTTCAGGGGAGGGCTGTCCGCACTACTTCAGGTAGTCCCTCAGCTTATGACTGATTTATATCGGTGTCGTTCCCGTGAGAGCGGGAATCCACCCCACCCCGCTTAGTTATCTATTCCCACCCAACCGCCCTCGTATCATCGGCAGCATAGCCCGTTAAATGTCCCCACCCCTTGTCCCCCTTTCGTAAAGGGTGATTAAGGGGGATTTAAACTCACCCCAGCAAAAAGGGGAGTAGCTTGCGAAGAGGGGCGCTAGCCCCTCTTAAAAACAAATTCCCCCTCCCTTCCCAGGGGAGGGGGATACAGGGAGTGGGTTGTAAAAAGGAATCTACTCTAAATAATCCTTGAGCTTCCTGCTCCGGCTGGGATGTCGCAGTTTCCTGAGAGCTTTAGCTTCAATCTGGCGGATGCGTTCGCGGGTGACGTTGAACTCCACGCCCACTTCTTCCAGCGTGCGACTACGCCCGTCTTCCAGCCCGAACCGCAGTTGCAGCACACGCTGCTCGCGCGGCGTCAGGGTGCCCAGCACGTCCTCGATTTGCTCTTTGAGAAGTTGCTTGGAGGCGATGTCCACCGGCGGCAGGGCGTTCCTGTCCTCGATGGAGTTGCCCAGAGGGCTGTCCTCCTCCTCGCCGATGGGCGATTCCAGCGATATCGGTAACTGCGAAACTTTCACTATCTCCCTGACCTTGTCCGAGGATACTTCCATTTCCTTGGCAATCTCCCGGGAGCTGGGTTCTCGCCCGTACTCCTGTGCGAGCCGTCGGCTTATCCTGAGCAGGCGGTTGATGGTCTCCACCATGTGCACCGGTATGCGGATGGTGCGGGCCTGGTCGGCGATGGCGCGGGTCAGCGCCTGCCGTATCCACCAGGTGGCGTAGGTGCTGAACTTGTACCCCTTGCGGTAGTCGAACTTCTCCACGGCCCTCATCAGCCCGATATTCCCCTCCTGGATAAGGTCGAGGAGTGACATACCCCGTCCGATGTGTTTCTTGGCGACGCTTACAACCAGACGCAGGTTGGCTTCAATCAGGTGTCTTTCGGCGTGTTTGCCTTGCTGGATAACTTGAGAAAAATAGTCCGAGAACTGACTTTCGTGTACCTGAATAGAATCGAGGAAAGCCCGGTCGGTTACCAGTCGGTCGATATCGGCGTATTTTATATCCCTTTTAATAACATCGCGGACCTCCGTCGGCACCAGATGACTGCACAGCGAGAGTTTGATTATTCTTTCTTCTACGTCGCTTGTCGGCTCATCGAGTTTAATGGCAATATCTTCGATTAGTTCCGGTTCGATGGCATTATCGATTTTTTCCTGTAGCGAAGCATCGTAAAGCCCTTCAATAAATCTCTCGGTCTTCTTCATGTTGAAATGCTCCCGGATGAGATGGATAAGGGGAGCCGTATTAGCGAGTTTCTGAAGCATGGCTGTTATCGTGTCGCCTGCCGAGGGTTGCCGTCCGTACTGCTGCAGGTAGTCCTGTTTTATATCGTTAATGAGTTTACCCTCTTCCATCTGCTTGGCAAGTGTCTTCTCGTTGTCGGCGGTAAGAAGGTGTACTCTGCCTATCTCGTGAAGATAGATGCGCACCGGGTCGTCGGTGATATCCTGCTCGGAGAGTTCTTCCGAGCTCAGGCCGATATCGATTTCCAGTGAGTTTGGTTTTTTGGTTTCCAGGTGTTTTACTTTGGGCCATATTTCGTCCGAATCGGAGATATCTTCGTCGTCATCGTCTTCAGACTCGTCGCTTAAATTTTTCGGTTCTTCTTCATCCGGTTCGTCCTCGGATTCCTCGTCATTGTCGTCGTTTTCTTCGAGCCTGTTTTCGTTGTCCTTTTCTTTGTCCATGCCTCATCTCCTCGCTTCTCTTGGACTGAGTTTTCTCTGAGATTGTATATCTTTCAGCCTACTGATATATTGGATTATTTCCTCATTGGGTTTTCCAGACTCTTGTGCCTTGGCTATCATATTCCTGAGGTATTTCTCTTCCAGGTTTCTGCGGTATTCGAAGTTTCTTTTTTCGATAGTGTTATTCGAGGGGAATTCCTTACTGACTATTTTATCATAATGCTCATGGAGGGCCGGGTCAAGACTTTCCTTTATATTGACAGTATCGTCGTTTATTTGCCACACCAGATATATCTCACGGTTTTCACTGATTTCAAAATAATCGGGTGGGAGTTCTTCCTCACCGCTTTTCAGTTCCGGGTATTGCAGTAATAGTGTTAGGCAGTCTTCTTCCAGTTGACTTGACAGGTAAGAACGCACCGCAGGTGCGACTGCCGGTTTTCTCTCGGGAGTCTTTCGCCTTACCGGGGCGGGTTTTAGCCTGTTCAAGGCTGCTTCGAGAGTATTCATCCCCACCTTTACCACCCCCGCCAGCTTCTGCATGTAATGTGCCTGCCGTATCGGGTCTTTTATCTCCGCTACTATCGGTAACAGCCTGTCCACCGCCAGCGACTTATCCCGGGCGGTCGTCAAATCCAGCCTGGATATCACCATATCGAAAGTATAGTCTACAATTGGTATTGCTCCGGTGACCAGCTCCTGCCAGGTTGCTGTATCCTGCCTGATAACGTCATCGGGGTCTTTGCCTTCCGGCATAACGACCACGCGTATTTCCGCATTCAATATGTTCTCGTAGCCGACTCCCCTCAGCATCGCCTCTTCGCCGGCAGCGTCGGCATCGAGGGCCAGGACCAGGTTCTTGCTCAGTCTTTTCAGCGTATTCACCTGCGACTCCGTAACCGCTGTTCCCATCGAAGCCACGGCGTTGGTAATGCCGTTCTGGTGGGCGGTAATTACATCCATGTAGCCTTCCATGATAATCGCCATGTCCTGCTTTCTGATGGTTGATGCCGCCCGGTCGATGCTGTAAAGGATGGAGCTTTTATCGAATGTCGGGGTCTGCGGGGAGTTGACGTATTTCGGCAGGGAGTCATCGAGTACCCTGGCCCCGAAGCCTATCGTCCGCCCCCGGCTGTCGCGGATAGGGAACATCAGCTTGCCCCGGAACCGGTCGTGGGTCTTGCCGTCGTCCGTCTGTATCAGGAGGCCAGCCGCCAGCATTGTTTCCTCGCTGTAGCCCTTGTCTGCCAGGTATTTTTTTAATTCTTCCCATCTGTCCAGGCTGAAACCGAGTTGAAAATCGCTTACGGTCTGGTTGGAAAACCCCCGGTTCTCCACGTAAGCCCTGGCTTTCTCCGCACCCGGCGAATTTATGAGCAGGTTGTTGTAGTACAGGGCGGCGGCTTCGTTTACCTTATAATATTCTTCCTTTTCTTCTTTTTTATCGTCTCGCTCTGCTCTCGACGGAAGGACGACCCCGACTCTATCTGCCAGCAGCCTTAACGCCTCGCCGAAGTCCATGCTCTCTTTTCTCATGATAAAGGAGAGGACGTCGCCGCCCGTGTTGCAGGCACCGAAGCAATGCCAGCTCTGCTGTTCCGGATAAACGAAGAAAGAAGGGTGCTTCTCGCTGTGAAAAGGGCACAGCGCCGTCAGGTTCTTGCCCGCTTTCTTCAACGTGGCGTACTGCCCGATTATCTCGGCGATATCCGTTTTCTGTTTTACTTCGTCAATAACGCTCATAATGAAATATTTTTTGTTGACTCTACTTCTATCGTAGTCTCTCCCCCCACCTCCCCAACGGGGTGTTTAAGAGGGGCGAAGCCCCTCTTTCTATATCCTCCCCCTCTCCTGCTGAAAGCCTTGTCAGGAGAGGGGGATAAAGGGGGTGAGGTATATTAACCTCCCCGCTTCTCCCCATCGTAAAATATCTATTCCCACCCAGGCCGCCCTCGCATCATCCTGCTGTTGCCCTTATTAAGTCTACCCCGCCTCCCCTCCCCCTTCAGTAAAGGGGGATTTAAATCAACTACCCTCTTTATATCAACGGAGAAAGTGACGGAATGTAAGCGGGGCTGCGACCCTATATTTTAAAGTTCCTCCGCCATTCTCATGGCATACTGGTCGGTCATACCGGCAATATAATCGACGACTCTACGCTCGGTGGTATCACGGTGAAGGCGGTATTCCTGCGGCATTTTGTCCTCGTGTTTATTGAAATAGTGGTAGAGAGAGCGTACTACTTCCCTGGCTTTCTCCGTTTCTTCCCGGATTGAATTTGGATTATACACCCTCTCGAAGAGAAAGTCACGTAAAATATTGGCCGCCGCCAGTACCTCCGGACTCATTTTGATTGCCGGTCTCTCTTCTATTATATCACATACACGCACGTCCCACGATTGTTCGATGATGTCGCAGACCATGCTGTTGATACGCTGTGAATGAGACTTCCCCAGCACTCTTGAAGCTTCAGAGGGCAAATCCCCCTCACTGAGGATACCGGCACGTATCGCGTCGCCGATGTCATGATTTATCCAGCCGATAGTATCCGAGATTTTGACCACCTCCCCCTCCAGGGAGTTTACCGTGCCCCAGTCTTTCCCCAGGACGGCGACACCCGATTTCGAATGGTTCTTGATGCCGTCCCTTACCTCCCAGGTGAGATTTAGTCCCTTTCCGTCCTTCTCCAGGAGGTCGACCACTCTCAGGCTCTGTTCGTTATGCCGGAAACCTTCCTCGTATAACTCATCGAGTACGTCCTCGCCCACGTGGCCGAAGGGCGTATGCCCCAGGTCATGACCCAGGGCTACTGCTTCCGTAAGGTCTTCGTTGAGGTTCAGGGCGCGGGCGATGGTGCGGGCTATCTGGGATACCTCCAGCGTATGGGTGAGCCGCGTAACGTAGTGGTCGCCCGGCGGAGCGATAAATACCTGCGTTTTATGCTTGAGTCGTCGAAAGGACTTGCTGTGGATAATACGGTCGCGGTCGCGCTGGAAAGCGATCCGGACGGGACACGGTTCCTCGTACCGCTCACGGCCCTTCGACAGCCTGCTTCTGACCGCATGAGGCGAGAGGGCTTCTTCTTTTGCCTCGCTCATTTCGCGGATTTTGAACTGCTCAATCACTTTATGCCCAGTTTTGCCTCGGCTGCGGCGATGATATCGCGCGTAACATCAATCATATCCGGGCTCACCGAGACCGATGTGCAGCCCCATTCTACCAGCTTTTCCGTTATTTCCGGATAGACGGAAGGTGCCTGGCCGCAGATGGAGCAGGTTACCCCCCTGGCTTTGCACGTCTTCACGACCTTCTCTATCGATATCATCACGGCCTCGTTGCGCTCGTCGAAGGTCTCCGCCAGTTTCGAGCTGTCGCGGTCGATGCCCAGTGTCAGCTGGGTAAGGTCGTTGGAGCCGATGGATATACCGTCGATGCCCACGTCGAGGAACTTGTCCAGGAGGATAACGTTGGAAGGTACCTCGCACATCATCCAGAGTTTGAAGGTCTCGGAGCGTTTCAGCCCTTCTTCCGCCATAATTTTAACGGTACTTTCCAATTCCTTTACCGTCCGCACGAAAGGAATCATTACCCAGAGGTTATCGTATTGCTCTCTTACCTTTTTAATCGCGTTCAGCTCGAGTTTGAAGGTCTCGATATCCGTGATATACCGTGAAGCGCCGCGGTAGCCTATCATCGGGTTTTCCTCGTCCTCTTCGTACTTCTCGCCGCCCTTCAGCGATTTATATTCGTTCGACTTAAAATCGTTGGTGCGATAGACCACCTGGCGGGGATGGAATGCCTTGGCAAATATTGCCAACTCATGGGCTAGTTTATCCGTGAATTCTCCACCGCGTCCCTCGGCAATCATGGCGCTGGGATGCTCACCGATTTCGGCGACCATGAACTCGGCTCGCAGCAGGCCGATGCCGTCGACGTCTCTATTGGCTACCCGGTCGACGATGTCCGGCTGCGCCAGGTTGGCCAGGAGCTTGGTCTTGGTGATCACCTTGCCGCGGGCTCTTATCTTCACGTCCGACTTTATCTCTATCCTGCCGGGATAGACCTTGCCGTTGCTGCCGTCGACGGTGATTATCTGGCCGTCATGGAGTGTAGCCGTGGCATTCTCACAACCGACCACACAGGGTATCCCCAGCTCACGACTTACAATCGCGGCGTGGGCGGTCCGGCCGCCGCGGTCGGTGACGATGGCCGCCGCCCGCTTCATCGCCGGGACGAAGTCCGGCGTGGTCATTTCCGCCACCAGGACATCGCCGTCCAGTACCTTGTCTATCTCCGAAGGGTCGGGCACTATTTTCACCGGCCCCGAAGCTACCCCCGGACTGGCGGCGGCTCCGGATACAAGGACCGGGGCGTCGATATCGTGGGCCTCCCCGGTGGCTTCTTTGATGGTGGTTATCGGTCTCGTCTGCACGATGAAGATTTTGCCCTTCTCCGTCGCCCATTCGATGTCCTGCGGGAAATCGTAATGGTCTTCCAGCTGTTTACCGATTTTAGCCAGGGCGATAATCTCTGCGTCGGTTATTTTCTGCTTCGCCTGTTCCTCCGGCGTCAGGTCTATTTTTACGTTATCGGTTTTACCGTGGGCGCCCGCTTTCTTGACCAGTTTCCATTCCTGTTTCTTGATTTCCTTTACCAGGATTTTTAAATCGGTTTTGCTGACGATGTAATGGTCCGGGGTGACATCCCCGGAAACAATCATCTCGCCGAGTCCCAGCACGGACTCAATGGCGATTTGTTCACGGTCATTGGTCGTCGGTTCCACGGTGAACATCACTCCGGCTGCCTCGGACTGTACCATATGCTGTACCGGTACGGCGATGCCGACCTTGAAATGGTCGAATCCCTGCTCCTGTCGGTAAAAAATAGCTCTCGCTCCGAATAATGACGCCCAGCAGTCCTGTACGGCCCTGACGACATCTTTCTCCCCTTCGACATTGAGGAAGGTGGCCTGCTGTCCAGCGAAAGAAGCCTCCGGCAGGTCCTCGGCGGTGGCTGAAGACCGTACCGCCACCAGTCCCTTGCCCATTTTGACATAGGCTTCCTCGATGGCTCTGGCGGTCTCGGCAGGCATCTGAGCGCCTTCTACCAGTTTCTGTACCTGGGCAGCGACCTCCTGCAACTGTCGGCTATCCTGGACGTCAACCGGTTCAAGTAATGCCTTGATGTGCTTCTGAATACCTGTTTTTTCTATGAAATCATAATATGCGGCGGCGGTTACGATAAAACCGCCCGGAACGGGTATGCCGGCATTGGTCATCTCGCCGAGGTTGGCGCCTTTACCGCCGACAAGCGGTATGTCTTTTCTTGTTACCTCATTAAACCAGACTACGGCTTTTTGCCCTGTATTCATTACACCTCCGTTTCTTGGGGATTGGTTGATTATTTACATATCATTATACACACAAAAATGAAATTAAAAAAGGGGGGTAATACTCAATCCCGGTATTAGAAGCAGTTATTACGGAGCATTCCTGCTGTCCGATGATTTTAATCCGACGTGGACTGTTGAAGCTTTTATTTGTATTTGGTTGATAGGTGCTTATCTCACCTTCGGCCCTTCCCCACAGTTGTTATCTTTTCCCGCCCGCCCGCCCTCTTATTATCTTCTGCCTCTCCGGTAGTTTCCCCCACCCCGTCTCCCCCTTTCGTAAATGGGGTTAGGGGGGATTAATTTCTCCTCCCTTCCACCCCAAAGGGGAGTAGCCTGCGAAGAGGGGCGCTAGCCCCTCTTTCTATATCTTCCCCCTCTCCTGCTGCAAGCCTCGTCAGGAGAGGGGGACAAAGGGGGTGAGGTATATTAGACCACCCGATCCACCCTCCCCTCTCTCAAACAAGATACACAAAATTATTCCCCATACCTGATAAATTCCATCTGATCATGTTAATAATAAATATGTCTGAAATTTCAATGAAATTTTTACGTATTTTCTACATTTATTTTATGTATTACTAACCTTTATTCCTTATAATGATAGTGTAGATATTGTAAACGGAGGATATATGAACGGAAAACGTAATCCCTATCCGGAAATGATTACCGACGAGAGCTCCGGCATCTGCGTTCCCAATATCACTCACCGGATATGGTTTGAAGGTTATGAGGCAGGCAGGAAAGCGGCGGTCGCCGATGAAAATACGCAGGAAACAAACGGGTAAAAATATCCTTCGGGAGCCCTGTAAAACACGCTCGACTGAAGGACAATTGCCATTTGACAGTGCTATTAATCTGGGTTTAGAATTAGGACAGTTGCTGTGAAAGGCGATATGGAGTAGTGTCTATGATCGAAATGACGATTGACAGCATTAGAGTAAGCCTTATGAATTACCAGCGCGTGGTGATTCTGAAAGAGAAAATATCTGACCGTTACCTCCCTATCTGGATTGGCCCCGCTGAGGCTGATGCCATTGCGGTCAAGTTGCAGGGTGTGGCCGTTCCCCGCCCACTCACCCACGACCTGCTGAATTCTGTTATTGATACTCTGGGAGCCGCTATTAATTCTATTGTTGTAAATGACCTCAAGAATGACACTTTTTATGCTAAGGTTATTCTAGACACGGATGGAAAGCAGATTGAAGTTGACTCGCGTCCCAGTGACGCCCTGGCGCTGGCGGTAAGGACCGGGGTGCCCATCTACGCCGATGATTCGGTTTTGGAAAAAGCCGGCATTATGCTCGATGGTGAAACCGGCAAGCCGATATTTGATGAGGGTGAAGAGATTAAAGGCAAAGACAGTAAGGTAAGCGACGCCGAGATGAAGAGAAAAATGTCGGCTTTCTATGATTTTATCAATACCCTCGACCTGGATGACTTCGATAAACGGAAGTCCTAGACAGGCTTGCCTTACAGGTAC
>Ga0315555_1003662_pt1 | contig 10549 bp, 9 predicted proteins | sample SalMarSW160380MG_FD_202113 | JGI IMG/M metagenome (GOLD analysis project Ga0315555, IMG submission 202113) | Salt marsh sediment microbial communities from the Plum Island Ecosystem LTER, Massachusetts, United States - Salt Marsh Sediment SW1603-80 ...
TGGCCTATCTGCGCACGACGATCGTGCTGGTGCTCGCCGGCGCAACGGCGCTCAAGCTGTTCCCGAAGGAGCTCGCGATAGTTGTTATTTCGGGCGTCCTGCTCGTCGTGGGGTTCACCACGGGCGCCATCGGCGCGCTGCATTTCCTGAAGACCTACCGGCGCATGAATCGCTGGAGCCGCCGCTTGGACATCACCCCCCGGTCCGGCTCCTCCCCTGACGATCACCCCTGAGGAAAGCCCCGAGACCGGCTCGGGCTGAGGCAGGAACGGTGTATGGCGGAGAGGGGGGGATTCGAACCCCCGGTGCCCTTTCGGGCACAGACGATTTCCAATCGTCTTCCTTCGGCCTCTCGGACACCTCTCCGCGCGTGCGGTTACCGGCTCGGCTCGTCCTCGGACGAGCTGTCGGGGCCGGATGATTCGATGTCGGCGATGATGTGCTTGGCGCGCTCGAGGTCGCGGGCGAAGACCTGGATCTCGCCCCATCCGGCATGGGCCGGATCCTGGCTGATGCCGTCGAGCATGCTGTCGTGGTACGAGAGGACGTTACACTCGATACCTTCGCTCTCGAGGAATGACGTGAGGCGGATGGCCTCGGTCTCCTCGAGGACGACTTTGGCGGCGACGAGGTCTGTTGGCTCGGTCACAGGAGGTCCTCCTTGGGGGTCGAGGGCAGTCTAGCGGCGCCGCAGGGACGGTTCAAGCGGGAAGCCCGGGGGCACGCGGTTCGTGGTGTGGCGTAGGGCTTGCGTGCCGAGAGGTGTGGGCGGTATGGTCGGGCACGGTTGTTGAGGCGGAATGCGAAGGAGGCGAGAGACGATGGAGCAGGTGAGGCTGTTCTTGGGTGCGTTGCTGGTGGCGGCGCTGGTGATCGGCGCGGGTGTGGCCGTGCGGGCCGACGTGACGATCACGATGGAGCAGGAGGTCAAGAGCGCCGCCGGGACGCAGACGGCGACGGTAAAGCAGTACTACACGCCGACGAAGATGCGGAACGAGTTCGGCGAGGCCAGCGTCTCGATCGTCGATCTCGACGCGGGCCGGATCATCACGCTGATGCCGGCGCTCAAGACCTACATTGCGCGGACGCTGGCCGAGCTCAAGGAGCAGGCGGCGGCGTTCAAGATGGCCCAGCCGAAGGTCAGCGTCGAGAAGACGGATGAGACCGAGGAGATCAACGGGTACAACTGCCAGAAGTTCGTCGTGCGTGTCGAGGTGCTCGGCAACGTGACGGTGACCGAGCAGTGGATGACGACGGAAGCCGAGGGGATCGAGGCCGTCCACCAGTTCCAGGAGAAGATGGGCGAGGTGTTCAAGGAGCTGCCGCAGTATACGGCCGACCTCGGTGTGAAGAGGAAGTTCGCTGAGGAGGGTCTCTTCCCGATCAAGACGGTGGTTCACATGCAGGGGCCGGGCGGCGAGGTGACCTCGACGATGACGGTAACGAAGATCGAAGAAGGCGACCTCGACGACGAGGTGTTTGAGATCCCCGAGGGGTACACCGAGCAGACGTTCTGATCGCCCGGCGGCGCGCTCGAAATCGCGTTGAGCCAACTGGGCTATGTAAGCCCTTCGGGCTACGAGGTGATTTTCTTGCCCTTTCCTGACCCAGGGCGTTGCCCTGGGCTGCCCTATGAAGCCCCTTCGGGGCGAGGAGACGGCGCGGAGGATGCGCTGGCGTCAGGCGAGGTGCTCGCGGCGTTTTCTTCTGAGGAAGGCGGGCTCTTCGAGATCTTCGCCTCGGTAGATGGCCTTCTCGGCCTTGGGGCGCGCGGCGGGCTTCGGTGCGGCCTCCTCGGCGTCCTGGAACAGATCGGGGGCTTCTTTCTCGCTCTTCTTCTTTGCGCGCTCGCGCGCCCGGGCGGCCTGGCTTTCGGCTTTGTCGTCGAGGCCGGTGGCGATGAGGGTGATGGCGACGTTGTCCTCGGCGCCTTCCTCGACGTTGTAGCCGAAGATGATGTTGGCGTCGGGCGCGGCGATCTCGCGGATGATCTGGGTGGCTTCGTTCAGCTCGTGCAGCTTGAGGTCGGCGGTGCATGTAAGGCTGATGAGCACGCCTTTGGCACCGGTGATCTCGGTCTGCTCCATCATGGGGCTGCTGATCGCTTCGCGCATCGCCTGGGTGGCTTTGTCGGGGCCGTGTCCTTCGCCGAAGCCGAGCGCGGCGGCGCCTTTGATCGACATGACGGTGCGCAGGTGGGCGAAGTCGAGGTTCATCATGCCGGGCTTGAGGATGAGCGACGAGATGGCGCTCACGCTGCGGCACAGGACCTGGTCGGTGATGCGGAACGCCTCGACGACGGTGAGGTTGGTGCCCGCGATCTCGAACAGGCGCTGGTTGGGGATGGTCATGACGGTCTCGATCGTCGAGCGGAGCTCGCGGAGTCCGTCCTCGGCGTTGCGCTGCTTGATGCTGCCCTCGAACAGGAACGGCTTGGTGACGATGGCGATGGTCAGGATGCCGCGGTCGCGCGCGATGCGGGCGATCACGGGCGTGGCGCCGGTGCCCGTGCCGCCGCCGAGGCCGGCGGTGAGGAAGATGATCTCGGCGTCCTCGAGGATCTCGGTGATGGCGTCCTCGTCTTCTTCGGCGGCCTTGCGGCCGATCTCGGGGTCGCCGCCGGCGCCGAGGCCGAAGGTGACGTTGCGGCCGATCTGGATGCGCTCGCGCGCCATGCACGTCGAGAGGGCCTGCATGTCGGTGTTCACGGCGATGTAGTCGACGCCCTCGATGTCGGAGGCGATCATCTTGTTGAGGGCGTTGCCGCCGGCGCCGCCGATGCCGATGACCTTGATGCGCGCGCCCTTGTCTTGCGTGTCGACGAATTCGAGTGCCATTGGAGTTGTCTCCCTTTAGAGCCCAGCGATCTTGAGTCGCTGTTTGACCGAGGTCCACATGCGCTTGGCGAAGCCTTGCACGACGCGCAGGGCGTTGCCGGCGTGGCCGATGAGCTCGTTCGATTCGCGGAACTCGAGCCCGTACTCGGCCAGCCCAACGGCGGTGGCGTACATCGGGCTGTCGATCTGCTCGGCGTGGCCCGCGATCTCCAGCGGCCGGCCCACGCGCGTGCTCATGTTGTTGAAGACGCTGCGCGCGAGGTCGCGGCTGCCTTTGAGCATGCACATGCCGCCGGTGAGCACGATGCCCGAGCCGACGAGGTGGCCGCAGTCGCTCCGCTCGATGGCCTCCTTGGCGATCTGGAGGATCTCGCGGTAGCGCGCCTCGACGATGTCGGCGAGCAGCCGGGCCGACTCGTCGCGCGGTTTCGTGTCGAGCGTGCCGGGCAGTGTGAAGATCTCGTCGTCCTTGACGTGGCTCGGCATGGCGTGGCCGTACTTGATCTTGATCTCCTCGGCTTTCGACGGCGGGATGCGCAGGATGCGCGAGATGTCGCGGCTGATGTCGTCGCCGCCGAGGCCGAGCACGCCGCTGAACTGGAGCGCGCCGTCGCTGTAGAGGGCGAAGTCGCTCGTGCCGCCGCCGATGTCGATCAGGATGACGCCGACCTCCTTGTCGGTGTTTGTGAGTGCCGCTTGGCTTGCCGCGATCGGTTGGAAGACGATGTCCTCGACCTCGAAGCCCGCCTTGTTGATGCACTTGACGAGGTTCTGGGCCGAGAGCAGCGCGCCGGTCACAAGGTGGACGAGGACCTCGATCCGGCGGCCGCACAGGCCGCGCGGGTCGCGGATGTCGTTCACGCCGTCGACGACGTAGCCGGCCGGGACGGCGTGCAGGATCTCGCGGTCGATCGAGCGGGCCAAGGCCTGCGCCGACTCGATCGCGCGGTCGATGTCGGCCTGCGTAATCTCGTTCGAGTCGCTTTCGATCGGCGCGACGCCGCGGGCGTTCCGCGTCTGGATATGGTCGCCGGTGATGCCGGCGAAGACCGAGTGGATCTCGGTGTCGGAGACGCGTTCGGCCTCCTCGACCGCGTCGACGATCGAGGCGACGGTCTCCTCGACGTCGACGATCTCGCCTCGGCGCAAGCCTCGCGAGGGCGCGGTGCCGACGCCCAGGACGCGGACGCGCCCTTCCTCAGAGGGTTCGCCGACGACGGCGCACGTCTTGGTGGTGCCAACATCGAGGCCGACGACGATGTTTCGACGCCATCGCATTGTGCCAACTCCCTTTGACTCCGCCAGCTCGATACTCCTTTCGCCAGACCCTGCTTCGCGAGCCCTCGCCTTGCGAGGCCTCGTCGTGTGTTGTGACTGGTTCGTCGCTTACAGCGCGACGCGCTGCACACGGAGGTCTACCTTTCGCTTGTCGATCGGTTCGGCCAGTCGCTGCAATGCCTTTTCGAGCCGGGCGAGGCGCTGGCCGAACTCGCTTTCGCCGAGCATGAACACGGTGCCGTTCGGGGTGTTCGGGCTCACCTTGGCGCGCAGTTGGACGTTGCGCAGGTTGTGCACGTCGACGAGCTCGATCGGCATGAGGGACGGGATCGACGACGCCTGACACAGGCGCAGCACTTGAAGCCCCGCGCTCAGCTTCTCGTCGTCGATCTGCATACCCGGCTTCGGATCTTTGAGTTTGAGATAGACCCCCTCTATGAGCGGGAGAATCTCCGCTGCCTGAGCTTCTGTCAAGAGAAAGCCGTCGCGGCTGACGAGGAACTCGGTGCGCCCGATGCGCAGCCGCGCGATGGGTACGCGCTCGACGACGCGCACGACGATCGTGTTCGGCAGCACGCGCGTGACGGTCGCGTCGCGGATCATCGGGCTGTCGGTCAGCGCTCGCCGCGCGTTGTTGATACGGTACTCGAGGATGGGCCGTCCGGGATCGAGCCCCGCGATGCGGCGGATCGCGTCGGGTGTGAGCAGCGAGGCGCCGTCGACGCGGATGTGCTTGACGATGTACTCGGGTGCCTGGTGCAGCCGGACGATGAGCCAGAACGCACCGGCGCCGAGCAGCAGCAGGACGAGCACGGCGATGAGCCCGTGCACGAGCCCACGGCTGACACGGCGCGGCGGACGGCTCGAGCGCTTGTGCTTGGTCTTGGCGGGGCGGGCGCGCATCGTGGTCAGGTGCGGTCGAGCAGCGTATCGTGGCCTGTGCTGCCTGCGGCGCATTATCGTTCCTCCACGAGGTGGGCGCTCGGGCTCGCCGACGCCTGGCGGTGGTGCTCGAAGCCGAGCTCGATGAGCCGGTCGAGAAGGGCGGGGTAGGGCAGGCCGCTCGCTTCCCACAGTTTCGGGTACATGCTGATCGTCGTGAAGCCCGGAATGCTGTTCAGCTCGTTGAGGTAGATGCGGCCGTTGTCGCGGCCGAGCAAGAAGTCGGCACGCGCCATGCCGCAGCAGTCGAGGATGCGGAACGCCTCGACGGCGATGCGCTGGATTTCGGTCTGCTGCTGCGGTTCGAGCGGAGCCGGAATAAGCAGCTCGGACCCATCGTCGATGTACTTCGCCTCGTAGTCGTACCACTCGTTGCAGGGGATGATCTCGCCGCAGACGCTCGTCTCGGGCTCGTCGTTGCCGAGCACGCTGCACTCGATCTCGCGCGCGTCGACGCCGACCTCGACGAGGATGGTGCGGTCGTACTCGGCGGCCGTGGCGATGCCCTCGCGCAGCTCGGCCGCATCGTGCGCCTTGGTGATGCCGACGCTCGAGCCGAGGTTGGCCGGCTTGACGAAGCATGGCAGGCCGATCTCGTCGAGCAGTTCGCCGGCGACGGCGTCGGGCTCGGCCAGCCAGCGGGCGCGGCGCACCTGGACGAACGGCACGATGGGCAGGCCGTGATGGGCGAAGAGCTGTTTGGCGACGGCTTTGTTCATCGCCAGGGCCGAGCCGAGGACGCCGGCGCCGACGTACGGCACGTCGAGCATCTCGAGCAGCCCTTGGATCGTGCCATCCTCGCCGTAGGGCCCGTGGAGCACGGGGAAGACGATGTCGTAGCGGCGCACCAGGGCGAGCGCGGTGGCCGTGTTGGTGCCCGAGGCGTTCCCGTCGAACTCGAGCGGCGCGACGTCCGGCACCCACTCGCCGTGCTTGGTGATGCCGATGGTGCCGACGTCGTACTTGGTGCGGTCGAGGGCGCTGCTCACGGAGATGGCCGAGCGGATCGACACCTCGTGCTCGCCGGAACGGCCGCCGAAGACGATGCAGACGCGCCGCTTGCCGTTCTGTGCGTGCTCAGTGGACATGGGTCTGCTTCTCACGGAGCGTGGTGACGAGCTGCGTCGCCACGGTGTGGATATCGCCGGCGCCCATCGTCACGACGAGGTCGCCGGGCCGCACCGCGGCGGCAAGCTCGTCGGCGAGGGCCTCCATTGTCTCGAAGTAGCGGGCCGGCGGGCGGCCGTGCTTCTTGACCGCCTCGAAGATCATGGTGCCGTCGACGCCGGCGAGCGGTTCCTCGAAGGCGCTGTAGATATCGGTCAGGAGCAGCTCGTCGCAGTCCTCGAACGCGTCGGAGAAGTGCTCGTGCAAGTGCAGCGTGCGGCTGTAGCGGTGCGGCTGGAACACGCCGAGGATGCGGCGTGACGGATCGATCGAGCGCGCGGACGCGAGGGTGGCGCGGATCTCGCTGGGATGGTGCGCGTAATCGTCGATCACGAGCACGTCGTCGACGTGGCCGACCACCTCGAAGCGGCGTCGGACGCCGTGGAACTGCTTCAGCGCGTGACGGGCCTTCTCGAGCGGGACGCCGCACTCGAGCCCAAGGGCGATCGGCGCGAGCGAGTTGAGCACGTTGTGCCGACCGGGCACCTTGAGGTGGATTGTGCCGAGGTTGTGTCCTTCGACGATGAGCTCGTATGACGAGCCGAATCCCTCACTGCGCATATCGCGAGCGGCGACTTCGGCGTCGTCGCTGAAGCCGAAACCGACCGTGCGGCACGGCGCGGACTGGGCGACGCTGCGAAGCGCCTCGTCCTCGAGGCAGTAATAGAGGATCCCGTCGGGCGGCAGCGAGCGCGCGAAGGTCCGGAACAGCTCGACGATCTGGTCGAGGTCCTGGAAGTAGCCGAGATGGTCTTCCTCGATGTTGGTGAGGATCGCGTACCGGGCCGGGAGCTGCACGAGGGAGCCGTCGCTCTCATCGCCCTCGGCGATGAAGTGGCTGCCGCCGCCGCAGCGCACGTTGCCGTCGAGTCCGTCGACCTCGCCGCCGACGACGGCGGTGGGGTCGAGGCCGGCTTCGGCGAAGATGAGGGCCGTCATGGCCGTCGTGGTGGTCTTGCCGTGCGTGCCGGAGATGACGATGGCGGTGCTGTCGTCCATGGCGCGGGCGAGCATCTCGGCGCGATGGATCTGCGTGAGGCCTCGCTTCCGGGCGGCCAGTCGCTCGGGGTTGTCGTAGCTCACGGCCGAGCTGTAGACGACGATTGGCTGCCCGACGAGGTGCCTCGCGTGGTGACCGATGGCGATTTCGGCGCCTGCGTGCCCGAGCTTCTCGAGCATGGCGCTCTCGCGCGCGTCGGTGCCGGAGACTCGCCAGCCCCGGCGCAACAGGATCTGCGCGATGGCGCTCATGCCGATGCCGCCGATACCGACGAAGTGCGCGTGGGGTCGGGTGTGGTGCGTCATACGAGGCGTCAATCCCCCTTGGTTGCTCGTGTTGTCGTTAGGCGCAGTATGGCACGACAGGCCGCCAGACGCACGAACGGTCTTTCACTGCCCGCGTACGTCGCCGCCGTCTTCGCGGCGGGCGCGCCGGCGCATGCGCCGAGCGCATCGAGCAGCGCGGCCCACACCTCGGGCAGGTCGAGCGCGTGGCTCTTCGAGTACGGCCGCTCGCGCAGCAGCTCTTCGAGCAGAAGGCCGCCCGCGGCGCTGCCGGTCAGCTCGAGCGCGCGGAGCTCGTCGAGCACCTGCGTGGTCGGTGCGCCCGGATCGGGATGGCGGATCGACTGGATCAGGACGCGTTCAAGCGCCTCACCGTCGACGAAAGCGACTACTTCAGGCGGCGCGTCGATCCGTTTGCGCTCGCCGAGCTGGAGCAGGCACAGCGGTACGGCGCTGTCGGGATCGCCGAGTTCGGCCAGCGCGATGGCGCACGCGTTGCGGGCGGGCCGGCTGCGGGCATCGGCGCCGCGCCGTCCGAGCCGCTCGGCAAGCATTCTGAGCGCCGGCAGTGCACTCTGGGTGCCGACGCGCGCGAGTGCCGTGGCCGCGGCGGCCTGCACGTCCAAGGACGGGTCCTGCACGAGCGAGATGAGCGTCTCGGCGTGCTCGCGCGCGTTGAGCCGCCCGAGGAGGATGGCCGCGTTCGCGCGTAGGTGCGGGCTCTCGTCGGTGCACGCGGCGACGAGAGCCGGCACAACGTCATCGGCCTTGCACGCGGCCAGGAGCGCCGCAATGTCGTCGACGTCTTGTTCGGTTGCCGGCTGCCTGAGGGAGTCGAGCAACGCGGCGAGGTGCTGCGCCGGATCGACGCGCGCGAGCAGGCGCAGGGCGAGCGCTTCGTCGGTCTCGGAGTCCTTCAGACGCGCGACGAGCTCGGCACCGGCCGCGTCGCCAAGACGGGCGAGCGACTTGGCCGCCTCGATACGAACGTCCGCCTCGGGATCGTCGAGGAGCTTCTTCAGCGTCGGAACGGCCGTTTCGTCGCCGAGTGCGCCGAGGATCGAGGCCGTGGCGAGGCGCACCCATCGGTCCTTGTCGTCAGCGAAGCTCGTGAACGCGTCGGCGGCGGTGAAGGCGCTCGATCTGGACATGGCCTGGATGGCGCGGCGACGGATCTGCGCGTCCGTTCCGCGCGAGGCGTTGAGCACCACATCGGCGCCGCGTTCGCCAAAGGCGAGGAGTGCGTCGCCGGCCGCGGCGGCGACCGACCACCGGATATCCTCGGCCGTGCGGTGCTTCTCCGGTGCGACGAAGAGCGCGTGAAGCGTCGGGATCACCGTCTCGTCGCCGAGCCGGCCGAGGGCCCGGATCGCGATGACCTTGCTGGCGTTCGTGGGCGCCGATTCAAGGCGCTGCAGCAGAACGGCCGTGTGTTCGGGTCCGCCGTACCGGCCGAGGAGTTCGGCCGCCGCGTCGCGGACCGCCTCGCCCGCGCCTTTGTCGACGAGGACGATGTTTGCCAGTGTGTCGAGCGCGTCGGCGCGCAGCGCGGCCGGATCGCCGTTCGCGAAGGCGGTCCCGGCAAGCGGCAGCAGGGCGAGCGCGAGGATGCCGCAGAGGCGGCGTGTTGTTCTTCTATGAGTGCTTCTGTTCATGTCATCTGTTGCTCGACGAGATCGGCGAGCCGCTGCGCGGCGTCGAGTCGTGCGAGCAGGCGCGCGCTGTGGGCCATCCGCCGGCGCGTCGGCTCGTCGAGCATCTGCGTGACGTACCCGACGAGCAGGGCCGGTTCCAAGTCCGCCTGCGCGACGATGCGCGCCGCGCCGTGACGCTCGAGCACGTCGGCGTTTCGTGCCTGATGCGCTTCGGTCGCGTACGGGTACGGCACAAGCAGGGCCGGCGTGCCCGTCACCTCAAGCTCGGCGACCGTTGCCGCCCCCGCGCGGCACAGCGCGCAGTCGGCGGCCGCGTAGGCGCTCGCCATGTCGGGCTCGAACGCCCGCACGGCGTGCGGCAGCGAGTGTGCCTCGTAGGCCGCCCGCACGGTCGCCTCGTCGTGCGCGCCGCACAGGTGGATGACCTGGACGCGCGTGCTGAGCCGTTCGAGCTGGGCGAGCGACTGGCACACGACCTCGTTGAGGCGCCGCGCGCCCTGGCTGCCGCCCATGACGAGGAGGGTGAATGCGTCCTCGTCGAGGCCGTAGGCGCGCCGGGCGTCGCGCGTGTCGGGCAGCTCGAGAAGCTCGTCGCGCACGGGCATGCCGACCGCCTCGACGGGGCAGCGTGCCACGGCACTGAGCGCGTCGCGGGCCTCGTCGAACTGGACGGCGACCGCATCCGCCATGCGCGCGAGCAGCCGGTTCGCCTTGCCCGGCAGCGCGTTGCTCTCGTGGATGACGACGGGCACGCGCCGCCGGTGCGCGGCGATAAGCGGTGCGACGCTCCCGTAGTTGCCGAAGCCGACGGCGACGTCGGGCCGCAGGCGCCGCACGAGCCGTCGCGAGGCGACGAGGCCGCGCAGCAGTGCCCACGCGAACGGGACGAGGCCGAGCACACCGCGGCGCGGCATGCCGCGTCCCGGCACGGCGTGCCACTCGAAGCCGGCGTCGGTCACCGCGTTGCGTGCGGCGGTTCGGCCGCTGCCGACGAACGCGATGCGCGTCGACGGGCGGCGCCGCACCAGCTCGTGGGCGAGCGCGATCGCCGGGAACAGGTGGCCGCCCGTGCCGCCGCTTGCTACGAGCACCGTGGGCATCGGCTCGCGCCTCCTTGTTGTTCCAAAGAACGGGGCGCGCGGCTATGCACGCGCCAACCCATGTCTCTGAATCTGGACACCGTGCTGATGTCGCGGCACACGCTCGGTGGCGCGGCTCACGTTGAGCAGGATGCCCAGAGCGACGAGGTTCATCATCAAGTTCGAGCCGCCGAAGCTTACGAACGGCAGGTTGAGTCCGGTGGCCGGCAGCGTCGAGCTCACCACGCCGATGTGGATGATCGCCTGCAAACCGATCAGGGATGTGATCCCGACGGCGAGCAGCTTG
>Ga0315555_1003664_pt1 | contig 10543 bp, 8 predicted proteins | sample SalMarSW160380MG_FD_202113 | JGI IMG/M metagenome (GOLD analysis project Ga0315555, IMG submission 202113) | Salt marsh sediment microbial communities from the Plum Island Ecosystem LTER, Massachusetts, United States - Salt Marsh Sediment SW1603-80 ...
ATTGTAGGTTTAATTGGTTCATCATCGAACCCGATTTCAGGAATGACGATTGCAACACTTATGGCAACATCTTTAATTTTTGTGGGAATTGGATGGACCGGAGATTATTATCAGCCGATTGCTTTGGTTGTCGGTTCAATAGTTGCAATTGCTTCAGCTAATGCAGGTGCAACCTCACAGGACTTGAAAACAGGTTTTCTAGTTGGTGCAACTCCATTAAAACAGCAAACCGGTTTAATAATCGGTGTTCTCGCATCTGTTGTTGCTATAGGGTTCACACTTTTACTTTTGGAAAATACACTTGGTATTGGAGTAATCACTCCTCATCACCCAACACCATTGCCGGCACCTCAAGCAACTTTAATGGCTACGGTAATTAAAGGATTGATCAGCCAGAATTTACCATGGGGATTGGTTATCTCGGGGATGGCACTTGCAGCAGTAATGGAATTAGGCGGAGTTAATTCTCTTGCCTTTGCAGTTGGTGCTTATTTGCCATTGTCTACTACTAGTCCAATTTTTATCGGTGGATTAGTTAAATGGTTTGTTGATAGAAGAAAAAAATCTGCAGATACAGAATCAGAAACCGGGCCTGGAGCTTTATTTAGTTCCGGCTTAATTGCTGGTGGTGCATTAACCGGAATTTTGATTGCTGTTTTGATTGGATGGACTGTCGGCAAAGATGCTCAGGGAAATGATATATCATTTTTAAGTAAAATAAATACCGGTTTTTCTCAAACACTTGGAACCGGCGGTGATATCTTATCATTAGTAATGTTTATTGCATTAGCAGCAATACTGTTCAAATTTGCAATGAGTAAAGAGGATAAAATATAGCTTTTAGGTATGAATAATTAATTGAATAATTTAGTTTATTATTCATATATTATATTGTATTTTTGAATTTTATGTCCCTTTAGTGCTTGGCAGAGGTGCTATGATAAAATTTATGATTAAGTCATCGTTAGTCGGTTTTATTTTATTCTCGGTATCAATAAATGCCCAGACTTTTGGTTTTGGATGTCTTGGTTTTGTCGGGGGATTCGGAGGATATAGTTATCAAAGGTATCATGCTGACGGTTTGAATAATTATGTTGCCGAATTTAATAAAACTAATAATGATTCTTTAGAAGCTCCGATGAGCAATTTCGGAACTGCTGCCGGTTACCGTGTGGGAATAAATTTTTTCAGAGCTAATTTTACGGGATTTATATTAACATCAAAAGGTTTTTATCAATCTTTAGTTGAAAGTAAAGATGCTCAAATTATTTCTACTTTCGGAACTTCAAATTCAAACTATAAAGTTAGATTAAATACATGGGGAGTAGGATTTGATGTTGGTACAACAATTTCCGGTGCTGTAAGCTGGAAAGTTATTGATGCAGCATTGCTTTTTAACAAAGCTACTTTCACCAATACTCAAAATTTACCAGGTTCTTATACTGATATAAAAGAATATAAAAGCAACTCGAAGCTTGGATATTCTATTGGAACAGGCTTCATACTCCAATTAATTGATGAATATATTTCAATTGAAGGCCTGGCTGCTTATACTGTTTTATCAATAGACGAGCTTCAATTAGGCGATGGAACAAAATTGACAGTGAGTGAAAGTTCTACACAGCCAATGAATAATTTTATCGATGCAGGCGGTTTTAATGCAGTAGTACAGTTGAATGTTGGATTTCCATTATAACTATTCACTTTAATAAAATTTTTCTGATTTTTAAGATTCTAAGTAAAATTATCCGAAAAGAGTGATTAATATCAAAGAATATATATTCTCCTTTTGACTATTATTGTTTATTATCCTTCAATTTTTATTTATTTTTATACTTGCTTTTTTCATATCCTTAATATAAAATACTTTATAGAAGATTCGAAATAATTAGGAGTTTTTGATGGCAATTTTACCTGTCACTGTTTATGGTGATAAAATTCTTAGAAAAAAGACTGATAGAGTTGAAGATATAGACTTCAAAACAATCGAATTAATTAAAAATATGTTTGATACTATGAGAAACTCAAACGGGATCGGTTTGGCAGCAAACCAGGTTGGTGTTGATCAAGCAATTTTTATAATTGATATTTCCGTTGCGGAAGGGTATGAAAATTATAAACCTATGGTATTTGTTAACCCGGAAATAACTTATCGGTCCGAGGAAAAAGTTTTTATTGAAGAAGGATGTCTCAGCATCCCGGATGTACGTTATGAAATTGAAAGACCTTCTAAAATAATTATAAGATATTTCGATTCGGATATGATAGAACAAAGCCTTGAAGCTAATGATTTATTAGCACGTGTAATTCAACACGAATTTGATCACCTGCAGGGTATTTTATTTACTGATTATTTTGATGAAAAAGCAAAAAAAGAATTCAAGAGTATTTTAAATAAAATAAAAAGCAGAGAAGTTGAAATAGACTACCCGATTACCGAAGACATAGACTACCAGTTGAAATGAGAATAGTGTTTTTAGGAACACCGGACTTTGCTCTCCCTTCTTTAAACATTTTAATTCATAGCAAACATGAGGTTGCTGCTGTTGTTACTGCTCCCGACAAAGAGAGAGGACGCGGAAGGAAAGTATCTTATACTGCAGTTAAAGAATTTGCATTAAAAAATAATTTACCTGTTTTACAGCCTGATAAATTAAAGGATCAAAATTTTATTGAAGAACTTAAAAAATACAATAGCGATGTTTTTGTTGTTGTAGCTTTTAGAATTTTACCAAAGGAAGTTTTTGCTATTCCTTCAAAAATATCTTTTAATTTGCATGCTTCACTTCTTCCTAAATATAGAGGTGCTGCACCTATTCAATGGGCATTAATAAAAGGCGAAAAAGAAACCGGTGTAACTACGTTCGCATTGGAAGAAAAAGTTGATACAGGCAATGTTGTTCTCCAGGAAAAAATTAAAATTGATGATGATGATAATTTTGGTTCATTGCATGATAAACTCAGCGAATTGGGAGCTAACGTGGTTTTAAATACAGTTGATTTAATAGAAAAAGGAAGTTTTGATTATAAAAAGCAGGATAATAATCTGGCAACCCCAGCACCGAAAATTACAAAAGAAATAACTAAAATAGATTGGAATAACACTGCAGAAGAAATTCACAATCTTATTCGGGGCTTATCCCCTTATCCCGGGGCTTATTTTGAACTAAATGAGAAACAGATAAAGGTATATAAATCGGAGATTGTAAATAAACATCTTGCTGCAGAAGCTTCATTTCATGATAAATCAAGTTTAATAATCGGATGCAGCAGGAATTCATTATCTTTACTGGAACTTCAGCAGGAAGGAAAAAATAAACTTAAAGTAGAAGAGTTTTTGAGGGGATTTCGTTTTGAATAATCTTACTTATAATCTTGCTCTTAATCTGTACCAAATTTGAATAAGATTTTAAACATGATTAAGATAAAGAATTGATTGAATAAAATTCTATAATATTTGATTAAATAAATTAAACGAAATGCTAAGGAAAAGAATATGCAGTTTAAGAACAACATTTTAGATGTAATTGGTAATACTCCTCTCATAAAACTGAACCATTTAAATAAAGGATTAAAACCGCAAATCTTCGGAAAGCTTGAATCAGTAAATCCCGGCGGCAGTGTAAAAGACAGGATTGGAATTGCAATGCTTCAAGAGGCTGAAAAAACTGGTTCAATTAAACCTGGCGGAACTGTTATTGAAGCCACTAGTGGGAATACAGGCATAGGTCTTGCACTTGCCTGCGCAGTTAAAGGTTATAAAACTATTTTTGTAGTTACGGACAAAGTCAGCTCTGAAAAAATAAATTATTTAAAAGCTTTTGGTTCAGATGTTATTGTTGTTTCAAACGCAGTTGGAAAAGACCATCCGGATTATTATGTAACGGTTGCAAAAAAGATAAGCGAAAAAACCCCTAATTCAATTTTTATGTACCAGTATTCAAACCCGGCTAACCCGGAAATACATTATAAAACTACCGGACCGGAAATATGGGAACAAACGGAAGGGAAGATAACCCATTTTGTTGCCGGCATGGGAACCGGCGGTACAATTAGCGGAGTAGGCAGATATCTAAAAGAGAAAAGCAAGGATATTCATGTTATTGGTGCCGATCCGTACGGCTCCATTTTCAAAACTTATATGGATGATGGAAAACTTATGGTTGGTGACCCATACCTGGTTGAAGGAATTGGACAGGATTGTCTCCCTAAAAATGTCCATTTTCAATATATTGATAAAATAATAAATGTAACCGATATAGATTCCTTTAGTTATGCAAGGATGATGTGCAGGCATGAAGGAATTTTTTGCGGTGGAAGCACGGGGACAATTGTCTGGGCAGCTTTGCAGGTTGCTAAAGATTTGGATGAAAATGCGGTAATAGTCTTTATTATCTGTGATACCGGTGAAAGATATTTGTCAAAGTTCCATAGCGATGAATGGCTTCGAGAAAAAAGGCTGCTGACACATGAAATGAAATCTCTGGGCGATATTTCAATGGCAAAAAGACAGAATGGTTCAAAGGAACTTGTTTATCTTAATGCAAAAGATAAAATTAAAAAAGCTTTTGAAGTAATTAATAAAAACGGGTTTTCTCAAATACCGGTTATTGATGAAGGTAAATCCGTTGGCAGTATAAGAGAAGGCAGATTGATGGCAAAGCTTATCGAAGATCCGGATTTAATGGATTCGAACATAGAAAATATTATGGGAGAGAGCTTCCCGGTTGTTGATGAAGATATTGATCTTTCTTCTGCTAAAAAATATTTAAGCAATTCACCCGCGGTTCTTGTTTCAGAATATGGGAGAATAATAGATATAATTACCAGGTATGATATTTTAGAGCATACTGATATTTCATAAGGACAAATCTAAGTTCAAGTGTAAGTTCAAGTTCAAGAAGTTCAAGTTCCGGACTCGACCTTACTTATAACGTGAACTTGAAAATTAACGGAGCATAAATGGGTTTTTCAACTGATGCAATTCACGCAGGCCAAAAGCCTGATCCTGTGACCGGTGCGGTTATTACACCAATTTACCAGACTTCTACTTATGCACAGGAAGAATTAGGAAAACATAAAGGTTATGAATACGGTAGAACACAAAACCTGACTCGTGAAGCACTTGAAAAGAATATAGCAACACTTGAAAAAGGAAAATTCGGAATTGCTTTTAGTTCCGGTGTTGCAGCAACTCAAGCATTGATGAGCCTTGTAAAAGCTGGAGATAATGTTATTGTTTCAAATAATGTTTATGGTGGAACTTATCGGTTATTCGAATTAATAATGACCGATTATGGAATAAATTTTACTTGGGTCAATACTAGTGAATTATCCAATATTAAAAATGCAATTAAAGAAAATACCAAAATGGTCTTTCTTGAAACCCCGACTAATCCAATGTTAAATCTAACTGATTTGAAAGCTGCTGCAGAAATTTGCAAAACAAATAATCTGATCAGTATAGTTGATAATACTTTCATGAGTCCATATTTTCAAAATCCTTTGACATTGGGGATTGATATTGTTCTTCATAGTTCAACAAAATATATAAACGGACATAGTGATGTAATCGGCGGGATTTTAATTACGAATGATGAAAAAATTCATAACAGGTTAAGATACATTCAAAATGCTGCGGGAGCTGTTCCTTCTCCATTTGACTGCTGGCTTGTTTTGCGGTCTACAAAAACATTGGCAGTTAGAATGGAGAGACATAATAAAAATGCAAATGAATTGGCTGAGTTTTTATCAAAATCTTCATTTATAAAGAAAGTATACTATCCCGGTCTGTCTTCTCATCCTCATCATGATCTCGCGAAAAAACAAATGAGGGGTTTTGGGGGAATGGTTGCTGCTGAATTAAAAGATATGGAAACAACAAAAAAATTATTAAAGAATGTGAAAACATTTACTCTAGGTGAAAGTCTGGGAGGAGTTGAAAGCTTAATCAGCCATCCGGCAAGTATGACTCATGCTTCAGTCCCTAAAGAAGAGAGAGAAAAATTAGGTATTATGGATACTCTTGTTCGATTTTCAGTTGGTATCGAAGATATTGAAGATTTAATATCGGATATTGAACATGCGATAAGTTAATAAAATGCATTTATAAATTAGATATTGATCTGTACTTTAATTAAATGCTTGGCCTATAGAATTCTAATCTTAAATAAAAATACTCCCAAAATCATTTTAAATGTTAGAGAAAGAATTTGGTATTCGTTCTACATCCTTAAAAGATCAGCAGTTTCTTTGGGATATGCTGTATGAATGTATATTTATCCTGGAAGGGGAGGAACCGCCTTCGAAAGATATTGTTAATAAACCTGAATTATCTAAATATGTTGAAGGATGGAAAAAGAAGGATGACATTGGTTTAATTGTTTATGAGATAAAATCTTCAAAACCTGTCGGTGCTGTTTGGATTAGAATTTTTTCGGAAGAAAATAGAGGTTATGGTTTTATTAGTGAAGAAATTCCCGAATTGTCTATTGCGGTTATACGCGAATATAGGGGAAAAGGATTAGGAACTTTATTATTAAAAAATCTTTTTAAAATTATAAAGGGGAAATATCAATCAGTTTCTCTAAGTGTTTCAAAAATCAATCATGCAATAAAATTATATAAAAGGTTAGGCTTTTATGAATTCATAAAAGATAACAATACTATAATTCTTAAAAAAGTTTTATAATTCTTTTTAAGGACTAATTAATCTGCAATAAATCGACTTCTTGTTTTCTATTGATTAATCAAAGTCGTAAAACATGCAGGAGCCAGAGTAAATTTTGCCATTCCATTATTAACCTGAACCGATTTTTCCTTTTCCATACCACGGTCTCTGTCTGTAACATACATATTTAATTGTTTAACAGTTTCAGGCAACCCGGTCAAGGTTACTATTCTCTCTGCTCCGTTATTAACTATCTCAATGCTGTAGATTCCATTCTTTATATCGCCGAACGCGACACAATTGACATTTGGTCTATTACAGGATATTGGAAGATAAAACGATCCTTTTGGAGTTAATCCGAGCTGTTTTAGATTCCAGAATCGCTGGGTTGGTTTTAACGGACCCTGAGTATCATAAATACCATTGCCGGTTAAAACTGAATAATCTGCTGTTAATTGCCATTGTAAAATAGAACTCGGTTGACATATCGAATAAATACGAACATAAAGATCAATCTCATCAAGGGCATATGAAGGTTCAGGGAAAATTTCAGGATATCTCCAAGCCGCAGCATCATTACTTCCTTCGGCAATCAATAAAGGGACATTAAGTTCTTTGGCAATGTCTGCCCAGATAGACAGTGTCCAGTTGTCGCATCCCCGCCACGAATGAAAAGATACAGCTCCGATGTATTGATGAGTCGCAGGATCATCTAATGCAGGTTCGACAAATCCGTATGAAGTAGCATCGGAATTATCTCCCAACAACATTTTGGTCTTAATACCTTTAGATGCAAAATAAGCACCAAACTGTTTTATGAGTTCGGCATGTTCTTCACCCGTTTGACGGACATTTATACCAAGGTCTGATTCATTAAATGAAAACAATGCTGGTTCAACACCATATTTTTCTTTAAGGTAGATTAAATAGGAACAGATTGATTTTTCAATGCTTCTCATTTTCATATGATTAAGCGGATTCCCGCGGGGTTCACCGGGTTTTCTTCTAAATTCCATCTTACCAATTATTGCCCATTGCGGCGGATACCAGGTGCTAATAATAATAGGTATATTTTTTTTTGCAAGCCTTTGTGCCATTTCCATTGCACTAACTACCCTTGGACTTATATTACCGGACTTTGCTGCTTCGATCGGATCAACACTTTCATCAGGCTGCCAATTGAACCACGGCAATTCAACACGCCCCCAGGTTACATTTAAGTTTTTTAAACAGTAATCAATAACAAACGGATCAGTTTCCGGTTTTTGAAGACGGAAATTTCCGCCGATACCATCAAATACCCGTCCAGGATTGGCAGTATCAAGTGAAAGTTCAATTGGCTTTTTATCTATTGAACCCGATATTTTAAGTGTATAGTCTGCTTCTGCTTTTTGTCCTTGAACAGCATTTCCGGAAATTACCGAAAAATAAATCTGTGTTTGACCTCCAAAGAAAGGATTAGGTTTTTGTACTAAAATTTTTGTCGGTTGATCAGTACTAATTTCAAATTTTCGTTCTTTTGTATTAATCCTCACACCTTTAGCTGTTACGGAAACCGGTCTAAACCTTTCTTCAAAAGGGTTATTATTTCGCTCGGCAGTAGTATCGATGGAACCTTTTACCAGTGCTATGTAATTAATCTCGGCGTTTGAATATTCATCATTTGGAAGTTCAATGCAGAAATAAACTCCTTCCATCGTAACATTGGAATCTGCAGTTAACTTGTAGTTAACCTTTGCGACACCCTGTCCTGAATCCTTTACTATTTCAGTAAAAGGAAAATTATCAAGAGCTGATGTTACAATAACATTTGAACCTTTACGTGAAAAATCTGGGTTTTGTTTTTCTTTTGCTGTTTGAATTATATCGAACCAGCCTTTTTTAACAACTCTTAAACTTGTTTCGAATTTCATTAATTCACCATCAACACGAATTCCCCTTAAATTGCCCCATGCAGTAACATCGGCCTGTGCAAAAAGTTTATATATAGAGCCGTTGAAAATTAAAAATAAACTTATCATAAGTATTAAAGAAAAATTAAAATTTTTAAAAAGTCCATATTTGTAGTTTAAATTATCCATTTCAAATCTCCAATTCGAATGCTTACCTTATGAAAAATAAAACAACAACTTCGTAATTTTCATTCAAAAATCCTAAAAAATTTGTTAACAGAAGTGATGTAATGAGAATAATATCTTTTTTTCATAACTTTGTAATGTTAAATTTCCTTATAAATAAAGAAAATCTAAATAATGATTAAAAAGAGAATTTTTATTCTTATTGCTTTATTATTTATTTCATTTGAAATTCAATTAAAAGCACAAACAGATTCAGTTGAAATTAACATTATTGATAATTTTGTAACACCGGAAAAACCTCACAATTTTGTTTTGTCTTTTTTTACGAGTGAAAATGTAAAATCAAAAGTTCTAATAGACAACACTTACGAATATACCGTCTCGGACACTTTTAATAATATTCACAAAACCCGAATAGATATTTCTAAGCTTGATTTTAAAAAGCAGGATATCCCTTTTGTTATAGTTGTTGAAGATTCATTAGGTAATAAATACACCAGTGAAAAATATGATTTCCAACTGCCCCAGGAAATAAAAGTAAAGAGTGAATCTAATTTTCTTCTTTTATGTTTGTTCGGTGGATCAGTCTTTTTATTGCCCACCCCGACTTATGTATATGCAAATCACAATAGTTATTTCAGCTTAACTAAAGAAATACCTCTAATTTCCTTAAGTAAAAAAGGTTTCACCTATCCTGCCGGATATTTCTCATTGGAATATTCACATATTTTTAATGCACCCGATAAAAATTTTTTAAGGATTGGATATAAACAAATTATTGAAATTCCGGGTGTACAATATCTTTCGCCGGGGATAAACGGCTTCACAAATTTTAAGGGGTTTAACGGTATTAGCCCTGAACTTTCTGCCGGACTTTTTAAAATACTTGATACCTTTATTTTATATGTAAGATACAGGTATAATGCTAAGCCTGGTAAGACTGGTTCGGAATTCCAGGAAATTTCTTTAGGGCTTTATTCTAATTTCTTCTCTTTTTATTTCTAATTTATTCAAGGTAAAAAACTATTTGTGAAGTGAAATGAATTTCACTTCACGTTTTCACCTTTGGGATTCTTTTAAAATCAAAACTTTATAAACTAAAATTCCTAAAGAAAAAGATACTTTCAAATTATTAATTATTCATTGTTTCATTTATACGGCAATTTGTCAATTGAACCATTAGATAATATTTTCCATTTTTCATAAATGAAATTATTCTTATACATAATATTTCTCTTTTCATCTCTTGCGTTTTCTCAAACAGGAAAAGTTAAAGGTAAAATAACTGATGGTACTAACCCCGTACCTTATGTTAATATTACTGTAACGGGAACATTATATGGGACTTTTAGTGATGAAAACGGTAATTATGAAATTAATGTTTTAAAGCCAGGCAGTTATAAACTCCAATTTAGCGCAGTTGGTTATAAAACTGAAAATCATAGTATTGAAATTAAACCTGGAAAGACTCTTGAATTAAATATTATTTTATCACCGGTGGTTATTGAATTTAATTCGGTTGAAGTAATTGGCTCTAAAAAACAGGAGCAAAAGGATACAAGAACAAGCTTAATAGATTTGAATCCAAAGAGTGCAAAAATTCTCCCAGGTGCAGGTGAAGATGTATTAAGAACTCTGCAGTCCCTACCAGGTGTATTAGCTCCAAATGATTTTTCATCTCAATTAATTGTGCGTGGTAGCGGTCCGGATCAGAATTTAATTATTATGGATGATATAGAAATTTTTAATCCGTACAGACTGTATGGAGTAATCAGCATGTTTAATCCTGATATTG
>Ga0315555_1003666_pt1 | contig 10540 bp, 5 predicted proteins | sample SalMarSW160380MG_FD_202113 | JGI IMG/M metagenome (GOLD analysis project Ga0315555, IMG submission 202113) | Salt marsh sediment microbial communities from the Plum Island Ecosystem LTER, Massachusetts, United States - Salt Marsh Sediment SW1603-80 ...
CTCATCCTGCTCGCGCGCCTCGACCCGCACTACCTCTTCTACTTCGTGCTGCTGCTGCCGTTCTGGGCGTTCTGGAAGCTCGCCGAGGCCGGCACGTTCGCGAGGCGCGAGCTTGATGCAACGCGTTCGAGCCCGTTACGCGGCCAAGCCCTTCTCGACGCAATTCCGGCCATCGTCGCCGCCCTCATCGCCGCCGGATGCGTCCACTACAACCAGATCCGCGCGCACGTGATCGACGGCTTCGGACCCGAACTCATCGCGCTCGCCGTGTTCTTCGTGCTCGTCGTGCTCGCCATGCGGTGGCTCATTGCGCGCGTCGTCGATTGGCTCGGCGTGATGGACGCGTCGCTGCGCCGCCTGTGGCTCGTCGTGCCCTGGTTCGCACTGTGGCTGCTCGCGTTCTACTTCCTCATCGCGTCGACCGAGAAGCCGATCCGCCTCGTGCGCGCGTGTGTCGGCATGTTCGTCCTCGCCCACGTCGTCTTTCTCATCGTGGCCGCCAACAAGAAGCTCCTCCGGCCCGGCAAGCTCACTCCGCCGTGGCGCACGATCGTGGGGCTGTGGCCGGTCTTCATCGGTCTTGCGGTCGCCGTCGCCTACGCAATGTACCTCAAGACCGCCGTCTTCGACGTGACCGGCGTGCGCGGCGGCCGCACGCTCCACGAGGTCCGCCTCTTCTCCGTCCCGTTCAGCCAGCTCTTCGACCGCACCGCCGGAAACCCGGCGTTCATCGGGTGGTTCCTTCCGTTCTTCATCATCGTTGGGTCCGCCGTGGTACTGATCGGCAGCCCGTTGCTGCGCGCCGACCGCGCTGGCAGGCTACGGCTTCTCATCGCCTTCAGTCTGTATCTGCTCGGCCTCGCACTCACGTGCGGCCCGCTGCTCAGCGCGTACTTCCCGCTCTATGAAGTGCTGTACCGGCTCGTGCCGTTCTTCAACTTCACGCGCGCCACGCTCAAGTTCGCCATCATCACCGCGACGTTCGGCGCAATCGCCGCCGCGCTTCTCGCAACACATCATCGCCCGACGGCAAGAGCTTCTTCCCCCGCATCTCAGAAGCCGTCATCGGGATCGAGCTCGAGCTGGATATGGGCCATGATGCTTGCGGCGTTAGCCTTCCTGGGCAGTTACTCTGTCGTGCGTGCCGGCGTCAGCGTTCTCCCCGATGAGAATCCCGTCTACACCTACGTCGCCGAGCATTCGCAAGGCGCACCGCTCCTCGAGATACCGATCTGGCCCGGCGACAGCGCGCACTCGGCCGTTTACCAGTACTGGACGCTTCGGACGAACGTGCCGACGATCAACGGCTACTCGCCGACCGTGCCCGCCGGGTACATCGAGTACGTCTCGTGGCCGCTCTACGACGTCAACTACGGCCGGTTCGGTCCGCGCGAGGCCGCCGTCTGCACGAAGCTTGGCGTGCGCTTCATCGTCTTCCACGAGGAGGTCTTTCCGCGCAAGGTCGCCGAGTTCCCAGCGACGCAGTCGCTCAAGATGCTGCGTCTCAACCCGAACGTGCGCCTCGTCGCCGAGGACGGCCCGATGCACCTGTTCGAGATCCTCGACCAGCCGGCGCGCGAGATCGAGCCCGAGCAACTGCCGTTCCTCTCGCGCTACGTCCCGATCGACTACCTCAAGAAGCACGTCGGCCACGAGATCGCCGACGACGACGCGCTCGACGGTCGGGCCTGGGCCTCCGACGGCCGCGCCGATCAGCTTTTCTACGGCCCGTTCGCCGTCCTGCCGACCGGCGACTACGTCGCCGTCTTCCGCATCAAAGCGCACGCCGACAAGCCCACCGACGAGATCGGCACGCTCGACGTCTACGTCAAACGCGACAAAACGCCGGCCCCGAAGGAGCCGCTCGCTGCCCGCACGCTCACCGGCGCGCGATGGAAGGAGTCGAACGGCTACCAGTTCGTCGAGATCCCGTTCCGGCTCGACGGCGCGCAGGTCGTCGAGACGCGCGGCAGGTTCGCCGGCACGCCCGGCACGTCGCTTACCCTCAACTACGTCTTTATTCAGAGCACGCACACCGGCGACACGATCCGGCTCGAAGCCGAGGAGTTTTTCCACACGCCAGCACATCTCGTCGAGGACGAGGACGCTTCACAAGGCTACGCGCTCAAGCCTGACGAACCGGCAGACGGTGACCAACTCGTCCTCGAAGAGCGCTTCGTGCTCTTGGACAAAGGCATCTACCACGTGACGTGCGCGATCTGCCAAGGGCCGGGGGCGTACTCCTTCACGGGGATCGTAGGCGTTCGCCGCGCCGGCGACGATGCGCCGATTCGCGAGGCGGCACGCGTGACGCTCACGGTCCCGGAGCGGGCCGTCTACGCCGTGTCGGCTCAGATGCCCGTCACCGGTCCCGACGCGATCGACTACATCGAGGTTGAGCGTCTGACCGAGACCATCGACTGACGAGCGAACAGGCTGGACCTGGCAGGGTGTCCGAAGGCGTCCATTCTCGTCGAGCAAGCGCCTACCGGAACAGGTTATACTTGAGAATGTACCACAGCGCCTTCAGACCGTCGCGCCACGTGATCTTCTTGCCCTGCGCGAACGTGCGGCCCGCGTACGAAATCCCCACCTCGTAGACGCGCGCGCCCAGCCGGGCGATCTTTGCCGTCACCTCCGGCTCGAAGCCGAACCGGTTCTCCTTGATCGTGATCCGCCGAAACACGTCGGTGCGGAACACCTTGTAGCACGTCTCCATGTCAGTCAGGTTCAGGTTCGAGAGCATGTTCGACAGCAGCGTCAACGCCTTGTTCGCCACCATGTGCCAGAAATACATGACGTGGTGCGCCTCGGACCCAACGAACCGCGAGCCGTACACGACGTCGGCCCGGCCGTCCACGATCGGCGCGAGCAGCTTCGGGTAATCGGCCGGATCGTACTCAAGGTCCGCGTCCTGGATCAGCACCACGTCGCCCGTGACGTGGTGCTGCCCCGTGCGGATCGCCGCGCCCTTGCCCCGGTTCCTGTCGTGAAGGATGACCCTGACGTTCTCAGCGCCCTCGTGTTTCGCCAGCACCTCGCGCGTGCCGTCGGTCGAGGCGTCGTCGACGATGATGATCTCCTTGTCGTGATCGACCGGCGCGGCTTTGACGCGCGCGAGCAGCACGTCGAAGCAGTCGCGCTCGTTATACACCGGGATGATGATCGACAGCTTCACGCGAGCCCTTCCTTTGCTCTCCCTGTCCTGCACGGCATACTGAACACGTTCGCGCTCGGTGTCAACGCACCGCTGCCCGCGGCTACATGCCCCGAAACAAACGGCGCACGTACTTCTTCGCACGCGAGAAGATCGCGACGAGGCCGACGCCGAGCCGGCTGTACAGCAGCCAGTACGCCAGCGCCCGAAGCGTGCTCCGCTTCCAGAACACGCGGAAACAGAACAGCCGGTACGCGCGGTCCACAGCCTTCGCCGGAAACCCCGGCAGCTTGAGGTAGCACGTCCGATACGCGATGTAGCGATCGGGCACCGTGCCGTCGGCCGGCGCGTACCCCTCGCGCACGCACTCGTCGTAGAGCAACGTACCTGGATGCGGCCAGAACACGCTGCAGTTGGTCACGTCGGGCTCGAGCTGCCGGTTGATCCGCACCGTCTCCATGTGTTTCTCCGGCGTCTCGCCCGGCAGCCCGACCATGTTGAGCGTCTTGATCTGCAGCCCGGCGCGCTTCGCGCACGCGATCGCCTCGACGATCTGCTCGTTCGACATCGGCCGCTGAAGCACGTGCCGACGCAGCGCTTCGTTACCCACCTCCACGCCAAAATCGATCCGCCGCGCGCCCGCCCGCTTGAGGAGTTGCATCGTCTCGTCGTTGGTCACCTCGACGCGTCCGCAACAGACGAACGGCACGCCGATCTCCTTCGGGTATCGCTCGGCGAACTCGCGCAGCCGCCGGCGGTCGAGCATGAAGATGTCGTCGTCGAAGAACACCTCGTTGAACCGGAATCGCTCCTTGAGCATCCGCAGCTCGTCGAGCAGACTGTCGACCGACCGGAACCGCACGTACCGCCCCGGCTGCGCCGCGGCCAAGATGTGGTTCGCGCAATACGAGCACTTGTACGGGCAGCCGCGCGAGGCGATCACGCGCATCTGGCCCAGCCCGTAGCGGTCGATGCTGCGCTGTGTGTCGAACAGATCCCAGTCCTCGATCGGCAGCGCGTCGAGATCGGCGATGAACGGCCGCGGCGGCGTGGTGACGATCTCGCCGTCGCGCTTGACGTGCAGGCCGGCAACCGTCGTCGGGTCCGCGCCCGACCCGAGCGCCGCCGCCAGCTCGAGCATCGTGTACTCGCCCTCGCCGATGCAGACCGCGTCGAGCCGCTCGACCTGCTCGAGCCACTGCGGAAAGCACGTCGCGTGCGGCCCACCTACGATCGTGAACGCGCCGCCCCGCGGCACCGCGTTGATGAGCGAGGCGACCTGCTCGGCCTGCTCGGCCGCCACGTAGAAGCCGACGAGCTGCGGATCGAACGTCCGGAGCTGCTCGGGCCACTGCCGAAGCTCGTGCGTCCGACTGAAGTAGGCCAGCTCGACCTCGTGCCCGTGCTGCTTCAGCACGGCCGAGATCGACATCAGCCCGTGCTGAAACCCCAGCGCACCGAACCGCTGGCTCACCTCAACGAAACCGAGCAGCACTCGCATCGGGTGCGCATCCCTCTTGACACGTGCCGTGCAATCCTACCCCGAAGCCGCCGCACCAACGGGCTCGGCCCGCAGGATCACCGGCGAGCCGAACAGCCGCGTGAGACCAAGTCGCCGCGCGAGCTCCTCGACGGCCGCCGACGTTCGCGGCCGGCCCATCGCCCGATGCACAACCATCGGCAGCACGAACTGATCGAACCGTCCCGTCACGCGAAAGCCGGCCGCGCGAAACGCTCGTCGAACCGCGTCCTCAACGAACAACAGGTAATGGCGCGTGTTCCGCTCGAAGCCCTTCTTCAACGAAAACAACAGCGGCGTCAGCAGGTTCCAGCTCACGAGCGGCGCATAGTCCACAACAACGGCATGGCGCGCCACGCGACACAGCTCGCCGACGAGCGCCCGCCAGCCCGCCACGTGCGGCAGCAGCCGGAACGACACCACGACGTCGAAGCTCCCGCTCTCGCACGGCAGCCGCTCGACGTCGCCCGGCTCGAACGCAACCTCGACGCCGGCCGCGCCCGCGAGCCGATCGAGACGCCGCCGGCATTCCAGCGTGCTGCCGAGCACCGTGACCGCGTGCCCCGCGCGCGCCAACGGCACGGCCACCTGCCCGTGGCCGCCGCCCACGTCGAGCACCGTGCCGCCGCGCCACGGCCGCACGAGATCGAGACACGCCCGCGCCTGCACGTCGAGAAACCACTCGCCGACCGCGCCCGAGAAGCGCCGGGCGTAGTCGTCCGACGAGGTCTCGACGTCGGGCGTCGCGTCCGTAATGCCGTGCACGTGCCGCTGACTCATCCCGGCAGTGTACCGGCGGCGTCGCCACCAGTCAACGCGCGCGACCCACGCCCCAACTCCGCTGTTGACTCGACGAGGGGGACGCCCCATGCTGCCGACCGCACGACGCCGCGAGGGGCCATGGCCGACACGCCAAGCACGCGCAAGACGGGCCGCCGAATCCTGCTCACCGCGATCAAGATCGCGGTGGCCACCCTGCTCCTGTACGTCCTGCTGCGGCGCATGCAGTGGTCGGACTTCCGCGACGCCTTCGTCCGGGTCCGCTGGTGGTGGTTCGCGCTGGCCGTCTTTCTGCATGTGCCCGGCTACGTCATCAGCGCATGGCGCTGGCGCATCCTGCTGCGCGCCCAGGGCCAGCACATCCCGTTCTGGAAGCTGTTCGAGTCGTACCTCGTCGCCACCTTCTTCAACTACGCCCTGCTCGGCACAATCGGCGGCGACGTCGTCCGCATGCTCGATACAGGGCTCGGCCGCAAGCGCGGCGCCCAGGCGGTTTCGTCCGTCTTCGTCGAGCGGCTCACCGGTCTCGCCGCCATGATCCTGCTCGCCGCGCTTGGCATGGCGCTCTTGGCCGTGTGGCGCGGCAGCCAAACCGATGGCGCCGGCGCGACCATGCACCTGATGGTCTGGGGCGCGTTCGTGCTGTTCGCGATCTTCTGCATCGCCCTCTATCTGCTGACGCATCCGCGCGTGGCCGAGTGGCTCGGCCGGCGCCTTGACAAACCGTGGCCGCTCCTCGGCACGATCCGCCGGAGTGTGTTGAAGCTCTACGAGGCACTCGCCGTGTTCCGCGGCAACCGGCGTCCCGTCTACGCCAACCTCGCGTGGGCCCTGCTGCTGCAGCTCAACGTGGCCGCCCACTACTTCTGCCTCGGGCTCGCCATGGGCCTCGGACCGGTTCGCGACGCGCCCATCCAGCACGCGTTCAGCTACATGGTCCTCGTGCCGCTCATCACGCTCATCCTCACCATCCCCGTCACCCCCGGCGGTGCGGGCCTGCGCGAACTCACGCTCAAGGAGCTGCGGCGGGGTCTTGGGTGCGCGGCCACCTCGGCGGGCGCCGCCCAGGCGTACGCCATGGGCTGGCTTCAAGTGGCATCGAAACTGGTCTACGGCGTGGCCGGCCTCGTCATCTTCATCGCGCGCTCGTTCCGCACCAGACGCGCCAAGAACGCCGCCGACGCCTAGTCGGTCGCTCCCTCGCGAGGCGGCCCGACACGAATGCGGCCGATCGTCGCGCTGTTGTTCGTGTGCGGCCCGTCGGCCTCAAGCACCCTGATCCGCTTATTGTGCATGGAAATCAGGATGCCGATCTCGAGCTCGTATTCGCCGGGCGGCACGTCGTCGGGGATACGGATGCGGTGACGATACACCGGCTCGATCCGATCGAGCCGCTCGTCGAAACCGAAGTCCGGCGAGATCGCCGTGTCGGCCTGGAACGCGACCTCGCGCCTCGGCGCGCCGACCGGGATGAAGTGCATGAACAGCCACCGCCCGCGGAAACGCCGCGCCTCGGCCGACGGCACATTCCAGAACAGCGTCAGCTCGACCTCATCGCCCGGCGCGTATTCAGTCGAGCTCAGCCTGTAACCAGTAAGCACCGCGCCGTTCTTGAACCGAACCGCCGCCTTCTGCCTCTCCACCAGCCGATGGGCCGCGCGCACCTCGTCGAGCTTCGCAGACACCCTCGCGCGGTCAGCCTCGGGGAGCCGCCCCACGATCCGCCGCATCGCCTCGTACGGCCTGTACGAACCCGGATCGGCCTGAGCAGCCTTCTCGTAGGCGACGAGCGCGCGCGCCGCGTGTGTCCCGCTCACTGCATCGCCCAACGCGAGCAGCGGCCCGATGTGCACCGGCTCCGGCTCGAGCCCAGCCAGGTCGTCGTCGAGAAACGCACGTACAAGGGCGTCACGCGCCGCCACCGCGCGCGCAACGTCCGGCCTGAGCACGATGCGGTCGATGCGCAGCGGCAGGTCGGGATCGGCCGCGATCCGCACCGTCGTGGGGCCCCGCCGCTCGGCCAGCCAAAGCGACCGCTCGACGTCCCGGTACACGGGCCCGACGAGCTCCTCGGCATCGAACTCAGCCGCCGCGTACGTGATCTGGCCCGTCGTGTCCGTCAACGACACCGTGAACGAGCTCCCTGGCGCCACCGTCTCGTCGACACGCGCCGTCAGCGTCACCCGATACGCGCCCGGCTCCAAGAACCTCTTGCGCATCCGGACGGCCCACGTGCCCTGGGCGTTGGGACTCGGCACGACACACGCGTCGCCCGACGCGGCCGGATCGTGATCGCTGTACTTCCTCCACTTCTCGGCCTCGCGCTCGATGTACGGCAGGCTGTCAACGTACAGCGACGAGATACCGAACCGCTCGACGAGCGATGCGCCGACCCGAGCGAGATCAGCCTGCGCCGTCTCACGAATCGCCCCGCCGCCGTCGAGGCCGTCGAGCTCACGGCCCGAACACGCGGCTGCAATCACGGCCATCTGCGCCGCCACCGGCCCCGGACGTTCCCGCCAGGCCGCGACCAGATGCGGCAGCGCTTCTTCGTACATGCCCGCGTTGTAGTAAAGCACGCCCTTCTGCTCGTCGGTAACGGCCACCTCGGCCTGACACAGAAACGGCGCCCGCGCCCAGAACTTGTAGAACGGCCGCCCGATGACGGCCATGCGCTTCGGCCGCTCGAACCGAAGCACCGTTTGCTCGAGCGGCTTGAGCACGACCTCGCGCTGCCGGCCGCCGAACGACACCGTCACCAGGTTGCCCGTCTGCCCATTGCACAGCTCGACGAGCACCTCGTCCGGCCGTTCGGGAATGACAAAGATCCGCCGCTGCGTCTTCGGACCGCACGCGACAAGGCGCCCGCTCCGAAGAAGCTCCGCCCCCTCGACAAACACGTACTCGTTGCCCGTCCCCGACGGCACCCGCTGATAGATGGGCATCGAGAACCCGGGCCGTAGATGCTCTGACTCCGGAAGCAACCAAACGTCCACCGTCGGATTGCGGAACCACGTCAACGCCGTCTCCGCCTCCAGCTCGAACCGCTTGAGCAACTCGCTCCCGTCAGGGACATGCGACTGCCCGAGCGAGCTCGCCGCCAGCGCAAGCGTCTCGATCTTCGGTTCCTCGTCCCGGCCGGCGGCACAGAGCGCGTAGTTGCTTTCCTTGACGGAGAACTGCTGTGGGATGTTCTCGTTGACCCAACTTGTAGCGACCCGCCGCGTGTCCATGTGCCAGAAGAAGAAATCGCTGCGCGCCACGCGCACCACGCTCGCGACGAGCATCACAGCCGCCACGACCGCGCCGACCGCAATCCCCGGCACCCGCAACCGCCCCTTCAAGCCCGCAAGCCAGTCCACGACAACCGCAACATAAAGGCACAAGAACAAGGTCAGCACAGAGAAGTAGTACGGCTTGAGATACCGGGCCGGCAACAGCATGACCGCCAAGTACAGCAGCACGAGAAGACCGGGAAGAACGTGACGCCGGTTGCGAAACGCGGCGATGACGAAGCCGGCCACACTCCCGACCACGAGCAGTGGACCGGCGATCTTCCACAGCGCCGAGAGGTTCAAACGGGCCGCATAGAGGAACATGGCCCACCGGCTGTCACCCACCTCGATCGGCATCTCCCGAAACCGCGACGCCAGGCGCGAAAAAACGACGATCTCCTTGAGCACCCGGTCCGGGTAGATCAGCAACGACGGGATCGCCGCCACGACGCCCACCAGCGTTCCGGCAGCGATCAACCCGAGGTCCCGGAACGCCTGCGCACTCCAGAACCGCCGCCACGAGCCGCACTTCAGCACGTGAAGCAGCAACACGAAGAGCAACACCACCCCGCCATTGTACTTGGCGGCAAACGCGAGCGCGCTGACGAACCCTGCGAGCAGCGGATAGACCCAACGCCGGCTCTTAACCATGCGAATCGCCATGAGCACCGCGAGACACACGAACAGGTCCATCGCCGAGTCGGGCATCGCATAGTGCGCCGTCTCAACGTTGATCACCGCGACCGCCGCGAGCCCTGCACCCAGAAGCCCGACCAGAGGCCCCCACACCTCGAGCCCGATCCAACACACAACGAGCACCGCGAGCGCCGACATGACGCACACGCTCACGCGCGTCAGCACGAACAGCCTGCGGTTCAGGTCGGCATACTCATGCGGGTGCGTGAACTCACGGCGCCACCCCATCACGAACGACAAGACCGATTGCACCCCCGCAAGGCCGCGCCACTCGTACTCGGTCAGGTGCATGTTGAAGCACGGATAGCCGTCGACGTCGCGGCCGTACTCCGTCGAGCTGTGGTAGTAGTGGCCCCGGAGATACAGCTCGGCGATGGAGATCTGCTTCGGCGTGTCGGGATGATACACGTTGCCCATATCCAGGTCGTGCGACACACCATAGAAGCGCACGAACAGCGCGAGAACGAAGATGCCGACCACGCCGAGCGTCACCCGCCAGCGTCGACGAGGCTGCTCCTCGTCGCCGGCACCTGCACTCCGCATACGCCGGCCGAACGAGCCCCCCGAGATCGTCTTGCGCTTCGCGCGCGTCATGCGTGCTCCGCCATCTCGCCGCCCGCCGCTTTACGCGCCAGCTCCCGGCGGTCATGCACGACCTTCGCCGGCGAGCCCCTCGCCACGCCGTACGGCGGCACGTTCGTGATAACGACCGAGCCGGCCGTCACAATCGCGTCGCGACCGATCGTCACGCCGTCCATGATCGTCGCGCCCGCGCCGATCCAGGCATTGTCCTCGACGGTAATCCCCCCACGCAGGTCGAGCCGCTGGTCGATGATCGGCACGTCCACCCGCTCGCTCTTGTATCCGGCCGCACCGGCCAAGTAGCAGTACGGCGCGATGAGCACGTTATCGCCGACCACGATCCGGTTGCCTGTGTAGACGTGGAACGTGCTGTTCGGCCCGACACCCACCCGGCGCCCGAGCCGGATGCTGCCGCCCTTACACGCGAGGATCGCGTTGCGCGACACGATCGTGTCGTCGCCGATCGAGATGCTCACCGCTTCCTCGCTCCGCCCGTCGAGGGAAACGTTCGCATCGACCGCGACCCGCTCG
>Ga0315555_1003672_pt1 | contig 10530 bp, 12 predicted proteins | sample SalMarSW160380MG_FD_202113 | JGI IMG/M metagenome (GOLD analysis project Ga0315555, IMG submission 202113) | Salt marsh sediment microbial communities from the Plum Island Ecosystem LTER, Massachusetts, United States - Salt Marsh Sediment SW1603-80 ...
GACCCTTTCAGCCACCATCACCCCCATAACCAGGCCCGGAACAAAGCAGGCGGTGAAAAAGACTACGATAGTCACTAAAATAAGAGGGCCGGTATAATAAATACTCATCTTCTAAGAATGTAGGTACGCACATATTTACGCTCGATTCTCTGCGGACATGAAATCATACAGTCCCCCCTTACAGCAAAGTTATAACCCCCGCTATCCTAAGTTATGGATATTCTGCCAATGCCCTATTATTTTCCAGATTAGCACCAGGAACAAAGCGGTTCATCCGCCACAATGCCCATTCCGCCGAGCACACCTAGCTCATTCTATGACTAAGCAATCTGTGCATGTTGAAAGCCATCGGCAGTATTATTTAGGTGTTCCCATGTTGATATCTTTGAACTGTTGTTCGTGTCGGTGTAAAATGCACTTAGGTTATTACATGGTAACCAGAATAGTGGTTGTTATATGGACAAGATAAAGGTCGTTATTGCTGATGACCACGTGCTCTTTCGTGAAGGGACCCGCAACCTCATAGAACAGGAAAAAGACCTGGAAGTCATCGGAGAAGCCGGCGACGGTGAAGAGGCTATCAGGCTGGTGACCCAGCTCCACCCCCACGTTGCGTTAATTGATATTGCCATGCCTAAAGTCAACGGTATCGAAGTAACAAGACAGATTAAAGCGCAATGTCCCACAACAGCAGCTCTAATCCTCACCGCTTATGACGATGACCCGTATGTATTCGCCCTGTTGGAGGCCGGAGCTGCCGGCTATTTGCTAAAGAACGTCAGCGGGAAGGAGCTTGTTAATGCTATTCGGGCGGTTCATGATGGTGAAGCTGTGCTCCACCCGACTATTGCTGCAAAGGTCTTCAATCGTGTTGCCGCTTCGGCACCGAAGCCGGGTCCGGTATCTCAACCGAATGACCTTAGCGAGCGTGAAATGGAGGTATTAAAACTGGCGGCAAAAGGGATGAATAATCAGGATATTGCCGACAGACTCTATCTCAGTCGGCGGACAGTTCAGTCCCACATGGCAAAAATCTTTCATAAGATGAATGTAGGCTCCAGAACCGAGGCGACAATACAGGCCTTCGGAAGGGGTTGGCTTACTCTGGATGACATTGCCTAGGAGATGCCGCAGGGAAGACCACCAGTGAAACACACGCTCAAAGAGACATTAAAAGTCCCTCACCTGTGGATTATACTCGCTATCATGGTTTTTGGGGCTATCGTATATTACGCAGACCAAATTCCAGTACTAAAGGACATCGTAGCGCAAGCACCAATACATCTAGCCCGCTACTCAATACACCGAATCCTATCTATCATACCAGTTGCATACGCAGCTTTTGTCTTTCGGTTTCGAGGTGGAGCTATCGTCACCACTGTGGTGAGCCTTGGACTTCTTCCTCGAGCCTTGCTCATATCGTCACAAAAACCCGAGGCACTGGCGGAAACAGCCGCTTTCTTTGTCATGGGTCTTTTCGTTAGCTGGTTAATTGACCGTCAGCAGCAGTCCCTGCGACGGCTGGAGAGGACGCAGTCGGAACTCATGGAATCACTAAAAACAGTCCAAGACCAGCAGCACCAATTGCAGATTTCTGAAGAGCGCTACCGGGGACTATTTGAGAACGCTGGTGAAGCCATTTTTGTCTGTTCTACCGACGGCAAGATTACCTCGGCCAACAATGCCTGTGAACTGCTCACCGGGTATGACCAAGCCAGCCTGATGGCCACAACCATCTATGAACTCTTCCCGGGAGAAGGCAGAGAAACTGTGAGGAGAATCTTCTCGGAAGTACTTGGGGGGAGAACCTTCAGCGGGACTGACGAGCTTCGCCTGGTAAGAAAGGATGGAGCAGAGGCATTTATCAGGCTCGCTGTGAGCCCTCTACCCAGCGGGAATCAGACAATTGCTTTGCAGGCTATCGCGACAGACGTTACCGAAGAGAGACGACTGCGGAGTAATATGGAGTACTACATCACCCAAATAACCAGAGCGCAGGAGGACGAACGTCTGCGCATCTCCCGGGAGCTTCACGATGATACGGCACAACTACTGGCCGGTCTATCCCGTGATATCGCCTCACTTATCACGGATGAAAACATACTGCCACAGACCGCGGCAGAGCGCTTGAAGACATTGCGCGAAACAGCTAACTCTGTGCTGGAGGGAGTCCGGCGTTTTAGCCAGAACCTCAGGCCCTCTATCCTGGATGATTTAGGTCTGGTTCCAGCACTTGAGTGGCTTCTCGATAATTTAGAGAAACAGCACGATATTAAAACGAGTATTAGCATTAGCGGGAATCGACGCCGTCTGGCACCAGAAAAAGAGTTAATTATTTTCCGTGTTGCCCAGGAGGCACTCGGTAATGTTAGGAGGCATTCTAATGCTTCCACTGTCGAGATGAGCATTGATATTGACGAGGCGGCGTTGACACTCATTGTAAATGACAATGGTCAAGGATTCGATATGCCACGAAGAGTCGGAGACCTGATTCACTCTGGTAAGCTGGGTATCGTGGGCATGAGAGAGAGAGCACGTCTTGTCGGTGGCACCTTGATTGTTCAGTCAGAGCCTGGAAAGGGCACCACAGTGACTCTGCGAGTGCCTGGGTGAAACACATAACTCGCTACCGCTGGCTGGTGGTTGACAGTTGACATCACCGAAATGGGCAGCGTCTCGCCCACAATTATAGCACAGCGTATCCTAAGTCATTGCTGAGCATGACCGCTCCGTGGAAGGGCTTCAAACCTCTTATGTTTCAGCCTTGTGTTTAAAACATAATCCGGGCTTCTTGTAGGCAAGGCTGTTTTAATGTATAATACAAGGTGATTAGTGTCGGTTTAGGTTATTACAAGCTTCTTATTTCCCTTAGTTACATAAGCATTGGATGACCCGGACTCTAACTAAAATCTAAGAGAGAGGAGGTCATCCAGTGAGTTTTCAGGACAAGACACTCACGTGTTCCGATTGCGGGTCAACCTTCACCTTCAGCGCTGACGAGCAAGAGTTTTTCCAGTCCAGAGGCTATACTAATGAGCCCAAGCGCTGTCCGGAGTGTCGTCAGGCGAGGAGGACGGGGCGGTACGGAAACAGCAGCTTTGGCAGCCCACGCCAGATGTTTCCTGTGGTCTGCGCCGAGTGTGGCAAAGAAACTGAAGTACCTTTTGAACCCCGTGGCGATAGGCCAGTGTACTGTAGCGATTGCTATCGTAAAATAAGATCAGCCAGATAGAATGGTTTGTGACCTTGTACATACACAGGCTGGAGATATCTGGCCTGTGTATGTCTCAATAATATGATGGAGTGTTATGACATTAGAGGTTTGGATACGTGAGGGTGAGTCCCAGGAGTCATTGTTGCGGCGTTTTCAGAAGATGGTGCAGATAGAAGGTATATTGCGTGAAGCGAAAACGCATCGCTACTTCATATCCAGGAGAGATGCCGCCCGGATAAAGGCGAAGAATAATGCCAGACGGAGACGGCGTCGGGTTAATAGCTAACAGCAGGGCGCGCCAGTGAGTCACCTGCTTATCTGTAGTCAATTCAAGAATCTCATCTATTGTAATCATAGCCCTACCTGGTGGGGCTAAATCTAGAGTTTCAAAAATACTCCGCAGGAGCCAAAGCCGCATTCGGCCTTTTGATTGGGTTCTGTTTGGTTTTGGTTGTTACCAGGTAGAGAACAGTAGTGTATTATTGCGAGGGGGCTTTAGCCCCCGCGGCAATCTCATTTCTACCCCTGACGAGATTACTTCGTTGCTACGCCCTGCCCGCTTGCCTTCGCTGAAGCTTTAGCGCAAGCAGGCTGTCCCTTCGGGACTATGGCAGGCGGGTCCCTCGTAATGACAGTTTAACCAACTAAATGCAAATAAAACCTTTTGATTGCGGTGATTGACTCTTTGGGTCTCACTTGTTCCACGTTTAGTACACTGCCGGACTATATCTCTGGTTTGTCCTTCAGCCTGAAGCTGTGGTAGCATGGATTTAAGGTTCTGGAAGGAGACTTGAATTATGCCTGAGCTACATGAGCTTGACACCATGTTCTATCCAAAGTCGGTAGCCATTGTTGGTGCCTCAGCGAACCCGGCGTCATGGGGTGGGACAAGTTTTCTGTCCCGTCTGCAAAAGCTTGGGTTTCCTGGCAAGCTCTATCCGGTCAACCCCAAGGATACTGAGATTCTGGGCCTAAGGGCCTATCCCAGCGTGAGGTCTATTCCCAACCCCCCGGACCTGGCCATCATCGCTGTTCCGGCGTCAGTGGTGCCACAGGTGCTTGAAGACTGTATCGCCACCGGAGTAAAGAACGTGCACATTTTTTCCTCCGGCTTTGCCGAGACCGGAATGGAAGAGGGATGCCGGCTTGACGACGAGATTACAGAGATTATTCGGCGGGGTGATTTGCGGGTTGTCGGGCCGAACTGCATGGGTCTGTATATTCCCAAGAGCAAGCTGGCCTACTGGGGAGCAGAGCCAACCGGGAGCGGCCATGTAGCCTTTCTCTCACAGAGTGGTGGCCATGCTGAGATGCTCAGTGAATATGCTCAGGACCTCGGTGTTTATTTCAGCAAGATAATCAGCTTTGGTAATGCATGTGGTCTTCAGGCAATCGATTTTCTAGAATACCTTGCCCAGGACCCGGACACCAGTATAATTACGATGTACCTTGAAGGAATCAAGGATGGGAATCGGTTCGTCCAGCTCATCAAATCAATAAATCGCACGAAGCCGGTTATCATCTGGAAGGGTGGGCTGACCGAATCTGGCTCCAGGGCGGCCGCTTCTCATACTGGTTCACTCGCTGGCGAGGAAAGGGTCTGGGACGCCTTTTTTACTCAGACCGGGGCAGTGAGAGCAAATTCACTGCAGGAGATAGTAGATGTAGTTATGGCATTTTTATACCTGCAACCACCACAAGGATGGCGTGTCCTCCTGATTGGCGGTGGCGGTGGCAACTCAGTAGCCATGGCTGATATCTGCAGTCGGGAGGGGTTGGAGGTGCCTCACCTTGCTGAAGAAACAAGGCAGAAGCTTAATGCTTTTATCAGCCTGGCTGGTAACAGTGCCCGAAATCCGGTAGATGCCTGGATGCTTCAGAACGATGTTAAGCTGTTTCAGCGTGCTCTGGAGCTGGCTGTCGCTGACCCGGTTATCGACCTGGTGATACTGGACCAGTACACCTGGAATGCAGATGATGATGAGGAAAACCCCGGAAACAGTCAGGAAGCCGAGAAAGTGGGCGACTTTATAATTGATTTCGCCAAGAATAACCGGTTTGGCAAGCCGGTTGTCCTGGCCCTGAACGGGCGTTTCAACGATGCCGCTTCCGCTACCTCAACAGCCAGGTTGTGGCGGAAATTTGCCCTGGCTGGAGTCCCAACCTATGTATCTCAGCAGAGCGCCTCAAGGGCCCTCTCACGCTTTATCGGGTACCACCAGTTTCAGCAGCGATACGCCGATGTGGCGTAATCTCTGTCCGAACGTGACAGAGTCCTCCTGCTTCAGGCCTCTATCTCGTCTTCGTGTAGAATAACCGTCCTGCGGCCTGTGCTACCGATACGTACCGTGTAGAGATAGAAGGATTCGGTCGCGCTCGGGCTGATTGAGTAATAGTCGGTGACCTCGCCAGTCTGGCCGGTATACGGCTCAATACTGGAATCTCGCAGGGAGACACTCTGCTCGCGGGGCGGCTTCACTACAACTTTCTGTCCTATCTGGAACTTCGGCGCCATCTTATCCTTCCTGGCCTTTCGTCTGCGCATGATAACCCGTTACGCAACTGTTTGTCAATAGTGCCTGATAATAAGGCACACCACTATTTCGAACTACCCCTTCAGCACTATATCGACAAGAAAACATTGCCAGGCATGGTTTTTGGTTGGATTGTAGAAGGGTGATTATGAGGTTTGCTGGTGTTACCCGGAATATTTAGAGCAGGAACACGGCAGAGTTCCAGGTCACGACGGCAACGTAAAAGGCCACAAAGATGGATGTGGAAAAAAAGGCTAACCGGGGGTGTCGCCGATGAATGTCCCAAAGAATAAATGTGCAGACAAGCGCCCCGATTACTTTGAGGATGATGAAGCTGGGCTCACCGACCAGCTCGAACAGGAAGGGATTGCCCTCACTCCCGAGGCCAAGCGTGATGACGAAGTGGGTGACTAAGCCGTCGGCGATATTGAGTAGAATCAGTAAGCTCAGAAGGTACTTCATTGGCTATATTACGCAAAGACCCCCTGTGAAAATATATACCGAGAATAATGGTGTTTCAAGCTAAATACGGTTAGAACTCGGTTAGACTTTGGGTTTATTTTGTGTCTGGTAGTCTGGCAGGAGGTGTCTCCAGTGACTGTTCCGGTGGGGAAATTGACGGCTACAAGCAATAAGTATAGGATATGACTGATGTTGTGGGGCAAACCGCCACGGCTAACATCATGCCTGGTTCACAGGAGGCAAGCAAACAGGTTGAGCCGCCCAATCAATATCGCTAAGGCAATTTCGAGGGTAACAAATCCCTGCTTTCTCAGTGTCGTAATTCTAGCGCTGATGGCATGCACCAATTCTTCTGAATTAGGGTCCACAGTTAGCCATATTGCCGTTATTGCCCTGGGTCTGGTTCTGCTGCCAATCGCATATGTCCTTATCAGGATGGCGAAAGGAGGCACCCGGGCTGAACGGCTTGGAGACCTGGTGGACTTCCTCAAGGAACACCCTAGGGATGTCGGTGCTCTGGGCATGGTCTTCGGGCTGCCGTGCACTGTGTTGCTGGTTTACCTTGAGGCACCGTCGTTCCTGGTGGCGACACTTACTTCCTTACTAGTTTGTTCATTATTAATCGCCCTGGTTCGTGGATTGTACAGGGTGAGCTATCACCTTGCTGGTGTTACCTGCCTTATTATCATGTCGGCTGCGCTATGGGGGCCGGTACTTTTTACCGCAGTGATTATTATCCCATTAATAGTCTGGGCCAGATATCTGCTTCGAGAGCATACCTTTAACCAGATGATGACCGGTTCGGTTCTGGGGGTCGTTGTTTGTGTCGTTGCCCTGTATAGCTTCGGGTTGATGTGAACCTTCTTGCCCCGGACCTATCACATTTCTGTAACCTTTTGTAACATTATTGTAACCCCCTGGGGCGAATTGTAATCTCAATGTAACTTCGAGTCGTTAGACTGTCTTAACTGACATAAGGATAAGTGTGGGCATTTTAATACTCCACAAATAACTGGTTCTTGACCTTTTTGGTGGGGGAGGGGTGAAAATGACTACCTGGAAACTCAAAAACTGCCCGCGATGTGGCGGCGACATGTTTGTCGAGAGAGACGTCGACGGCTGGATTGAGCGCTGTCTTCTTTGCGGCTACTCTCGTGACACATCCGTAGAGAAGAGGGTAGTAAGCACTGCTTCTGGAGCTAAGGGACAGTCGGCTGCCCGGCTTTAGCGTTTCTTAAGCGATAATACTTCACTTCCTATTTTACCCACGTTGAAAAGTTTCTCCTGTGTGTTTAATGTCAGATAGTTCACCTCCGCCGTACGAGAGTACGCCTGTTCTCTGTTCTATTCTCCCTGTCGTTGCCCACCGGCTTCTTGCAGCCAAACCGACGTACCGTGGAAATTTCTTATGAAATTTTAACGAAATCTTTATGGTATCTTTATCTTTTTTATGCCTGTATCTCCACTGTTGTGCTAACTTTTTAATAGGCGATTATCAGCGGATTAGCTGACAGAGCCTGAGCGCGCAATTCTTAGGGGGTCATTATGGAGCGACGGGAAGAGAAGGAAAGGGAGATGGTCCCGGCCCGCCGGCGCAAGCCTGCCACCAAGAAAGAGCCTCTGAAGGAAATCCCGGAATCACCTGCGGTCAAGGTGCCGGATATGCCGCGCAGGTGGTACCTTTTTTAGGCAATGTTATAACCGTACAGTCCTTCACCCAGGTGAGTGGCTGAAGGATTTGTCCTACCCTCTCTGGTTTCAGCCAGTTTTGTGCCGTTTGCCCGAGTTTTGCACCGTCCTTGTACTGCTGTGCCATAGATTCACGGCACGCGGTTTTTTCTCCTGCTTTAAGGCACCCTCTCATGTCGTATGGGCCGCTGTTTGGAAGCGGATAGCCTGTGTGATAGAATTAAACAGCCTGAATAGCGGAAGTGAGAGAGGGGAACGGGAGTACTTGAAAGCAAGTGCCATCATCCTGGCTGGTGGGCGAAGCCGGCGCCTGGGGAATAATAAGGTCATGAAGACGCTCGGCAGCAGGAGTCTGCTGGAGCAGGTGTTGTCCTGCGTCGCTTCCCTCACTGATAAAATTATCATTGTGACGGCTGAGGAGCGGTTGGTGTCCGGTGTTACCGGTTACTCGAATTTGAGGGTAGTAACGGACATCTATCCAGGCAAGGGGCCGTTGGGTGGCATCTACACCGGTATGAAGGTCTCTGCCACTTTTCTTAACCTTGTTGTTGCCGCTGACATGCCCTTCCTGAACCGGGCATTACTGAGCTACATGCTTGGGCTGGCCAATGATGTTGACCTGGTAGCACCAAGGGTGGGGGGTCAGGTTGAGCCGCTTCACGCTGTTTATGCCCGGAGCTGTCTTGCCCAGATAGAACAGATGTTGAAAGAAGGCGAGCTCGGTGTCCATAAGCTATTTTCACGGGTCAATGTTAGATATGTCGATGAGGACGAAATCAAGCGGTTCGACCCGGAACAACGTAGCTTTTTTAATGTCAACACTGAGGGCGATTTGCGGATAGCGAGGGAGATAGCCAACAGGAGTAGAGACAGTGATTAGTGTTGAAGAGGCACTAGAGAAGCTTCTCAGTAACGTGGAGGTCCTGGCAAAAGAAGAGGTTGCCGTACTCGACTCTCTGGGGCAGGTTCTGGTCGAGGACGTCTATTCTGACATTGATGTTCCTCCGCTGGACAACTCTGCTATGGACGGCTATGCCGTACGGTCGAGCGATACCCTGGGCGCCGGACCCCAGTCCCCGCGACTGTTTCGTGTAATCGATACCGTAGCGGCTGGCTCTATCTCGGAGAGTGAAGTAACGGCAGGCACGGCAGTCCGCATTATGACCGGGGCACCCGTGCCAAATGGTGCCGACGCCGTGGTCAGATTCGAGGATACTGACGAGGTCAGTCGGCAGGAAATCTCTGGTGGGAAGCCCATTACAGAGGTAGGTATTCTCTGTGAGGCTGGGGTTGGTTTGAACATCCGGCAGGCTGGGGAGGATATCCGGCGGGGCTTCAGGATACTGGCGGAAGGGACTGTCATCAGGCCTGCCGAGGTGGGTGTACTTGCCTCACTGGGCAGGAATAAGGCCACGGTTATTTCACGTCCGGTGGTGGCCATTCTGTCGACCGGTAATGAACTGGTGGAGGTTGGCCAGCCTTTACCGACGGGGAAGATTTACAACAGCAATTCATACAGCGTGGCTGCCCTGGTAAGGCGCTACGGTGGTATTCCTAGAATGCTGGGGATAGCGTTGGACAGCGAGGATTCTCTGGTGGAGGCGCTCCGTCGGGGACTGGATGCCGACATGCTGATAACCAGCGGTGGCGTCTCGGTCGGGGACTACGATGTTGTCAAGGATGTTCTTGCCAAAGAGGGTGAAATAGGTTTCTGGACCGTCCGGATGAAACCGGGAAAGCCGCTTGCCTTTGGTACTATCAGGGGTGTTGACAAGCAGGGAGCCCCCAGGAGAATACCCCATCTCGGGCTACCCGGCAATCCGGTCAGCTCCATGGTTACTTTTGAGATGTTTGCTCGGCCGGCCATCTTCAAGATGATGGGTAAGAAGAATTGGGCTAAACCTACAGTAGAGGCGGTACTTGAAGACGGCATCGTCAACACCGACGGGCGCCGTGTCTTTACCCGCGCCATTATCGAGAAGCGTGAGGGGCGCTATTTTGCCCGGCTGACTGGTCCCCAGGGCTCCGGGGTGTTGACCTCGATGAGCCAGGCTAACGGGCTGGCAATTGTGCCCGAAGACTGGGCTGAGGCGAGGCCGGGAGACATTGTCCGTGTACTGATGCTGGACTGGAACGAGGAAGTTATCTAAGCGCTTTTTGGCGTTTTCTGCGAGCAATTATGATGGCGGCCAGCAGGACGATGATAATACCTGTGGCGATACTGCCGCCAACTAGCCACCAGTTGAGTGTCGCCGTTGGTGGTGTGGGGGTGGGTGTCTCCGGGATAGACAACGGCATATCCTCGACAGTGAAGACCCCGGAAGGCCCTGTGACTTCTACCGTATAGACCGCTGTAGTTTCCTTCAGTACCGTGAAGATTATTGCCTGACTGGTATCGCTGGCCAAAGATACCTCTTTGGTCTCTACCCGGATGTTATCTTTCTTCAGTGATGCCCGGCATGTATCCTGTATGTCGCTGGTGTTGGTTATCAGGACACGCATGGCAATACTCTCCCCATCAGCAATCTCGACGGGTGTCACATCTACTATGAGTGTCACCGGTGCCACTGCGGGCGTGGTATCGTCTGTGTCCGGTATTGATGGTAGTTCGCCTATCTCGATGGTAAATAT
>Ga0315555_1003673_pt1 | contig 10529 bp, 4 predicted proteins | sample SalMarSW160380MG_FD_202113 | JGI IMG/M metagenome (GOLD analysis project Ga0315555, IMG submission 202113) | Salt marsh sediment microbial communities from the Plum Island Ecosystem LTER, Massachusetts, United States - Salt Marsh Sediment SW1603-80 ...
CCAGAAGGTGGGACCGTGAGAATTCCGACACGCACCGCCCTCCTCCTGCTCCTCCTCGTCCTCACTGCCGCGTCTTCGGCGCCGGCCGGCTACGACATCGGAAAGCCCAAGGAGACGCTCAAGGCCCGGATACAGCCCATCGTCCGGCGCGGACGCTCGGACGCTCCCGTCCCGGTGGACGTGGAGCTGAACTGGGAGGCGACGAGACTCCTGGAGGGAAGGCTGGACCTCGTGGTGAGGGACGGCAGGGAGGTATTGGGCCGCTACTGCAGCGCGGAGATGGCGCTCACCCCGGGCACCCAGGCGTTCCGGATGATGCTTCCGGCCATGTCCATGTCGGGCACGGAACGGAACGCAATGGTGCACGCGCAGTTCATGGGAACAAAGAAGGTGTTCCCCCTCGGCCTGTACCCCGTCTTCCTTCCGAGCCGGATGATGCGGTCCCTGGTGATCTGTATCGTCCAGCCCGGCGGACGCACCGGCACCGCCACCCACGCGATCGTGCAGAGCCTCCAGCTGGAACGCTTCGACCCGAACGCGGAGAAAGCGGGCGACAGGAGTCTCGTCACCAGCCCGGTGTACCTCTCTCCGGAGGACCTTCCCGCGCACCCGATCGGTTTCTGCTCCTTCGATATGATACTGCTTCCGGCCGACGGCCTGAGAGCGCTCCGCTCCCGACAGCTCGACGCGCTCGCCCGGTGGGTTCGCGCCGGCGGGAGCGTCTGCGTTGTCGCCGGGGAGCAGATCGAGACGCATCACGCCGAATTCGTCAACGCGCTCGCGGACGACAAGGGTCCGGCGCTGGTACCCTCGGCGTCGGGAGGTTTCCAGCTCGCGGAGCCGTTCCGCACCCCGGTCCTCCGCACGTTCCGCTCCGGCATCGGCCGGGTCGTCCTCGTCTGCAAACCGCAGGAATGGGAGAAGGCGCTTCAGTCGCCGGACTGGCGGCGCGCGACGGCGTTCCTCTGGAAGGCGCGGAAGGACCAGGCCGACGCGATGGCGAAAACCGGACACTGGACGAAGCGTTCGGACTCGCAGCAGAAGGAGGTCGACATCGTCTACGGGGACCACGAGACCCCGCCCCCCCGCTTCACGCACGTGCCGATACACATGGGCGACGACTTTCTCACCAGCATCCTTCCGCGGAGGGTCCGCCTCATCCCCATCGCGCTCGTCGGACTCATCCTGGTGCTGTTCGTGCTCGCGGTGGCGCCCGGCGACTACGCCGTGCTCGGGATCTTCAAGCGCAGACAGCTCACCTGGATATCGTTCCCGCTCCTGTGCATCGGTTTCATGCTCGTCACGCTCATGGCCGCCCGGCACTACCTGGGAGGCGCGGACCAGCAGGGCGCCATCGTGCTGGTGGACATCGGCCGGGGCGGACGGGTGCTGCGCACGAACAGGGTGGAGGTCCTCTTCGCCGCCAAGGGGAAGATGATCCGCCGGGAGGTGCGGGAAGGCCTCTACGCGTCCCTCGACCTCGGCGGATTCAAGCAGTACCGCTCGTGGGACGACGACGGCGGCCCCGACGATGCGCTCCCGTTCTACCAGGGGCGCATCCCCGCGCATTTCACCGCCGACCGGGAGGTGCGGCAGTGGACCCCGTGGTGCAATCGAACATCGCACGTAGGCGGCAGGGAACAGGTTCCCGCGCTGGCATGGGACAAACTCACCTGGAACCCGTCCCGGACCAAGGTCGAACTGCTGGGAAACGGCAGCTTCGACGGCGTGATACTGCAGTACCTGGGGGACCACGGATCGGAAACCGTCCACGGCGACCCCTACGGCGCCCTGGGGGAACTCTTCGAACTCGGCGGCGTACTGAAACGAATAAGCGTGCGCTCGAGGGCAGGGCTGTTTCATATCGTGTCCCAGGTCTCTCCGAACGGCGGGGACAACTTCGAAGACCTGGCCCTGCTCGATTCGACCGACAAGTATCAGCGGCTCATCGTCGCGATCACCCGTCGCGGCACCGACTATATAGTGTTTCGAAGGCTGTATCAGGGAGCGGAATGATGGCATACGTAGAAGTCGAGAACCTGTGGGTGGTATACGGGCGGACCGTCGCGGTCCGCGATCTCTCGTTCCAAATTCCGAAGGGGGAGGTGTTCGGCTTCATCGGCCCCAACGGGGCAGGCAAGACGACCACCATCCGGGTGCTGGCGACACTGCTTAGGCCCGCGTTCGGCACCGCGCGTATCGGCGACACGGACGTGATGTACGCCGCCCAGGCCATCCGGAGGCGCATCGGGTTCATGCCGGACACGTTCGGGGTGTACGAGGAGCTGAAGGTGTACGAGTACCTCAGCTTCTTCGCCGCCGCCTACGAGATCGAAGCGGCGAAACGAAAGTCGGTGATAGGCGACGTCCTGGCCCTCACCGACCTGTCGGAAAAGAGCGATACCCCGGTGGACGCGCTGTCCCGCGGGATGAAACAGCGGCTCGGGCTTGCCCGCATACTGCTTCACGACCCGGAATTCCTCCTGCTCGACGAGCCGGCGAGCGGGCTTGACCCGCGGGCGCGCATCGAGATCCGCGAGATCCTCAAGGAGCTGAAGAACATGGGCAAGACCATCCTCATATCCAGCCATATCCTGCACGAGCTGGCGCAGGTCTGCACCCGCATCGGCATCATCGAGGCGGGACGCATGGGCGTGGAGGGATCGCTCGACGAGATCTACCGGCGGCTGCAGGTGACCCGGAACATGGACGTGCGGATAGTGAACCTGACCGACGAGATGAAGGAGAAGATAGCGAAGATACCGGGGGTGTCGTCCGTCGAGGAGAAGCCGGACCGCCTCTCGATAGAGGTGAAGCAGAGGGAGGTCGAGGCGGAGGACCTGCTGGACGCGCTCCACGCGCTCGGCGCGCGCATACAGATGTTCCAGCCGGAGACGACGGACATGGAGACGGTGTTCATGCGGCTGACGGAGGGCAAGACGGCGTGAGAATCCTGCCGCAGTGGAGCCTGCCGCTCCTGAAGAAGGAGCTGGTGGAGCAGGCGGTGCGCAAGCGCACGTACGCGATACGGGGCGTGTACGCGGCGGCGCTCTCCGTGGCGTTCCTGATGTTCTTCTACTCGCAGTACTCGAGCATGTCCATCGAAAACCTGGAGATACTGGGAAGCGGCCAGTTCGTGTTCGAGTTCATCGTGGGCCTGCAGTTCGCGGGGATATTCATATTCCTTCCCGCGATGATGTGCGGCGCGCTCACGCTGGAAAAGGAGCACGGCTCCATGGCCCCGCTCATCCTCACCGGGATGACGCCGTGGCAGATCATCAACCAGAAGTACCTCGGCCGGCTGGTGCCGATGTTCAGCATGCTCCTCCTCTCCCTGCCCCTCTTCGCCATCGCCTACGCGTTCGGCGGCATCTCGGCCGGCTACCTGTTCGGCAGCGCGTACCTGCTGCTGCTGGCGTGCCTGGAGGTCGGCGCCGCCTCGCTGATGGCCTCCGCCATCGCCTCCACCACCACCACCGCGTTCGTGCTGTCGTACGTGCTTCTCCTGCTGTGCGGCATGCCCATCGCCATCTGGGAGGGCTCGGCCGGAAGCGATCCGTTCTTCGTCATCCTGATCCAGACGATCCCCACCATCGTGTTCACCGCGGCGTTCCTGGGGATCGCGCGGGGCTGCCTGCTGCGCAACGCGTTCCCCCGGCGCCGGAAGAGCTTCCTGAAGGCGATATTCACGCAGATCGATCTCGTGATGAACCAGGCGAACAAATACGCGTGGAACGTCCTGCTCGTGAGGGACCGGGACACCCTCCCGACAGACAAGCCGATAGAATGGCGGGAGCTGACGCGGAAATCCCTCAGCAAGACGCGCTATCTCTTCCGGATGCTCGTTGCGATAGAGCTCCCCATCCTCCTCATCACCGCCTTCATCTTCATGGAAAGCCCGTTCCGCCGGAGCATGAGCGAGGCGGTCTCGGCCCTGCTCTTCCTCCTCTGGCCGCTCGCGGTGCTCATCATCAGCGTGAACGCGTCGGGCGCGTTCGCCTCGGAGCGGGCCGGCAAGACGCTCGACGTCCTCCTCGTCACGCCCATTCCCGGCCGGGAGATCATACGTCAGAAGATGAAGCCGGTGTGGCGCCTGACGCTCGTCCTGGTCATTCCGTTCCTCACGCTGTTTCTCGTCAAGGCGATTAACGAGTATGGTGCCGGAGCAACGTGGCCAACCAAGGGATTTTCCTACAAGGACCCTCTGGCGAAAGCAGCAGAGCCGATGCTCTACGTAATGGTCTCCACGGCCGTCGTCGCGATATTCCTTCCGATGTTCTCGTACGTATCCCTCTGGATCGGCCTGAAGGCCCGCACCCGCTTCCGCGCCATTCTCACTACGCTGACGACGATCGTGGTATGGTGCGTTCTGCCCATCCTCCTGGTCGGCGTTCTCACCGATTTTGACATGGATCGCGGATCCGCGGGATTTCTGGCGGTCTTCAGCCCGCTGGTAATCATCCCCTCAATCGAGCTGGACGAGTTTCTCGTCAGGGAGGAATGGGTGTTCGTAATCCTCACGTTCCTGTGGCACGCAGGCGTGTTCTTCTACTTCCGTGCACTGTGCCGCTTCAACGCGGACAAGTACCTCGGGAGGGTCCCCTATCCCTTCACCGGCCCGCGAGCCACCATAAAGCCTCACTTGGATATGTAGCTTCGGTGGATGCTCCTGTTCTCGGCGGCCTCTGCGTCCAGATCCACGGCGGGACCCTCGGTCTGCAGTATGTACGCCGCGTCCGTCTCCTGCTTCACCACTTTCAATTTTGCGTTCACCGCCGTCGCCGTCCGCGCGCCCTTCTCGGCGTTCTCCAACCAGGTCTTCACATCCTTCGCCGCGGCGGGCTGGAACGTTCCGTCCTTCTCCTTCTCCTTCTCCGCCACCGCCTCAACCGCGCTCGCCTCCAGCAGCTTCGACCACAGCTTCTCCGACAGCACGTTCGAGGCGTAGACATTGGCGCTGCTCACCTTGCCGTTTATCACGAAGGCGAAGCCCACCACGTCCTTCTTGCCGCCGGGCGCGCCTGAGAGCGCCTTCGTGTACGCCTTCGCCGCCTTGTCCACGGTGCCGGCCTCGAGCGTGAGCTGGAGACTGGACTGCGATCCGAGGCGGCTGACGTCGAGCTCCGCCTTCGACGCGAGCTTGGCCTGCACCTCCTTCACGTTGTCCCACACCTGGGCCTGGCGTCCGACGGCCACGTTCGACATTGCCTTCAGCTTCTTTCCCGCCACCTGCTTTCCGCTCATGCTGAAGTAGGCCGATGACTCGGCGCCCCGCCTGTTCCACCGCCCCTGCTCCACGCAGAAGGACTTTATGCGAAACTTCTTCGCCTTCGGCGGGACCACCACATCGAAGGAGAGCACCCGGTCCTGCTTGCCGCCCTTCACGATGTCGCCCTGCTGGATGTAGATGTATATCTTGGGGTCGTAGTTGTCGATCAGCAGCTCTTCCACGTCCTCCGTCTCGTGCACCATCGCCACCTTCTTATCCAGCGCCTCCTCCAGCGTCAGGAACTCCTTCCCCTCCACCTTGTTCTTTCCACAGATCAGGAAGACGGACAGATTGTCGTGCGTGTGCGGCCCGGTGATGGCGTACTCGCCGAATCTCACGTCCTCGGCCGCCACCATTCCCATCGGCACCTGCACGACCAGGAGCGCCAACGCCAAGACAGCACTCGAGATAAGCCAGACGGACCCCTTGCTCATTCTCCACCTCCTTTGATTGCCTTCGGGTATATAAACGCATCGGCCGGCAAATGTTTCGCGAAAATAATTAGGTTTGCGCCGGGTACCCCGGGGTGATAGTCTATCGACGTCAGACCTGAACAATCACCGGTTCGTGGAGGAAACGTTATGAGGCGCATAGTTCCCCCCGCTGTCTGTGTTCTGTTCCTGTGTGCGGCACCGGCCCTCGCCGAGGACTTCCCCAAACCGTACGACCCCGGATGCACCGAGAGGCAGAACGTGTTCGAGTTCACACAGAAGCCGGCCGTGAAGCTGGTCGGCAAGGACAAGTACGAGATCACATTCGCCGTCAAGGGCTACTGCGACGTCACCGCCGACATGATCGACGCCGACGGCAACGTGGTGCGCCACATCGGCGCGGGGGTGCTCGGCAAGAACGCGCCGAAGCCGTTCCAGAAGGACTCGCTGTCTCAGAAGATCCACTGGCTGGGCAAGGACGACCTGGGCACGTACGTGAAGGAGCCGGAAAAGCTCCGCGCGCGGGTACGGCTGGGACTGAAGCCGGAGTTCGACAAGCGTCTGGGGGGAGCGAGCCCGTACAACCTGCCGGGATACGTCTGGGGCATGGCGGTGGGACCTGACGGAGCGTACGTGTTCAGCAAAGGTGGCGGAAGCCACGGAAGCGTGGGAGCGCGCGCGTTCGGCCTTGACGGGAAGTACATCCGGACGCTCTCTCCGCCGCCCGCGAACCTGCCGCACGACAAGCTCGGCGGCTACGGCTACGTGGAATACGAAAAGGGCAAATTCGCGATCCACGGCGTTTCCGTGAACGCCACCGTCGCGAACGACCCGCACGTGCTTCCCGGCGTGAACGGCAAGGGAATCGCGAGCTGCCAGATCGCGCTCGTCGGGAAGCGGTTGTATTTCACTAATTCGGGCGGAAACCTGCTCGCGGGCAGGAACCCTTCCATGATGTATTACATACATACCGACGGCGGTTCGACCGTCCAGGGCCTGCTCGAGGGCTTCCCGTTCTACCAGGGAGGGCATCTCAACACGCGCCTGGCGGCCTCGCCGAACAACAAGTGGATATACGGCGTCGGTGTCGGCAACTGCGTGATACGGTGCGCGGTCGACGGCAAGGAGAAAGGAAAGCCGTTCATAGGCGACCCCGGGAAGCCCGGCTCGGACAACACGCACCTGAACGCGCCGGCGAACGTGGACTGCGACGGCAAGGGCAACATCTACGTCTGCGACACCAGCAACAACCGAATCCAGGTATTCTCGCCCGACGGGAAATACCTCAAGACACTCGGCGTGGAACGGCCGGATCTCGTCCGCGTCCATCAGAAGACCGGGGCGCTTTACATAAAGCACAAGGCGCGCATACAGGGCAAGACGATCGACCGCATATCCAAGTTCTCCGGCCTGCCGGATCTCAAGAAAGAGTTCCACATGGATAACTACCCGGCGGGACTCATGTGTATTGACTCCTGGTCGGCCAAGACACGGCTGTGGCTGGCGGGCGACACGTGGACGTCAAACACCGCCGGCGCGTACGGCGGCGGGCCGCGCGTGACGATATGGGAGGAGCAGGGCAAGACCTTCAAGAAGATTCTCGACTTCGACGAGGAGGGCAGGAAGGAGGCCGGAGAGAACTACTTCGGTCGGTGGAGCGGCGTGGGAACGTTCGGCGGCAAGACGACCTGCGACCCGACCAGGGAAATCGTCTACTACAACCGGGTGATGTACGACCTGAAGACGGGCAAGCGGATCGGCCGGCTCAAACTGGACCGGGTGGACGACATCTGCTTCGACAAGCGGGGGTACCTGCACGCTCATTTCAATCCGGGATTCTACATGCCCGGCGTGGGACGGCTCGACCCGTCGCGGCCGCAGAAGCACGCGGACAAGGACGGCAATGAGACCGTCTCGTACCCCGAGGTGCCGTACGACTACGGCATACAGAAGACCGGGCCGTGGAACCAGGAGTGGACCGGCGTGCTCCCGGTGAAGGACCAGCGGGGCGCGAAGTTCTTCCAGGACGGCATCGGCTGCAACATGCGCGGCGACGTGGCCATCGAATCGAACATCTATTACGTCCCCAAGATGGAGGACCACGGCATCGCCCTCGCCCGCGCGGGCGTGAACGCCCAGCTCGCCAAGGGGATGTACTACGACGGCAACCAGGCCGCCCGCTGGGAGCGGCACATCGAGGGGCTCAAGAAGCGGGGCGAGGCCATCTACTTCATCAAACGCCGGCCCGGCACCCCGGTCGCCGGCGGGACGGTATGGACGTTCGAATCGTCAGGCGAGATGCTGAAGGAATGCGCCGTGATCGGCGGCGACATCGTCAACGGTGTCCAGATCGACGAGGATCGCGCGGTGTACCTTGTGAACGCCCGGCCGCGGGCGGTGCCGTCCAACAAGGCGTTCTTCCGAGGCGGGAAGGCGGGGAACTTCGGGACGGACAAGAAGTCGAATCCCTTCACCGGCACCCTCATCAAAACGAAACCGGACACACTCTGCCGGGTCCTGATGGCGCGCGCGGTAGTCCCCCTGGAGCCGGTGCCGAACCGGCCGCCGGACGTGAAGGTGCTCGATTGGCCCAACAGCGCCGCGGAGTTCGGCGCGACCGCGAACGGATGGATCGAGGGGCACGAATGGCTGTACGCCGGGGCGTCGCCCATCACCCACGTCGGGTGCTCCTGCCCCTGCCAGAGGCTGCATCTCGACTGGTACAAGCGCTCGTTCGTACCGGAGGCGTACCGGCAGGGGATCGGCGTGCTGGACACCGCGGGGAACCTCATCACTCACATCGGACAGTACGGCAACTTCGACAGCGCTACGGGAGCGAAGAGCATGGTGCCGCCCGGCGGCGACGGCATCGGCATCTTCGTCGCGCGCGTCATCTCCGGCACCGACAGCTACCTGGCGTTCGACTGCGGAGGGATGTGGCTGATGGTCGTGAAGCTCAATTACCACGCGGAAGCCGTCGCTCCGATCGCCAACTGATTTTCGAGGGGTCAGAACACTTGAAACCTTCGGGGATATTGTCCCCTGTATCTCACCGCTGGATCAGATAGTACATCGACGGGAACGTTTCGCCGACGTCGAATTTCAGGACGCCGTCCTCCCGGGCTGCCGGCACCCGGCCGGTGAGATGGCCCTCCGGATCGATGGCCCAGACCTGCAGATGCTCCTGCGTCGTGGCGAGTTCGATCGCAGCTTCGATCACCTCGACGATCACCGGGGCGTGCCCCAGCTCCAGCCGCCGGGTATGGTCCTCGTTGTACTTCGCGCCGGTGTTGTCGGCCCTGCCCACCGTGGTGAGCAGGAGATTCGTGGATGACGCGATGGGGTCGTCGGTAAGCGAGCTCAGCGCGACGACGGCGAAGGGGGTCTTCACGGTGAGCTTCAGGCCGTCGAGAGCGATCTCTCCGGCCTCCCCCAGAAATCCGTAGGCCGCCTTGGTATTCGCCGTGTCTATAGAACCGATGCCCTTCGCGGCGTCCCGGCGGATCTCGCCGGTGTCGGAAACGATTTCGCCGTTCCCGGCGTGCTTCTCTCCCGCCGCGTCGATCGTGATATCGACGGGCGTGGACTCGCCCGGCAGAACGACCCCGGCCCGGTGCTCCTCCGGAAGCGTGCCCATGATATCCATCGCGGCGTTCGGCGATCCGAACACCGTCTCCTCGTCCGCCGTGACCCCGACGGTCTTCCCTCCCGCCGCGACGTCACCCCGGCGGAACATCAGTGCCGCGTGGTAGAACAGACCGAACCGCGCCGGGTCGTTGAACGTGTCGAAGTTTACCCGGTAGCCCACCCCGTCCATCACCACCGCTCCCATGCAGTCCACCGGGGACGTCGAGCGGTACCGGTACGTGTGGATCGTGAGCCCGTTCCACCCCTGCAGGCACCCGGCGGAGGCCATCACGAGCGGCGCCGTTCCCCGCCACTCGTTCGGCCACACCACGTCCCACTCGGAGACGAAAAACGGCCGGTCGAGAAGCCGGGCCGAGCACAGCCCCCGGAGCATTATGTTGTCTTCCTCCCGAATGAGCGGCTTGTTGTTCCCCTGCGTGTCGCTCCACATGTCCCAGTACGCGTGCGCGTCCCGGTAGTCCAGTCCCTGAAGCGCCGAGGTGAGCGCCAGTCCACCGTGGTACCAGTTGCTCCCGGTGATGGGCACCTTCACTCCTATCGAGCGCAGGTACGAGACCATGTCATCGTAGAACCCCACCTGGACGTCGTGCAGGAACCGGAGCATCACGGGGGTGCGGTTCGTGAAATCCACCGGCTCGTCGGCGACGGGGAGGTCCCGCTCGGCCGCCCACGTCCGGTACCGCTCCTCCAGGCGCGACCGGTACGGCTCGGCGGTGATCAGCTCGCGGGACAGCAGGTCGTTCTCGTTGGCGATCTCCATGAGCGCGATCGCCGGGTCGTCCCTGTACGCAAGGCCGGTGTACGGGTTCACGTGAGTCCACAGATCGTGGCTGTACTTCTTCTGCAGCTCGATCAGCTTCGCGTCGAAGTTCGTGTATCCGTGCGCGCCGTACCGGGGCAGTCCGTGCGGGTTGTCCACCCCGTCGCCCGGCTTGAACGTGCGGTGGCTGAGCTGGTCCAGATAAACGTAGATGCCCTCGTTCTTGAGGCAGTGGATCATGTAGTCAAACCGGTCCAGGCTCTCCGGATCGAACAAGAGCGAGTTGTCCCGCTCCTTTCCCCGGGTGAAGCAGAAAATGTTGGGCGTGCACCACTCCGCGTCCATCTGGTGCGTCCGCACCATGTTCACGCCGAACTTCGAGAGGCGCTTCGCCGTCTTTTCGCTGTACTCGTGCGGCGGG
>Ga0315555_1003674_pt1 | contig 10528 bp, 10 predicted proteins | sample SalMarSW160380MG_FD_202113 | JGI IMG/M metagenome (GOLD analysis project Ga0315555, IMG submission 202113) | Salt marsh sediment microbial communities from the Plum Island Ecosystem LTER, Massachusetts, United States - Salt Marsh Sediment SW1603-80 ...
GCTGCTTCCCCATCCCGCCCTCCTCAAAGCAGTCGACATAGACCGCGTGATGATCCTCGGTGTGCTTGGCAAAGAACGCAAAGGGCAGCAGCATGCGCTCCAGCATCAGCTCTTGCACCTGCGACAGCTCCTCGACCGCGCCGAGCCAGGCATAGGCGCGTTCGATGTAGCCCTTGGCATGGGGGTACTGCGCGATAGAGGTCTCCTTGGGCTGTCCATCCAGGTACGCTCTCAACACGCTCTCGATGACGCGCATGCTCTCTGCCTGGTGTGGCTGCGTCGACCGCGTGCCGCGACTCAGCCAGCACCCCGGGTGGAAGGCGGGCTCGGGCAAGGAGCCCGTCCCGATCGCGTTCAGTATCTCGTCGACCGTGACCGGGAAGCCGCTGTCGCAGGGGACGAGGCTGGCGATGTGCGCCCGGATCGCCCTCGTCTCGTCGTCGAGCGCACCGAGCTGCGCCTGCATATGGTTGATGGCGCGGATTTCGTCGGTCCAGTCCTTCTCCTTTGTGTGGCAAAAGCCCCACAGCGAGTACTGCATCATCACGTTGCCGCCATCATCGGCCCAGTAGGCCGTGTACGGACTGGACGTGTCCACGGCGTCAAGGTCGGTCTGTCCAGTATAGATGGCCTCAAAGCCGATGGGCACGTGTTCGTACGGTGCAAAGGTACCTGTCTTGGGTCGTGTCACTGTCATTGTCGTCCTCTTCGATAGGATACCCGGTCTTGGGCATCACGGACGCCGACGCAAGCTCGGTTGCCTGCCTGCGGGAGCGCCGATTACCCTCTGGTCCCACGCACGCGCCCGTAACCCGATCCCTGCTACGACGCTTCCGCAGGTAGGGGTGGGGAGACACAGCGCCAAACCATCATCGGTCGCGTGTGCCTCCGACGACGCAGCTCTGGCAGCCGACATATCTTGCAGGGAACGGCTGTACTTGTCTCCTTGGTCAACCGGCCAATGACGCCCTGACCTGGTCCAACACGGGCTGCGCGTTGGGAGCCATGCCAAAGAACCCTTCCAGCTTGTCGCATGCATAGTCGGCGCAATGGGCGCAGTTGGCGACACCGCGCGATACCCCACACGCGCGGATGTCACAGGTGGCACAGTAGCCGCACTTGCGTCCCTCGCCCAGGCAGCCGTCGCAGATGACCGACTCGACGGGCATGTCCGGCGCATTGAACTCCTCGCGCCATTGCTCAACGACGCGCTGCAGAGCGACCGGGTCGTTCGCCTGTGTGGCCATGTAGGCCGGGCAGTCAGAACATACCAAGCCGCAGTAGGCGATGATTCTCCCTGTCAGATCCATTGGTATCTCTCCTTTGTCCCGGTATCGACCATATAACAGAATACGATTGTCTTGCCCGCTAATCAGGAGGGTAGGCACCATTATAGTATCTCTCGGATCTGCCGCAAGTGGGCTACCCTCTGGCCCTCTCCCTGGGCGACCTCGCGGACGAGTTGCGCCGCCTCCGGGCTGGCAAAAGTGGTTGTGCTACCAAGACCGCAGGTGAGGTGTCTCACCCCGACAGCAACAGGCTCATCTGGTGATGGTCACCCTATGCCAGAGCCTCATCCTCCAGGGCGATGTGGATCAGCACGGGCGTATCGGCAGAGTTGGTGGCGGAAGGTTTCTTTACGGATGATCTGTGGGTGCATCGCTCCTCCCGATCAGCGCTTGGGCTGCCCGGATGTGGTGCAGGTCGTGCTGGGCCATGCCCTGGAGGACACCGCCGATGGTTCCCTGCCCAAAGTCAACGTCGCTCGTGTCGCGACGCAGTTCCCCGATGGTCACGCTTGCGACGAACGCACGTACGCGCGCGTTGATCTCTTCCCACGCCATCAGAACGGCTTCGAGGTCAACAGTCGGTTGGCTTCCCACCTCCGCATAGCTGGGGTTATCGGCGAGGAAAGCGGGCAGGAGCCCTAGCCTGTTCCACGGCTGATCGTTGCGGAGGATCCAGCGGTTGAGGTACAGGTCCTCGGCGAACACGAGATGCCGGACGTGCTCCAGGGCCGACCATTTGTCTGCGCTGGGGCGGGCTACGAGGGAGGCGATGTCTGCGGCCCGCAGGGCCTGACAGAAGCGCCCGCGCAGCTCGTCGAGGCGCGCCATGACGGCGCGCACCTCCTGTGGGTCGTGCGGATCGGGCATCCTCAGCCGAACTCGCTCCAGGTCCCGGCGGTCGAGTTCGGCCTCGACCAGGGCATCTATCGGGATGCCAAAGATGGTCAGCCCCACAATGTTCGCATCCACGATCTGCAGGCCACCCAGGTTCGCGTTGCGGATCGTGGCTTCGCCGAGGTTGACGTTCTCGAACCGTGCTCCATGCAGGTTCACGTCCCGAAACATCGCTCCAGACAGGTCGCGATGCGCAAAGGTCTTGTTCACATCCATCCTGTCTCCTTTGTGGCCCATGCGCCTACTTTGGAATGCCCACGATTTCCTGCAGGCAGGCCAGGCCCTCCGCATCTGCAGCGGCGGCGAGGCGAACGAGGGCTGCTGCCTCTGCGCTGGAGAAGGTCGAATCCGGCCCCCAGTCCGGGTTTTCTCGCTCCGGGTGCAGTGCGTGCAGAGCCCGGAGTTGCTGGCAGACCGCGGTATAGCACGCTGCCGCAGCGTCAAAGGGGCGCCGGGGGAGCCCCGGCAGGCATCCCTTGGCCTCCTGCAGGAAGGCGACGGCCATCTCGCGGCACTCGAGCCACAGTCCAAGGTTGTACGTATGGTGGTCGCGCTTGGCCTCGCCCGTCTCGAGCGCCTCGGCCCAGTAGGCCCAGGCCGCCGGCCCGGAGCGGGCCCCCGGGTCGATCCATTCGGGCGGGCTACGCGCGTGCCGGAGCGCGTAGGCCAGCCCATCCTTGACGGCCTGTGCCGCAGGTGCCGGAGCGCAGAGCCGGACGGAGCGCACTTCGAGGAGCGGCACGAACTGGTCGCCCATTTGCTGCCACGGCAGAGGGCCACCCTCCTCCCAGCCGGAGTAATAGTAGCCCACGTCATCATAGGCATAGATGACCCAGTAGCCGCCATAGTAGGCCTTCAGCTCGAAGCCAAAGCAGGGCACGCCCCGGTCGAGGTTCGCCCGGACGAAATCCCACGCCTCACGCTGCTTGGTCGGGAAGGCATCGCCGGCATCTGGCTTCCAGGCGCTGAAACCATCGATCGTGTAGCCCAGGTTGGCTCCCAGGTCGTACTGCGGCTGATGATCCCACGAATCGGGGCTGCTCACGTCGACGCCCGGGTCGATGCTGATGATAAAGGCATGCCCCGTGCCGCCGTACAGCCAGGGAAAGGATACGTCGCTCCCCAGGTACTCGAGGCAGCCCTTGATGCAGCCTAGCCGCTCAGCTGAACGCTGACGGATGCGTAGGCCATGTAGCTCTCTCACAGGACCTCCTGTTCATATCGCAGAAAGCATCGACTCCAGAGGACGCTGAGGGCGCAAAGAGGCGAGAGGCGGAAGGCCTTCCCGCATGCGCCGTCCACTGGTAGACTTCTCTGCGGGTCCATCTTGTCTGGCAGGGCAGCCCTCGGGTCAGAGGGCGGACAGCGCCTCACGAAGGGAGGCCACCGCTGCCTTTTCATGATCCAGTGCGGCATAGACCGCGGCGGAGCCTTTCGCACGGCGCGCTGGATCGGCCCAACCTTCGTCCTGGTTGCCGCCATACTCGTGCACAAAGCGCTGCCCAAGCTGTTCGTCAAAGACGACCCACGCGGCATGTGCGTCGTGGTAGCGGGCCGCAGCCGCCTGCATGCATTCCTGGGTGGGGCCCTCAAACAGTGGGGCCTTGTTGGCGAGGTACTCGCCGATGTAGCGGCGGGTGTTCCACTGTGGCGTGATGGCGTGGCAGGCATTGTTGCCGAAGGTGAAATCCTGCTCTACTGTCTTGGATAGATCTGCCACGTCCGCGGCATAAGCGGCGATGGCCTGGAAGCCAAAGAGCGATCCCCGGTAGGCCGGCTTGTCCGCCGCGGGGTGTCGCTCCGACCAGGTGACGATCCACTCCATCACGTGCCTGGCTGTCTCCTCAGGGATCCACCTGTCCGCGCGCCCGGCATAGCGGTAGCGGTATCTGGACCATGGACAGTCCTTGCTCAACTGGATGATTTGTTCCCAAATGAGCCATGCGCCGTCCCAGTCGCTGATCGGCTCGTTAGCGAGCACGAACCACTCTCTCTCCTCCGGCCCGTCTCCTTCGCGGTAGCCGGCGATGAGGTGATGCTCCCAGTAGTCTCCGCCGACTGGCTGTCCACGGTCGATGGTCTCCTTGACCCACGCCCAGGCCGTTTCCAGGTCCGCTGCTTGTGTCGACTCGAGCTGAAAGCCGGTCGTGTGGGCGATGCGCTCTGGCGCGCTGCCTTGCAGGCCATACATGGCGATGCAGTGGTTGCGCTGGTAGCCAAAGCTGAGCCCGACCCCCGACTCCACGGCCAGCGTGGGATAGTCCATCTCGTCCCAGCCGGCAGCGTGCATCAGGGTCAACATGACCGTGATATAGTGGTAGACCATCGCGTACTCCTCGACCGAGAGGGCGCGGAAATCGGCAACGACGTCGGCAAGGACACATTCCTGCCTCACTGCACGTTCTCCTTTCCGTCTATGCAGGGTCAGACAGGGCCAAGTGAGGCAGCGCACCTGCCATCGTCTCGACGGCACCGCGCTCGGGGTCCAGGCACTGTGCCAGCACCGCTCGCTCCTGGCGGCACATCTCGGGCGTCCACTGGGTTGCGTCTGTGTCCTCATGTCCCGATGCGCCAATGCAACTGCCGAGGTCCTCAAACGAGCCAATGTATGTGCCTGCGTCATCGTAGGCTGCGCCGAGGAGCTCTGCTTCTTGGCGGTACAGAGCGGCCGCTTTCAGGAGCAGATTCTGAGCTCCCGGATGGCTTGGCGTTCGAGCGGCAGGGCGGCTTCCAGGCGCCGGATCTGGTCCTGTCTCATCTCGTCTGGCCACGTCTCTCCCTCGCCTAAGGACCAGGGGAGCGGGGCAATGGCGATCAGGCCGTTCTCGCCGTCGCGCAGGATCTGGTCGGACATTCGTTCGTAGAGATCGGCGGCCGCCAGCAGATGTTGCGCACTCCCTGGGCTGAACTCGCTGGCGATGTCGCGCAGGTAGTGCGCCGCCGCGCCCCGGTACTGGGCCAGGCACTCGTAGATCCACGAGTTGCCGAGCATGGCGCCCTGGCGCGCCTCGTCGTCCGCGTCCTGCAGGGCGCGAAGCTTGATCAGGTAGTCGTCCCACGCCCTCTGGCCGAGATAGTAGCCATCGGCCTCGGCCGTGTCCGCCATTTCGACGGCTTGCTGCAGCGCGCCCTGTGCCAGCTCGCGACGGTCGGGCAGTTCGGCCTTGCGCTCGGTGAACAGGGCGATGCCCCACGGCCAGGCCGTCTCGACAAAAGTCTTGGTCCCGCCCTCTCGCATAGGGTGGAAGCAGATCCACTCGTCGCCACTGCTCTGGTACCCGACAATGATCCCATCTTCCTCGCTGCCATACTGCGCAGGCACACCGCGGTCGATGCTGCCAACAATCGCCTGTCGCGCCTCCCGGACCCGGTCGGCCTCTTCCGCCTTGACCTCGAGGATCTTGAGCTTCCAGGGCAGCGCTTGCGACGACCTGGCGTGGCATGGGTAGCCGCAGAAAGAGTGCGGCGAGCTGGGACACAGCCCCTCCATCGAGACCTGCATGCGGAAGGCGAGCCCAGAGACGCCAAGCAGGTACTCGTAGCTGATGTCTTCCCCCAGGGCTTTCATCACCGCGGCTTCGGCCGCGTGGACCGAGCTTTCTCTTTCGCCAACGAACCACCCGCTGACCCCTTCGAGCCAGACACGGTCCTGCTCGCGGTGTACTGTTGTGTTCATATCACATCCTCCCATCTGTCAGGACGCCACGCGCAGCCAACCCAGGTCGGCCTGGGCGAGGGCGTCCTCGGTGATCAGCAGTTCGTCGCGGCCGAGATAGGCCAGAAAGTTGCGGAAGCAGTCGACCAGCGAGGCCTGCATCTCGGGGACAGGCGTGATGCCCTCTTCCCACCACCAGTTCGCGATGGTCAACGCTTCGCGCTTCCCCTTGCGTCCTGGTTCAAAGCGGGCTACAAAGCGGTCGCCATACAAGACGGGCAGCACGTAATACCCGTACTCGCGCTGGTCGACCGGCTTGTAGACCTCCCAGACGTAGGAGAAACCGAACAGTTCCTCGGTAAAGCGCCGGTCCCAGATCAGGTTATCCAGCGGCGCGATGATCGAGGCACGGGGCGGCATGGCATCGTTGCGCAGCACGCAGTCGAGCGTCGCCGCGTCCTCGCTCCGGATCAGGCACGGCTGCGCCAGCCCCTCCACGTCGAGCTGCAGCAGTTGGCCGCGTTCCAGCAGGCGCTCGACGATCGCGGCGCGCTGCCGGCTCTTGATCCCCGGCAGGCCCAGCCAGGCTCCGGCAGCGCCGCCCCCGTCCGGCACGAGCCCCACGCTGCCCACGCGCCGCTGGACGTACCACTCGTGATACTGCTCGATCGTCTCGTTCGGGTCGGGCGCGGACAGGATCTCGTGCGGGATGTGCTTGTGGGCGAAATCATAGACCTTGCGCGTGTTGACCTTGTGATGGACGATCAGATCGCCCCAGTCGCACATGCTCTCCAGCGCCGCGCGGGCCAGCCGTGTCGGTGCCCACGACCAATCCACCGCACGCCCGAAATCCAGATCGATCGACGACAATGGTCCCCGCGCCTCGAGCTCTCGGCGTACGGCGGGCACGATGGCATCGACCTCATCGCGGCTGCGACCGCGATGGTTCCTTGCCCCTTCGCGGCGGCGCCGGAAATGCGGCCAGTCCTCCACCGGGACGATAGAGCGCATCTTGTCCCAGCCATCGAGCAGCGCGCGATCCTGGTACAGCAGCTCCTCCAGCACCGAGGGCCGGAAATCGCCGACGCGCGCCTGGAGCACCAGATCGGGATTGCGCCCGACGATGTTCAGCGGGTCGAACTGGATACAGCGCACGCGGCGCATGTGTTCCAGCACGCCGGACTTGCCCTCTAGTTCACGCGGTGGCCACAGGTTCTGGCGGGCCAGCATAAAGCGGCGGGCTTGCCGTTTGGTGATCTCAGGCATGGTGGGTCTCAGGCGCATCGGCATGCAGGCCAGCCGGTTTTCTCATGCTATCCCTTCTCTCATGCTACGTAGGCGCTCCAGGGCTGCGGCATAGTGCTCGTTCCGCGCTGCCCACTCGACGAGCCGCTCGCAGGCGAAATCGTCACACTCGTGGCACGATGCCAGGCCCTCGTCGTCGACGCAGCACTGCAAGATCCAGCAGTTCGCCGACCAGTGCGAGGCGCGGTCGCCCCGACAGCCCAGGCAGTGGGGGCCCCGCGCCAGGATCTCGGCTGCGCCCTCGCCTTCGGCCAGCCAGCCCTCGCTCTTCCACCACCCGGCCAGGATCTCGGCGGCCTGGGCGTCGCCCAGTGACGCCTTGAGCAGGGGACAGCCGGCACAATCCAGGCCGCATACGGCGATCATGTTCTCACTCATGGGTGACCTCCTATCGTCTATGTCTCCTCTCGCTGCAGCAGCAGGGGCCATTTGCCGACCTCCTCGTTCCACAGGATCAGGGCCCGTTCGTGCAGCCAGAAGACCTGGTTGTCGAGGAGTGACTGGAGCTGCGGCGGCATGTCCTGGCCGAGCCCGCGGACGATGCCGCGAAAGTCACAGTCCACGTGGTGGCGCCCATCCGTCGCTTTCTGGGGCTTGGCCGAAATCGGCAGCATGAGGCGCAGGTCGTTCTGTGCCTGGAGCAGGATGCCAGTCGCCTTGCAGATCCGCTCCTCGACCGACTGCCAGCGTTCCTCGTGGAGCAGTTCCCGCAGGACCGGCGCCAGCTTCTCTGCAACGGGAAGCTGGCCAAAGAGGGTGCCGAACCATTTTCTGTATGGAGCATACCTCCGGCTCACCATGAACGCGATCCGCATGAGGTGGCGGCTCGCGACAGCAGCCTGGAGCCGCACGCCCAGCGGGTCGTCCCGCGAGCCCATCCGGCCGATCGGGAACCAGGCACCTCCCACCGTGTTCCACTCGCCCACCAACAGGAAGCGCAGGACGTCGTCGGGATAGTAGGCCAGGGACTGTCGCGCCCGCGACAGCTCCCCGGTGTCATCGCGATACACTGTTCCCCTAGTGAACTCGAGGAGGTGCTGCTCAGAGACGCGCAGCCAGTCCACATCCTGCAGGGGCAGCGCGGCTGTCCCACCACAGAAGCGCAGCGTCCCATCGACGGTCCCCACCCGCACGTGATAGAGGGCCGTCTCTCTTGTGTCGTGGATGTCGACCCCCGGCTGGCGCCACATCATGTTGAGGCCCTTGAACTGCAGGGGGAGCGCCTCCTGCAAAGTGGACTGGATGGCGGTGGCGTGGCGAGCGTGGTCCTCCTCGGAGAGGTAGATCGTCAGCCGCGGCCCCCACTCGTGGTCCATCGAGATCTCGTCGTCCAGGCCGAGGACCTCCGAGCACATGCCCAGGGTGGCGGCGGCGTAGGGCAGGCCGGGGAACGCACGACTCATAAGCGGCTCGATCTGTTCCTCGTAGAGCATCCGCGAGAGCTCAAGGCTCGGGATGAAGGTCATCTGCTCTCCTCTCGTTCACTCTGTCTCAAGGCCGCCAGGATGGCGGTCGCGCTCCAGAGACCCGTTTCCGGCCCTGCGGGGAAGCGGGTCTCACCGTTCTGGGCGACTTGGCCGCAAGAAGGCAACGGATTTCACAGCAGGACGACCAGCGCACGCTCGACCTCGGCCAGTGCGGCTCGCTCGTGTCTCAGTCCCTGGCGCACCGCCGCCGCGCCGGCCACCCGGTGCTCGGCCGTCTTGCGCGCGGCCTCGGGCACGCGGTGACCCAGGTAGCGGTAGTAGAGCTCCTTCCAGCTCTCGTAGGCGGCGCGGTATTCGCTCGCCGCGGAGCGGAGGTGCCTGTTCACGCGCTCGGGAAAGAGGCCGGCCTGGGCGACGCGTCCAAGGTAGACGCCGGTCGAGTTGCGGAGCGTCCACTGCCCGTTGACGTCGTGGCAGGCGGTCCAGTCCTCGTTAGGGTCCGAGTCTTCACAGGCAGCGGCATAGGACTCGATGCCGGCCAGGCCAAAGGTGGCGTTCGCGAACCTCTGCCCGACCGCGTCCGGCGGGCGGACGCTCCAGGCCACGAGGTCGCGCATAACGCGCAGGGCGACCTCGTCGGCGGGCCTAGTCTCGACACGCGCCGTATGCCGGCCGAGCCGTGCCATGCCCCAGCCCTGCATCCGCTCGACCCATTGGCCGAACTCGCTCCAGGCCAGCCACTTGGCGTAGGTCTCAGGGCCATCGGCCATGGCAAAGACCTGGCGGCCCTCCGGCTTGGCGGCGTCCTGGTACCCGGCAAAGAGGCTGTTCTCCCAGTCCCAGCCCTTGGCCGACCGGCCCGAGTCGACGACCTCCACGACCAACTGCCAGGCGCCCTCTGTGTCGGCAAAGTCGGCCCACGCGTAGCCAAAGCCGGTGGCCTCGGCAATGCGCGCGTCTGGGTCGACGTGGAGGTGCGCGTACTTGGGCATGAACTCGCCCGGCTGGTAGGCAAAGAGGGCCGAAGCGCCCGAGACGGCGGCGACGTCGTCGAAATCAACGTCCCAGCCCTGGGCACGCATCTGGACGAGGTGGAGTGAGAGGTAGACGTGGGGCTGGATGTAGACCTCGTCCCCTGCCCGCACGGAATGCTCGCCCTGGCGCAGGATCAGGTCTTGGAATTGGTCGACTGCGTTCTGCAGTACGATAGGGGCATGGCGCTCACTCATCGCTCCGCTCCTTTGGTATCGGTGCTCTGGGGGCCCGTTCCTTCAGGAAGGAACGGGCCCCTATCCTCGATCTTCACATAGACATACTCGACGTACGGTGGGCGCGGCGCATCCTCGTGGCTGAGAGCAAAACAGGCGTCTCCCTCTGTATATCCTTGCTCAGCAACCCACGTCTCGAGGCAAGCGACCCCCTCGCCAACGCCCGTGGCGGCCTCGCCCTCTGTGTCGCCTGTGCACGATACGATGGCGTACTTGCCGCCGGAGAATCGCGTGGTAGACAGGCCTTCAGGCACGTGATCGAGGTCGGTCACTTCGACGCCCACGAAGCAGGCTCGCGCGCTCTCGGAAATCTCCGGATGGTCCTTGTGCGGCCGGTACAGAAAGCCGAGCACTGCGTCGCCGACCCGGTTGGGGATCTCGCCCCGTCGCGCGTAGAACGCCTCGGATGCGTCGGACCAACCCGGCCCCTCATCCTCGCCCTCAAACGTCGCGTAGGCGCCGACGACGAGGTAAGGTCCACGTTCGATGATCTTGGGTTCGCTCAGGTTGAGCATAGCTGACCGTCTCTTTCCTCAGATACCCATTCTCGAAGAAGGAAACGGATATCTCTCACCTATACGGGATAATAGTGCGTCCGCGAGCCGTACGCACGGCGGATCGTCCGGATCTGTGCGGCGTGGCTCACGCGGTGCATGGCCATGATCCAGAAAAAGTGGGCCGCCGACTCGC
>Ga0315555_1003677_pt1 | contig 10523 bp, 9 predicted proteins | sample SalMarSW160380MG_FD_202113 | JGI IMG/M metagenome (GOLD analysis project Ga0315555, IMG submission 202113) | Salt marsh sediment microbial communities from the Plum Island Ecosystem LTER, Massachusetts, United States - Salt Marsh Sediment SW1603-80 ...
CAATACGAAGAAAAGAAAAAGGGTATTGCATGTAAGTCCAAATTATGAGTATATCCGGCAGAGAAGAAGAGAACAGAAGATGCAACCATTTAAGGAAGAAATGCGAGTGAGGGCACAAGTAGAGGGAACGATAAGTGAGGCTACCCGATTTCTTGGACTTCGGCATGCAAAATACAAGGGTGAAGCTGGACACACATTACAATTTTATCTAACTGGCGCAGCATTAAACATTAAAAGACTGATAAAGGCGATAAACAATGGGGTGGATTTAGTACAGATGGCCAAAACCTAACCGGAAGGAGGAACAAAATTACTCAGATAGTAAATGAAAAAGGAAAAGAATCGACTTAAAACAGTAACGGATAGAGCTGCATAATCGATTTTTCGAATCTGTTAAGTATTATCTACCCAGAACCCCTTATTTTTCAGCGAAACCAGGACGGCGGGCTTGCTGCCGCACTGACAAGGGGGACAGGACGCCCCCCGTGCCTCGCTATTCAGCTTGCTCTTTTCACCATCTTGCCGATAGCATACGAACCAAAATGATAAACCCCATTCGATTCCAGAAATACTCCAACAACTTTAAAGGAACGTATATAATCAACTTGTAATTTCTGTAATAAAGGAATGTTTGTTAAATATTTCCTTGATTTTCTCTATTCTTTCCTGTACAATTTAATCCATGAAAAACTCTACACATGAATCTAAAAGTGCCGGTATAGGAAGAGATGAAATCCTTACTATCAAAGAGCTTTCCCTTTATTTGAAAATCAATGAAAAAACTATCTATAAACTTGCAAAACAGGGTAAATTGCCCGGTGTTAAAATCGGTGGGATGTGGAGATTTAAAAAAGAAGCAATCGATAATTGGCTAATGAATGCCGGCATCAATAATGGGAGGTAAAAATGGCCTTAATTAGTGATATTATGACTCCCCGAAAAGAGATTTTAGAGGGAAAATTTCAAGGAGTAATTCAATCTCATAAAGCTGATAGTGAAGAGTCTCGTCTCGAAAGTAATGCCGAAGAGTTGTTTAATGTTACATATATATCTTCTGCATTAAGAAGAACATTGGAAAGAATAAATGATAAACTTACAGGTTCTTCAAACCAGGGAGCAATGTTGCTAGTTGGCCCATATGGTGCAGGGAAGACTCATGCGCTTATAACCTTATATCACATTCTCAAAGAACCACTCATTGCAAAAAAATGGCTTAGAGATTGGAAAATAGATATTGCCCTGCCTACTTCTACAAAATCTTGTATTGTTTCAACAAGGCGGTATGATGGTGACTTTCTCTGGGAGCCAATCTTTGAAAAATTAGGAAGAAAAGATGTAATTAACAAAGTGAGACGATTTCCAACTATAGATCAAATTGAAGAAGTATTAGGTGATGGCACATGTGCAATATTTATTGACGAAATAGAGAACTGGTATGGATCATTTGATACTGCAAAACAGGCTGATTTAATAGAAAGAAATGAAACTTTTTTAGAACATCTATTTGAAGTTGCAAATGATCCTAATAAAAAGCTTCTGGTATTTCTAACTTTTCTTGAAGAAAAAGAAGGGTTAAAAAAGATTTTTAACAGAACCAAACCTGTGATGATGGATGTAAGTGTAACTGAAGACAGGGAAAAGATCGTATTACATCGACTTTTCGAGAATGCAGAGGAAAAAGACCCTGAAAAAGTTGAAGATATAATTAAAAAATATGTAGATAATTATACGTCCCCCATTGCAATTGAAAATTCGTATAAATATAAACAAAGAATGGTTGAAACGTATCCTTTCCATCTATTACTCCTCGAAACATTAACCCAAATATATGAAGCGGCAACTGAAAGACAGGATATAAGGGGAATGATGAATGTATTGTCAGATATGATAAAATTAAATTATAACAAGAAAGATTTACTTTTACTCTCCGATCTTGATGAGAATGCCTTTCGAGGAATAGATTTACGGTTAGTAGAAAAATACAACTACGATTTAGAAAAGGTGAAAGATTTACCCTATGTAACTGAAATACTTAAAACTATTTTGATATTTACGTTAAATGAAAAAACTATTGGTGCAACAGAATCTGATATTTTACTTTCTGTTTTCAGCCCCACAAGAGGGTATACATTAAACGCTTTAATTATGGATTTAGAGAATATTTATGGGAAACCTCATTATCTCCACAAAGAAGGTGTCTTTTATCTCTTTAAACATGATCTAAACCTATTTGCTCTCCTGGAGAAAGAAAAAAAGAATATAACTGATAAAAAAATTATTCATAAAAAAATAGCTGATATTACAAAAGAGGAAGTGTTTAAGAATAAAGTATTTATCCATGGATTTGATGAAATACCTGATACCAATAAACTGAAAATAGTAGTTTATTTAGAATCAAATGGTGAAAATGACACTCTCAAACATAAACTTGAAGATTTTTATAAGGGAAAAACATGGCAAAATACAGATATAATTATATTGCCAATTAGTGAGGGAGTTCTTTCGTCATATAAAATCTTAGAAAAGGCTAAAAGCCTCCTTGCAGCAGAGAGGCTACAGGAGCATGTTAAAGAAGGTGAAAAAAGGATACAGCAGATCATTTCTGAAGAAAAAGAGCAGATTGCAAATAAAATAAGGGATTCCTTTGGGCGCCTGGTAAAATGGGTAGAAAAGGATTCCAGATTAGTTCCACGATTAATTAATATAACTCCTGATATTTCTTCAATAAGAGAAAAAGTTGGGAGTGATACCTCTTTAATTTCCGAAGTACTGCTTGAAAAAGGAAAAGATAAAGCCGAAGGTGAGAGATTGGAGTTCTTAATAAACGATTTTAAAAAATTCCGAAAATATCCTCAAATATTAGACGATGAAATCATCTATACTACTATAAGGAAATTACACAGAGATAAAAGGTTAATTATTCAAGGAGATAGAGGAAAATGGTATATTGATGAAATACCTCGAAGTTTAGAGATTGATTTTGTGGTATTTGATCCAAAATATGTACCTTTAGAAGAAACTAGCAAAACAACAGATGAAGAAAAAAGTAAGTTTGCACAAGAAGATAAGCATGGGAATGGCCAAAAAGATAAAGAACAACCTCAAGTAGAACGAAGAGAAAAACAAGAACTTAAGTTAAGAGGCAATTCTCCACGTGTGGTGCTAAGTCAAGTAGAAGCAAGAACACGGCAAGATGACCTATTTTCAGAAATAGATATTAAATATATTTTTAGCGAAAAACTTCCCAAAGATGAAATTATGAAATTTATAAAATTGCTTCCTCAGTTTGACGCTGAAATTGAAGGAGAATTAATACTATGGAGAGAAAATGAAGATTAATAATGATTTTATTAAGTCATTAATAAATGAGAGCGATCCAATACCGATTATCTGGAAATATTTGCTTAAAATATGGCTTGATCAAAATGCTAATAATTTGAAAGAATTTTACTACAACGGCGAAGAAGAAGCTGTTATGTTCGAAGATTTTATTTTAAAAACCTATGACGAGTTTTTTAAATACGTACTCCCAAAAGCCTGTTTGAATGAAACTTCACCATTTCATAATACAGAAGATTATTCATTTATTGTTATGGATGGGATGAGTATAAGAGAAGGGATACTTATATACAAAACCTTGGAAAAAAAAGGTTTATCTGTAAAATTACATTACACATTATCTGCTGTTCCATCTGATACACTAAGTTTTAGGGAGAAAATAAAACCTTATTTAACAAATAATTCTAAGTTTATAGAAATTAATAACCCTAATAAGATTAGAATCTCAGAAAATACAAAATATGTATGGTCTTATTTCCCAGATGTAATGTTGGATAAAATCAAAGTTGGCCGTACCGTTATTTCATCTCTTGAGAACATGTATGGTTCGTCAGAAAAAATAGTATTGGAATTAGTAAACAATATTAAATCCAATAAGATTGTGATACTATCTGATCATGGATATATTCGTTCAGAAGCAGGATTTTCATTTTCCGTTCCAGATGAAGTAAAAGTGAAACTGAGAGATGTTTTTGGCAGTTCACGATATGTATCGATGAATAAATCTGATGCAAGTGAACTTGTAGATAAAGGTTATGTTGTGGAAATTTCGGGTAATTACCTAATTAAATCGCGGTATATCTGGCCTGTTCCCGGGAAATACAATATTTACCTTCATGGTGGGATAAGTCTAATGGAATGTTATACACCTATCATTGAGGTATATAAGTGACAAAGCAAATTGAAAGCGATGAAATTACAAAGGTACTAATATTACTCTATCTATAATAACAAAGAAAGAGAAGTAGATGCAAAGTAAGCCGATCGAAATAGATTTTCCAATAGAACAAGTTAATGAGATTGCTGCGCGGGAGGCTCATGCAAAAGAGAAATACAGGCCGATATACTTTATTCATAAGTGGTGGGCAAGGCGACTTGGAAGTGTATTTAGAACTATTGTGCTTTACAGTCTTCTTGATGAAAATGCAAAAGTATTTGTTGGTGATGGATGGCGTCCTGTAACAGAAGGAGAGTTAAAAAATCCGTGGCTTTTGTATCTAAAAGATGTTGATTTTGGAGGAAAGATTGTTCTTGACCCGATGATGGGTGGAGGAACCACAGTTATAGAAGCCTTAAGGTTTGGTTGTAAGATTATTGCACAGGATTTAAATCCTGTTGCGTGGTTTCTCGTAAAAAAAATGGTTGAACCAGTAGATATTGAAGAATTAAAAAAAGTATTTAAGAAGTTAGAAAATAAGGTAGCAAATGAAATAAAAAAATATTACCGAACTATATGTCCTAAATGCCTTGCAAAATACACAAAAACTAAAAATAAAAATACCGCAGATATTATAAAAGACATACTTATCAAATTAGAAAAGACTAAAGATCCAGAGGAAGTTTATAATCAGTATTATTTTGAGGATAGTGAAAATCACGATATTAAAACGGGTCAGGGAAAATTTTCCGAAAGAATTAACATGTTTGCAGATACAATGTACTTTTTCTGGATTAAGGAAGTACCTTGCCTAAATTGTGGCCATAAAGTTCCTCTTTTTAGAGGATATATGCTTGCACAAAAAAGGGGTGGTAATGGATATCATGTAATATGCCCTGATTGTGGGCATATTTTTGAGGTTGAGGATTATAGTAAAGAAACAAAATGCCCACGGTGTGGTAAAGATTTTAATCCATATAAAGATGGAAACGTTGATGGAAAATACTATGTCTGTGATAAATGTGGTCAAAAAAGCGTAATAACCGAAGCAATTAAGCGAATGGGAAAGCCTGAGGAAAGGCTTTATGCAGTAGAATACTACTGTCATTATTGTGATGAGAAAGGATATAAGGAGGCTGATGAATTCGACAAAATACTTTTTGAAAAAGCAAAATCAGAATATAAAACAGTTGAATCAGAGTGGATAGGAAAATATATACCTGATACAAAAATTCCCAATGGCTATAATACTAAACAAATGATTAATTACGGATACAAATCATGGAAAGATATGTTCAACGAGCGTCAACTTTTAGCTTTAGGAAAGCTCTTAAAAACAATATTAAAACTTGATGTAAATAAAAACATAAGAGAACTTTTGGTTATTACTTTTTCTGAATCATTAGAATATCATAATTTACTTTGCGATTATGCTAGAAAGAAAAACCATCTTTATAATTTATTTCGTACACATGTATTTCACCCTAATCTTACACCAATAGAAAATAATGTTTGGGGATCAAAAGGCGGAAGAGGAGTTATAAAAAATGAAATAAAGAAAATATTGAATGCAAAATTATATAGTAATAACCCTTTTGATAAATATGTTAATAATGGAAAAACATTAGAAATGCCTTCAAAAATAACGATTGAAGGTAAAACAGGAGATTTGTTTAATAGCGATGCTAATGTTCAGATTTTATGTGGAGATTCTTCCTACTTACCGATTCCGGATAATTCTATCGATGCAGTCATTACAGACCCACCGTATTATGGAAATGTCATGTACTCGGAACTTTCAGAATTTTATTATGCCTGGCTTCGATTAGTCCTTAAAAACAAATACGAATATTTTCAGGGTGAGCATGTTCCAAACACAGCAGAGATAATCGTCAATAAAGAACAAAAAAAGGATGAGAATGATTTTATTGAAGGGCTTACAGCTGTTTTTAAGGAAGCTGGTAGAAAACTTAAAAAAGATGGAATAATAACCTTTACATTTCACCATCAAGAAGAAAAAGCGTGGGGTGCAGTTCTACAGTCAGTATTGAATGCTGGGTTTTATATTTCTGCAATATATCCTGTACAATCAGAATCAAGTGTCAATCCACATATCTATTTAAAAGCAAATGTGCAATACGATATGGTAATTGTCTGCCGGAAAAGAGAAGAAAAACCAGAAACTAAATCATGGTCCTCCTTGGATGACCAGATTTATTTTAAAGTGGAGGAAGAATTAAAACGTCTTGAAAGGCACAAGAAGAACCTCTCAGCAGAAGATATTTTCATTGTTGCAATCGGCAAATGCCTTGAAGTTTATTCCAAATATTATCCAGAGGTTTATAAAGGCGAAAAAAAGGTATCTATTGAAGAAGCATTATCTTCAATAAGAGAGATTGTAGATACACAGTTGATGCACACAAGATTCAATCAAATTGCATCAGAAACAGATACGCCAACGGCTATTTACCTAACATATCTTGCAGGTAAGACCAGTGTATCTTACGAGTCTCTCAACAAAACCTTGAAAATGAGAAATCTTGGAATGCAAGAAATACTTGATACAGACCTTGTTCAAAAAGAAGGGAGTCAATTACTCGTTCTAACTGCTACAGAACGAAAAGACCAATTGATATCAAAACGAACTGAAAACTTATCAATTATTGATAGAATTCATTATTTGTACTGGCTATGGATCAATGGTAAAATACTCGATTTTGAAAGTACATTGCCTGTAAAAGAAAAAACCTTTTGGAAAAATGACCATGTTTTTAAGGTCCTTGAATATTTAAAAAGTATTGAAAATGATAATGTTTACCAAAATATCATTAAATATTTGAGAAGTAGGTTATAAAAATGGATTATAAAAAAGCAATCGAATTGTTTAAAAAAAAGATCAAAAAATTATACGGTAATAAATTACACGATATTATTCTATACGGTTCAACTGCCCGGGGGGATCAGGATAGTGAATCCGATATTGATATCTTAATAGTATTAAAGGATTATAAAGATTACTGGAAAGAAGTACATAAAATTGAAGAGATTGAATATGCGATCAATTCATATTTTGATTTTAATATATTAATATCAGCAATTCCCGTTAAATTGAAAGATTATAGAAATAAAAAGGTTCCATTATATATAAATGTGAAGCGGGAAGGTATTTCTGTATGACGAAGGAAATACATGAAATGATCGAGAAAGCTAAGAGGAGCCTTCTTGCGGCACAAAGATTATATAAAGATGAAGATTATGATTTTGCAACATCTAGAGCATACTACGCGATGTTCTATATGGTGGAAATAGTTCTTTTAACTAAGGATCTTTCGTTCTCAAAACATTCGGGAACTATTGCTGCGTTTGGGCAATATTTTATTAAAACCGGTATATTTGATAAAAAGTATCATAAAATGCTTACCAGTGCTTTTAAGGCTCGAAATATTGGGGATTATGGTTTTTATGAAAAGATTTCTAAAGAAGAAGCACAAGCAGTTTTAAATGATGCTGAAATCTTTGTGAGAGAGTTAGAGAGCTATATCAAAAATATGAGTGGGTAGAGTCATGGATATAGGATTTAATATTATTGAAAAAAATAGCAATGAAATCTTTAAAAATAGAATCAGCATAATTCAATTTATAAAAGAACTGGTTGACCAAAAGAGATTTCTTCCTGACTTTGGAATAACTGGATTAGATACTTTGTTATATTATTCCAAGAATAGAGAAGAAATTGCAAAATATATAAGAAATGTGTTACAGGATAATGCGAATCACCTGGTCTCTGGAAGTTATATCATTCAGATTGTAATTGAAGGAGATTTACAGGTTGTTGAAGATGCCGAAAAGCCAAGAGTAATCTATAAAAATGAGGAATTTAATTTATACTCGACTTTTGGGAGATTAAAACGTTTGGATTTAAAACACTTCTATGCACCGCTTAACCTTCAATCATGAAACAAAAATGGGAGAGCTGGCATCTTCATCATTTAGCAAGAAGAGCAAAGATTTTTGGCATTGAGAAACGGTTTATTGACGTTTTAGAGAAATCTGGGTGGTTCTTAACAAAAAGCAACGATATTCCTCCTAATCTAAAACCAGTTCTAGAGAAAGCGTTCAAACGCCTTGCAGAAATAAAAGATTTTGATAAATCCTGTGATATTAAGAATTGCCCTGTATGTAAAAAAGTAACACACTATTATTCTTCCGGTTTTAATTTACGAAAATCATATACATTACAGATTGAAATATACAGATGGCAAAAAGAAGCAAAACAGTGTTGGTGGAACAACAATGGAAAAGGAATTGTGAAAGTTGTAACGGGTGCAGGCAAAACAATATTTGCATTATCTTTAATTTCTGATCTTTATAATTCAGTTTCATATCAGGACAATGGTCTTACAATTATAATTATAGTACCCACCTCTACTCTTCTTGACCAATGGTTTGTTAATCTTGTTGAAATGCTTGGCGTACCAGAGAATGAGATTGGTGTTTATTACGGCCAAAAGAAGAATTCACTTTCTGAAAAGAGATTTGTTCTTTATGTCGTTAATTCTGCAAGAGATCATATTGGAGAACATTATCAAAATTTTTATAAAAAGAGTGATATATTTCTAATTGCAGATGAATGCCATAGGTATGGAAGCAGAGAAAATGCAAAAATATTTCAACTTAATTATTCCTATACTCTTGGGCTTTCAGCAACCCCTGAGAGGTATGGTGATACAGGATTTGAGAAAAAAATTGTGCCAAACCTTGGTAAAATAATTTTTTCTTACTCCTATAATGATGCTTTGTACGATGGTGTTATACCCCCATATAAACTCACAATTATAAAAGTAAATCTCACAGAAAACGAATATCATCAATATGATGATTATAGCGGACAAATAAGTAAGACGATCAACATACTGTTATCAAGATACCCCCGGTTAAAAGGTGTAAAGAGTGATAATTTCATTAAAGAATTGAATTTTTTCACTGCTGTCCGACCGTTTAATTTTTAAAATGGTATAAATTGTTTAATATCAATATATTAGAGCGAAAAATGACTGTTATCGATTTGAAATCAATATTATACTATGGCCACTCTATTTTAAATCATTTACAAGGAGTGGCCAATGCATACAGGACAAATTATCTTCTCTCAAATAATGGATTATTTACCCATGCATGAATTTCGAAAATGTGTAAATCGTTATAAAGGCAATTTCAACATACAAACTTTCTCTTGTTTAGACCAATTTTTATGCATGGCCTTTGCTCAGCTTACCTATAGAGAAAGTCTTCGTGATATCGAAGCCTGCCTTCGCTCAATGCAAAACAAGCTGTACCACATGGGTATTCGTGGCAAAGTATCACGAAGTACTCTATCAGATGCCAACGAAAGAAGAGATTGGCGTATCTATGCCGACTTTGCTCAGGTACTGATTTATATAGCCAGGGCATTATACATCAATGATGAGTTTGGCGTAGAGTTGGAAAATACAGTTTATGCCCTTGACTCTACAACCATTGACCTCTGTCTTTCTCTTTTCCCTTGGGCACGGTTCCGCAAACGAAAAGGAGCAATAAAACTGCATACACTCCTTGATTTACGAGGAAATATCCCTTCTTTTATCGAAATTACAGATGGAAAAGTCCATGATGTTAATATTCTCGACGATCTAATACCGGAACCAGGCTCATTTTATATTATGGATCGAGGCTATATCGATTTTCTCCGCCTTCATGTTTTGACTGAATGTTCAGCATTCTTTGTCACTCGTGCAAAAAGCAATTTCAAATTCCGAAGACTTTATTCACATCCAATTGACAAATCTAGGGGTCTTCGAAGTGATCAGACAATAGGTCTTACCGGAATTAATTCATCGAAAGACTATCCAGACAAGCTTCGCCGTATCAGATACTTCGATTTTGAGAATAATATGTCTCTAACATTTCTCACCAACAATTTTATGCTTCCTGCTCAAACCATTGCACAACTTTACAAATGTCGCTGGCGTATTGAATTATTTTTCAAATGGATCAAACAAAACCTGAGAATCAAATCATTTTATGGCACCTCATTAAATGCAGTAAAGACTCAAGTTTGGATAGCTATCAGCGTTTACGTTCTGATTGCGATTATTAAAAAACGCCTCAATTTGCAGCTTAGTTTCTACACTATTTTGCAGATTTTCAGTGTTACTGCATTTGAGCAAGTGCCTATTATACAAGTACTTACAGATTCTAATATAGCTAACCAAATGGCCAATTCTTGTAACCAATTGGTATTATTTGAATTATAACCGGACAGTAGTGA
>Ga0315555_1003679_pt1 | contig 10522 bp, 10 predicted proteins | sample SalMarSW160380MG_FD_202113 | JGI IMG/M metagenome (GOLD analysis project Ga0315555, IMG submission 202113) | Salt marsh sediment microbial communities from the Plum Island Ecosystem LTER, Massachusetts, United States - Salt Marsh Sediment SW1603-80 ...
TAAGGGGAGAAACTATAATACCGTCCGGCAATTCAGAACTCATTTTTCAGTTCTAATTGTTTTCTTCCTTCTCTCTCCTTAAAATATATAAAATCTTCGTTATGGAATAACTGATTACCGTTTATTTCATTTACATCCTTTCCATTTAATTTGGTAATTGAAAGCGAGCAGGATTTATCTTAACTTTTCTGTCTGCTTAAGCTGGACATGGTTTTACCCAAAATCGATTTTTAAACCCTTTAGGAGTGGATAAGATATGCTTGACCATCTATTACGTCCCGAAATACAGGAGCTGATCGAGAAAAAAAAGTATCTGGAGTTGAAAAATATTCTGCTGGACTGGTTTCCCCAGGAAATTGCAGAATTGATTGAAAACCTTCCCGCCTCCGATGACGTGGTTATTTTTCGTGCTCTGCCACTGGATCTGGCAACCGATACGTTTGAATATCTCTCATCAGAGAAACAGCAGCGGCTGGTAGAAGCCATGGCTCATGAGAAAGATCGCTTAACCAGCCTGCTGGATGATTTAGCTCCGGATGACCGTACTGCTTTCCTGGAAGAATTGCCCGGGCCGGTAGCCCAAAAACTGGTGTCCCTGTTATCACCGGAAGAGAGAAAAACCGCCCTCAGCTTACTGGGCTACCCGGAAGACAGTATCGGCCGCCTGATGACTCCCGAATATATCCGGGTAAAACCAAACTGGACGGTAGAAAAAACCCTTGAACACATCAGGAAGTATGGAAAAGACAGTGAAACTTTAAATGTTTTTTATGTGGTGGATGAAAAAGGATACCTGATAGATGATCTGAGGATTCGTGAGATCCTTTTAGCGGATCCCGGAAAAGAAATTAAGGATCTTATGGACGAACGGTTCATTTCCCTGAAAGCCACCGATGATCAGGAAACCGCCATTGAAGTTTTCCGGGAATATGACCGTGTCGCGCTGCCGGTAACCGATGCTCACGGTATTTTGATCGGCATCGTTACGGTGGATGATGTCCTTGATGTGGCGGAAGAAGAGACTACCGAAGATATCCAAAAGATCGGTGGATCGGAAGCCCTGGATGCACCCTATCTGGAGACACCTTTCTGGATGCTGGTTCAGAAAAGAGCGCGCTGGCTGGTGTTACTTTTTATTGGTGAAATGCTCACCGCCACTGCCATGGGTTATTTTGAGAATGAAATTGCCCGTGCAATTGTCCTTACTCTCTTTGTTCCCCTAATTATCTCCAGTGGAGGCAACAGCGGTTCTCAGGCCGCCACCCTTATCATCCGGGCTATGGCTATCGGTGAAGTAGGCTTACTCGACTGGTGGAAGGTCATGCGCCGGGAAATACTGTCCGGGCTCTCCCTGGGTTCAATTCTCGGAATCATTGGGATCATCCGAGTGACCATCTGGGAAGTGTTCTTCAATGCGTTCGGCCAGTACTGGATCCTTATTGCCATAACGGTGGGACTGTCTTTAGTGGGTGTGGTATTGCTGGGCACCCTGGCTGGTTCCATGCTGCCATTCCTCATGCAGCGCATCGGTGTTGATCCCGCCACTTCTTCCGCTCCATTTGTGGCTACCCTGGTAGACGTCAGCGGACTGGTGATCTATTTCTCGGTGGCGGCCATTATTCTCAGCGGGACTGTTCTGTAATAAGTTTGCCAGCTCCTTCATCAGGACCATGGCTCTGTTTTTAAAGCCCCTAGAAAATTTATTGCACTTCTATTTAACCAGATAATAAATTTTTGTTAACCATTTGGTGCTGTCCGGCTCACTTATGGGATCGGTAATATATTCCTCTATCACCGGGGATTGGTAAGTTAATCCGTTTTTTGTCAAATACAGGTCGATTGCCTCATGAGCATAAAGTGAACCACTGTAAGGTCCGTAATAATCCACATAATATGCGGTGGAGCGCGGGATGCTGATTGTCCGAACATTGCCGGCGGTCAGTTTGCCACGGATTGGAATAGCGGCAGCCATATTGGTGGTCATGCTCTGTTCATCATAGTCATAATAAAGCCCGGCCGGAGAACCGCTCATCCTGATCCGGTTTTTAGTGATAGTGTTGCTGATCTCGGCAAAAGAAGTTGCGAAGAACTGGTGCATATTCTGAAACTTGACCACCTTTTGAAGCACAGCATAATTAGTTTCGGGAAATACAGCTTTTTTAACCGGGTACTGCGCTACAGCTGCGCTTTCCCTTTCAGTTATGTTTTTAAGCAGCATTAATCCTTCCTCAAAATCCTTACCTACGGCTTTATCCATATTCATGAACAACAGAAAAACATTTTCCGGAAAACGACTGTCCCCGAAGAAGGCCCAGGTCACTTTTGTAGCTGCATCCTGTTTTACAACACGGATATACCCCTCGGCTTCACTTTCCCATGGCTCTTTGAATTTTATTTTGTAATTGAGTTCTTCCATGTTGGTGAGACCGGTATTGATCATTTCTCCGGACCCGGTGGTCTTGGGATTACCTTTCCATTTATAGACCGATCCTTCCTCACCATCTACACCCTCTATAGTCACCCGGATGGTGGAGTCTTTTGTTGCCCAGGGGGACCAGGCTTGCCATTGGCGCCAGTATTTAATATGATTGAATACCAGTTCCACCGGGGCATTGATGGTTACTGACCGTTCTACATAATATTTCCGGGGAGCAATCAGTCCCAGAATCAAAATAATTACGATCAGAATCAGTACCAAAATTCCGATTATCTTAAAAGTTCTCATGGGTTCCTCCATCTATTTTGATTGGAATCTCTGTATTTTTCCGCTATCTGAGATTTGTCGTGATTTTTATGGCGTTATTTTCCTCTTTATCTGTTTTGATTTTTTAAACTCAAAAATTCTTACTATTATATAGGCAATTAGGGCGAAAATGAAAAAGACCAGCAGAAGCCAGGCAAGACCCTGCAAGGTTTCAATGATGGTTCTGTAGACTTCCAGTATCCACCGTTGTGTGGTCAGTTCCAGGACAGTTGCATTCTGCAGGCGAGAAGGAGTAATGTATTTTTCCAGTTCCCAGATGCGTACACCGCTGGAAATTCCCACCACAATGATAGCAAATTTCATGTACTTCAACCAGGCACTGCTGATTTCGTCGGCAATAATTCGTTTCAGAATACCATCGATGGAGGGTGAAAATAATTTCATAACGAGGAAAGAAACTACCAGCGCAATAAAAAAAGTGACCAGAAGCAGGACGATAAACATACGATGTCTCCCTAATTAATTAGAACATTGTTAAAAATGTTTTTATTCAAATCTCATACACTAACCTTTACCTTATAAGGATTTAGTTTTGTAAGCCGCTCGTTATAATTTTAACAGGTTGCGGCATCAAGTACTGAAATCTCTGTTCCGCTATAGTTCAATACCTAATTATTTCAATAACTGATGAAATTAATATTTTGGCCTCTGATTTATCGATTGCCCCCGGCCATGAAATGAAGACCAAAAGAAAATTCATCAGAAATTCTAACCTTTGCGCATATTATCCTGTAGCCGATACTGCCGTAAATCACATAATTGGTATGGTTACCACTTTTTTCGGCCTTATACCTCCGCCGGATTGACAACTCCGGTTATTCCCGGATGCTTTAAATTAATTCCGAATCTTAACTCATCGAATTCACCAGAAACTGATTAGTTCTCGCCAATTTATGATCTGATAGAGGGGAATACAATACAAAACCACGCAAATATGGTTTCTTATATCCCGGATCCATCATATCCTCGTGGGAACAGCCGGAGTGTACTTTTAACAGGATAAACTGATAGTCTATTCCAATTTAATATCCTGCCAATCACATCCATTAGATTAATTTTCTTTTATTTTCTTTGTGTCCGGGCGTCTTTGTGCGGGTATATATATCTTAATAATATTCCAGGAAATATTGGAATCGAGAGATCTCCGCTGTCTAAACAAACCACCCGGTTTGGATAAAATTATAACCAGCTCCAGTCCCGGTATACCAGCAGATAATAGATAACGTATATCCAGCCAAGGACACCGTGAAAAATAGCCCAGAGAATAGCCTTATTGGCTGACCAGGAAATGACAATGGCCAGAACCGCACCGAAACCGATGGAAGATCCGGCAAAAATACCCCCGCCTCGTCTTTTGTTGTCTGACATGATTTTAACCTTTTACTGTTTGTAAGTATTAATGGGTTTCTAATGTATGATTTGTTGTTGAACGCCGGGCAATCTGAATGCCCTGTTTATTTGGATTTGATCACTGCGATTTAGTAATTTTTTGGCATAACAAGAAAGTTATCTGAAATTAATATATTGAGCTTAAATTTTCTAACGAAATTTGCTTGTTTAAATTTTTTTTGTTCTAAAGAAACACGGATTGGGTAATGCGGATAAATAATGGACAGCATTATGGATAATCCAGCCCTCAAAATAAATTTTATTGTTCCGGATAAAACTTTCAGGTTTTATTTTACACGAAATTTTACTGAGGGCAGTAAATCTGAAGATTGAAGCATTTGGAAAAAATATTTTATATCAACGAAGCGCGAAAGTCATGAAAAAAATTAACCACAACAATCTTGATATTTTTCTGAATCTCAACGTACGGGGTCTTCCGCAATCTGCTACCCTGTTGATTAATGATAAGAGCCGGCAATTGGAAAGGGAGGGCCGTCATATTTACAAGCTGGGGTTGGGGCAATCGCCCTTTCCGGTTCCCCACGCGGTAGTGGAGGCATTGAAAGCCAATGCTCATAAGAAAAGTTACCTGCCGGTACAGGGGCTTCCCGAATTGAAGAAGGCGGTAGCTGAATATTACCACCGGACACAGGGATTAAATCATTCCGAAAATGATGTTATGATAGGGCCGCGTTCCAAAGAATTGATGTTCCTGTTGCAGCTGGTTTATTACGGTGATCTGGTGATTCCCACTCCCAGCGGGGTATTTTACGCTCCACAGGCGCATATCATCGGACTTCAGGTACGCTGGCTGAAGACTGTTTCAGTTACGGATTGGCAGCTGACGCCGGAAGACTGGAAGCTTCCGTTGCACAGAATCCGGAAGAGATGGGAAGACTGGCGGTGGAAAATGCATTAAAAGCATTGAATGGTAAAAACATTCCGGAGTACATACCAGTAAGAATTGAATTGATTACCAAAAACAGTCTTTCCAGCGGCTTAGATTAATTCCATAGTACTAATTTGAATTATTGATAAAACTGGCCATAGAGCCACAAAGAACACAGAGAATCATGTATTTGACAAAAAGATAAAATGATCATTGCTTTTAGTCCGAAAAAACGGGTTCTAAATCATTGATTTTTAATAAATATTGAAGGATAATGATAGCACTTTGTTTCGGAGCTAATGCAACAATCATAAAAGATAATTATCTACATCAGACCGGGACAGTGTACTATTTCTTGTTCCTATAATTTATTAAAAATCAAATCTCTGTGTACTGGTTTATTCAGGATAAGAGGCAGGTTGTATATAAGACCAGGAGAATGACCATGAAGAAAGTGGATGTGTTGGAACTATCCGTAAAAATGGTTGATATGTGGATGAATAAGTGGTTCCTATTGACTGCCGGTACTTATGATGACTGTAACATGATGACTGTTTCCTGGGGCAGCATGGGGTGTATCTGGGATAAACCCTTCGTTCAGGTAGTGGTGAGACCGCAGCGGCATACCTATGGATACATGGAAAGATCGGATACCTTTACTCTGTGCGGATTTCCGGGAAAATACCGGACGGATTTAAATGTACTTGGCTCCATTTCGGGAAGATCCGGCCGGAAACTGGCGAAAACCGACCTCACATTAAAACCGTCCAGTTTAGTATCTGCCCCCTCGTACCATGAGGCTTCACTTATATTCGAATGCCGTAAAATGTATTTCCAGGATATGGATCCCGCAGGATTTCTTGACGGAACCATTCAAAGAAATTACCCGAAAAAGGATTACCACAGAATCTATTTTGGTGAAATCCTTGCGGCGTTTGTCGAAAAATAACATTCATCCTTCGATTACAGACGGCAGTTTTATTTTTCAATTTCCGTATATCAGACAAACGAAACCCCATGAATGGCAGGAATTTTGAAGATATAAAATAATTTTATCTTATGTTTTGTATGAATTTATGATTATTGTAAATTTGAAAATTATCTGAAGGTTTACACCGGATATGGTTTGTGATTTCATCTTTTTCAGAGAATTTTTTTTTCAGGATTTCAGTCTATCCGCGATATTTTGAACAGTAATCTGAAATAATTACACATTCGATTACAATATTTCATAATCTGTCAGCTGATCTTGCTGATTTGTTAAATGGATTCAAAAAATAATTTAAGAAAAATGTAATACGAGAGTATGAAAAATCTTTTGGAAAACCTGAGTCAGAATTTAATAAACGGTAATAAGGAAGCAGTGGAAAAACTGACGCGACAGGCTTTAAAGAAAGAGGTGACCGCCCGGGACATATTGAATAAAGGCCTGCTGCCAGGGATGGAGGTTGTCGGCCGGAAATTCAGGGAATTTGAATTTTTTCTGCCGGAGGTGCTGGTTGCAGCACGGGCCATGAAGGCAGCCATGGAAATCATCAAACCGCTGCTGATTGAGACCGGCGTAAAGCCGGTAGCCAAGGTGATCCTGGGAACCGTCAGGGGAGATTTGCATGACATCGGAAAAAATCTAGTGGGTATGATGCTGCAGGGTGCCGGTTTCGAGGTCATTGATCTGGGAATTGATGTTGCCCCGGAAAAATTTGTGGAAATGGCGAAACAGGAGGAAGTGGATCTGGTGGGCCTGTCGGCGCTTCTGTCCACCACCATGGTTTCCATGAAGAATACCGTAGAGGCTTTCAGGAATGCCGGTTACCGGGACAAAGTGAAGATTATTATAGGCGGTGCTCCGGTTACCAAGGCTTACGCAGATGAAATCGGGGCGGATGGTTATGCTGCCGATGCACCGTCTGCCGCAGACCTGGCCAAAGCTTTGCTGAAATCATGAATACCAATTAGCTTAACTCACCTCACTGGGAGAGGATTGCTAGATTATGCATTTAACCTTCTGGGATTGGTTTATTATTCTGGCCTACCTTTTTTTCGCTCTGGCAGTGGCACTCATCTACGTCCGGCGTGCCAGCAGGGGAATGGATGAATTTTTTGTCTCCGGCCGGGCCTTGCCCTGGTGGCTGTTGGGAACCTCCATGGTGGCCACAACTTTTAGCACCGATACACCAAACCTGATTACCAATCTGGTGCGGGAAAAAGGAGTTGCTTACAACTGGATCTGGTGGGCTTTTTTGCTCACCGGTATGCTGACGGTGTTTTTCTATGCCCGATTGTGGCGGCGTTCCGGAGTTCTAACGGATCTGGAATTTTATGAAGTACGTTATTCCGGCAAATCCGCTGCACTGGTCAGGGGTTTTCGTGCTCTTTACCTGGGCCTGTTCTTTAACTGTGTTATCATGGCAACTGTTACTTTGGCAGCTGCAAAAATTGCCAATATTCTGTTCGGATGGTCTCGCCTGGAAACAGTTATTTATGGTTCAATTGCTGCCATTGCTTTTTCGGTGATGTCGGGTTTGTGGGGTGTAGTGGTCACGGATCTGATTCAATTTATCATGGCCATGACCGGTGCGGTGGCTGCCGCATATTTTGCATTACAGCAGAATGCGGTGGGAGGGCTATCCGGACTGGTGTCTAAACTGGATCCGGCCACCTTAGATTTTTTTCCCAATTTCAGCAACTGGGAACTCACGGTAACCCTGTTTATTATTCCGCTGACCATACAGTGGTGGTCGGTTTGGTATCCGGGGGCGGAACCAGGCGGGGGAAGTTATATTGCACAACGGATGCTGGCAGCCAAAGATGAAAAACATTCACTGGCGGCCACTCTGTGGTTTAACATCGCCCATTATGGTGTGCGGCCCTGGCCGTGGCTGCTGGTAGGTTTAAGTTCCCTGCTGGTTTATCCTACCTTGCAGGATATACAGAATGCCTTTCCACATGTCAGCCCGGAACTGATCGGCCACGATATGGCTTATCCCGCCATGCTGGTTTTTCTGCCGGCCGGCTTTAAAGGAATTATGGTGGCTTCCCTGGCTGCAGCCTATTTATCCACCATGGACACCAGCCTTAACTGGGGCGCATCCTATCTGGTGCATGATTTCTATCAACGGTTTGTCCGTCCTGATGCCAGCCAGAAACATTATATTCTGGTATCCCGCCTGGTAACCAGCGGACTGATGATTATTGCCGCAATTTTAATGTTTTTGCTGGTGTCTGCAAGGGAGAGTTTCGAATTGCTGTTGTCCATCGGCGCGGGCACCGGCCTAATTTATATCCTGCGCTGGTTCTGGTGGCGAATTAACGCCTGGAGCGAAATTGCCGCCATGATCAGTTCCTTCATTATTGCCATGGGATTTTTTGTCCTGCAGAAGAGCGGATTCACTATACCGTCACACCTGGTACTGGTGGGCAGTGTGCTTTTTACTACCCTGGTCTGGCTGCTGGTCACCTTTCTTACCCGACCTGCCGATGAGGAAACGTTGAGTGGTTTTTATAAACTGGTCCGGCCGCTGGGATATGGCTGGAAACCGATCAGGGAAAAACTGAATGTCTCGCCTTCTCCGGACAGCCTTCCGCAGGCACTGCTGGGTTGGATCCTGGGTTGCCTTCTGGTTTATTCCGCCCTGTTCGGAGTGGGAAATACCCTTTATGGCCGCTATGAACAGGCTCTCATTTGTGCGGTTCCATTTGTAATCAGCTTGCTGGGCCTGATCTGGCTGATCCGTAAAATTTGGGGCAGCGAGGTGCGGACGGATTCAGTACCGTCGGATTCTGATAGTAATCATTCGTAATATTTTATGGAATATTGTGAGACTTGACGTATGTATACCTCAAAAGAAAGAGTTTTAAATGCGGTTCAACACCAGACAGCAGACCGTATTCCTGTAACCTTCGATGCTGAGAAGGAAGTGTATGACATGCTCTATCAGAATCTTGACATCAGCAGCAAAGAGGCGCTGTTCGATCGCCTGAACGTGGATACCTGGATGATTCTGCCCCGAAATTTTATTTATCCTGATGAAGAGCATCGGAAACCCGAAAAAACCTCAATCTGGGGTTATAAATCCCGCGTTACTCCTTACTCCGGTGGTACCTATGATGAACTTTTTTACAGCCCGCTGGCCGGGAAAGACCGGATTGAAGATATCAAAAATCATCTCTGGCCGTCAGATGATATGGTAGGATTCGAACATTATCCTGCCGAAATTGAAGCTCATCAAAACCGTGCCATTCTGGGTGTCTTCACCTGGGGGGCCTATTTTATTGCCACCCATATGAGGGGTCTGGAAAATCTCATGATCGATTTCGCTTTGCGAAAAGATTATGCTGATATTCTTATCAATACAATTGCCGAAAAAAGTATGGTTTATCTGAAGAAGATGCTGGAGAATTATGGTGAGGGAGTTGATATTATATTTATGGCGGATGATTATTGTTCGCAGCAGGGCCCGCTTTTCAGCCCTGCCGCCTTTCGGCAATTCGTTATGCCCTATCTTACCCGCATGGTGAAGCTGGTTCATAAACATGACAAGAAATTCCTTCTGCATGTTTGCGGAGCGGTTCGGCCGTTGATTCCCATGATTATTGAAGCGGGAGTGGATATGCTGGAGCCCATTCAGACCAGGGCGACCGGGATGGAACCTGAAGGATTGAAACAGGATTTCGGGCGGGATTTGTCTTTCTATGGTGGTATGGATCTGCAACAGATCCTTTGTAAAGGAACACAACAGGAGGTGGAAGCGGAAGCTCGTCATTTGATTGATGTGCTGGGAAAAGATGGGGGTTACGTGTTCGGGCCCGGTCATACCTATATTCAGATTGATGCGCCATTTGCCAATATTATGGCCATGTACCAGACTGCGGCTTCATATAGGCCCTGGTAAAAGAGGTTTGCAAGAAAACAAGAAGACAAGAAAAAAGAAAAAAGGCTAAATGCTGGATACTGGCTAAAGGATGGGCAAGTAGTCGGCAGCAGGCAGGCGGAAAAGCAGTTCGCAATCAGCGGCAGATAGAAGAACAGGATTAAAGATGAAGGAGTAAGGACTTTTAGCCTTTCAAGCCTTGGCTATTTTTTTTTACTTTCGCCCTGAAGGGGCACAAGAAAAAAAACAGGGCAACGCCCTGTTCCCGAAAGCTCAAAACGACCAAAAGCCTTGTAAGGGCGAAATCAAAAAAACATAAGGATATGACAAAAGCAAGGGTGAAGGATCAAGGGAAATGCACATCTTGTTTTTCTTTATCCTCTTAATGTGTAAGTACTTTTTCCTTTGTACTTTGTATTTTGTATGTCTTGTCCTAAAATAGTTGACAATAATTGAACCTTTATGCCGCAAATTTTTGAGCCGGTATCATATAATTTATCGACATATGCAACCGCTCGTTATTGTAAATTTCCACGGCTTGTTTCACCATCTTTCGTGCGATCTCAAACGAGGGTAAACACTCTCCCAATAGAAATTCATCCTTTAAGA
>Ga0315555_1003682_pt1 | contig 10518 bp, 6 predicted proteins | sample SalMarSW160380MG_FD_202113 | JGI IMG/M metagenome (GOLD analysis project Ga0315555, IMG submission 202113) | Salt marsh sediment microbial communities from the Plum Island Ecosystem LTER, Massachusetts, United States - Salt Marsh Sediment SW1603-80 ...
TCTGTCGCTTGAAACAAAAGCAATTTTATTTATTGCAGCCTTCTTTTTACTTTATGTCCCTATAAGAATTATTCATGATGAAACCGCAGTTTCAATCAGGATTGTCGAATATAAAAAGAAAGACTTGCCTGAAGCTTTAAATAACTTTCGACTAACATTTATATCGGATGTTCAGGCAGATAGGTATACTGATAATGCTCGCTTGACAAACTATATTAATAAGGTAAATTCTACACATCCGGATTTAGTTTTAATGGGAGGAGATGTTATAACTTCCACACCCGATTATATTAATGAAGCTGCAAAATATATCGGTAAAATAAAATCAAAATACGGAATTTTTTCCTGCGTTGGGGATCACGATAATTGGGCTTACCATAATGATTATACAAAAAGTTTGAATGAAGTGGAAGAAGCCCTTAAAAAACATGGGATCGAAATGATTAATAATGGGAAACGGTATATAAAGGTTGATACTGCTATCATTGAAATTACTTTTGTTACTAACACGTATGTCGAAAGAATCCCGGTTGATGAATTAGACAGTGTGGCAAAGTTAAAACGGAATTATGATTTAAAAATATTTCTTGCACATCAACCAAGATTTTTTTTAACTCAAGCAGCATTAAAATATAACTATGATCTTTATCTTGCGGGGCATACCCATGGAGGACAAATAACGTTTCTCTTTCCATTTAAAAATTTAACACCAACATTAATTGAGGGTCCTTATGTAAGAGGAGATTTCCACTTTACTAAGGAAAATGGCACGAAGTTATTAATGGTTGTAACAAGAGGATTGGGTATGTCAATAGCGCCTGTACGATATAACTCTACACCGGAAATCACTTTAATTATAATTTCCAGAGGTTAATTTTGTGAAGTGCCAGTCACCTTTAAGGTGACTGGCACTTACATTAGCACATATACAGTATAAGTTAATAATATTATTTTAATATTTTTAGTAAAGAAAAATTTCTATAAATTTTATTTCCTAAGAAGACTTTTAAGGATGCGACATGAACATAACAAAAAGTGAACATTTATTTACCGAAGCAAAGAAATATATACCCGGGGGCGTTAATTCTCCTGTAAGAGCATTTAAATCTGTCGGCACAAATCCTTTATTTATAAAAAAGGGACTCGGTTCTAAATTAATAGACATCGATGGAAATGAATTTATTGATTACATCGGAAGCTGGGGACCACATTTATTTGGACATAACCCCGATTTTATTAAGAAAGCTTTACTTGAAGCAATTGAAAACGGAACCAGTTTCGGAGCACCTTCCGAACTTGAAGTGAATATTGCAAAATTAATTACGGAATTAATCCCTTCGGTAGAATTAGTGAGAATGGTGAACAGCGGGACAGAAGCAACGATGAGTGCAGTGCGGGCTGCACGTGGTTATACAGGTAAAGAAAAAATTATAAAATTTGAAGGATGCTATCACGGGCATGCAGATTTCTTTTTAATTAAAGCAGGCTCGGGTGCTTTAACACTTGGGATTCCTACAAGCCCCGGTGTTACCAAAGGAAATGCTGCCGATACTTTAATTGCTGATTATAATGATATTAAATCTGTAAAGGAATTAATAAGTGTAAATAAAAATCAGGTTGCATCTATTATAATTGAACCCGTTGCAGGAAATATGGGTGTTGTAAAAGCTTCAAAAGAATTCTTAACAGAATTAAGAAATATCTGCAGCGAGGAAAAAATTATTCTAATTTTCGATGAGGTTATGAGCGGATTTAGAGTTTCAAAAGGCGGGGCGCAAGAATTATTTAACATAGAACCAGACTTATCCACTTTTGGAAAAATTATTGGAGGCGGGCTTCCTGTTGGAGCATTTGGCGGTAAAAAAGAAATTATGGAAATGATTGCTCCAAACGGACCTGTTTACCAGGCAGGAACTCTCAGCGGAAATCCTTTAGCGATGGCGGCCGGTTATGCTGCATTGAAATTCATAAAAAATAATCCCCAAATATATTCTGAACTTGAAGAAAAATCTTCTTACCTAGAAAAAGGTTTTGGAGATAATCTAAAATCTTTAAGAAAAAATTTTGCTATTAACAGGGTAGGTTCAATGCTTACTTTGTTTTTTATCGAAGAGGACGTTAAAGATTTTAAAATCGCGGTAAAATCAAATACAGATTTGTTTGGAAAATATTTTAATGAAATGCTGAAGAGAGGAATTTACTTGCCCCCCTCACAATTTGAAGCCTTGTTTATATCTACCGCTCATTCAAAAGAAGATTTGGATAAGACCATTGAAGCAAATTCTAAATCTTTAAAAGCTGTTTTAAAATAAAGAAGGCGAAAGAATAACTTTCGCCTTATAAATTTTACCGATATAATTCTTTCACAAACCAAACATTACACCGGCAGATATTTGAATACCGTTAGTTTTTACAGTTATACTCTGCTCCCCGGGTTGGATTGATTGGTCACTTGCAGTGTTTGTCAATCCGAGAGAATAACGGGCATCCACTAATAAAGATGTAAAAGGTGCAACACTGAATTCTACTCCGGCACCGAATGCTAAACCAAATTCTACAGATTTGGTATTATCTTTATTATCTGTATCTTCTGAATAACTCTGCCCTAAATATGAATAATCAGTTGTATAAGAGGATGACAAATTAAATCCAATAGTTGGTCCGGCTTCGGCGTAAGGTTTTATACCCGGTACAGGAAGATAGACTCGCAGCAGAACAGGAACTTCCAAATAAGCGAGCTTATAAGTGACCGTAAGGTTATTAAGCTGAACTCCAGAAATAACAACATTTGAACCTTCTGCCTTCGTTCCCTTTTGGATATATGTTGGCTCAATTTCCAATGCAATTGGACCTGCAAAGCCTAATTGAAAAATTCCCCCCACCAAGAAAACCGCCCTGCTGGATTTTGATGCCCCGGGTATTTGAGTAGTAATATCGGGATCAAAGGACATATTAGCTATATTTAAGCCGGCTCTCGCTCCTAATTTAATTGGCAATTGTGCAAGTGTGGTTGAACTAAAAAACAAAAGTACAACAAGCGCCGGTAACAACATCTTTTTCATTATGCCTCTCCTTTTTAGTTTAAGAATTTGGTAATTAGTCTGCGAAAACAATTGAGGAATTCCTGCTCGACTAAAAACTTATGAAGGGTTAAATTCCTCATATGAAATGAATATTTATCTTGGATAAAATAGTCATGGTATATTAATTTGTCAATATGCATTAAACTATTTCAATTATTACGCATGTACCTCTTAAAGCCAAAATTATTTTTTCAAAAACCAATAGGAAAGTTTATTATTAACAGTTTGATTCAGCTTTTATGAGCCCTACTTTTTTCATTAAGAATCATATTATATTTTTTCTTACCTAAGCATTATTTATTCAAACATAATTGATTATTTTAATATCTAAAAAAAGTTCTATTTTTTCACAAGATTTTTTAATTTTTAGATATATCTTTCATAAAGATATTCCTAATAAAAACGCCGCAAAAAGAGATAAAAATTTGTCATTAGTTACAATTTTTTTCATTGAGAATGTTGCTTAAATTTATTATTTTACAACGTTTAAAAGGAGAAATCATAAATGAAATTTACAGTAAACAGCAAAGTTTTAGAAAAGTTATTATCTAAAATAATTCCGGCTGTACCAACCCGTACTCCAATGCCGATTTTAGAAAACTTTCTGTTTGATATTCATGACGGTTTACTTACTGTGAGTGCAACAGATCTTGAAATTGCTATTAGGTCTTCCATAAATGTTGCCGCAGATGAAAACGTACAGATGGTAATTCCTGCAAAACTTTTGTATGATATCATCCGCTCCTTAGAGGATGCACAAATTAATTTTGAAGCTGAATCAAATTCAAAATTAAAATTAACAACCGAAAAAGGTGTTTATAATATTGGATTCTCCTCTCCGGAAGATTTTCCGGAAGTTCCTTCAATTTCCAGGGAAAAAGAAATTTCATTAAATGGAACTGATTTAAAAAAAGCTATTGATCAAACTTCCTTTGCAATGAGCAAAGAAGATATGAGACCTGCAATGACCGGAACTTTACTTGAGTTTTCCGATGAAGGATTAAGGTTTGTAGCAACCGACGGCCACAGGCTGGTAAAGTATGTTAATAAGTCAATTGCTACAGAGAAAGAAGAACAATATATAATTCCTGAAAGAGCAATTTCAGTCCTTTCCAAGCAGCTGACAGACAGTGATGTTAAAATTTATTTAAGCAAGACGAATATTATGGTTCAGCTGGGAGACGTTGAATTTATCTCCCGCTTAATAGGTGAAAAATATCCCTCATATAATAGCGTTATTCCACTTGAAAACGAAAATATACTTAAAGTAAAAACGGACGATGTTCTTACAACAGTAAAAAGAATGATGCTCTTTTCAACCTCAAATTCAAAGCAGGTAAAATTCTCAATTTCAAATGATAACCTGGAAATATCGGCTGAAGATATTGATCATGGTTCCAATGCTAAAGAAAATGTTTTCTGTGAGTATAAAGGCGAACCGATGGATATCGGGTTTAATACTTCTTATGTATATGATATTTTATCACATGTTAACAAGGAAGAGGTAATATTTAAATTGCATTCACCTACAAAAGCATGCATTATTGAACCAACTGAAAATGAAGAAAACGAAGAATTGCTGCTGCTGCTTATGCCGGTGCGGTTAAATAACTAATATGATTCTTTCCTCAATTCATTTAAAAAATTTTAGAAGTCATAAAAATATTCAAATAAATTTTTCAGAAAAACTTAATTATATAGTTGGAGGAAACGGGCAAGGAAAAACATCAATATTGGAATCAATTTATTTTTTATGTACAACTAAAGGATACAATTCTAAAACAGATAGCGAAGTGACAAGGTTTAACGAAAACGAATTTGAAATTAATGGTTCTTTTAAAGACTTAACTGAAAATGATATAAGAGTTTATTTTTCTTTGAAAGAAAATAGAAAGTATTATTTTCAAAACGGTAAGCAGGTTAGCCGTTATTCGGATGTAATCGGTAAATTCCCGGTTGTCATTTTAACACCGGGAGATCATTCGATTACCCAGGGTCCGCCAGGCGATAGAAGAAAATTTGTCGATTCGGTAATATCTCAGTCAAGTGAAACTTATTTAAGATTATTATTGGATTTTAACCGTACTCTCCGGCAGCGCTCTTCCCTTTTAACCCGGATAAAAGAACAAAATAAAATATCGCAAACTACATACAACGAATTGGATGCATGGACATCAAAATTAATTGAAACAGGAACTGAAATAATTATTTACAGGATAAAGTTTATTGAAGAATTTAATTTATACGTTGAAGAATCTTATAAGAAAATTATAGGGACAGATGAGATTCCAAGTGTACACTATTTGTTTTTGGAAGAGAATAGTGAATACGGAAGTATTGAGGCACTAAAAGAAAGCTTTAATGATTTAATTAAAAAGAAAAAAGATGATGAATTAAGAAGGGCAGCTAACCTGGTTGGACCTCACCGGGATGAATATCTTTTTGAAATTAATGATAAGGAATTAAGAACATTTGGTTCACAGGGACAGCATAAAACTTTTCAAATTGCGTTGAAATTTGCCCAGTTTTTTTATCTAAAAGATAAGACAGGGAAAACACCTATTTTCCTGTTAGATGATGTGTTTGGTGAACTTGATGCTAACAGGTCAATAAAAACAAGCGAATACTTAAGAGAAACCGGACAGGCTTTTATAACACTAACTGATTTTTCAAATATGTCTTTTCTTAAAATAAATGAAAACGATACCCTGATAAAATTAAAACAAGGTGAGGTCATTTATGCATAATGGTTTCATTAGTCTGGGAGAAGCAATTGAAAAAGAACCTTCGCTTAGCAAATTAAGAAATTCAATTAAAGATTCTGATATTATTGTAAAATTTTATGAAATATTTAACGATTTTGAAAAGATCGCAGAGCCTGTAAAAGTAAAAAACAATGTACTCTTCTTAAGAGTTGAAAACTCTGTTTGGAGAAGCGAATTAAAATTTAAAGAACAGGCCATTATAGAAAAAATAAATGAGTTCGTAAAAGAAGAAAGAATAAAAAAAATAAAGTTCGTTTCATAAGTATTATTTAAATAAACTGGATTGAAATATATGTCAAACGCTAAACCTAAAAGTGATTATAGTGCAAAAAATATAAATGTATTAAAAGGACTTGAAGCTGTCCGTAAAAGACCTGCAATGTATATCGGTGATATCAGTGCAAGAGGCCTTCACCATTTAGTAAATGAAGTTGTTGATAACAGTATTGATGAGGCATTAGCCGGTTATGCTGATTATATAGAAGTTCTAATAAATAAAGATGAATCCGTAACGGTTATTGACAATGGTCGTGGGATACCGGTAGATATGCATCCTGTAGAAAAACGTTCTGCCCTTGAAGTTGTAATGACAATGCTTCATGCTGGCGGAAAGTTCGATAAAAATACATATAAAGTTTCAGGGGGATTACATGGAGTTGGTGTCTCAGTTGTTAATGCTCTATCGGAATGGCTAAAAGTTGAAGTTAAGAGAGACGGGAAAGTATATTTTCAAGAATACCGGCAAGGTCAGCCGCTAAAGCCGGTTAAAGAAATCGGTAAAGCAAAAAAGAATGAATCGGGAACTAAAGTTACTTTTATGGCCGATAAAGAAATCTTCAAAGCAACTATCTTTAAATTTGATACACTTGCTGAGAGAATGAGAGAACTGGCATATTTAAATAAAAATATTTCCATTAATATTAAAGATATAAGAAACGGGGGGCAGGAAGAGACCTATCATTTTAAAGGCGGATTAATTGAGTTTGTAAAATACCTTGACGAAACAAGAGAGCCGCTTCATAAAACAGTTTATATTGAAGGAGAAAAAGATAATACCCCTATTGAAATAGCTTTTCAGTATAATAACAGTTACAGCGATAATATTTTCTCTTATGTAAATAACATTAATACTCTTGAAGGCGGGACACACTTGGTTGGTTTCAAAACTGCCCTTACAAGAACATTTAATAATTATGCTTATAAAAATAATTTAATTAAAGAAGGAAAAATTTCATTAACGGGAGATGATTTTAGAGAAGGTCTTACTGCCGTTTTATCAATTAAAGTCGCCGAGCCTCAGTTTGAAGGGCAAACAAAAACTAAACTCGGAAACAGTGAAACAAAATCTGCTGTAGAAACATTAGTTGGTGAGAAGTTATCCGAGTATCTTGAAGAGAATCCGTCTGTTGGTAAAAAGATTATCGAAAAATGCCTTCGTGCTGCAGAAGTAAGAGAGGCTGCAAGAAAAGCTAGAGATTTAGCCAGAAGAAAAAATGCTCTGGACAGTATGAATCTTCCCGGTAAACTTGCCGATTGTTCAATAACCGATCCTGAACATTGCGAAATTTATATTGTTGAGGGAGATTCAGCAGGCGGTTCTGCCAAACAAGGAAGGGATAGAAGGTTCCAGGCAATTCTTCCTTTAAGAGGAAAAATATTGAATGTTGAAAAAGCAAAGATGAATAAAATCCTGGAGAATAATGAAATTAAAGCTATTATTTCCGCTGTAGGCGCTGGCCTCGGGCCTGATTTCGATCAAACAAAATCAAGGTATGGCAAAATAATTTTAATGACGGATGCAGATGTGGATGGAAGCCATATCCGAACATTGCTGCTTACATTTTTGTACCGACATATGAAAGATTTAATAACTGCCGGAAAAGTTTATATTGCGCAGCCTCCGCTGTATAAAATTAAAAAAGGGAAAGAAGAACATTATGCTTTTGATGATAACGAACGTGATGAAATATTAAAACGGTTTAAAGTAAACGGAAAAGAAAAAGAAGATACCGAAGAATTAGTTGGAGAAATGATTGAAGAAGGTTCTGTAAAAGGAGTGAATATTTCAAGGTATAAAGGACTTGGCGAAATGAATCCTGAACAATTATGGACAACAACTATGAACCCGGAAACTAGAACTGTACTTCAAGTAACTTTAGAAAGTGCAGCAACTGCGGATAAGATTTTTGAAACGCTTATGGGTGATGATGTTGAACCAAGGCGTGAGTTTATTGAAAAGAATGCAAAATATGTCAGAAACTTGGATGTGTAAAATAAGATTTTACGTAATATCTTAATCGTAATCTTACTCTTAATCTTAATTCCGGTTACTCCAAAAAAGTAAATAAAAATTTTTAAGTGATTTAAATAAATAATAATTATGGCAACAATTTTTGAAAAAATAGTACCCGTTTCATTAGAAGAAGAAATGAAATCTTCGTACATCGATTATTCGATGTCTGTAATTGTAGCAAGAGCACTGCCGGATGTAAGAGACGGGTTAAAACCGGTTCACCGCAGAGTTTTATATGGTATGCATGAATTAGGCATGTCTTATAATAAGCCTTATAAAAAATCCGCAAGAATAGTCGGTGAAGTTCTTGGTAAATATCATCCGCATGGAGATACAGCAGTTTATGATTCAATGGTTAGAATGGTGCAGGATTTTTCACTTCGATATCCTCTTATTGATGGACAGGGAAACTTTGGTTCCGTTGATGGTGATTCTCCTGCAGCAATGCGATATACGGAAGCAAGACTTGCAAGAATTTCGGAAGAAATACTGCGTGATTTGGATAAGAATACAGTCGATTTCACATCAAATTTTGATGATTCGTTGCAGGAACCTGTTGTACTCCCATCTTATTTACCTAATCTTTTAATTAACGGTGCAAGCGGAATAGCTGTTGGGATGGCTACAAATATTCCGCCTCATAATTTAAGCGAAGTAATTAACGGATTAATTGCTTTAATAAAAAATCCTAACATTACTTCCGAAAAATTAATGAAACACGTAATTGCACCTGATTTTCCTACGGGAGGAATCATTTACGGTTACTCCGGTGTAAAAGATGCATACCTAACCGGGCGGGGAAAAATAATAGTCCGTGCAAAAGCTAACATTGAAACCCTTAAAAACAGCCGTGAAAATATTATTATAACGGAGCTTCCATACCAGGTCAATAAAGCCAATCTAATTGAAAAGATTGCAGACTTAGTTAGAGCAAATAAAATAAATGATATCTCCAACATAAGAGATGAATCCGATAGAGATGGTATGCGTGTGGTTATTGAATTGAAGCGAGATGCCCAGCCCCCTGTCGTACTTAATCAATTGTTTAAGCATACGCAAATGCAAACTACATTTGGCGTAATAATGCTGGCATTGGTTAACGGAATACCGAAAATCCTCACTCTTAAAGAAACAATGGAGCATTTTATTGCTCATAGGATGAATGTTCTTATAAGAAGAACCAAATATGAGCTCGATGCTGCTGAACGAAGAGCCCATATTTTGGAAGGATATATTATTGCTCTCGATAATATTGATGAGGTAATCGAGACAATTAAAAAATCCAAGGATGTTGAAACTGCTAAAAATAATTTGATGAGAAAATTCAAATTATCTGAAATACAGGCAAAAGCAATTCTTGATATGCGTTTGCAAAGATTAACTGGCCTGGAAAGAAAGAAAATTGAAGACGAATATAAGGATGTAATAAAACTTATTGAAAAACTAAAAGGGATATTGGAAAGCGAGGAAAAAAGATATTTAATTATTAAAGATGAACTGCTTTTAATTAAAGAAAGATATGGTGATGCAAGAAGAACAGAAATTATACACGATTACGAAGAATTTTCTTTGGAAGATATAATAGCCGAAGAGGATGTTGTTGTTACAATTTCTCATACCGGCTTTATTAAGAGATTCCCGGTGAGCGGTTATAGAAGACAGGGACGGGGAGGAAAAGGTGTTACAGGTGCAGGAACAAAAGAAGATGACTTTATTGAACATATGTTTATTGCATCAACGCACCAATATATTTTGTTTTTTACCGATAGAGGGAAATGTTATTGGCTTAAAGTTCATGAAATTCCCGAGGGCGGAAGAGCAGCAAGGGGAAGGTCAATTATAAATTTACTTGAAAAAGATAAGGATGAAAATATAACCGCTTTTGTTGCAGTGAAGGAGTTTACCGATACTCATTACTTGATTATGGCTACACAACAAGGAACAATTAAAAAAACCGTTCTTTCCGCTTATGGTAATGTTAGAAAAGGCGGGATAAATGCAATTAACTTGAATAAAAATGATAAATTAATTGAAGTTAAAATGACCGATGGAACTAATGATATAGTGCTCGGAACAAGAAATGGTTTTGCCATCAGGTTTAACGAAAAAGATGTTCGCGATATGGGACGTACGGCAACGGGAGTCCGGGGTGTTAAACTGGGAAAAGACGATAAAGTTGTTGGCCTGCTCGTTATTAAAAGGCAGGGAACCATTTTGGTTGTAACAGAAAAAGGCTACGGCAAACGTTCCGATATAAATGATTATAGAATCACCAGGCGCGGCGGCAAAGGTGTAATAACCGTTAAGACAAGTGACAAGGTCGGAAAAATGATTGCTCTGATGGAAGTACAGGATAACGACGAACTGGTAATTATAT
>Ga0315555_1003684_pt1 | contig 10512 bp, 8 predicted proteins | sample SalMarSW160380MG_FD_202113 | JGI IMG/M metagenome (GOLD analysis project Ga0315555, IMG submission 202113) | Salt marsh sediment microbial communities from the Plum Island Ecosystem LTER, Massachusetts, United States - Salt Marsh Sediment SW1603-80 ...
AAAAAAGTTCCCCTTTTGGGTTAACAATTTTAACACTCGGTAGCTCTATACCTTTTACTCTTTCGGGAAGTTCCAAAAGTTTATATTTGCCTCTCTCTGCGTTATAAAAGGACTCAATCGAAGGGGTTGCGCTGCCGAGTATAACCGGGAAATTACCTATTTTACCTCTCATGACTGCAACATCACGCGCAGAAAATCTTGGCTTGGGGTCTTCCTGACGATATGAGTCAGAGTGTTCTTCGTCAACTATAATTAAACCGAGGTCTACAAATGGGCTGAAAACACTCATTCTTGACCCTACTCCTATTTTCAGATTGCCGTTTAATGCGTTTATCCAGTATGAGTATCTTATCCCTCTTGAGGTTTTGTAATGATATGATTCACCGCTTCCGAATCTGTCCCTTATTCTTTCGATAACCTGAGGGATAATTGAAATTTCCGGCGTTAAATATAACACGCTTTTCCCTTTGTCTATAACGCGTTTCATCAACTGCAGGTAAACTTCGGTTTTCCCGCTTCCCGTGACTCCGAAAAGCAGAAATGTTTCGAATCGTTTTTCATCTATTGCCTTCTTTATTTTCTCATATGCTTGATTTTGGGATGGATTTAATTTGATTTTGGAATCTTTTTTGGGGTATACCTTAAGCCCTTTTATTTTTTTTGTTATAGTAGGAAGGCAGAAGGAAAATACTATGCCGAGAGGACAAACATAATATCTGGAAATCCATTGACACAGTTTAAATAAATCTTCTGGTAAATCGAGAATTTTTTCCTGAATTTCTTTTGCCCTTTTAAAATATTTTCCTTTTTCAACGACAACCCCTACAAGTTTTTTATTTCTGAAAGGTATATATACGACGCTTCCTTCCTTTAATTTTAAATCTTCTTTTGCCTTGTAAGTGAAGAAAGAAAATTTGTCTATAGGAGCAGCCACATCGAAGTATTTCATATAGAAATGGCTAAACCTAATTCATTAGAAACGTTATCTTTAAAATCTATACTCCACTTTAAATATATTTCAACAGGTAATATTTTTTCTCCTAACATTATATAAAAACGTTTACCGGACCCGGAAAGTTGCTTTATCGTGAATTTTCCCGGTAAATCGTTCTCGTATTCATAAACTCTCGAATCCCAATTTTCTGTTTCGTAAAATATTAAACGTCCTTCGAGGATATAATTTTTTGAATAACGCAAGTCCGCGAACGTTAAAAAACCGGAACCCGCGGAACCATTCAGGACTTCGAAACGGCTTCTGAATGTCAAATCTTTTAATTTGTGAATTATATCGAATCTGCCCGTGATTAGACCTCTTTGTGTTTTTATTCTATTTGCCAGCTGAAGATTTTTAACGGGTTCCCAGCACAAATGGATTTCCGTTATTCTGTCGAAGGATTCCAGAGTAGAAATATTGCGCGAGAGTTCGGCAAAGAGACCGGCAGAAAGATCTTCTGAGATATTTCTCATATAGCTCAAATAAAAAGCCTCTTCATCTTTATAAAAAGGTGAATTTCTTAGAGTGGGTAATGAATCTTTTATGTTGATATATATTGCTTTTAGTCCTTTGCCGTTATCGATGCCCATTGAGTAGGATAAATTGTTTTTTGTTTCGGTTAAATTGATGCCGCCGCTCGCGATTTCAAAACGGAAGAGATTTCCTGCAAGATCTTTGTCAACATAAAAAGACCCCAGCCAGTTTTCCCCTTTTTCTTCGGATTCGCTAAAAGTGCCCGTTAATCTTATAGAGGAAAATTTATAACTAGTTCCGAGAAGTTTCTCTTTGCCCCAGCTGGTCGTTTTGGTGTAAGAACCAAAAAATATAATGTTATTCCACTGGGTTACTATGCCTCTGAAAAAGTTTTCTTCGTAGGTTGAGAGATGTGGGCTAAAACCCTTTTCTCCGGGTATTATACCGGAGCTACGGTAAAAAAAGTCCGGTTTTCCCATTATAATTCCCATTCCCATATCAAGGTCATAATCACCTACTATGAGTTTTTCGGGAATGTATAACGAGAAAGCGTAGTAATCAAGATAATTATATTCCTCATAATCCTTTTCGCAAAGAACGTTCGCAAATATGCCTTTGTAGGGGACAATGATTCTATTGTACGTTTTATTTTGAGATGTGCTCACTTTTCTTTCAAAGCGGGACAAAAAATCAAAACCACCTGATTTTCTTCTTCTTTTTGTTTCTACAGTCACAAAATTTTTTATTCTATCGAAAAGGTAAGGTGTTATTCCTTCGATTAAAAGTAATTCTTCTTTTTTTATGAAGAGGTGTTCTTTTCTGTATTTTATTATCCTTTCCGCGAGGTAATTATCGACGTATGGTATAAGTAATAATTCGGCTTTTCTCGCGGTATTTATGTCTATCGGGTTTTCCTTTAGCCGCCTTATTCTTTCTAAGAATTCAGGTGTATTTGTTATTTCCTGGTCGATTTCAAACGGTTCTATTGATATAAGACAAAACAGCAATAACAGTTTTTCCATCTTTTATCTCACCTGAATTGATTTTAGAAACCACTTCTTCAATTTTCATTTCTACTATTTCAATATTCTCCTCTTCTTCGGCTTTTAAGCTGCATACTTCCAGGTCTGTAGCTTTGAATAAATATATTTTTTCGTTGCTGTAACCGGGGGTGAGGTAAACACATCCTAAATTTTGAAGTTTTCGGGGTTTGTAATTTATTTCTTCTTGAAGCTCTCTAATAATGGTTTGTTCCGGAGTTTCGCCCTTTTTGATCGTTCCTGCGGGTATTTCGAGAAGAAATTCATCCGTAGGGTAACGATATTGTTTCACCAGTATTATGTCTTCTTTGGTAAGAAAAGGCAGTGCAGCGACTGCTCCCGGGTGAGAAACGTATTCCCTGAAAGTTTTTATTCCATTCTCGAGTAAAACGCGGTCTGCATTGAAATTTAAGAGATTACCGGTAAAAATTCTTTTTTCTTCTAAGGTTTTTTCTTTCATTTCATACCTCTTTTGTTAGCCACTGGTTTTGGTTGATAGACAAGAAATTTTTGCTTAACCCATATAATTGCATTTTCCTCGGAAATAAAATATCAAAATTTAAAAAGCAAAATGACAAATAAAAATGCAAAATTATTCCTTCCCCCAACTGCAGGAACCAAAAAACATTTGTGTTATTCGTGTGATTCGTTGTTCCTTTGTTTTTTTTATTCATTTTTGAACTTTAATTTATCATTTTCCACTTTGATATTTAATTTTTACATTTTAGCGGCTTTGCCGCGATAGGTAATTTACTGTAAGGGTTTCTGATAAACCGAGGTCAGGATGATTCTGAATACCTATTGCAAATTTCATTTTTGAAAATTTGAAAGAGAATCCCGCAGTCGGTATTAACGGATTCGTTAGTAAACCCAGAGAAGCGTTGAAAGTCGGGAATTTTATTTCGTAGCCGAACCCCAAACCAATGCCCCAATTCTCTAAAAAGTTAATCTTAACGCCGATTTTATTCCACTCGTCCGCGTAAATGCCGCATAATTCCAGCTCGGCCGGGATGGAGCTGTTTCTAATCCAGGAAAGAGGGTTAAAGGCTTTAAAATAAAGTGTATGATTTACTAAAACAATTCCTATAAGGAAATCTGCGCTGAATCCAAAATTGTCTTGATCTTCTTGAGATAAATTTAAAAGAGAAGGCTCGACCAGAAAAAAAGTTTTGTCTATTTGTTTTATAAAGATGCCTTCCAATATTAGTTCCCTGTAGAAAGAAGTCCCAAAGTGTGAGATTCCAAGCCCATAAGAATCATTCAACCAGTTGATTCTGACTGTTTGGAGTTCCGGTAATGAATATAAGTTCTGGTAGGTGACGGAAAGACAGTTTTCCGGCAATCCAGGTATGTTACCAAATCCGAATTCTTCCGCGGTTCTTAAAGGTGGAAAAAGCGAAAGTATTATCAAAAACATCAGTTTAGTATAAAAAGAGATTCTATAAAGTCAAGCTTTCTAACTGAGTGTATGTTTTCATTAGTTAACAAGAGGGCAAAACATTATGAGCCGAAAGATATTCGCCAGAAGTAAATTTGATTCAGTATCCCTTGAGGATTTTTACTTGTAAAGTAAATAAATATTCTCTTAAAGGACTTTTTACCGATTTTCGTTATATAGTGCCTGGATTTCTTTATTCGAGAGAGCTCGGTTATAGATTCGGAGGTTGTCAATTTTTCCTGCTAGAGATTGTTCTTTTTGAAAAATTAAATTACCTTCAGGTGAAAAATCTTGTTCCTGTCCGATTATGACTCCTCCCTCTCCGATATTTAATTTTATATCGCCTACGTATTCCTCCAGAGCTTTACCATCTGTGTATAAAATTCCCTTTGTCCCGTTTCTTATGAATATTAAAGAATGCCATTCCCTATCGAAGATAGTGGTGTCCATGGGAAGAGTTTGTCTACTATCTTCAATGCTGAATTCCCATGCTTTTAGTTCGTAGTTATGAAATAGTAAGAAAGCATTACTTTGGCTCTTCCTTGAACCACCTATAATAGCGTGGCCCGGTCTCCATCCTTCCTTATGAATACTATCAAGTTTAATAAAAAGTGAAATAGTAAAGTCCCCAAGTTCATTAAGAACGGTATACGGAATGGTCATATAATCTTCGATGTTATCTCCGATTTTTAAAACCTTATCAACAGATGCATTACCGGAAAGGGTACCGTGATATTCATTCCCACTTTCATCATTCGTATTTCCATTAAAAAGATATTCGGCTACCAGCCCGTTGCGTGGAATATTAACTCTAAAAAGTTTTTCTCTTTCCGTAATCCATCTTTCCCAATCTTTTTTAGAACGAAGGAAAGATAAGTCTTTGTCTATCTTTAGGTAATTGAAATTATCGTAACCATTTATAATTGCATTCTCCAGATTTTCTAAAGCCTTTCCTTCATCTTTTAATCTGCTGTATGAGCATGCAATATTATAATACACTCTTTCTTTGTCGTTATTTCCTAAGTAGAGAGATATTTTGTAAGCTTTGATTGCATCTTCGAGTCTTTTAATGCTTGAGAGACTGTTGCCATAATGATAATATAGTCTGTCAGTGGCATAATGAGATAGAGCCTCTTCATATTTCTCTACTGCTTTTTTATCTTCTTTTAGCTTGTAAAATTGATATCCGACGTCTGTTAATTCTTTTGCTATTGAAATATGTGCTTCTTTTTCTTCGGATGATGCTTTTGGGATTCCTCCGGGATTTTCGCGGATGAAATTAACATAATGTAGAGATAAGTAATCCTTATTTGAATTTGTTAATTTGGATTCAACGTAAACATCAGGTGCACCTGCTAATAAAACGAGAGATAAGAAACTATAATTAATTAAAAGCAAAAACATTTTTGTCCTCCTTATATAATAACCTTTTTAAATATTATGGAATAATTGGTCTTTTGTCAAGATGGAACTCCAGGAAATACAGTGAGAAAAGTTTGAATTAGTGTTGCGAAGCAAAATAAATTAGTTATAATGTTTTTTAAATGCCGAATATAAAAATTGTTTATATAAATAAATATTTCTTTCCGATGGAACGTCATTCGGGTATCTTGAATTTCGCATACGATTTGTGCAATAATCTTGCTCGAAGGTATGATTTAGAAGTCGTTTCGTGGAAATATTCTAAAGATGTGAAAAGTGTGGACAATTTTCCCAACTATAGGATAAGACGGGTTAAAGCTCCTTTTAGACTGAGAAGTGCATATCTCGCGAAGCATTTAAAGCCGGATTTGATAATTTTAGGGTCAGGTATTATATATCCAGAGATTTTATTATTTGTTACATTATTTGTGAAGTTGATATGCCCTTCTATACCTTTAATTGTTTATCAACATAGTATTTTTAAGTTTCCGATAATTCCTCTTTCCCGGTTTTTTAATAAAATATGTGTAGGTTTTTGGGTTTCTAATCCTTTTAATAAAGAACAAATTGTAAAAAAAATACATAGGAAAGCTGCATATGTTCCTGTAGGTGTTGAGCCAGAGCGGTTGGAAAAGGTTTCAGCTAAAAAGGGAAAAGATAGTATCCGTATAGGTTATTTTGGACATCTAAATAAATCAAAAGGAGTTGATAGATTAATAAAAGCTTTCCTTAAACTTGACCTCAAGAATTGTGAGCTCTTTATAGCAGGAACTGGTTCTCTTATGCGAGAACTTAAAGGATTGGTGGCGGAAAGAGAAAATGTACACATTTATGGATATTGTTATGAAGTTGTTAGTTATATTAAATCTTGTGATATTCTTGTTTTTCCTTATAGAGATGCAACTTCCATTTTGGGGCTTTCCCTTTCGTGTCTTGAAGCAATGACCCTTGGGAAGCCGATAATTGCTTCAAATAATATTTCTCTTGTTCCTCTTGTGAAGCATAATTACAATGGGTTTATATTTAATAGGGAAGAAGAACTTATTCATTATTTGAAACTAATTATAGAAGATGAAGAAAAGCGTAAAATAATGGGAGAAAGGTCAAAGGAGATTTCGAGGGAGTATTCGATAAGTAAGATTGCAACGCATATTAACAAAATGATCGAGGAGGTATTTAGTGAGAGAAGAAATTAAAAGGCATTATGATCTTTTTAGTTCTGATTATGATCGCGATAGAACTAGAAAGTATTTTAATTTCGTTAACGATATGGAAACCGAGATAGTACTTAATTATTGTAAAAATAAGGACGTTTTAGAAATTGGGTGTGGAACAGGGTTAATTCTTAGAAAGATTCAGAAAGTTGTAAGACTTGGTATTGGCGTTGATCTTTCTAGTGAGATGTTAAAGATAGCTTATTCTAAGGATTTAGAGGTTATGCAGGGAGATGTTGTGAGTTTGCCTTTTAGAGATGAGACTTTCGATGTTACCTTTTCATTTAAAGTCCTTTCTCATGTTCCTGAAATCAGAAGGGCAATATCAGAGATTTCCAGGGTTACTAAGAAGGGTGGAGTATTGATTCTGGAGTTCTATAATCCTTTGAGTTTTAAGTTCTTGATAAACAAGTTTTTTTATCCTCATGTATACCAGCGTTTCTATAGTTATTGGTCCGTAAAAGAATTACTTCCCCATAATGTTAAGTTAGAGGCTATTAAAGGGATAAGGATATTTCTAGTAGTTGGTTTTTTACTGAAAGTTCCATTTTTATCAAAATTTTTAATCTTTCTGGAAAAGAAATTTTGTGAGACTAAATTAGGATTATTTGGAGGGTATTTCAATGTCATTTTGCGCAGACTGTGAATTCTGTATTTTAAACCAGATACGATGTTTTCGATCTGTTATTGTTTGTCCACCTTATAATATTACAATTGCTTTCTTGAAAGTAGCCCGGAAGTTGTATGCCTAGTAAGATGGATATATTTATTTTCGATTTAGACGGAACAGTCTATAAAGGCAATAAGTTAATAGATGAAGCCGATAAGATAATAAAATTCTTACAGCAGAAAGGTAAAAAAATATATTTTATTACTAATAATTCTTCCTATTCCAGAAAACACTATTGCAGAAAGTTAAATGATTTTGGCATTAAAGTAAAAATCGAAAACATTATTACATCCACTATTATAACGATTCTATATTTAAAGAATAATAAAGGATATAGAGTATTCCCTGTTGGCACAAAGGAATTTGTAAAGGAACTTGAAAAGGAAGATATAGAGATAACTGATAAAAATCCTGATTATGTTGTTGTAGGATTCGACAGAGAGCTTAATTATGATAAATTAGTCAAGGCTTGTTATTTTATTCAAAAGAAAGTTCCATATATTTGTACCCATCCTGATTTAGTGTGTCCGACTAGCGAGGGAATGATACCGGATTGCGGGGCTATAACTGCATTGATAGAAAAAGCTACCGGAATCAAACCACTGACTGTGTTAGGTAAACCTACATATGAAATGGCAAAATATATAGAGAAATATACCAAACATAAGGGAAAACAAATAACTCTCGTAGGTGACAGACTTTATACGGATATGAGAATGGCAAACAAAAATGGCTGGTATTCGATATTGGTGTTGACCGGCGAAACCAATAAAAAATCACTAAAATCAGCTCGAAAAAGTGATATCCCAAAGAGAATCTTAAATTCTGTAGCTGACATCAGGGATATGATAAACGATTTATAAGACTATTAGAATTTCAATTTTTAAATTAATCATATTCATTTAGTGAAACAGTTTGACTTGTCTGGGTCTTTCAAATACGGATTATACGGTAAGGAATGATATTTAATCTGTTCCCTTAATATATTTTTCTATAGGAGTAAATAATTAATCTTTTGTAATTCGAGATCAGTGAGGAGATTATAGAATCCCAGCTGAAATTTTCTTTCTGAAACAAATACCCGTTTTGTGCCAGCTTCTTTTTTTTCGCAGAATTTTTTATAAGAAATTCGATAGCAGAGGCTAATTCAATAGGAGACTTTTCGTTAACCAGCAATCCGGTTTTTTTGTTCTTGACGATGTCAACAATACCTCCAACTCTGGAAGCGATGACAGGCTTTTTAAAACTCATAGCCTCAAGGAGAACGACTCCTAAACCTTCTGTATCTCCTTTGGAATCAACGATAGCTGGTAATATGAAAGCATCACAGTTATTATAGTAATCTATTAACGTTTCTCTGGGTATTTGTCCTGTAAATTTAACATCTTTATCTGATAAGTTTAATTGAACTTTTTTAGCCTTTAGTGTTTCTTTTAAATTACCATCTCCTACAATTGTTAATTTCACTTTTGTTTTTTCTTTTAAAATTTTTATTGCTTTGAGAAGATATTCTACGCCCTTTCTTTCGACCAATCTGCCTACAAAAAGCAGATTAAAATATTCGCTTTTTCTTTGTTTTTTGACGATTTTTTTGTTTTCTGTAGCTGCTCCGAAGGGTATGATTTTAAGGTTTATAGGGCTATATTTTTCTAATTTCCTTGCCGTGTATGACGAATTTACCGTTATGATATTACTTTTTTTTACAACCCAGTTAATGAAAAAATCCATCCTTATAAATGTTCTTTTTAAATAAATGAGCTCTACCGAGTGAAAAGTCGAAACCAGAGGACATTTGCAAATTCTGGAAGCTAGGTATCCGAATAAAAAATGCGGGAATGGCCAATGAACGTGTATTATGTCATATTTTCTCTTACGGCAATGAAAAAATATACCAATAGAACCGAATAAAACATAAAAAAAAGGCAGTATTTTGTATAGACCTCCTTTTTTCATTCTTTCAAGGGTCATCTCTTCATGTGTTAAGTTTTCGAAAGTCTTAAAGAAGTACCTGAAGCGAAAAACATCTATACCTGATATTTTATTTCTTCTTAAGCCTTTATAGGCAGATGTAAATACATCTATTTGCAGGTTTTTATCGTTGAGTCTTTTTATTGTTTCGGTAAGCCATGGAGTTATGGGATCTTCTTCATTTCTTGGAAATGCGGTGACAATATATAAGATTTTAAGTTTATCTTTTTCTTTTTTCATATCTTTATAATAGAATCCGTGAAATTTTTGTCAAGTTTCGAAAAGCTGTATAATCTAACACTTATTTTTTTTGAAAAATTAAAAAGACCGGGCTTTGCCGCGCTATGATATCTTATTTTTTCTTTTTATTCTTTACGCCGAGGAAATATGCGCTCTGGATAATAAAATAAATTAAATTGCATATTAAAAGAGCGACTCCGAGTAAATTTATCGGCGGCAGATTTTTCTTTAAAAAGATTATTATTCCCGCCATAAAAACCAGACCAATAAAAAGTGATATGGCGGAGACTTTTGGAGTTCCTCTCGCAATCATTATTATAGACATAAGAATTCCCAGAAAAAAGAAGGACATTGCAAAAGCGAGTAAGGTAGTCTGGCTTCGGTCTACCAAAAATTCTTTTCCGTAAATTAATTTTATTATCTCCGGGCCAAAGAAGAAATAGATAGATGTTATTGCAGCAGTTATTAATGAGAAAATCCCGAAACTTTTATATATGTATCTTTTGATTCTCTTTTCGTCTCCTTTGGAATATGCTTCTGCGAGATTTGGGAGAAGTCCTATACCGAGAGCGGCGAGTAAAGTTCTTGCGAGTTTTAGAGGCATTGTTATTGCACTGAAAATGCCTGCGTAGTAATCGGGGTTATCTGTTACTATAATTTTCAAAATCAGCGGTCCGGAACGAAGTATACACTGATTCATAATGGATGTAATTTTAATAGCCAGTACAAATCTTAACACGTTGGAGAAATTGCTATTCTTTTTAAAGTTTCCAAGAATATTGTTTGCGTTTAGATTTGTATCTGGAATTTTAAATAAAATAATGATGAAAACTAAAATTATAAAAATTGGAGATAGCGCGATACTCCAGCCGGCTTCCGGAACGCCTTTGTTCCAAACTTTGACAATAAAAAACAAAAAGAATAAAGTCAGAAATTCTTTGATTCCAATACCAAAAGAAAAGACGCGAAATTTTCTATATCCCTGAAATATTCCATTCTGGAATTGGTAAATAGAAAGGAAAATTACACCCAGAAGAAATTGAAGTAGCATT
>Ga0315555_1003686_pt1 | contig 10510 bp, 11 predicted proteins | sample SalMarSW160380MG_FD_202113 | JGI IMG/M metagenome (GOLD analysis project Ga0315555, IMG submission 202113) | Salt marsh sediment microbial communities from the Plum Island Ecosystem LTER, Massachusetts, United States - Salt Marsh Sediment SW1603-80 ...
TGAACCTCCTGGTAGTTTGTAGTTAGATTATGTTTCCTTGATTATCAAAAACATTCTACTACAAACGCCAGGAGATTCATAACTTTTTACGACTTCAGGTTAGTAAATTTATTGTCAATATGTAAATAAAAAGGTTTAGTTATTATATTATGATTTAAAGCGGTTTTAATTAACAGGGAGAAATTTAAGGGTGGTTTTAAAATTGAGGAGAAGTTATGAAGTCAGCAACGTTACTGTTAACCCTTTTTTTGCTTATTAAGCTGTCCCCGGCACAGATTTTGTTTGAAGAAAATTTTGATTATCCGGCGGGAACCGGTCTTACTCTTTATGGATGGACAGCGCATAGCGGAGCCGGAAATAATCCCATACAGGTTGTTTCTCCGGGTTTAAATTACACAGATTATCCTGGTTCTGGTATGGGGAATGCTGTAGAATTAATTTATACAACGAGTAGTTCCGAAGACGTAAATAAAAATTTCCCGGACCAAACAAGTGGTAATGTATATTCGGCCATTATGGTGAAGATTAATGATGCGGCTTCTCCAGGTACTTATTTTTTTCACCTGGGTCCAGCAACACTTGGGACTACTTTTCGAGGTAGGGTTTTTGTTGAAAAAGACGCTTCAAATAATATTGCATTTGCGGTGTCAAAATCGAGTAACACTCCAGTTTATACCAGTTTTATCTATTCCCTTAATACCACATATTTAATTGTTATGAAATATGTTTTTAACACCGCCAGTTCTGCTGATGATGAAGTTAAACTCTGGATTAATCCATCAATTTCAGGTAGCGAGCCACCCTCGGATTTGACTCAAACTGATACTGGTTCCGATGCATCCGATTTAGGAACGGTCGCCTTAAGACAGGGTACACCTACTCAAGGAATTCCGAGTCCAGGACTTGATCTTGATGGAATACGTATTGGTACCACCTGGGAGAGCGTCGTTTCCGGTACGGTAACAAATCCACCGGTAGTCAGCAATTTGATCAATGAACCATTTCCCGCCAGTGAAAATATCGTCATCACCTGTGATGTGACCATCGCTTCCGGTGTGGTCGACTCTGTCCGTCTGTATTATTATACCGCCCTGGACATGAACACTCTGGATTCCCTCCCCATGACGGCAACCGTCGGTGACCAGTACCAGGCGGTGCTGAATCCCCTGCCGAACGGTGCCAGCCTGGCTTACTGGGTGAAGGCCTGGGGGAATGATGTTTCGTCCACGTCCGCCCAGAGTAAGGTCATGATCGGGATACCCGATATCAGCACCTTTCATCTGCAGACGGACAGTGACGGAATCCCCCTAAACCTGGGTTACCTGGTGCGTCTGGAGGGAATTGTCACCGTGAGTACCGGTGTATTTTCCACCAGCAATTATGATTTCTACATGCAGGATAATACCGGAGGCATCAATGTTTTCAGGTATAATTACACGGCGGATTCCACCCAGTATCAGGCGGGAGACAGCCTGCAGGTGGTTGGTACCATCGATCAATACCGCGGCAAGGCGGAAATCACTAATTTTAAAATCACCCTTCTGAACAGCGGGAATCCGTTGCCTTCGCCCATTGGTATCACCATTGAAGACATGGGTGAGGAATATGAAAGCCGCCTGATTGAAATTTCCAATGCCAGCCTTGTTTCCGGCACCTGGGTGGTGAACCCGCCGGACAGCAGTTACAATCTGACCATTAGCGATGGTACCGGAGATCTGGTCCTGCGAATAGTAGGTTCCACCGATATCGGAGGTAATCCCCAGCCGTCCTGGCCGGTAACTGTCACTGGCATTGGTACCCAGTTTGTCAGTTCAGCCCCCTACCTTGGGGGTTATCAGATTCAGCCCCGGTCCTATGCGGATTTTGTAACTACCGGTATTGCGGACCGTCGTCCGCTGGTGTATGATTACCGGCTGGATCAGAATTATCCTAACCCCTTCAATCCGTCCACCGTCATTCCTTATCAGTTGAAAGAAGCGGGTAAGGTGGATTTACGGGTGTTTAATATTCTGGGTCAGCAGGTATTCAGCCTGCGCCAGTGGCAGGCCGCCGGGCCCCATGAGATTGTTTTTGATGGCAAAAATCTGCCCTCCGGCATCTATTTTTACAAACTCCAGGCGGGGCAATTCTCTTCGGCGCGAAAAATGGTCCTGGCACGCTGATCCGACTGATGTATTACCTGATGACGGGGGCGATTTTACAGCGGGTATTCATAAACCGGTCTCCGCATCAGGATGAATATATTTATGAATTTTGTATGCGGATATTGCCAAATTAATCTTATATTTCTGCATAACCACATCTCGTTATGATGTTGTGGGCAGAAGGTTATACTTTTAAGATTTAACTGCAGGGGATGAATCATGGTAAAAAAAGAAAAACTGGAAATCGAAGTTGAAGTCCCATCCAAAAAGATTCATGTGGAACATGTTTTTTGTCCCACGGGTCATCAACTGGTCAGCCAGGATCGTAAAATCAATGGTTTTCCGGCCATTAAGATGAAGGTCAAACATCAGAACAAGGAGGGATTGATTTATATTGATCCGGTATATGGCAGCCACGAAAATATTGAAGAAGGAATTAAGCTACAGAAAGGGGATGTAGTTGATTTTTTCTGTCCGGAATGCGGAATCAGCCTCCGGGCCCAGGGTGAAACCTGCCGGCTATGCTCCTCACCCATGTTTTATGCCAGTCTGCCTAAAGGGGGAATAATTGAGCTCTGTTCAAAGAAAGGTTGTTACTATCACAAGATGAAAATTCTGGATGCCGAACAGCAGATTGCCCGTTTATTCGAAAACGATACCCTGGAGTCGTATCTGTAACGAATAGAAAACCCAAAGTAGGTGTATAAAAGGGACTGGAATGTACGGGGAGCTGGAGAGGGAAATTTTACAAACCTGAAAATTTTTACACCGTGATGACCCATAATATGAATAACTGCGCTGAAATTGCATTTGGAAATAAAAGTTGATCATATTAGATTTTTGAATCATTGGAGGATGAATGGGAATCGAAGAGATATTGAATGAAAATCTGATTATTGATGATCTGAAAGGTGAAAACAAATATCAGGTTATTGAGGAGTTGCTTGATCTGCTGGTGAAGACCGGCAAGATTCAGGACCGTGAGACCTGCCTGCGGGACCTGCTGGAACGCGAACAGTATTTGAGCACCGGTCTGGAAAGCGGTCTGGCAGTGCCGCATGCGAAAAGTTCTGCCACAAACGAATTGCTGGTCAATTTTGGATTGAGCCGCCGGGGACTGGATTTTGATTCGCTGGATGGCAAGCCGGCCCATTTTATTTTTCTGGTGATCTCTCCCCGGGATACGTCAGGCCCTCATATTAAGATTCTGGCGCAAATTACCCGCAATTTCCGGGAAGGCAGCCTGGGGAAGCAGCTTCTGGAAACCAGTGACAAGGCAGAGATTGTCCAAATATTTCAAAATTTCAAGTAATGGATTGAACTGTGGCCATATTTAAACAACTGGCTCCGCTGGTTGATGATATTCAGCAGGCATTGCAGAAAAGTGTTAAAAAAGAATTTCCCGTTTCGCTGCGTGAACCTATCCTTTATTTTTTAGACTCCCCCGGCAAAAAGATTCGCCCCCTGCTTACCATTCTTTCCTGCCAGGCTGTGGGTGGCACCATACAGGCCGCCATGCCGGCAGCAGTCGGCATCGAACTTTTTCACGATTTTACCCTGATCCATGATGATATTATGGATAAGGACGACCTGCGCAGGGGCCGTTTCACCGTTCATAAGAAATGGGGCGAGGATGCTGCCATTCTGGTAGGGGACCTGCTGGTGGGTTTGGCTTATGAAAAACTGCTGCAATGTGATCCCACCCACCTTTCCCGCATATTATCACTTTTCAATGAGACCCTGATTAAGGTTTGCGAAGGCCAGGCGCTTGATAAGGAATTTGAAAAACGGGATCACGTATCACCGCAGGAGTATATCGATATGATCTCTAAAAAGACTGCCTGGCTCTTTAAACTGTCCACTCAGCTGGGTGCTGTTCTGGGTGGCGGCACAGAGGAGCAGGTTGCTGCCATGGCCCGCTTTGGCGATTCACTGGGAACGGGATTCCAGATTCAGGATGACTGGCTGGACTATGCCGGTGAGGAGAGCGCCCTGGGTAAAAAAGTGGGAAGTGATCTTAAGCTGGATAAGAAGACCTATGTAGCGCTCAGTTACGTTACTCTTCTGCGTGATAAACCCGAGCTGGGCAAGCGGTACCCGCTCAGGATGTCAGAATACCGTTCCCTGCAGCAATTGAAACAGGCTCTAATCGAACTGGGCATAGCGGCTGAGATCCAGGCCCGCATAAAAGGATATATTGAGGATGCTCTGCAGGCCCTGCAGCAGATCCAGCCACTTGATGAATCTAACCGGCTTTACCAGATGGTTCTCTCCCTGCATGGACGACAATCCTGAATCGGTGATTCCACCGCTTTTGAAAATTTGAATTTCCTCCCCCAAAAATTTTCGCTTCTTTTTCCGCCAGTTTCTTCAGGGTAAGGGACTGATTTTTGCTGCATTTTTAGCAGTTTTCCAAAATGTGACGCAGCAGGTTTAGAATATCTTTCTGCAGGGCAAGGGACAATTCACTCCACAATTCTAACAGCACTGTGTCATTCCCGTAGACGGCTGGTTTTTCGCTAACCGCCGCCGCTTGCGCAGTTTCGTTTCCGCTCAGCAGCCATTCCACCGAAGTGTGGCCCAGCCTGGCGATGCGGTAAAGGATGTCCGCCGGAGGCATGCGTCCCTGCAGGTAAAGAGAGACCGCCGGCTGGCTGATGCCCAGGATCTCGGATAACTGTTTTTGAGTGAGCTGCAGCCTTTTCATCACCTGCTGTATTCTCCCGGCCGGTTGAGATGTTTGCATTTTTTTTCCAATCTGCTTGTTTTTACATATTACATATATTATATTATGATTGTAATAATTATAATACGCGGGAGGGTCTTATGCAAGTTAAAAAAAGTAAAAATGTCACTTCTGTTATTCCCGAATACTATCTCTTCTGGACACTGGGAAATCCGGATCTCCTGAACAAACCGCTTCACACTGCCTGCGGCCGGGAGTTGTCCCTGCTTGACCTCCCCGCTCCCAATCCGGATAATGGTCCGGATTATATCGATGCCTCTATCCGGCTGGGGGAGGTGCAGATGCGCGGGGACATCGAATGTCATATTAACTGGCAGGACTGGTTTAACCATGGTCATGATTCCGACCGTCGCTACAGCCGGGTCATTCTTCATGTTCTCTGGAACGAGCCGGAAGCGATGCCGGATGACCTGATCCGTAAATTCCCACACCTGGTTATTTCCCGGAACCTAACTGTTTCACAACAAAAATGGTTAGTGCTGATGAAGCAATTCCAGCAGGATCGCCTTCCTTCCAGAGACATGTCTGCGCTACCTCATCTTTCGGAAAACGACATGCGCAGTTTTGCCCGGCAGCGAAATCAGCGTAAACAGGCAGAAATCCGTGCCTGGACGGAAAGATTCGACTGGGAAACGGCTGTTTATCTGGGGCTGGCCCGGGTGCTGGGTTACAGTAAGAACAGTTCTCCCTTTGTGGAATTAGTCGCTCTGCTTCCTCCCTCCAGGTTGCTGGGCAGTATTCATCCCCTGCAGCGTTCTCCCCTAATTCTCTGGACATTACTGGCCTGGCAGGGTGGTCTTCTGGATAGACCCCTTCGCCGAAAAGAGGCCAGTCAAAATGAATTCTGGTACCGGTTTGTCTTTCATGTGAAAAAGCAACTTTCCCATGTGCTGCCGGTCCGCAGGCAATCGATACTGCAGTGGAATTTCTCACGGTTGCGTCCGTTTAATAATCCCTATTTCCGGCTGGCCGGTTATGCCCAGATACTTTTTCATTATCAGGGACAATCGCTTTTTCAGTCGCTGCTGGAGGAATTCATGCAGCGTTATCCCCTTCCTCAACTTTGCCGCAAGGTTGAAAACATTCTGTGTCTGCCCCTCAGTATAGAATTCCAGCCGGTATTTTCCCACCTGCTGGGTTTCAGCTCTCTGCCCCAGAATTCCATGGGGCCGCAGCGCTGCCGGCTTCTCATGCTGAATGTACTGCTTCCCCTCTTTCAGGTGTGGGCGAATCTTCATCACCACACCGGTTTTTCCTGGTATCTGGAAGATCTTTATTTCAATTTCCCCCCGGTGGATGATCATACCGGCCTGAAGGATCTGGACTTCAATGATGGACAGAAAGCTTACCATCAGCAGGCCATGCTGGAATTTTATCATCAGCATCAGACCCCGCGTTCACCTTCATTCCTAAAAATGAATTGACAACTTGCGCAGGAATGCTTTAAATTTTCAGAAATTCCGAGAAAGAAATAATGCCTTATTTACATTTAGTTGTGCTGAACCTGACGAAAATTGTGGTGGTGAGCCTATGTGCAATTCTGCTCGGTCTGCCACGATCCGATGCCTATAAACCCGCCTCAATTTCCAGCCTGGTCCTGATAGGGATCGGAGCGTGCCTTTTCATGATTGTCGCTTTGACCCTTACCCCGCTTGTAGTCGCCGAACCGTTTCGCATTGCCGTTAACATCATGCTGGGAATTATCGTGCTGGGCATCGTCATTATCGTAAAAAACAAGGGGGCCCTAATAATGGTAACCACTGTGGCCTCCATCTGGATTATCGGGGCAGTAGGTCTGGCCATTGGCACCGGTTTGTTCCTGGAAGGAATCCTGATCTCTGCCCTGGCTTACCTGTTCCTGAGTCGCTGGACAGATGAAGCGGATGAAAAAAATTAACTACCATAAAATATAATGCAGGGAGTCTTTCAATGTGGTTCGAATCGCCCTTATTTCTGAATGCAATCTATGCCATCGGCGGTGTCATACTGGGTATAGCTTCGGCTATTATCACCTACCGTCTGATCAACCGTTTTACCCATTTTGATATTCCCAATGAACTGGAAAAGGGGAACCTGGCGGTGGGTGTGGTGGTTTGTGGTATTTTTATTATGATTGGCCTGATTGTCGGTTTAATTATCGGCATGAGTTTGAACTGAGGTCCCCGTGCATCTGTGGCCCGCTTCAGTGACAAAATCAGGCAATCCATGGCTGAGTTTATTCTTTAAATGAAAGATGCGTGCTTAGTATCACTTTGCAGGCATCTTGCGGGGCTTATCTTGCACTGCAACGGTTTTGATGCCAGCCGGGAGGTCAACCTGCGGTTCAAATTTAAAGAAAGGTAGTCTCGGGTAACCCAATTTTACTATGAATGTTAATTTGATAAAACTGTTCATTATCATGACCGTGGCAGGGGTATTAATGTGCGGATGCCGGTCACAATTCACCCATGAACGCAGCCAGGCAGAACAGGATTCACTTACCTACTGGGTTAAGAAACAGATCGATCAGAAAAAGCAGTTTGAAGAATTCAGTGAAAAGGTTTTACCCCGGGATTTTGAAAAGAAGATTGAAGACTATTATCCGGTAATTCGAAAATATTCCAAGCGCTATGGATTTGATTGGCGCCTTATTGTCATGCAGATTCTGAAGGAATCCAGATTCAGGGAAGATGCGCGCAGCCAGGTGGGGGCCATTGGCTTGATGCAGATAATGCCGTCAACTGCCATGGAAATCCGGCAGGAAATGGATATAGATTATATAGCCAACAGTCCCAGGCAAAATATAGCTGCCGGCATCTACCACCTGTATAAACAGCTGCAATATTTTCAGGATGCTGACCGCGATAACCGTGTGAAACTGGCTCTGGCAGCTTACAATTGCGGAGTCGGACGTATATGGGATGCGCAGGAAATGGCCCGCTATCTCAAACTCGATCCCCAAACCTGGGAAGCGGTAAAACAATGCCTGCCCCGTCTGACAGCCAAAGACTGGCGGTTACACCTGGATGTCTGGGTGCTGGGAGTACCGGACTACGGTTATTTCTATGGATATGAACAGACGATTGATTATGTAGATGATATTACTAAAAATTACCGGATATTTGCTTCGGTGTTTCATTGAAAAAACTGCTGCCGGCTGCGGGCAGAGGTTTCTTTACTATTCCATATCAGATAAATCCCGGATGTTGGTCCTTAATTCTCCGAAATAAAAATTTATGATTATGTCCTTTACACAGCAGAATGATTACAACCTTCTTAATTCACAAATAGGGGCTAACGCCCAAATATTCTGGATTCTTTAATCCCCGGTCTGAAGACCGGGGTCATTTAATTTCTAAGAATATAACAACTTTGATACATTATATTGTATTTTGTGAATTAAGCAGAATAAATAAAAATGGATTAAATAAAGTGAAATAAATTATCAGATAGATGAACTCACCCCCTGTCCCCCTCTCTTATGTCCGTCGATAGACGGATTTGCCTTCAGGTGTGACACAAGAGAGGAGGAATTATGAGATCGATTGTAAATTGAATATGAATTCAAGGGGGTGAGTTGCCAAAACAAACTATTAAAAAATGCTACTGTATTTTGTATAATAATTGAATATGCTGAGCAAAGGGCATAATCATATAAAAATTTAAAGCACTTAAGCCACAAATTTATTGAGAAGCCAACCTGCCATCGAAAATAATAATATAAAATTCTGATTTACCCTATTAAATTCATTTCCGAATTTTTAACCTCCCCTGCTTTCATCCGCAGGTACACTTATCCTCTTTTTACCGCGACATATTTTAACGAGGCCGTGATATTGTGTACCCCTGTCCGGACAGGGTAATTTTTTAACATCGGATTTCTGTATATGCAAATTGGCTCTTTCCACCGGTCCCGCTTCCGCAAGATGGAATTAAGAGATAGAGTTTATCAATAAAAAGAGAGCATTCTTATTTCAATTTGCTGAAGTTTATACCCACCCATATAATTTTTTGGATATATCTGAAATCCGTTTGATTCATGCTGGGGAATTGTTCAGTTGAAATTCTTTTTGCAGCTCTCCCGTGAAACAGGGCCCATTGACTGACCGGATGAGAAAAAAAATTGATCCTTGCTGTTTTAAGAATAATTTTTTACTAAACTTCAACGGAATTTTAACTGCAGAGGAGTTTTACATGAAGGTTGTTTACCTGCTTCCGCTCATTATTATGACATTTATTTCCACCCAAGCCGCCGGCGGTGAGAACAAATGGGAGGATTTTAAGCAGCAAACAGAACGATATTATTATTCGACTCTCCAGACCGGTATTGAGAATTTTTCCTGTTTTTTTACCACCAATGCCTTTCTTGAATTCGCCCGGAGTCTGGGAGACACCACCGGAACTTATCCTTTGAAGTTTGTCTGGACCCGGAAGGGAAGAATTTATTACATTCTGCAACCATCAGTTCTGCTTACAGACAGCCTGCATCGCAAAAAAGCCCTGGAAAAAATTCAACAGACTAAGAACCAGTTTTACGGTTTTTATCTGGATTGGCATAACTTTTTGATTATGTCTCCACTTGATGATTTACCCGATTCTACGGTGGTTAATTTTCAGGGCGATACCGTAAAAGTATCCTATGAAAATGAGTCGGGGGGGCAGGTGGCTTTAATAGAAAAAATATTTTTACGATCGGGCCGTCTTATGCAGGTGGAAATTAAATCTCTCAACGAGAGGGTGGTTAATTACCCCAAGTGTAGGGAAGTTGGGGACCGGTGGCTGTGTTATGGCTGGGATACCCAGATTTTCAGGGATCAGCGAGTCACCAGTGGTCTTTCAACCCGGCTGGAGCTGGTTAAAATTTCAAACTACTGGATGCCAACCCGGGCTGACATTATAGTACAGACAATAGATAAACCGGGTGAAAAATTTCTCTCTGTCATTTTTCTTAAAGATTATCAAACCAATATGGCACTTGAAGAGTTATCACCATCTGCACCTGAAAACAAGAAAGGAGAGGGATTAAAGTAATCTTTGATTGTTTTAAAACCGGGCAGGACCCATGAAATGGTTAATTCTGAAAAAAATAATCGGATAATCCTTTTTTATAGCTGGCTCGCCGCGGTGCTGGAAAAAATTTCTGCGAATAGATCACAACAGGCGAAAATATACCACCCCACAGAAGGCGGACATAAAGCCATATGGTAAGCAGGGGAGATCTCATAATTAAATCAGGCTTTCCTTCCGGTTAAGTAAATCAAATATAACACAGTTTAACTCAATTTCCTCATTTAATAAACAAATTTCTGCAGAATTAACAGGACAGAAAGGTTTGGTTCCACATATTCTAAGAAAACAGCTCGCAAAATAAATCAATTTTATTATTATGTTACCTAAATTTCTAAAGTATCGTTAAAAAGGTAATATCATACAACGAAGCTGACATTTATTTTCAAAAGATAGCCTTAAAGTTCTAAAATTGAGCCCTCATAAATCGTTCCGGCATCAAGAAGCGGGGTATAAATACAGAGATAGCCTCTATAAGGCATAAATCACCTTCTAAGGGTGCCTCTCCCCTTCCTGAATGTTTTTTTATGCCGTTTTCCTCTGGCCCCCGCCGGCCCTAACCAAAACTCAAGGC
>Ga0315555_1003687_pt1 | contig 10508 bp, 10 predicted proteins | sample SalMarSW160380MG_FD_202113 | JGI IMG/M metagenome (GOLD analysis project Ga0315555, IMG submission 202113) | Salt marsh sediment microbial communities from the Plum Island Ecosystem LTER, Massachusetts, United States - Salt Marsh Sediment SW1603-80 ...
GATATAACCGTCAAACTTTTCTAACAGATCATCCTCAATCGAAACACCGAATCTTTTAATATTATTCATATAGATTATTGTAATTTTAATAAACTAATTTATTTAATTTATTATTGCACATTTTATTATTCAGTACCAAAAAATTATTAAACATTGATTGATAACTTCAAATAAGACTGGTTAATCTTGCTCTGTTATATCTCTGAAGCAGTATGCATGGAACATTGACAATAAGAGCATAAACTATCATTATTATGCCTGCCCACCATATGTTCCATAGGAAAAAAATCGGAGCAGGTATAATCGTAAGCCAGTGTGTAAGTTCTGCTCTCTTAGTTTCATACATAAAAGTTTTAAGATACCGGGGATCGCTGTTCTGCAAATTTTTCTTGGCAAATCCTTTTTTAAAAAGCCCTCCCCCATCCGGGATAATGCTTTTCCATTTTTTTACTTTAAAAAACCTATTATATGCCTTCCCCCTGTATTCCCAGTTTCTTATCCTGAACAACCACCGGTCCTTTTTAAAGAATGCTATGGGTATCTTCACGCATAGATAAGATATACCCAGGTGAACCATCAGCCATACTGTGATATCTAAAGATATTATCCAGAAATGTGAAAGTTGAAATACCGGAATCTTTACCTCCTTATGTTTTTATATCCCTGTCTTTCCAGGAAACTTTTCTTCTAAATACAGTTAAAATCAAAGAATAAAAAAATATAATAATAAAAAAAGTCAGCGGTATAAGATAAAATAGTGAAGCCCAAATACTGAAGTTTCCTATTCTATACGACATCCAGTATATCTGGGCTGCAAATGCAACATAAAAAGCTGCCCCTACCAAAATAATACTCAGATCAAATGGAGACGAGCCATCAGCAAACAGGTTTAAGGGAAATATCGAACCCACTATCCAGGCAATTACCATTATAAGAATTGGTATTGAAGTAGATCCGGCTCCACTGCTGAAACCTTTAGACCAACCCCTGACCATTTCTTTAAGACCCCCTGGGTACATCCTGAAATCAATGGTACCTTTGCCTCTCAGACAGAATACCGGAATACCGGCCTTTAGAAATCTTTTACCTATCTCTATATCTTCCATTACCTTGCCTTTTATACTTTTGTGACCCCCTATTTTGCGGTAGTCTTCTCTTTTACATATCATGCAGGGGCCGAATGCACCTATGGGTTTTACTCTGGTTTGAAAGAGAGTAAAAACACCCATTCCAGCAATCAGGATTATATTAAAAAATAGTGATAGGTTTTCATATATATTTTTTATCCTATGATACGGCTGAAATGATATTACTCCCCTATATGTTTTTAAACAGGACATTATATTTTTAACACCATCTCTATTAAGCACCGTATCTGCATCCAGAAAAAGTAAATAATCACCGGCAGCAACTCTGGCTCCGTTATGTGAAGCCCAGGATTTTCCAATCCAGCCTTTAGGAAGACTCTTTAAATCAATAACCCTGGCATTATACTTTCTTCCAATATCAGATGTGCTGTCAGTAGAATTATCATTTACCAGTATTATCTCTTTTACCCTGACAGACTGGCTGCTGAGCGAATTGAATAGATTATCAAGATTTTTCTCTTCGTTTCTGGCCGGTATTATAACAGAAATAGAAAAATTACTTTCCGTGTTCTTTTTACAGCAATTATTATACCCTGGGATTTTCCATAGTATAAATAATCCAAATAACCAGAACACCGAATGTATTATTATCTCTATGTAATTCATACAATAAGACTATTACCGATTATTTTTATTTATTTTATTTTACTAAATAATAAAATAAATCTAAATCTCCTATTGCCTATAGGATACACTATTCATCATATGGTATTATGATCTAAAGATAAAATAATAAATTAGTCTAAATATGCAATTTACACCCTTGTTTAAAATAGGTATATGGAACGCCTGGATCTTTTCAGCATTTTTTTTACTCATACCATATTCATTATTTTTAACAAAAAGAGCCGCTTATAGAAAATTCGGCAACCCCCCTGACATGAAGCCAAGCAAAAGTATTGAAATAATAGGTTATATCGCTTCCGCAATTTACTATATCGTTTTTTTATACACTATATTTTTGCCGCTTAAACTGGGGACAGCCTGGTTCTATGCAGGTCTTACCATTTTCTTGCTGGCTCTTCTCATAATGATAACAGCAGGTCTAAATTTTATTACCACCCCTTCAGGCAGACCAGTCACCAAAGGAATATACCGTTATTCCAGACATCCGATATATCTCTCTCAATACCTGGCTCTTGTGGGAATAGGCATAGCTACAGCTTCATGGATAATTTTACTGGTCTCAATTGTATTTATGATTTTGGTAAAGATCTATACTGATTACGAAGAACAATACTGCATAAAGAGATATGGAAATAAATATATAGATTATTTAAACAGGACCCCAAAGTGGATAGGGATACCAAGACTCTGAAATCTCGTTTAAGATGGTGCCCCTGAGTAATAGAATGTCGAACTGTATTTTGAAAGAATTAGGGGAATTTAGAAAGATTATAGATTTGCCCTTGCCCCATTCCTGAAGCTTTCTGCTATTTTAAATATAAGATAACAAAATAGAATAAATACAATAACAGAAAAAATATAAAAACAACTGTAAACGTATTCTTTTTATATTTGGAAGACTTGTTTTTTAATCTTATCATTTATTATTTAAATATATAATATATTGTATATTAATTTATTAAATAATGTTCTATAATAAACTATATATAATTATAAGATATTTAAAATATAAACATAAAGCATACAGAAAGGATATTATGAAAAAGTTTTGGTTGAAAGCATTATTTGCCGTTATTGTTGTTCTTTTTGTTCTAACCCTAGTACCATCAACAATATCGGCTCAAAACACAAGTATGAGAATTGATAAAGGAAAGCCAGGAGAAGTCTCTAACTTTTACTTATCCGCAACTGGAAATAGTGGTCAAAATTGGTATTTTGGAATTATTGAATTTGAAGGCAGCATTGAGGAGTATTTGGATTTACCTCAAGAAGAGCAAATTCTACGTTTAGTAGAGTACGATGTAGGAATTATTGGTTCTGATGATTGGTCTACAGAAATAACTGTAGCTTTATCCTCAGGATCATATTACGCAGGTCTTTTAATTGGGAACCAACCAATTGAAGAGAATATTGTTAATGTGGAGAGGTTTGTAGTGACAAATAGGAATAGCCCTATGACCTGCTGGCAAATTTATGTAAACGAGGCTGGAAACTTTGAATTTATATTTTGGTGGGAATATGCTTCCAATAACTGGGTAAAGATATATGATATGGAAGATAAGCTAGTATATGAATTAGATTTTCCACATGGTAACCCAAGATTTGAAGTAGATCTACCTGATGGCATGTATACTGTTAAGACATTTCATAATGACTTTGAAACACCGATACAGGAATTTATCATAGGTAAACACTGATGATGGAGTAATTTTATAATAGATTTTCTTAATTGATCACTTTATGTAATATTCGAGCTATGCTAACCTGGACCGGTTTTCTTACTGCGGCACTTGAATATATTCTACCTTAAACAAATATAATAATTTAGAATAAGAAGTTCTTGTATTTGACTGGTGTGGCTGCCCCGGGTTGCGAAATTTAGAACCATTTTTTAAAAGAATTAATTAATTTGAAAAGCCTATAAAAATATATCCATTTCACAACAGACAGAAAGTAATCATTAAATGTTTACTTCTTTTCTATTAAAAAAACAGAATTGGTGTCAATAAGCCCCATTTTAATTATAATTCTCTGTATGAAAGGATATTTTTCCGTTTCACGGTATGACATTCTGTTTAGAAACTCCACAAGATGTATCTGTTCTTCATATCCATATACATTAGCAATGTTAATCTGCTTCTTTTCGAGATCTATTCCGGTAACCACTGAAGCATGAAAATTATAAAAAGGTTCATTGTAAGGATTCAAAGATCCAAAGAAAACCGGTAAGGGAATGTTTCTTTCAAGTTGTTCATGGATAGTTTTTATTAACTCAAAATCATCCAATCCATTTATATATTCTATCTCATATTCTGGTAGCTCCAAGGATAAATATTTGAGGAACTGTTCATAGTCCATTCCTCTATTTTCCTGAAGATCATATTTCCCTATTAATTTTTCAGGAGGCAGTTCTTCTCCCCGTGAATATGAGGCAATTGTGCTTATCGTTGCAATTCCACATGTCGTTTTATCCGGCTGTTTATAAATCTTCACTCCATCTATATCAACTACCCGGGGTTCAAATTTACTTATATCGCCGGACAGATGAGTTAAATCGGTAAAAGGTTCAATATTTTTATTTATAATAAAGAGACCAAAGGCTATAATGCTTAAAAACAAAAAGGTTATTATTGAAATAATAGGAATAAACCATTTTTTTCTCTTCATTGTAACCTCTTTTCGCGGTGCTTAATAAATTCGTTACCTGCTAATATTAGAAATTTAAACATATGTTTATATTATCAAAATATTAAATAAAATAAGAATTGTTTTTATCTTAATTCTAGGTATTGGCTGCCCCGGGTAGTGTAATTTCGAACCATTTTTTACAGGAATTGATTGATCTAAAGTCTAAATTACCAAATATCTTTTAATTGCAGTTAATAAATTAAAATTTGCTTAATGTATCATTCAGCTAGGTATAGTAGATGAATTTAGAACCAGGATTATTAGGTAAGATGAATATGTTTTTATAATGGTATTATTTATAGACTCTGGAATTGATTGCTAATCTATATTTTCTTCATCACAAATTTCATCTATAACTTCTCGTATAATATCCTCTGAACCAATTGAATCTGGAAGTCTTTCATATACGACGATACATTTTAAATATTTCCTAAGAGATTCAGACCGTTTAGCTGTTCCAAGAGTTAAATAGTCTAAATGTTTACCTGTAGTGCTGTATCGCCACTTTGTTATAGTTTTAAAAATTTCTCTATCAGATGTATTAGGATTAGATTCTTTTTCTCTACGATAAGCTTTTATCATTAGTCTTGTAGCTCCACCTATAGCACCTTTTTTCATTAACCATTTTGAAAATCCCATTAATCCTCCTCCTTTTCTTCTGTGGTACTTAATTATTAAGCCAAGGTAATACATATGGTGCACTTGCACCCAATATAGTAGCGCAACCAAAAATTATACTTAAAACTAAAGCCCACACCTTATGATTTTTACTAAATATAAATATGAAAATAAGGAAAAGCCATATCCAAAAATTAAAAAATATATTCATTATAGAACCGAATAAGCCATTCGGACTTGGATTAATAAAAAGAACTGTTATCAATATTGAAATAACTATCCAACCAATAACTGGATAGAAGCAAATATTAAAAATTTTTTTATAATTTTTAGCAAAAGGATCTCTCTTTGGATCTAATTCACTCTTTGATATTTGATTAGGCTCATGTACTACTAATTTATTACCACAATTACCACAAAATTTTAAGTTCTCACTATTTTCAAAACCACATTTTTCACACTTCATAAATATCCTCTCTTTATTTCAAATTCTTATCCTACCCTGGGGATATTGAACACATTTCGAACTTTTTATTATGAAGAAATAGTAAGCTTTAAACATAAAATAGAAGAACTTAATTTAGAATTTGCTTCATAATTAATTAAATTCCTGGCTGCCACAAGAGGATTCGAACCATAAATCAGATTTCTACTCTTCAGTATTGTTTTTCTATAAAAACAATATTTATAATCACCTATTCTATCAAACCTTATAAAAACAATATCAATAATCAAAAAATAATTTATAAATGGTTGTTATTAATAGATTTTAACCAGGGTTAAAAATTAAAAATTCTTAAAATATTTGTTTAAATTTGTGAAAATACTTGCAGGTAAACACAAAAACTTTTTAGTTACTCTGGATATATTAAATCATTAATTTTTCTTTAAGGTGTATAAGTTACATCCAAATCAACGGATTCCATAGTGTATCTCCAGGTATCTTGATTATTATCATTGTCTGTAGCCATTCCTGTAAAGAAGATAACTACCTGGAATCTCTCCTTTCCATTTGTAATAGCATTCTGGAGAAATAATTTAAGCTTGGAATCATGACACGTAAAGCTGGACGTATTGAAGTTCTCAATAGGGTCACTATTTATATTGTAATCGCCTGATCCTATGGATTCCTTTCCCCAATATGTTGAAGATACCCATAATGGCGTAAAAGAGGAAGGATCTCCAATAACATAGGGAATATTAAATGTCAGAGTAGCACTTTTTATAGTAGAACCAGCCAATCCACTAATATCAAAACTGATGAAGCCCTTACCGGTTCTATTGTCTGCACCGTCCCCTACTAAATAGCCCCAATCAGTCACGTAGCAATTTGTATTTATCATGTCACTTACTATATACCCACCTTCTCCTAAAGCTATAGGAACATTCATGGATAATACGGGAAGATTGGTAACTGTTACAGTCTCGGTTTTCTGGTCATTTCCTCCATTGCCGTCATCGGCCTCAACAGTTATCTGGTAGTCACCTGCGGTAGCAGGCATAGTCCAGTCAACAGCATTTCCTGTAGTACTGATCAAGCTACCACCGTTTACAGACCAATTATATGAAAGGGTATCTCCATCAGGATCGCTTGCAGAGACCGAAATTGTATATACTATTCCTACAAAATGGTCTCCTATCATTACTATATCTGTTATCGCCGGAGGCCTGTTGCATTCCCAGCTAAGGTCTATGGAATCAGTGGCAGTACCTTTGGGATTTGTAGCAGTGGCAGTAAGTGTAAATGTATCACCGGGATCATTTAAGTTAATCTGAGCTTTTTTAGAACCCCATGCTCCACCGCTGTCATCTTTGTTAAACTCTACAGTAGGAGTGGGTACTCCTTTCACTATAGCTTTTACCCTCCAGTAGCATACATCATCTGCTGATGAGTAAAGAGGTCCTTCATATACTTCCAGCTCTATTGTGGGCTCTTCCATGTCTTCTTCTGCTACTTCTTCCTCGGCTTCCTCTTCTTCTTCGGTCTCTTCCTCCTCTTCTGTAGTTTCTTCCTCTTCTGTAGCTTCCTCTTCACCGGTTGCCTCCTCTTCAGTTACTTCTTCTTCTCCAACATCTGTCTTTTCTTCTTCGGTAGCAGTTGCGCACTGATTACAGACAGCAGCAAAACTAAATAAGGATATTACTGTTAGAATAGTAATGAAAATATAAAATTTATTTTTTTTCATGATAACCTCTTAGTTCTAAGACTGATTAGTATATGATTAAATATAATTATTTAAAGTTATTATATAACTTTGATTACAAATTGGTAGTTATTAAGACTTATATTTAGTGGTTATTGGCTGGGGAGGGAGGATTCGAACCACAAAAAAAATATCTGATATTTTATTTATTAATATATTTAAATTTGTATTAAGATGGTGCCCGAGGCCAGAATCGAACTGGCACGAGGCATAACCTCAACGGATTTTAAGTCCGTTGCGTCTACCAATTCCGCCACTCGGGCATTCGACTGATTTGTGCTGGTTAATATTATCAAAAATCAATAAGGCTGTAAATAATTCCGTCCAGTATATCTTTCTCGCTTGCCATTATATATCTGTTTTTTATCAGCTTTAAGATTATAAGCAGAATTGCAGTACCTCCTATTATGATATCTGCCCTTTTTGGATCAAGCCCTATTACATTTTTTCGGCTTTTAAGGCTAAGACTGCATAATTTTTTATAGATCTCACCTACCCTTTTAAGACTTAATATATGCCGGTGTATCCTGTCGCTGTCATATTTTTTTAACCCAAGGTCAATAGCTGCAAGGGCTGTTATAGTTCCTGCAACTCCTATTATTGATATTGGCCTGAGGGATTTAATTTTTTCAATAACCTTTTCCAGACTATCTTCAATATAACTGTACATGCTGTCCAGACTATCCTTATCCGGTATAGCCACACCGATAAACTTTTCGGTTAAACTGACACATCCTATATCTATACTTTTAATAAGCTTCAAATTACAGCTGTCATCACCCAGTATAAACTCGCTGCTGCCTCCGCCGATATCTACAACTAAAACACTGCCGGATTGCTTTTTCTTAAAAAAAGAGGATTTTAAATCCATTTCCTTTACAGCACCACAAAAACTTAAACCGGCTTCTTCTTCTCCGCTTATTATATCAATCCTAATCCCCGAATTTTTGTATATATAGGAAATAAGCCAATCACTATTCGATGCTTTTCTTAAGGCACTGGTCCCAACAGCTCTGTATCTTTCTACATTATGGCTTTTTATCAAACCGCTGTAATCGAGGACGGTATCAAGAGTCCTTTCAGCAGAATCATCAAGGATAATACCTTTTTGTTCCAGACCTTTGCCAAGACGGGTGATCTTCATTTTTCTTTCCAAAGGGATGAATTTATTTTTTTGGTAATCGGCTATCAACAGCCTTGTGGAGTTAGTTCCGATATCAATAGAAGCTAATTTCATTTAAAATTATCTGTATGCCTTATTAATCCCTGATCAATTTCTTTTGATTTCCTGGTCATAGAAAATTTTTATATTGCCCCATAAATCAGAGTTTGAATAAACATCCTGATCGATCATTGAATAACTGCCATCTTCAAAATCCTGTCCATTTTCACTTTCTTCCATAACTACAGTCATATTTGTCTCATCACCGCTAGTCATATTAAACTGCTCCCTTGCTTCAAGCTTTATGGCTTCCTCTCCATACAGACTCTTTACCAGTGCAAGAAGTTCAATATTTTCATTCCTGTGCCAATTTAATTCTTCTTCAAGCTCTATTATCTTTTCCCTTTTTTCGACAATACTCTTGATTTGATTTATAGAAGCAAGAATAGTGATTAAAATAAAAAGTAGGACAATTGTGACAATAATATTAATTTTAGCTTTTCTGGACAGCCTGCTGACAATTTTTATATCATCATCCATATCAATCTTATTACTATGTTTATATTATTTACTAATTTACTATATTATTACTGCTATAATTCCGACTGCTATAATTAAAATTCATCTAAATATTAATATAAGTATAAAACATATAATACAATAATCCAATATCTGTTAAATTCCGGCAATATTATATAAATTAATCATGTAAAAATAAAATTGTTGTTTTTAGTTGTCAATTTTATTAAAATATCAACCTATATGTTTGATTTTATTCAATAATTGAATTCTAAGAAACAATGAAAGAAATACCCTTATTTTCTTCCAAAACACAAAACAAGATCGCTAAACAGGTACTGCTCGGATTTCTTGTAGCAATAATACTCGGCTCAGTGATCCTGATGATCCCCCAGATGACCCAGAGCGGGAAGATAAGTTATATAGATGCTGCTTTTACTTCCACCTCTGCCATCTGTGTCACTGGACTCATAGTCCAGGATACACCGACATATTTTACGCAATTGGGTAAAATCGTAATACTCATACTCATACAGATAGGCGGACTGGGAATCATGACCATCGGTTCCATTTTTGGATTGATCTTGGGAAGAAAAATTAATATCAGGGATAAATTCTATATCAATACCAGCTTCGGCTCAAAACAGCCTTTCAGCGCAGCAAAATTTTTTATGGTAATAGCAGGTACTACATTTACCATAGAATTTATTGCATTTTTAATTATGACCGCCATTTTTTACTTTAAGCATCACTATACAGTCATGACATCAATGGCCTATGGCTTATTTCACACTGTCAGTGCTTTCTGTAACGCGGGATTCTCTCTTTATTCCGACAGCCTGCAGAACTTTAGTTCGGATATTCTCCTGAATTTGGTATTTATGGTTTTAATTGTGCTGGGAGGTCTTGGATTTCCTGTAATCTCAGAAATAATCACTTACAGAAGAGTAAGGCGCTTTTCGCTTCATGCCAGGGTAGTTTTGATCACCACCGCCGCTTTAATATTGATCGGTGCAGTTATGTTTTTTCTTCTTGAATTTAATAATCCAGAATCAATTGCAGGTAGGCCTCTTCCAACTAAAATACTATCCAGCTTTTTTCAGTCAATCACAGCTAGAACAGCTGGTTTTAATACCATTAACACTGGCAGCTTAAATGTGGCCACTATCTTTTTTCTTGCCTTTTTCATGTTTATCGGCGCATCCCCGGGAGGCACCGGCGGCGGTATAAAGACAACCACTTTTATCACAGTGACCGCGGGCGGCTTTAGCTACCTCAGAGGAAGAAACTGTGTAACATTATTGAAAAGAAGACTTCCATCAAGATTAATAAACAGAGCTTTGACCATAACAATAACAGCAACAGCCATAATTATAATTTCAACAATAGGGGTGCTGGTATTTGAACAGTGTGCCCTAAAAGAAGCGATGTTTGAAGTGATATCGGCATTCGGTACTGTTGGTTTAAGTACCGGGATAACACAATCACTCTCTGTAGGAAGCAAGATCATATTGATACTGACTATGTTTATTGGTAGAATTG
>Ga0315555_1003688_pt1 | contig 10506 bp, 7 predicted proteins | sample SalMarSW160380MG_FD_202113 | JGI IMG/M metagenome (GOLD analysis project Ga0315555, IMG submission 202113) | Salt marsh sediment microbial communities from the Plum Island Ecosystem LTER, Massachusetts, United States - Salt Marsh Sediment SW1603-80 ...
CCTAAGGAATTCCTACCCAAAGGCAAAGATGAATATTACCAACGTAATCAACAAACCTTGTGGCCCAAGGATCATTGGCGGCATCTACAGTCGGATGAGATCGAACAGCTCTTAAAGAATGATAACACCTCCGACAATTGGAATGATATCTATGCCACCGATCAGTTCAATCCGATGCAGTTAAAAAATAACCAATTCTTTGGACTGGTGCGAATCGGCAATGTCCGCAATGTTATCCTCGAACATCACGATTTAAAGTTACCGGTTGGTATTTCCAACAGCAGAATTATTTCCTGTGATATCGGCGATGATGTTGCCCTTCATAATGTCCGCTATTTAGCCCATTTCATCATCGCTAATCGTTGTATTTTAATTAATATTGACGAAATGCATACATCTAATCATGCCAAGTTCGGGAACGGAATTATCAAAGATGGTGAACCAGAATCGGTCCGGATCTGGCTGCATTTGATAAACGAAACTGGTTGTCGCAAGGTGATGCCTTTCGATGGAATGATACCCGCGGATGCCTATCTTTGGGCAAAATACCGAGATGATACCGCACTTCAAACAAGACTAAAAGAAATCACCCAAACCAGTTTTGATTCCCGACGGGGATTCTATGGAATGGTAGGCGATCAGAGCGTCATCAAAAACTCACGTATTTTAAAAGATGTCAAAATTGGATCTCACTGTTATATTAAGGGCGCTAATAAACTGAAAAATCTGACTATCAATTCAGCTGAGTTGGAATCAACCCAGATCGGTGAAGGTGTTGAATTGGTAAATGGCATTATCGGTTTCGGCTGTCATATTTTCTACGGCTGTAAAGCCGTCCGGTTTATTTTAGGCAATAATTCCAATTTGAAATATGGTGCCCGGCTGATTAATTCATTCCTGGGAGATAATTCGACAATATCCTGCTGCGAGGTCCTGAATAACCTGATATTTCCCGCCCATGAACAGCATCATAACAATTCGTTTCTGATTGCCTCAGTCGTTTTGGGACAAAGTAATATTGCTGCCGGTGCAACAATTGGATCCAATCATAATAGTCGGGCTAATGATAACGAGATTCAAGCCGGTCGCGGATTCTGGCCCGGTTTATGTACCAGTCTCAAACATTCCTGTCGGTTTGCTTCTTTTATCCTGTTGTCCAAGGCAGATTATCCCGCTGAACTTGATATCCCACTACCCTTCTCGTTATTAAACAACAATCCGACAAAAGACCAATTAGAGGTATTACCGGCATTTTGGTGGCTTTACAATATGTATGCCTTAGTGAGGAATTCGTGGAAGTTTGTCAATCGTGACAAACGAATCAATAAAATCCAGAATATTGAATTTGACTATCTGGCTCCTGATACAGTCGAAGAAATATTTAAAACTCGCCGCTTATTGGAAATCTGGACGGCTCAGGCAAGTTTGAAAAGTGAAAATAAAATAGCAAAAATTGAGGATGAAAATAAACTTGCTGAACTTGGACGGAAAGTTTTATCGGGAAAAGAAGCAGATATAAATACTCTGGAAGTGCTAGGACAAAATATGGAGAAATCAAATCGCAAGATTGCGATTATAAAAGTATTCAAAGCTTATCATGCCTATCACGATATGCTGGAATATTATGCCGTCAAAAACCTGATTGAATATTTGCATCAAAATAAAAATGCCAACTTTGCTTCAATGACCGATGCTTTGCAAGGTCAACGTGTAACTAATTGGGTAAATTTTGGTGGGCAATTGATTCCCGAAAAAGATGCCGATCAACTACGAGCCGACATTGGTTCTGGTAAACTCAACAGTTGGGAAAAAATTCACAACAGCTACAATCAACTTTGGAAAAAATATCAATTAGACAAACAGAAACACGCCTATGCTACCCTGCTTGAGATCCTCGGAAAAGAACAATTGGCCAAAGCAGATTGGCTTGCTGCCCTGGACAAAGGGATAAAAATTCAAGAATTTATTAGCGATCAAGTTTACCTGTCCAGGAAGAAAGATTTCGAAAATCCTTTCCGACAGGCGACATTTAGAAACGCCGCCGAGATGCAAGCTTCAATCGGAACAATTGAGGACAATAGCTTTGTGCAACAGGTAAGAAGCGAAACTGAAAATTTTAAAAAACTTGTAGCAGAAATTAAAAAAAGGAGTTAAGGACAATTTAGGAAAGGATTTAATTATGAATCTCAATGAAGAGAAGTGCGCTAAGTATGCGCTTATTCAGGAAATGATGGACACAGTTGAAATTGTCAAAAGGTTCAATCCCGATCAGACGAAGGAGGTGGCTCAGAAGATAAAATCGGTCGGCCGATTATTACTCACAGGCGAAGGCTCCAGCCGGATCTTCCCGGCAAAGAACGCGATTCGCAAAGCACTTTCCTGGGGATTAGACCTGCAGATAATTACTGAGGGATCCCGCCAAGCAGCCGACTATGATTTAGCGAAATTTGCAGTATTCTGTGCTTCCAATTCAGGACGCACCAAAGAGGTAGTTTTACTCGCTCAAAAACTAGCTGAGATGAATAAGAATAACCGGTTTGCATTGACGGCAAATGAAGGTACTCTTTTGGAAGAAGCCTGTAGCGAAACATTCGTCTTGACCTGTGGCTGGGAGCAGGCAGTTGCCGCCACAAAAAGTGTTATCGAACAGGCGCTATTTTATGAATCCCTACTCTGGAATATGGATTCAAAAAGCAATTTGATCGAGAGAGAGAAACTACATCAAAAAATCGAACAAGCCTTGACAATGCCAATAGATCCCCAGATTATTGAAGCCGCGGCTAAGGCACCGACGATTTATTTTGCCGGATACAATGATGGCGTAGCCGAAGAGTTGACCCTGAAAACAAACGAAATTACCCGTAAAAAGTCTGATTATTTAGAGGGAACATATGCAGTCCACGGGATTGAAGAAGTGATGGATCCGAATGATATCATTTTTATTGTTGATCCAATTGCCGAGGAAATAGAAAAATTTCAAGAGGTATTAGCCAAGGGAGTTGGACTTAAAGTAGTAGCCATTAGCCCCAATGAGACACCTTTTATCAACATTCGTACACCTGATGCTAACGAGATGAATCCTTATGTTTTTTTATGCGCAGGCTGGAATTTACTAATTGAAATTGGCTTAACATTGGGAATTAACCTTGATAAACCGGAGCGTGCCCGCAAAGTGGGTAATGAGTTTATTGGGTAAATATCAATATTGGGTTCCCTCCCCACCCAATAGTTTTCCTTTTAGTAATGATATTTTGAAAAAATGATCCTTCGTTTTGTGAAAAATTTTATCAATACTTACAATTTTTTAGGATTGGATTTTTTGACAACTAAAGGGTAATTACCCAAGTCGCAGAATTATTCATAAAATGATGCGATAAAACATTAAATAGAAGTTTATAATTATTCTAATGGAGGAATTTAGATGAAGATTAAACGAGCTGCAGGTGCAATTTTAATCCTGACCATAATTCTTTGGTCAACATTATTCTCAGCCGACTTTGAAGTCGGGAAAAGTTATTCCGGATTCAAACTACTGGAAAAACGATTTGTTAAGGAAGTCAACGCCGAATGCCTCAATTTCGAACATACTCAGAGTGGTGCACGATTATTTAAAATTATGGCCGATGATCCAAATAAAACTTTTAGTATTGCTTTCAAGACCGTTCCGGAATCGGACAATGGTGCTCCTCATGTTACGGAACATGGGGTACTAAACGGTTCGAAGAATTTCCCGGTGAAGAGCCCTTTTGATATCTTGTCCAAGGGCTCACTCAAAACCTTCCTAAACGCATTCACCGGTAGTAACATTACTGTTTACCCAATCGCCAGTATGAATGAAAAAGATTATTTCAATCTCATGCACGTCTATCTGGACGCTGTTTTTAATCCTCTGATCTACACCGATCCCCGGATTCTCAAACAGGAAGGCTGGCATTACGAACTCCTGGATAAAGATAGTCTAATTGAATATCGTGGTATCGTCTATAATGAAATGAAAGGAGCCTTTTCTAATCCCAGTCGAGAACTGTATTATCAAATTAATAAAAATCTATTCCACGATAATTGTTATCATTATTCAGCCGGTGGTTATCCCAGCGCAATCCCGACTTTAACCTATGAAATGTACCTGAATTATCACCGCAAGTACTATCATCCATCCAACAGTTACATTTATCTCTATGGCAATGGTGATCTTAATCAGGAACTTGCTTTCATTGATAAAGAATATCTAGCCGGCTACCAAAAATTCGAGGCAAATGTCAATATTTCCTTGCAGAAGCCATTCGATACTATGAAAACTGTAACGGCTTACTATTCGTTCCCAGAGGAAGGCAATCCGGAAAATCAAACCTATCTCTCTCTAAGTTTTGTAGCAGGATTGGGAATTGACCGTAAGTTAATATTCGCCCTCGACGTTCTGACTGATGTTTTGGTCAATCAGGAGTCAGCTCCGATAAGACTGGCACTGCAGGAAGCAAATATAGGTCGAGACGTATCTGCCTATTACGACGATCTAAAACAAAACGTAGTAACTATCACTGTACAGAATGCCAATTTGGAAGACCAGGATAATTTTAAAGAAATCATCTTTAAGGTTTTAGGAGAAACTGTCAATAAGGGATTAGACGAAGAAACCGTTCAAGCAACCTTGAATCGGCTGGAATTTAATTTACGTGAGAGCGATGACGCCCAGAAAGGATTAACCTACCACTTCAACCAGTTGAATGGTTGGTTATTTGCCAATGATCCATTTTTAAATCTTGAATGGGAAAAGCCACTTGCTGCAATAAAAGCAGGACTTAAGGAAAAATATCTTGAATCGGTTATTCAGCAATACTTTTTGGATAATCCCCACGCCTTGCTGCTGACTCTCCAACCAAAACCAGGAATGGAAAAAGAAATCAATGCCCAAACTACCCAAGAATTAGCAGCGTATAAATCAACTCTATCCGATCAGGATTTAGAGAATTTGATTAACGAAACCCAGGAATTAATTGCATATCAACAAAAGGAAGATACTCCGGAAGCTCTGGCAACAATTCCTTCCTTAAGTATCGAAGATATTAATCCCAAAACTCAATATTACAAGATTCAAAAAAAGCAGGTTCAAAAAGTGCCAGTACTTTACTATGATACGTTCACCAACGATGTAGTTTATGTCCGTTACCTGTATGATGCTCGAGTAGTTCCTCAAGGTCTAATTCCTTACATCTCCCTTCTGGCTCAAGTTATGGGAAGTTTAAATACAGAGCATTACACTTTCGGAGAACTTGAGAAAGAGCTGAATTTGCATACCGGAGGATTTAGCACATCCTTGGGTAGTTATTTAAAAGAACAAGATGATAATCAACTTCAGTCTAAATATATTGTCGCAATCAAGGCTATGAATACAAAAATTGATAAATTGTTTGAGTTATCTAATGAAATTATCCTAAATACTAAATACGAAGATAAAGAGCGTCTTCATGATGTGCTCACCCGTCATCAATCCCAACTCGAAGCCAGTCTAAAAAGTAATGGCTATGCTTACGCTTCGCGTCGTCTGCGATCCTATTACAGCAACCAGGGATTTTTCACCGAATTAACCAGCGGCATCGAGTATTACTGGTTTGTCACTGACCTGCTCGATAATTTTGATACAAAAGCCGACGAGATTATCAGTAATTTGCAACGAACTGCCAATCTCCTGTTCAATAAGAACAACCTGATTATCACGATTACCTGTGATAAATCCGATATTAATAATATCCTTAATAATTCTAAAACTTACTTAAGTAGACAACCGACAAGCGAAGTTAAACTCAATAATTGGCAATTCACTCCTACAAATAAAAAAGAGGGATTGATGGCTGCCTCCAAAGTTCAATATGTAGTTTTAGGTTCCAACTTTAAAAAATTAGGCTATCAATGGAATGGAAAGTTGAGGGTTTTAGATCACATTTTATCAAGTGATTGGCTCTATAATCAAATCCGGATTGTCGGTGGAGCCTATAGTGCCTGGAGTAACTTTTCTACATCGGGGAATGTTGACTTCAACTCTTACCGGGATCCAAATCTCAAAGAGACATTAGAAATATACAAGGCTACAATTGATTATCTGCACAATTTCGATGCAGATCAGCGCGAAATGACTGATTACATAATCGGTACAATTGCCAATCTTGACAATCCCCTTACACCTTCTGAACAGGGAAATGTTGCAGTCCGTTACTACTTTGAGAATATTCGTAAAAAAGATGTCCAAAAAGAACGAGACGAGGTACTTTCAACTACGGTAAAAGAAATCAGAGAAATGGAACCGATGGTTTCTGACATTCTAAATCAAAATATATATTGCGTCTACGGTAACGAAGAGGTGATCCAGGCTAATGAAGCACTCTTTAATACCGTCATCAAATTAAGCCGTTAAAAGCTAGTCTAATTTTCTCTAATAATAAAAATTTATAGCCAAAATTTGAATGGTTACTAACTTAGACCAAATCAGGTCGAAGTTAGATTTCCATAATTAGGAAGTCTTCCGCCATTCTCACTATACAATCGGCAGGTATCTTTATTTTATGGAGCAGCTTATCAGTATCATTTTCAGGAGAGAGATGAGTGAGCAGAGTAATTTTTGGTTTTGCTTCCTGAATCAGCGTCGCAATTTTTGCCGGAGTCATATGCCCCGGTTTCGGTTCAGTATCTGTACACGAACACTCAATAACCAGCAAATCAACTCCCTTTGAGGCTAAAATTAGTTCTTCAGAAAGATCGGTATCACTAGCGTATAATAGCAATTTCCCCGTCGAATCCTTAAAGCAATACATTAAACTTTGTGCAGAATGATTTCCTTGAATTACTTTAAGTTCAAATGTTGTAAATGAATAATTACCAGGTTCAATCGTACGAATGGAATATGGAAATTTTTCGTTGATTATCCACTTTCCAAACATATTTTCAAAACCTGCAATAATTGGCGAAAAGTCTTTGTGAGCAAAGATCAGTAACTCCGCATCTTTTCGATTTTCCGGCTCTGAATATTTTCGAGTAAAAAGTATTGGTAACAAATCAGCGATATGATCGAGATGTAAATGACTGTAAAATATTTTTGAAATATCCCAAAGCGAATGATCTGTCTTCAAATACTGACGTAAAACTCCCGAACCTGAATCTAACAGAATTAATTCATCCGCAATTTCAAGCAGATACCCGGAATTATTCCTGGTCTTTGTCGGTATAAAATACCCAGATCCAAGAGTTGTGAGCTTCATGATTTTTTTCCCTGCCTTTCTTAAATTCTAACCAATAAAAAATTGCTATTAGTCAAAGCATACTCACATTACGCACTTAAAGTAATTTATAAAATAGGCCACTTATTATCATGGTCTAAATTTTAATATTCTCCTTATGTGATTTCAAGTAATTTATAAAATACTTACGATCACTTTCTGGCTTCTCTGAATCCATTCTTATTATCGCCTTACGGATTCTTTTCATGACCATTTTCTCAGGAAAAATCTGAATATTTAAACTCAGGAAAATTTTCGGACTTAGCAGGTTAAATGAAATGCAGCGATGGTCTTGGATTTATCCGGAAGGTTATTGTACTCTTGGATAGCAAGGTCTGATTTTCCAATGAATGATTTGACCTTGCGTGTCTCCAGCCATTGAATCAATTCGCTGGCAATTTTCATCATTCCATATTTACCTGTACCGATGATAATCAGCTCCGGCATCTGATCAAGAAAACCTTCTAAATCTTCTAATTGAAGAAGGTGTCCTTCCTTACGCCACCAACTGGAAATAATTCTATCGGGAAGAATGATTAAATCTCGGTTAAAGCTTTGCTCACCAATTTTCATTTTCCCAAATTTATACTCACTAATTATCATTGATTTCCTTCAAAAACCATCATTTTAAAAATAACATCCAAATTGATACTGAGCAATAATAAATCTTCTGTTCAGTTCTTGAAAATTGAGAACGTTTTTTTAATTGTCATCACAAGAAAATGAGTGTAAATTTGAGCGTTATTTTATATCGTGCGCCCATAGCCCAATTGGATAGAGCGTCTGGCTACGGACCAGAAGGTTGGGGGTTCGAGTCCTCCTGGGCGTACAAATATTTTCCCACAAATCATCTATTAAAATCCTTCATCTAACCAATGTAATATTGGTCATAATTGAAGCTTTATAAATATATACTGTGTAGATCAAATTTAGTCGGGATGAGTCCCGATTTTTCGGGATGAATACCCGATTTTGTGGATTTGGAATAACCACTATTATGCTCTTCTAATCGTCGGCCTAAATCCTCTGTCTGACCGATATAATATCGATCACGACTAGCACTATATAAAATATATACTGTGTAAACATATCTTGTCGGGGTGAGAGGATTTGAACCTCCGACTTCTTCGTCCCGAACGAAGCGCGCTAACCGGGCTGCGCTACACCCCGTAATATTAAGTTCTATTAAAAAGCGTCTAAATTTATAAATCAAACGGAATATTATAAAGTAAAAATCCTACATTTGTTTGATAAAAATACTCGATAAACCTGCTCCGGTTAGACAAATAATCGTAACAAGGATACCGGCAATCAATACACCAATTATATCAGCAATGATAAATTTTTTAAAATCTAAACCAATTAAAAATGAGGCAACGGCACCGGTATAAACACCTGAACCGGGGAGCGGAATTCCAATAAAAATCGCCACCGCCCACTCACCATATTTTTCGACTGCTTTCGAAATTCGACGCTGAGTGTGTTTTGTGTATTTATTCCACAGATTTTCAATTGGTTTTACTAAGCAAATTAACTTTATTATCCATTCCAAAAAAATGAAAATAAAAATACCAATGATTATGTTAGCCATCACACACACTAAAAATACAATCCACCATTTCATTTCTATCCCAAAAATACCATAAGGGATCGAAGCGCGTAATTCAAGTGTTGGTACAAAAGTAATCGCAATCATCTGTAAAATCTCAGTCATTGAAAACTCCAATACATATTATGTTAAAACCAGAAAAAACTGCCTAAATACAATTTAATAAAATTAATTGTATCCATTATGTTATTAATATAACTGCCTGATTTACTGTAGATTGTGGGAATTGTAACTTCGGAGTATTTGATTCCACCATATATCATTTTGATCAGAAATTCGCTTTCGAACTGGAATCTATTTTCGACAAACTTATCTAATGAAATTTTTGATAAATTGATCAGGCGATAGCCACACTGACTGTCATGTACTCTTTTTCCAGTCCGTAGTGAAATTAAAAAAGAGGTGATACTGTTTGACAATATGCGATGAAATGGCATTGAAGTTCGCAAAAAGGATCTTTTCCCCAAAACCAAATCCAGATTATACTGTTCGCTTATTTTGATAAAATCACTGATTTTGCTTGGAGCATGTTGCATATCGGCATCGAGAAAAATCGCATAAATAAATCCCTTCTGGCGTGCTTTTTCGATCCCGATTTTTATTGCTGCTCCCTTTCCCTTGTTGTTAGCGTGACGATAAATTGAGATCGATGGGTATTTGGAGACAACTAATACCGTATCATCAGTTGAACCGTCATCAATTACGATAATGCGTATTTGCGGATAATAAGATCGAATCAAATTAATTACTGAGTTAATATTTGCCGCAGCATTATATGCCGGTATAATTATACAATATTTACTTTCAATCATTTCCATTAGGCTGAAAAATTATCAGAATTTCTGCTATAATCCAACTGATGTTTTATAAATTGAAATCTGAACTATTTGGTTCAAAAAATATTGCATAAGGGCTAATTCTAAATTAAATTTCCACCGCTTTTTATAAAATGCGAGAGTAGCTCAGATGGTAGAGCCCCACGTTGCCAACGTGGTTGTCGCGGGTTCGAGCCCCGTCTCTCGCTCTCAAATATTCATTAGCAATTACAATAAGCCCTACGTTGCTCCCGACTGGTCGGGATCGCGGGTTCGAGCCCCGTCTCTCACTCTCAAATATTCATTAGCAATTACAATAAGCCCTACGTTGCTCCCGACTGGTCGGGATCGCGGGTTCGAGCCCCGTCTCTCGCTCAAAAGCAATCCAAACATAGAATCTAAAAGATACTATCTGTTATTGAATCTGGAGTATCATTTATTAGGATACTATGCCTTCTATGTTGATTGACCACCTGATGATTGCTTGCTCTTTGACAGGCCGGTTTGTAAATTAATCCGCTTTTTGAATTTTGGGGTGTCGTCCAATGGCAGGACATCAGACTCTGGATCTGAGTATCGGGGTTCGAATCCCTGCACCCCAGCCAAACGCTTTTTGAAATCCCAAAAACAAGTACTAATAAACGTTTTTAAGTTCTTTTAAGTTCAGTTAAAATAATTGCCAGTAAAAAACCAGTTCATCTTAATAGCACTTACAAAGGCTTAAAAGGACTTAATAGGACTTTAAATCATAAGGCGCATTCGTCTAGTGGTTAGGACGCTGGCCTCTCACGTCGGTAACAGGGGTTCGAACCCC
>Ga0315555_1003689_pt1 | contig 10505 bp, 8 predicted proteins | sample SalMarSW160380MG_FD_202113 | JGI IMG/M metagenome (GOLD analysis project Ga0315555, IMG submission 202113) | Salt marsh sediment microbial communities from the Plum Island Ecosystem LTER, Massachusetts, United States - Salt Marsh Sediment SW1603-80 ...
ATATATCTGGGTTATGTAAAGAAGGTAAGGACTCGATATCTGATCGCTTCCCTCGGCGGTCTGGTCTTGGTGCTGGCATTGATCTTTGCCGGGCTGAGTCTCACGAGGCCGGATAACCCCTTTGCCTCCCTTGCGAACAATCCCATGGTGCTCAGGGTCTTAAACTGGGGCACTACTATAGAGATGATCAAGGATGCCCCCTTGCTGGGGAAGGGGCTGAATACCTTTAGCTTCATCTATCCCTCCTACCAAAAGACCGGTGTAAATATCGTACATCATTCCCACAACTCGTATCTCCAGTTGGGTGTGGAGATGGGGATAATTGGAACCATCGTTTTCTTGTGGTTTGCCTGCTGGTGGCTTTGGCGCACGCTATACGTCTTTCGAGAATCAAAAGATAAGTCATCAATCTGGACGGGTTCCCTGATGGTGGCAGGTTTGGCCTTTTTCCTCCATCATGCCTTGGATTTCGAGTTCTACCTCCCCGGCGTTACCCTGCCGGGCTTTGCCGTTCTGGCCTTGGCAGTTGGCGCTCAGAAGAAGGATAAACCTTATAGAGTTAAAGTGAAAAAGAAAAGGAAGACAATCTATACCTTCTTGGGATTTGTGGCGGCAATGGCGGCCTCGTTCCTCTTGCTCTTCCCCTTTTACGGGCAGATGCATTTTCAGAGGGCAAAGAATCTTCTCGAATCAGGACCCTCCTTCTCAGAAGCGGCTGCAGCTGAGCTCCAAAAGGCCATACGCCTTGATCCCCACAACAGCCAATACCATCACCGGTATGGGGTGTTACTCGTTCAGAGGCTCTCCCGCCGGCAGGATGGGATCGCTGAGGTGCAGGAGGCCATACGACTGAGCCCTTGGCGCCACTACTACCATTTTGATTTAGGTATGATATACTTAGTCTCCGGGGAGGGGGTGAAGGGGCTGGAGGAGATCAAAAAGGCTTCCCAGCTCTATCCCCTGAATGAAGACTACCATCAATGGTTGCGGACCATCTATCTCCAGATGGGTGACAAGGACTTGGTCTCCCAGGAGGAGCAGTGGATAGAGCGGATACAGAGAGGGGAAGTGGATTGAAGGCGGTCTCCGTAGTTATTCCCATCTTCAATGAAGAGGAGAACATCTCCCCTCTGTTTCAAGAGTTAAAGGCCGTCATGGAGGGGATGGGGTTGGAATATGAAGTCATCTTCGTTGATGACGGCAGCGATGACGCCAGTAATGAGGTCGTGCAGAGATTTGCCCAAGATGATAAACGGATTAAGGTCATCCAGTTTCGCAAAAACTTTGGCCAGACTGCTGCCATTGCTGCCGGGGTTGAGCATGCTCAAGGGGAGATCATCGTCACTATGGATGGCGATGGGCAGAACGATCCCCGAGATATCCCCCGGCTCCTGGAGCGTCTGGAGAAAGGTTACGATGTGGTCAGTGGCTGGAGGAGGAACAGAAAAGATCCCCTTCTCAACAAGAGATTTCCCTCTGCCATGGCCAACAGATTGATCTCCTGGTTGACCAGGGTCAGGCTGCACGACTACGGATGCACCCTTAAGGCATACCGAAGGGATATCTTGAAGGATGTGCGGCTCTACGGGGAGATGCACCGCTTCATCCCTGCCTATGCCTCCTGGGTAGGGGCAAGCATTACAGAGATAGAAGTAGCCCATCACCCTCGCAGGCATGGAAGATCAAAATACGGCCTCTCCCGGACAACCAGCATCATCCTGGACCTCATAACCATCATATTTTTACAGCGCTATTCCACCAAGCCCATTCGTCTTTTCGGTGGGGCAGGAATGATCTTATTCGTCCTGGGGGTCTTAACAGGGCTGTTTGTCCTTTTTCGGAGGCTCATTTGGGGAGGAGTTTGGATCAGCCCCATGATCTTGATCTCCTTTTTCTTCATCATCATGGCGGTTATGTTTATTTTGTTGGGGCTCATCGCAGAGATCATCATTCGTACCTACCACGAGTCCCAGGGGAAGCCGATCTATGTCGTTAAGTCTATGATGAATTTTGAATAAGCGGGCTTTTTAGAATTTTACAATATGACAAAACGTAAAGGCAAAAAGATTTCGGAGTTAAAGGTACCCAAATGGATTTTGGGGGCCGTAATTGTGTCTTTAATGTATGCTGTCATTTTTTTTATCGCCTATGATATGGGGAAACGAACCACACAATTAAAGTATTTGGGAGTAAAGGCAAAAGAGATCAAGAGAGCAACACAGAAGCCGATTGAGGTCCCCCCTTTTGTGCCGCCTCAAAAAGGTACGTCACCATCCAAGGTTTCATTTCACCTTTGACAATGAGGAAATCCTAAAGCCCCTCCGAAAGAGGGAGAAGCTGGATCAGCTTATTGCTGGGGAGAACACAGATATGGAGGTATTTCTCCGATTGATGAAGTGGGTTAGATCTCAGTGGTCTCCTGGCAGGCCTGATCCGTATCCACCGATTGATGCGACAGTCATATTGGATAAAATAAGAAAGGGAGAGACAGGTGGGTTTTGCGCCCAATACTGTTATGTATTGGTACAATGTTTGCAGAGTTTGGGATACAAGGCCAGGTATGTGACGGTTAAGGGACATGAGGTGACAGAGGTCTGGTCGCCATGGCTTTCAAAGTGGGTCATGTTGGATCCACTGTATGAGCTTTATGTAACAAAAGGAACTACTCCCCTTTCCGTTCTTGAGATTCACAATAGGATCATACAGGGTGAACATGATCTGGAGGTACATGCCAAAAAGGACCCTGGAGACCTGAGTGAGTATATTTCCCGATATGAAAAGTTCGCTGTTTGGTGCAAGAACGATCATGTTTTTTTATCTATTAATTTTTTTGATATCGAACGATATAAAATATACTTTCTTGATAATCCGGAGGAACGGATGTATGTACCTGCAGGAAGTCTCTATACATTTTTCCCTGAGGACTTATATTTTAACCCCTTACAGAGATGAAGAGAGCTATTCTTCAACAATAGGATTATGTGCGGTATTTGCGGTTTTTCTTTCACCGATGAGAGGTTGGTTGACCTCGATATCCTGAAAAAGATGACTAAGACCCTGCAACACAGAGGGCCTGATGATGAGGGATACTATACTGATGCTGGAATTGCCCTGGGGCATCGGAGGTTGAGCATTATCGATCTCGATACCGGGAAGCAGCCAATCCACAACGAAGATAAGACTGTCTACGTGGTATTTAATGGAGAGATATATAACTTTCTAGAGCTCAAAAGGGAGTTAGAGGAGAAGGGGCACAGCTTCTACACCAAGACGGATACAGAGGTGTTGGTCCATCTTTATGAAGAGATTGGAGAAAGGTGTCTGGAGCGGCTTAACGGGATGTTCGCCTTTGCCATCTGGGATGGGAAGAAGAGAAAGTTATTTCTCGCCAGGGACAGGATAGGCATAAAGCCCCTTTTTTATGCCTATAACGGTACAGCGTTTGCTTTTGCCTCCGAGCCCAAGGCACTCTTACAACTCCCCTGGGTAGAGGGGAGGCTTGACCCCCAAGGGCTGAGCCACTATTTGAGTTACGATTTTATCCCCGCCCCATATTCCATCTACGCGGATATAAGGAAGTTACCACCAGGGCACCAGGTCGTTTATCAGAATGGAGACCTCCGTTGTGAACGCTATTGGGACCTTGATCTGACCGATCGTGTCGAGGGGGATTTGGATGAAGGAGAAATCTGCGAGCTAATCTGGGCTGAATTCTGTCGAGGCGTTAAGATGCGCCTAATCAGCGATGTTCCGTTAGGGGTGTTGCTGAGTGGGGGAATTGATTCTACCTCGGTCCTCGCTGCCCTCAGATACGAGGGTGTGGATGATATCAAGACCTTTTCCATCGGATTTGATGACCCCTCCTTCGATGAGTCCAAGTATTTTCGCTGGGCGGCCTCCTTCTTCGAGACAGAGCATCACGAGGAGGTCCTCGCCCCTCACAAGCTCATCGATATTATCCCCCAGGTCGCCGCCATCCTCGATGAGCCGCTGGCTGATGCCTCTATCATGCCCACCTATCTCCTTAGCCGTTTTACCAAAGGCTCTGTAAAGGTCGCCTTAGGTGGTGATGGAGGGGATGAGCTCTTTGCAGGGTATCCCACCTATCAGGCCTTTTTACTCGCTCGCTATTACGAAAAACTACCGCAGGTAATAAGATCTCTTGCGGAGGCAGTAGTAAAAAGACTCCCCGTTTCCTTTGATAACATGAGTCTTGACTTCCGGGCCAAGAAGTTCATCAATAGTATAGCGTATACTCCGGTGGAGAGACATTACGCCTGGATGGGCACTTTTTCGCCAGATGAAAAAGACGAGTTGCTTGTCCCCGGTATAAAGAGAAGGCTGAAAGATCTCAATTCCTTTGATGTGTTACATGATTATCTCAAAGGCAAGGCCTTCAGCTCTGAGCTGGGTAAACTCCTTTATCTCGATACCAAGCTCTATCTGCAGGATGGGGTGCTGGTTAAAGTGGACCGTGCGAGCATGGCCCATGGGCTGGAGGTGAGGGTGCCTTTTCTCGATCACCGATTTGTGGAGTTGGTAACAGGCTTTCCTGAAGGATTGAAGCTGAAAGGATTTACGACGAAATATTTATGGAAAAAAACGATCAGAAGTCGCATTCCTGATGAGATTACAAAAAGAGGAAAGAAGGGATTTGGGATACCCGTTGCCAAGTGGCTCTGTGGCGAATTGAAGGGGTTGATGGTGGAGATGCTCTCGGAGGAGAGGCTTAAAAAACAGGGGATATTTAATCCTTCAGTTGTGCAACAGTTTGTCTCTGATCACCTTGCCCGTCGAGTAGACAACAGGAAAAAGCTGTGGAATTTGCTTATTTTTCAACTATGGTGGGATAGCTTTGGAGCGAGGAGCTGAATTATGGGGGATAGGGAGAAAAAGATCTTTTTATTTTTTCTCTTCATTTTTTTCGGGTTCTGCGCCCTCTTTGCCGCCGAGAAGATAGCAGATCCCGACTTCTGGTGGCATCTCAAGACCGGAGAATGGATATGGCAACATAAGGCTATACCCCACACCGATCCCTTCTCTTATACCTTTCAAGGTGCCGAGTGGATAAATTATGAATGGTTCTTCCATGTCCTCATCTACCCCCTATATCGCTTGGTTGGATTTGGGGGGTTGATCGTTTTCGTGATCATCAGCGTTTTATTGACCTTTTTGATCCTCTTTTTTGCCTGTCGAGAGGTGGATGGGGGAAAAAGATGGTTGACCATCACCATCCTTTTTGTGGCCCTCCTGGTGGCCCGTGGCCGTTTTGCTGTCCGCCCACAGATTATCTCGTCGCTCCTCCTTGCCTTCTACCTGTATCTCCTTATCCTCCACCAGAAAGAGCGGATCACCACCCGCCAGTTGATTTTTTTTCTCCTTCCTGCCCATATTCTCTGGGTCAATGTTCACGGCAGCTTCCTTCTGGGGATATTCCTGGTAGGGGCGTATGCCCTGGGGACGGTTGTTCCCCTGGCCTTACGGCACCACCGGGACCTTACCCCTGTATTTAAAGACAAAAAATTGCAAGGCCTGTTGCTTGCGTGTCTCCTCTTATGTATAGCCTCTTTGGTGAACCCATATACATATCGGATCTTCTACATTCCTTTGAAGACAGCGGGGTCAGAGGCCCTCCAGGGAATCACTGAGTGGGTACCTGTCGATATAAAATTTCTAGGGGTTTTTGCCATCGAATACACCATGTGGTTTCGTATCCTCTTTCTCATAGGGGCTATCTCATTCTTAATCCGATTAGATAACTTAAAAAAGGTAGAGAATGTGGCGATCTTTGCCCTTTTTTCCTATATGGCCTTCAAACACATTAGATTCAGCGGGGACTTTGCCATAGTGGCAGCTCCCATAATTGTCAATAATCTTGTTAAGTTCCAGTGGCGGGTAAAGGAATGGAGATGGCTATACCTTCTTCTTCCCCTCTTTTTTATTATCTCCTTCTCTGTTAATGATGTGAGGGATTCGATCAAGGAAGAAAGGCTTGGTCTTGGTGTTTGGCGGAATTATCCTGCGACGACCGTGAATTTTCTAAAGGAACATGGCATAAAGGGGAAGATCTTTAACGCCTATGGCTATGGTGGGTACATCATCTGGCACCTTTGGCCCGATATCCCCGTTTTCATAGATGGGAGGACTCCCACAGTATATTCTGAAGATTTCTTTTGGCTCCATCGCCAGGGCTTAGAGAATGAGAAGGTGTGGAAGAGGTTGGTAGATGAATATGCTATTGACATAGTACTCATAGACGACAGAAGAGATACAGGTTACAGACTTTTTGTTAGACGATTGGATGATGACCCTTCTTGGTCCCTTGTGGCCTTTGATGATGTTTCCGTACTTTATCTCAAGGATAAACCGCAATTTAAAGAAATTATAAAACATTTTAAATTGAAATATTTCAGACCTGGGGATGTCAATCTAGAATATGCAACATCTCATGGGGACAAGGATTATTTGCGAAATCTTATCCAGGAGTTAAGACTTATTGAAGAACAATACCCCAACAATTTTTATATCTGCCACAGCCTTGGTATAGCTTATCTCTTTTTAGGTGAACCAGCGCACCTGGAAAATGCCCATGCGTACTTAAAAAGGGCTCTGGCTGTAGAGTCGAGCAAAAAGTTCGGGCACTTTAACCTGGGAATTACGCTGTTAAGGCTCAAACGTTACGAAGAAGCTATTGCGGAATTTAAAGAAGCAGCCACTGTTAACCTTGATGCCTATTATTATATGGGAATTTGTTATTATGAGAAAGGCGATTTTCGCCGGACGATAAAAATTCTCACTAAATATAAAAAGTTCTTGGGAGATGCGACTACGAAAGAGACCTATGCGTACCTTGGCCTGTCTTATTTGAAGACCTTTCAGCTTCAGAAGGCTGTTAGCTGTTTTCTACGAGCACATTTCCTTTCGGAGCCTACTATTCAAATCTGCGAAAACCTAGGCATAGCGTATTTTGGCTTAAAGAATTATGAGAAGGCCAGTCAATATTTTCAAGAGGCCTTAAACCTGAGCCCAAATGATATTAAAATCCTCTATAATCTTGGTGTTTGTTACGAAAATCTGGGAAGATCAAAGGAAGCGTTGGATTTTTTTAGAAAGTTGGCTGGTATTCCTGCGCAGACGAATGAAGAAAGGAATCTGGCCGAAAAGGCGAAAAGGAAGTTAAAAAGTGAATAGGATATCAAAGAAAGAATTCAAGGAATGAAACAAGGTGATGGTAGGGAGGTTCAAACCTAAAGACCATATTTTCCATTCGAATTTTTTGGCGAAGTTTGTAGAACTTATGAGAATTAAAAGATCAATGACCTCCCTCAGTTGACCAATAATGATGACTTTCATGATATAGGCCGTGGAAGTGGTTACTTGTTGTTCCATACGGGAAAAAGGGAGAAACGTGCTTGTTTTTAGGAGAAGACTTTAGAATGCTTTGCAGGGACCACAACTTTTTTTGTTAGGTCGGTTCCAAATGACGATCGTTGCAAATGAGATATTCCTCTATTTGGATTATTCAATGATAACTTATTTACTGAAGCCATGAACCCTAATTGGGAAGTTACTTTTAAAGAGGATGAGAGGTTTGTCAAAGATTGGTTTCAAAAGGGGAATGACGTCCCTGAAATAGGGATCTTTGTAGTTACTTATAACGCCGTTAATACGCTTGCACAGACCTTGAAGCGCATTCCTTCCGTTATTTTCGATATTGTTGAAGAAATATTCGTGTTCGATGACGCAAGTAAAGACGAAACATATCTACTCGCTGAAGGATTTAAGAAAGTTTATGGAATAGACAAGATGACTGTGCGGCTACAATCTCGCAATTTAGGCTATGGTGGCAATCAAAAAGCTGGTTATCTGTATGCAATTGAGAAAGGTTTAGATTATGTAATATTACTCCATGGTGATGGGCAATATGCCCCTGAAGCGCTTCCAAGTCTTATTAGACCGATATTAGAACAGAAAGCGGAAGTTGTTTTTGGATCTAGAATGCTCATTCCGGGAGAAGCGAGAAAAGGAGGAATGCCTCTCTATAAATTTATCGGGAATACAATTCTTTCTGCATATCAAAATTTTATCTTGGGTTCAGCTCTCAGTGAGTTTCATTCAGGCTATAGACTCTACAGTGTTAAGCTATTAAATCAAATCCCCTTCGTAGTAGATAGCAACGATTTTCACTTTGATACAGAGATCATTGCGCAAATCTATGAGTTAGGTGAAGTGGTATATGAAGTTCCCATTCCCACCTATTACGGAGATGAAATTAGCTATGTGAGAGCGATAAAGTATGCATGGAACGTATTTAGGACAATGATAGATTACAAACTCCATCAATGGGGATTAAAAGAGGATATACGGTTCAAAATCGCAGGTGCAACTCCTGTATATCAATTCAAAAGTCATCCTTTGTCCAGCCATATGCAAATAGCTAATTTGGTCCCTTATAAAAGTAAAGTATTAGATGTGGGTTGTGGTAGGGGTCTATTATTGCCTCTTTTATTAAGGAAAAAGTGTGAAGTTACTGGAATTGACGCTATAGTACAGAGAAGTGTGGATAAAGGATTTTCTGCATATCTCCAGCTTGATTTGGAACAAAACCCACATATTCCATATCCAGATGAGAGTTTTGATGTGATAATCTTGGCGGATTTCATTGAACATATAAGAAAAACTACTGCCTTACTTGCCGAAGTACGGAGGGTGTTAAAGGCGGAGGGCAGGGTTATTATTTCATCGGGAAATATCGCGTTGTGGCTTTACAGGATGTTTCTTTTATTTGGTAGCTTTCCATATGCGAGGAAAGGAATTTTAGATGAAACTCATGTGCACCTTTATACCTTGTCTAATCTCTGTCAACTTGTGCACCGAGTTGGGCTCAAGATTTTGAGAATAAGAATAACTCCGATCCCGTTTGAACTAGTATTAAACAATAAACTGGGTGAGTTTTTAAGTTATGTGTATTATCCACTAGCCAAGTTTTGGAAAAGGTTGTTTGGTTACCAATTCATATTGCTCTGTAAAAAAGAGAGTCTATTTACAAGTGGGACAGCAGCCTGACATTAATTGATTTTACTCTGCATAATCATTGAAGCCTTTGTGCGAAGACAGAAAGACACCGATGTTGTTATAGAAAAGGGGAAGCCCGCACATATTAAGGATACAGATTTTTAGATGAGGTTATAGTCGAATGGTCGGAAGGAGATCCATAATCTATAAATGAGATTTATCGTCAATTAAGGAGCGAAAATTATGTTGTTAATAATAGTTTGTGTTCTTTTTTCTGTTGTAGGACAATTGATGTTAAAGAAGGGAATGCTTGAAGTAGGAAGGTTTCAAGGTGAGAATATCATCCTATATTTTTTTGAAGCTTTTACCAATACATGGATTATCTCTGCGCTTTTCCTTTACCTCCTCACCCTCGGGTTGTGGCTTGTCGTGCTGTCCAGGGAACGGTTAGGTTTTGCCTATCTCTTCTTTGGCCTCATCTATGTTTTTATCCCTCTCGTTTCCTGGAAATTTCTTGGCGAAAGGCTTACTATAACTCAAATTGTAGGGATGATTATGATTGCCACCGGGGTGATTATCGTTGGAACCGGAAAATAATTCGCTCTTCGTAAGATTTAATCAAACTTAGAAAATTTAAAGAATATAGTATTTTTGTTGAAGTTGAATTAAAAAAGTTTTAGGGTGGAACATTAACTTTAACAAGAGCTGTTTAATGAGAATAACTTTGCAAGTTTCATAATTTTAGGTTTTACGAAAAAAATATTTTAATAGCTGATGCGTTACACATTTAAAGTGTTAACACGGACTGGAAATTCTCTCCGCATATTTTAGTGATGTTTTATAAATATTTTCATACAGAGGAGAACAGTCATGAAGCTAGAAGAAATGTTTAAAAAAATCAATATTGACAGATTATTATGGATTGTGCTTGGCGCCTTGTTGGTCATCATTCTATTCCATTCATTGAATAGATTTTTTGACCATGATGAGTTTGCTACTATTCATACGTCCTGGAAAATGTTTCAGGGAGAAAAAATTTACGTTGACTTCTTTGAACATCACAATCCTTTTTTTTACTGTGCCCTCATTCCAATAATAGGAGTATTGGGAGAAAATGTTCATACTATAATTGCGGTACGGTTAATGGTTTTTTTGTTATTTCTGTTAATATTATTAATTACGTATCTTATTGCGAGAAAAATTTTTAACAAGGAAACTGGAATTATTACTTTGCTTTTACTCGTTAGCACATTTATTTTTGTGACGAAGGCCGTGGAGGTTAGGCTGGATGTTCCAGAAACCTTATTTGCACTATTCTCCATATTCTTTTTATTAGTTTATTTTGAAAAAGGAGGCTTACTTTACTTAATACTAAGTGCTATTTTGTTGGGTATAGCTTTTCTTTTTTTTCAATTAGCATTGTTTCCCGTTTTAATTATAGGGTGTTTATTATTGTTTGAACTTTTTAAAAAAAATATATATTTTCGTGA
>Ga0315555_1003691_pt1 | contig 10502 bp, 5 predicted proteins | sample SalMarSW160380MG_FD_202113 | JGI IMG/M metagenome (GOLD analysis project Ga0315555, IMG submission 202113) | Salt marsh sediment microbial communities from the Plum Island Ecosystem LTER, Massachusetts, United States - Salt Marsh Sediment SW1603-80 ...
GGAGCCGTTGAAACGGACCGAACAGCTTGCCGGCGTAGGCCATGTCAAAGCCTGCGCCGTCGTCTCGAACGTAGTAAACCGGAGAATCGGCACCTATCTCCGGATTCGGAAAGCCGCAGGCGGCGTTTAAGGTCACCCCGAACTCAATCCGTGCCCTCTCGTGATGCGAAGTGTACTTCCATGCGTTTCCCAGCAGGTTTTCCAGTGCTGCCTGCAGAAGGGCTGTATCTCCATAGCCGGTAATCCCCGACATGATGTCAAACTCCACCGATCGATCGTTACTCTCACTCCGCAGCTCTGAGGCGATCTTTTCGGCCATGCTGCTCAGGTCGACAACCTCCCACTTCATCTCCGCCCTGGTAAGGCGGGACAGCCTCAGCAGGTCATCGATCAGCCGTTCCATACGACTGGCCGCTGCGGTAATTCGACCGGCGCATTCCTTGCCTTCCTCATCGAGTCCGGATGTGTGGTCCTCCAACAGGACCCGGCTGAATCCGCTTACAGCGCGAAGCGGAGCGCGCAGATCGTGGGACACCGAATAGGTGAACGCTTCCAACTCACGGTTCACCGCCGCAAGCTTCTCGCGCTGTCGCCGTAGTTCCACTTTCTGCCGATCCATCTCGAGGAACACGTTGACTTTGGAAATCAGGACCGCGGGATTGTACGGCTTCACGATGTAGTCCACCGCCCCCGACTTGTAGCCCTCAATGACCTTTTCGTCCTCGGGATAAGCGGCGGTCAGAAAAACAATGGGAAGACTCCGGGTCTTAGGATCCTCCCGCAGCAGCCTGGCCAGCTCGTAGCCGTCCATTTCAGGCATCTGCACATCGAGGATGGCCAGGGCGAAGTCGTGGTTCAGAGTGGCCGCCAGTGCTTCGTTTCCACTCTTTGCCCTGACCACCTGAGCTTCCGTTGTTACGAGCGTCTTCTCGAGCGCGAAGAGGTTTTGGGGTCGATCATCTACGATGAGGATCTCTTGTCTGTCGCTCATCTGTTGTTCTCCATGTTCCCGCTTTCCAGCCGATTATGGATTTTCATCTTACCCAAGGCAATCTTGACCAGCAGATCCCCGATCGCCTCCGGCGGCAGCACGATATCGAGGCGGGCAATGCTGATTGCCGCTTGGGGCATGACCGCATACTCGGCCGTGGAGGGGTCCTGAGCAATGGCGCGCCCGCCCAGATCCCGGATAAGCCGCATACCTTGCGCGCCGTCTTCATTCGCCCCGGAGAGGATCACACCGATCAAGGCATCCGCCCACGCCCTGGCCGCGCTTTCGAACAGCACGTCAATGGAAGGGCGCGCCCAGTTGACCTTTGGGTCGATGGACAGCGCCAGCGTGCCCCCCCGCTCGACCAGCAGGTGGTAGTCGGCGGGCGCCACGTACACACGGCCCGGTTCGGCCGCCTCCTTATCGCGCGCCTCCGTCACATGGAGGCTGACACGGGCATCGAGGTGTCGGGCGAAGTATTCATCGTCCGACTTGTGAAGGTGCTGCGCCACGAGCACGGAGAGCGGATAGTCGGCTGGAAGCGGTGCGAGGAGGATGGACAGCGCCTCCATGCCTCCGGCCGAACCTCCTACAACCACCGCTGCGTAGGGACACTCCTGCAATTCGTTCGCTGGAGGTGAAAGTGCATCAGTCAAGCGCTTTGCAGGAACGATCCTCATCCCACCTTCTTCCTGTAGATCCTGGCTTTGAGGTCTACCGCCTCGTATTCATCGGCAACCTCGCTGAACTGCAGGTCCTCCTTGGTGCCCAGGCAGAGAAAGCCGCCGCGGATCAGGCTGTCGGTGAACAGCCGCAGTGCCCGGTTCTGCAGCTCGCGGTTGAAGTAGATGAGCACGTTGCGGCAGAAGACCAGGTGCATTTCGCCAAAGACATGGTCTGCGACCAGGTTGTGACTGGCAAAGGTTATCCGCTTCTTGAGGGCAGTGTTCATCACCGCCGAATCGTATCTGGCATGGTAGTACTCGGAGAACGAGCCGGTGCCGCCGGCCTCCTGGTAGCTGCGCGTGAACTCCTTAATTCTGTCCGCCGGGTATATGCCTTCTTTGGCATTCTCCAGTGCATGGTCGTTGAAGTCGGTGGCAAAAACGGTGGCCCGGTCGTATAGCCCCTCTTCCGCGAGCACGATGGCCAGCGAGTAGACCTCCTCGCCCGAGGCACAGCCCGCGTGCCAGATCCTGACGAAGGGATACGTTTTAAGAAGTGACACAACTTTCTCCCGAATAGCCCGGTATACGAAGGGATCGCGAAACATCTCCGTGACCGGAATCGAGAAGTACTGCACCAGCTCCGAGAACATCTCCTCGTCGCGAAGCACCCGAGGAATCAGCTCCGAGATGACCTGGATGCGCTTCGAAGACAGGAACTGCCTGACCCGCCGGTCGATGGAAGCCCGGGCGTACGAACGAAAATCGTAGCCGTAACGCCGGTAGATCGCTTCAAGAAGGAGATCCACTTCGATGTTCTCGATGTCGTTCGTCGTCATCATTTCCGCCCCTTACCTCTTCCTACCGGTACAGCCACACGCGCATCATCGATATCAGGCGGTCCTGATCCACGGGCTTGGGCAGGTAGTCGCTGGCACCGGCTTCCATGCAGCGCTCCTGGTCGTCTTTCATGGCCTTGGCCGTGAGGGCGATAATCGGAAGCTGCCTGTACCTGTCCTGTGCGCGGATGCGCTTTATGGCTTCGTAGCCATCCAGCCCGGGCATCATGATGTCCATGAGCACCAGGTCTACATCCGGCTGCTCTTCCAGCAGCTTCAAGGCCTTCTCACCGTTCTCCGCTTTGAGTGTCTTCATACCTCTTTCGGAAAGCAGTTTCGACAGGGCGAAAACGGTCCGCATGTCGTCGTCCACGATGAGAACCTTCTTTTCTCGAAACAATGCGTCGGAGTCGTACAGGCTGGTGATTATCCGGCGCTTGCTCTCCGGCATTTCAGCCACCACGCGGTGCAGGAACAGCGTAACCTCGTCCAGCAGGCGCTCCTCGGAGCGCGCGCTCTTGATGATGATCGAATCGGAGTACGAGCGCAGCTCCATCTCTTCCTCAGGGGTGAGATCCCGCGCCGTGTAGATGATGATCGGCGGAAGCTCCACCGTTTCGTCCTGTTGGAGGATCTTGAGCAACGTATCCCCGTCCATGTCCCGCAGACCAAGATCGAGAATCATGCAGTCATACTTCTGCGACTTAAGCGCTTTGGTCGCTTCCTTGGCGCTGGAGGCTTCTTTCACCCGGACTTCCTCGTCCGCGATGAGCTTGACAATGCCCCGCCGGATATCCCGGTTGTCCTCGACCACGAGCACCCTCTTAACCTTGCGGCTCGATGTTTCCTGCATCTTCTTGATGGCATTGTCGATCTGGTCCCAGCTTACCGGCTTCTGCAAATGGCCGACGGCGCCTTTTTGAAAGCTATCGGTGGACGGCTCCTCCACGGAGACGACATGAACCGGGATGTGGCGGGTGGGCGGGCTGTCTTTCAAATGCTCGAGCACCTGCCAGCCATCCATACCCGGCAGCTTGATGTCCAGGAGAATCCCCTTCGGCAGATACCGCCGGGCCAGGTCAAGCCCGGCTTCTCCCGTGGAGGCAGCAAGGCACTTGAAGCCCTTGTCACGGCACTGCCTGGCTAAAAGCTCAGCGAACTGGAGATCGTCGTCGATGATGAGGATCGAGCGATCGCCCTCCTCGATCGTTTCGCGGTCATCCGGAATCGAAACGCTTTTGGCCGCCGGGTTTCGCTCCACCGGCTCAGCAGCCCGCTCGACCGCAGGCTTATGCAAAAAAGGCGAGGATGAGGCCTGTGGATCTTGCGGGGCATCCTGGGGAAGGTAGATCGTGAAGGTCGAGCCGCGGCCGGGCTTGCTGGCTAGCTGTATCTCTCCACCCAGAAGGCGAACCAGCTCTCTCGATATGGACAGCCCCAGACCTGTCCCGCCGTATTTCCTCGCCGTGCTGCCGTCAACCTGCTGAAAGGCTTCGAATATGCGCTTCTGGTGCTCGGCTGCAATGCCGACACCCGTGTCAGTAACTGCAATAGCCATGGTCCGTTCCCGATCGAGACCGCTCTTTCCCAGCTCGACCCCTGGTGCCGGACGGCTGAAGGCAACGCGGACGCTGCCCTTTTCTGTGAACTTGACGGCGTTCGAGACGATGTTCTTGACAACCTGCTCGACACGCTGGCGATCGGAGATGATGTGCTCCGGTGCCTGATCTTCCACGCCTACCTCTAACTTTAGCCCCTTCTCGGCAGCCAGGTGCTGAAACGCTTTTCGGGTGGCTTCGGCCATCTCCGCTACAGCGACCTCTCCCAGCCGCAGGTCCATACGGCCGGCCTCGATCTTCGAAAGATCGAGGATCTCGCTGATCAGGGAGAGCAGCTCATTCCCGCTCTTGTAGATGATCCCTGCCGACTCCACCTGCTCCTCCGTAAGATTCCCCTCATTGTTGTCCGCAAAGGCTCTGGCCAGCAGCAGCAGGCTGTTGAGCGGCGTTCGCAGCTCGTGGGACATGTTGGCCAGAAACTCCGATTTGTACCTGCTGGCCAGCGCCAGCTCCTCGGCCTTCTCGGTGACAGCGCGTTGTGCTTCGACCATTTCCCGCTTCTGGCGCTCCAGAAGATCGTTCTTCTCCTCCAGCTCTTCGTTGGCCACCTGCAGCTCCTCCTGCTGGGCCTTGAGCCGCTCCTCAGACTCTTGCAGACGTTGGGTCTGTTCCTCCAGCTCCTCGTTCGCCGCTTTGAGCTCCTCCTGTTGGGCCTGCAGCTCCTCGGAAAGCCTCTGCGATTGTTCCAGGGACCTGGCCAGCTCCGTTCTACTCTGCGCGCTCTGGACTGCAATAGCCAGAGCGGGCGCCGCCTGTGCCAGGTACTCCAGTTGCAGATCGGTCATCTCGTTCAGTGTTCCCACCTCGATCACGCCCTTCACCCCGTCTTCGTAGAGAAAGGGGGTGACACAGATGAAGCGGGGAAGACGGTCGCCCAGCCCGGAGGTCACCTTCACGTAATCTTCCGGAACGTTGCGAACCAGAATCTGCTGCTTCTCAAGCGCCGCCTGTCCTACCAGCCCCTCGCCCAGGCTGAAGCGGTTGGACAGGTTCTTGCGCTTCTGGTAAGCGTAGCTCCCCAGAAGCGACAGAGCCGGCTCCGATCCCTTGTCGGCCATCAGGTAAAAGGCGCCCACCTGGGCTTCGAGGTAGGCAGCCATCTCGGCGATCACATTGGAGGCCAGAGCCTCGACTTCGGGGTCGCCGCGCATCAGCTCGCTGAGCCGGACGATGCCCATTTTCAGCCAGTCCTGGCTCTCGGTCTGCTTCCTGTTCTCCCTGAGAGAGAGCAGCATCGCGCCGATCGAGGCGCGGATGCCGGTGGGCTTTTCGAGCTCTCCTCCCAAATCCATATCCAGATTGCCTCCGGCAATCTCATCGGCAATTCCCATGATCGCCGCCGGCTCGCCTCCAACCTGCCTCACGATTGTGCGAAGACTGGCGAACATGACGGCAATCCCGACCGCCACGGCCAGCAGGGTCCCGAAGACCAACACATAGACGCTTCGCAGTTCCGCCTTCTCGGCTTGCTTCTCCCGTTCTGCCCGCTGGTTTCTCTCCACATCGGTGAAGGCGTTGAGCTTGTCCCAGAGCTGGTAGATGATATTCTCGTCGATCCTTGTCTTAACCGTGTCGATAACCGCCTGCATCGATTGAGTCCCTGCGGTGACTCTACGTCTCTGTTCGATGTCGGGCAGCACCACAGTGTTCTGGTATCGGGCAACAAGATTTTCTATTTCCTCGAGTCGATCGACCTGCCGGGGGTCGTTGGAGACAAGCTCCTTAAGCCTGGAGATTTCCCTCTCGAATTGTCCTGCCGCCGCGATGTAGGGCTCAAGAAGCGCTTCCTCGCCGGCAAGCTGAAAGCCTCGTTTGGCACTCTGCGTGTCGAGTGCCAAGCTATGGATCAATTCGGCCTTGGTCATGACCTCCTGAGTATGCGCAACCCAGCGCTGGGTATCGATCACGGCTGTGACGTTCAGGTACATGTACCCGGCAACCAGGATCATGATCGCCAAGACCACAACGTATCCGAGGAGGAATTGTGTGCGGAGCTTCATACTCTCATCTCCTATATAACGACAGCAGGCGGACCTGCCTTAAAGACCCCATGGCCGTTGTTTCGGGCTCTGCTGTACCCGCCAGAGCCTACTCTTGTGGTTGCTTGCTATCGATAGCCGGCTCATGGCAGTCTACCTGCGTTCTAATCGTGGGAACGAGCTCATCGGGAATGGTAGCCTTCACCAGGTAGCCCTCCGCACCAGCAGCTTCGGCTGATTGTCTGTATTCGATACAGTCGAACACGGAAAGGATGATCACCTTCGGCGGTGAGGCCAGAGCCTTCAGAGCGCGGGTGGCGCTCAGTCCGTCCATATCCGGCATTCTCACATCCATGAGCACCAGATCGGGCTGCAATACCTCGGCCTTGCTGACGGCTTCTTTTCCGTTGCCGACTTCTCCGATCACTTCTAAATCCTGATGCTCGTTCAGGAACTCGATTAACCTCTGCCGAAAGGCAGCGTTATCATCAACAATCAGGAGCCTTATTTTCTCCATCGCTCTGTTCTTCATTATTTCAACGTACAAGCGGAGATCCCGGCGCATTCGATGGCCACGGTCTGGTCCTTGGATACTGCCACATCGTCCAGTACTTTCTCGTTTCCCTTTCTGTCCACAATTTTGATGTCGAACATCCCCGGCAAGGTCTGGAAAATGATTGAATCCCCCTGTTCGAGCGCTGTCTCCAGGAGGTTCGTTCCCCAGTAGTCCGGACCTACACGCCGGGTTCCCGTTTTCTCCACAGCCTCCGCGTTCCCCAGATACAGCTCGGTAATCGGGACAGCGCCTTGGTTTGTAAGCTCCACGTTGGCAAACCCAAAGGATGCGCAGGAGACAAGCAAAGCCAAGAGAATCACAGCCGAAAGGATCTCTACTAACACTTTTTTCACTTTTCACCCCTCGAAAAAAGATTTTTCCTTCGCGCTGACCATCGTTTGTTTAAGTCACAGCATCTCTGTTTTTTAACTATAGGGGTAAAAGGGAGATAACTCGATCGGGTAAATACTCTATATCCAGTGAAAAATAACCTTACTTTGCTGTTTTTTTTACTCGACCAGGCCTATCCGGGAGGCGTGGACAACCAGCTCCCCCGTACTGTGCGCCTGGAGCTTGTCCATATCCGCACTCTCATGAGCTGTCCTCCGAATGGATTGTTTTCAGATTAGTCCTCGATCTTTCAGGACGCTCTTCAGCTCTTCAAATGTCCGTTCCAGTGCATCGATAAGAGAGGCTGTCTTTTCAAGGTTGCCTACCTCTCTTTCGGTCTCTATCTGCAAAGCCAAATCCTGCATAACAGTCGCACCTACACTGCCCGAGGCGCTCTTAAGAGAGTGCGCCTGGCGGGCGATTTGTAAAGTATTACCGCTTCTCTGGGCTTCTTTGAGAGCCTCGATTTGAAGCAGTGTATCCTTCAGATAACCCTTAAGGATCGATACACGGAGCTCTTGATCAGTGCTTAATACATCTCTTAAAACAGAATCGTCGAATACTCTCCTTTTATCAGGCATCTGTACATGAGATCGTTTTCCCTCTGCAGAGCTCGGCTCCAATAGACATCGCCCAATCGCCTTGAGCAGTTCCTGCGGCTTGACCGGCTTGGACACATAGTCATCCATACCTGCCTCCAGGCACTTCTCCCGGTCGCCTTTCAGGGCGTGAGCGGTCATGGCTATGATGGGAATATCGTGGGTTCGAACCTTTGATGTCACATCTCGAATCCTTTGAGTGGCCTCAAATCCATCCATCTCGGGCATCTGCACATCCATCAGCACCAGATCATAGGGCACTTTCGCCAGCGCCTTGAGTGCCTCCAGACCGTTAGCCACGGCATCGACCCGGTAGCCGAGCTTATCTAAAATTGCCAGGGCTACCTTCTGGTTGGTGGGATTATCCTCTGCAAGAAGGATGCGAATCTTGTGCTTCCGTTCCTCTGCAATAGAATGCCTTGTTACTATGGTCCTGGCACTGGAATCAACTCGTCTTCCACTTATGACTGTCATCAGGCAGTCGTAAAGCCGGGACGGCTTCAGCGGTTTATTCAGATAGGCGGAGAACCCTATTTCTCGAAGCCGGGCAACATCACCCCGTTTGCCCATCGAAGTCAACAAGACCAGCAGAGTGTCATGCAGGGATTCGTCTTCTTTTATTTTACAGCCCAGCATTTCTCCGTTCATTCCAGGCATCTGCATATCCAGGATGGCCAACTCAAACGGGTCACCTTCTTCTACAGCGGCCCGCAGTTTCATCAGGGCTGTTTCCCCATCAAGCGCTTCATCGTACCGGCACTGCCATGAGGTAAGATAATTCTTGAGAAAAAGGCGACTTGTCTCATTATCATCCACGACCAGAAGCCGTTTGCCTCTTATAGCCTCAACGGTTCCAACAGCCGTTTCCCTGGCTCTAAGTTGCTTCTGAAACACGGCGGTGAACCAGAAGGTGGAACCTTTTCCCTCCTCACTCTCCACCCCTATCTGACCACCCATTAGCTTCACCATTACCTTGGAAATAGTGAGGCCCAGCCCTGTACCCCCATATCTACGGGTCGTAGAGGTGTCCGCCTGCTTGAAGGGTTGAAACAAGGATTCTATCCGATTCTGGGGAATGCCTATGCCTGTGTCCGACACGGCAAAATGCGTAACAACTCGACTGTTTCGTTCCTCCTGAACGGTCACCCGCAGGGACACCTCTCCCTCTGAAGTGAACTTGGTGGCATTTCCAACCAGATTGGTCAGTATCTGACGCAGCCGTCCCGGATCGCCCCGGAGAAGTGAGGGCACTTCAGCATCGATCAGGCAGGTATATTCCAATCCCTTCTCCTGGGGTGTTACCGCCAGCATATCGTTTAGTTCTTCCAGGGTGACTCTTAGATCAAAGTCTATTAACTCAAGATCCAGCTTTCCCGCTTCGATCTTGGAGAAATCCAGGATGTCGTTGATAATGTTCAGCAGGGAGTCTGCGCTGCGGCTTACCGTTTCCGCAAAATCGCGCTGCTCGGCAGTCAGATCAGTATCCAGTAGAAGACCGGTCATGCCGATGATCCCGTTCATCGGTGTGCGGATCTCATGGCTCATGTTGGCCAGAAACTCGCTCTTGGCCCTGTCGGCTTCCTCGGCAGCTGCCGTGGCCTGATGCAGGGCATCTTCCGCCCATTTGCGCTCGGTGATGTCAACGAAGAATCCTACATTGCATTTTCTACCGTTTATTGAAACCTGGGCTGAATTGATGTCCGTATAGATCAGTGTGCTGTCTTTTCGCAGACAGGGGATGTTCGACGCTAATGTCTTCTCTCCTCTAGCCTGAGCTTCGAATTCTGAAACCACATGGGGCAAAGCTTCTTGGGGATGAATATCTGAAACACTCAGCTCCTTTAGCTCTGCTTCTGTGTAACCCAGCAACTTCCTAATGGCGGGATTCGCATATAGAAAGGCCTTTGTCTCAAGATCCGCCACAAGTATTCCTTCGGCTGCCCCTTCAAACAGCACTCTGTAACGCGCTTCAGATTCTACGATCTCTCTTTCCACCCGCCGCCGCTCGAGAATTTCACCGAGCAGCTTCGTAACGGCGTTGATCACGTTTCGTTCCTCTTTTAAAAAAGGACCCTCATCCCTTTCCGGCTTCTCGTTCAGATAATAGACTTCCAAGCTGCCGGCTTGCTCATTATTTACTATGATATCACTGGCCTGTCCCCATTCAGTTTCTTTAAAGTTATCTGTAGTAAACACCTGACCATTCAGAATGCTTCGAGCGCAAGTGATTTCTGGATACTGCCAGGCAGGCGGAATGAGATTTATAGTACCCTGAATTATTTCCTCTGAAGTTAGACCGGGCTTAACAACAAGATTTGACACTTCGTAGAGGCAATTCACTTCCTTTATCCGCTCGCCAAGATCATGTGTACGCTGCTCAAGCTCTTCCTCTGTTTGTTTGTGATCGCTGATATCCTGAATTATCCCGACGGTGCGGAAGGCTTTGCCTGACTCGTCTTTAACGGGAAATCCCTTGGCCCATAACCAACGTACGGAACCATTGGGACGGACTATCCTGAACTCCACATTGAAATCACCTCTACCCTGCATATATTCTTCGAAGACTTGGATGACTTTCCCTCTATCTTCTTCATGTATTGATTCCCACATGACCCTATCGTTTTCATACACTTCTTGTGGTTTGCGCCCCCATATCCTTTCGAAATTGGGGCTCAAATAAGATATCCCCCTTGATTCGCCGGCCTCTCCCGCCCAAAAGACATCTTCGATGTTTTCCGCTAGTTGGCGAAATCTCTCTTCGCTCTTCCGCAACGTCTCTTCGACTTGTTTGCGCTCGGTGATGTCGTGTGCCACACACACGATCCCTTCCGTTGCGCCATCCCTACCCTGCATAACAGATCCTG
>Ga0315555_1003694_pt1 | contig 10498 bp, 12 predicted proteins | sample SalMarSW160380MG_FD_202113 | JGI IMG/M metagenome (GOLD analysis project Ga0315555, IMG submission 202113) | Salt marsh sediment microbial communities from the Plum Island Ecosystem LTER, Massachusetts, United States - Salt Marsh Sediment SW1603-80 ...
CAACAAGTCTCCTAGCACAGACAACACTTAGGGATGTTCTTGGGCAAGAAAGCCTTGACCACTTGTTATCAAAACGAGAAGAACTAAACAAAAGCTTGCAAACACTCATTGATCAGGGAACAGACCCCTGGGGAATAAAAGTTTCAGCTGTAACAATTAGAGATGTCGCGTTACCTGAAGAAATGCTCAGGGCTATTGCAAAACAAGCAGAGGCAGAAAGAGAAAAACGTGCAAGAATAATTATTGCAGATGGAGAATTTCAGGCTTCAAAAAAGATGGCCGAAGCAGCAGAGTTCTATGAAGGAAAAACCGCTGCATTAAGACTTAGAGAACTTCAGACGCTTGCAGAAATAGCTAGAGAGAAAAACCTTATAATAGTTCCAGGTGGGGACATAGGAAAGGTCGCCGGTATTGCAAAAGCGGTTAATAAAAAAGTAGTAGAATGAAAGTAAAACTCTCTCTTATTTTTCTATTTCTTTTCTTTACTCTTTTATCCTTTGGTACGTTCGCTCAGAGTTCAAATGTACTTGTTGTTGAAATCACTGGGACTATTGATCAATCTACGGTTGAGATGCTAAACGAAGGCATAAAACAAGCAAGCTCTGAAAATTCGGAGGCAATAATCCTTTTATTAGATACTCCTGGTGGTGGTCTTCAGCAGACTTTTGAAATAGCTGATATGATCAATGAAAGCGAGATTCCAGTTGTTGGTTATGTTTATCCTGGTGGTTCTACTGCATGGTCTGCTGGAACTTTTATTTTAATGAGTACACACGTCGCAGCAATGGCGGATCATACTATAATAGGCTCATGTCAACCTCTAGAAATAACTGCAGAGGGAACCAAATATATTACAGAATCTAAAACAATTAATGCTCTTGTAAGTTGGATTGAAACACGAGCTGAGATGTATGGCAGAAATAAATCAGTTGCAGCGAAATTCATCACTGAGAATCTTAATTTAAACGCGACTATGGCAAAAGAATATGATGTCATTGAACATGTTTCATCTTCTATTAATCGGCTTTTAGAGGATATTAATGGCACAGTAGTTTCTACGTCTAAGGGTAACGTGACACTTTTTACTAAAAACGCGAGGCAGATACGTTATTCTCCATCTCTTAAAATCTTGTTTATGAAGTTTTTTTCTAATCCGATTCTTACATCTATTTTGTTTATGCTTGGTATTTTTGCTTTGATTTTTGGCCTCTCCTCACCAGGATTCGGTGCTGAGGTATTTGGTGTTGTAGCTATTTTGCTATCATTAGTTGGATCTGGTTTTTCTATTCCTTTACTAAGCATAATCTTTATAATTATTGGATGCCTACTGTTTATAGTAGAAATATTTGTAATACCTGGGTTTGGTGTGATAGGTATAGGTGGAATTATCTGTCTGCTAATTGGTTCAATATTTCTAATACCAAGTTATCCGAATAGAGAATGGTTGATATCTATGGAATGGACTGATACTGCTATAGCAATTTTATTGGTGATTATTGTACTAATAGCCATATTTTTTGTTTTTCTATTATATAAGATTTTGCAAATTAGAAAGAAGAAAGCAGCAGTTGGTACTTTTATTGGAGAGAAAGCCAAAACAATAGATAGAATAACACCAGGTAAACCAGGGTACGTTCGTTTTAAAGGCGAGTACTGGCAGGCAACCTCTGATATAACTATCGAGCCGAATACAAAAGTAATAATTGTTGAAAAAGATGAAATAACTCTTAAAGTGGAACCAAAAGAAACTTGACCAAACATTAATCAACCCTTATTTTTTCTAAGGTAGGTTTAAAATGGATAATGGTATCAAAATTCAGTTCCTTGGCGGTGTTGAAGAAGTGGGTAGACTAGCGATGGTACTCGAGACCGCTGATATGAGGCTACTTTTTGAATATGGTATGACACCAGGTAAACCCCCCTCTTATCCGATGCCTTCACCTACGGTAGACTTGGTTCTACTAACCCATGCTCATCTAGACCACTCGGGTATGATACCCTGGCTTTTTTCAAGATACGATCAAAAAATTCTAACAACAAAAATATCTGGGGAAATCAGCAACCTGTTACATAAAGATTCAATTAAAATCGCAAAGATGGAAGGATATGCAATACCATATAGTAACTCCGATGTTAAAGAAGCCAAACAGAGTGTTACCCCTATCGGGCCATCACAAAAAATGAACCTGGGAGAAAACTATGAAATTAAATCTCATGATGCAGGGCATATCCCTGGTTCGCTAATGTTTGAGCTTATAGGTGATAAGAAAATCTTATTCACCGGTGATTTCAACATAAATGATACAAGGCTTTTGAAAGGTACAAAACCAGTAGAATGCAATATTTTATTCTTGGAAGGGACATATGCTGGGAGAGATCATCCGAAGAAAAGAGAGGAAATAGAAAAAGATTTCCTTGATAAGATAGATGAGGTTGTAAATAGAGGTGGCGTAGCAGTATTGCCTGCTTTTGCTGTTTCAAGATCCCAGGAACTCGCTCTAGTACTAAGAAAAGCAGGCTATGATGTATGGTTTGATGGTATGGGTAGAAAAGTCGCTAAGATTTTCTTGAAATATCCACGTTATCTTAGATCAGCTGAAAATCTTAAAAAAGCGCTTAATAAAGTGAATTTTGTTCATTCTGATCATGGTAGGAAACTTGCTGTTAAATCAGAGGTAATAATTACGTCTAGCGGCATGATGGATGGCGGACCTGTTCTCAGTTATATGAATAAATTAAGAAACGATCCTAAAAGTGCGGTTTTACTCACAGGCTACCAAGTTGAAGATAGCAACGCTCGTCTTCTCGTTGACAAAGGACAACTTGATTTCTATGGTGTTAAACAAAAGATAGAATGTGAAGTAGAATATTTTGATTTCTCTGCGCATGCTGGTCATAGCGAGCTGATAGAGTTTGCTAAGAATTGCAATCCTGAAAAAATTGTGCTTATGCATAGTGATAACCGCGAGGCCCTAGCTGATCCTTTGAAAGATGTTGCTGAGGTTATCGTCCCGAAAACTGGTGAAACTGTAGAATTGTAACAACTCTAATGAGCAATATGTTTTATACGTATGTTATAAATTTAGCAGGAAAAATGGTGAACATCCAAAATGGTTGAGATGACACAAAGACAAAAATACGATCTTAAACGGAAACTCGAGGAACTGAAAGCATGTAAGGGAAGACACACTGAATTAATTTCCTTATATGTTCCACCAAGTAAACAAATCTTTGACGTTAGTGCTTATCTTAAAAACGAATTTTCGCAATCCCAAAATATTAAATCAAAGACAACCATGAAAAACGTCCTTTCAGCAATTGAATCCATTATAAGTCGTCTTAGAAAATACAAACAACCACCTGAAAATGGCATAATTTTCTTTGTAGGCCATAAAAGCGTTGGTAGCGATAAAACAGAAATGGTTGCTTATGAGATAGAACCGCCTATGCCCATTGTTACGTTTCTTTACCGTTGTGATTCTTTGTTTTACCTCGAACCTCTTGAAGGAATGATGGTTGAAAAAGAAATCTATGGTCTCATGCTTATTGATCGTAGGGAATGTACCATTGGAATACTGCGTGGAAATAGAACAGAGTTGCTGAAGTATATGACCTCTCAGGTACCGGGAAAACATGGTCGTGGCGGGCAGTCCCAGAGGAGATTCGAGCGTCTTACAGAGATTGCTGCCCATGAATGGTTTGTTAAATGTGGTGAAAAAGCTAGTGAAATATTTCTTGAAGAGGAAAACATTAAAGGGATTCTTGTTGGCGGCCCCGGCCCTACTAAACAATATTTTGTTGATGAGGATTATCTTCATTATGAGATTCAGGGTAAAATCATAGATCTTTTCGATACAGGTTATACCGATGAATTTGGTTTAAAAGAACTTGTTTCCGCCGCGTCGGAGGCAATGGCTGATCTCAGGGTTTCTAAAGAAAAGAAACTGATGAAACGTTTTCTCAAGGAAGTTATGAAAACCGATGGGAGTCTCGCTGTTTATGGTGAACAACAGATCCGTAAAGCACTTGAAATGGGTGCAGTAGATACTTTACTTCTCTCAGAGAATTTGAGGAAGTATCGAATCAAATTAAAATGCCAGTCTTGTGGTTATGTAAGTAAAAAAACTATTGATGAGGATACGTTAAAAGATTTTAATCCACCAATTTGTAAAAAATGCAACACATCTTCCACTATGGAAATAGAAGAAAAAATCGATTTAATAGATGAGCTTTCAGATCTCGCTGAAAAAACAAGTTGCAATGTTGAACTTATATCAATGGGCAGCGAAGAAGGAGATTCTCTTTATTCAGCGTTTAGCGGCATAGCCGGGGTTCTAAGATATCCACTTGATTTATAATAAAATCTAGATAAAAAATACGGACAATTACATAAAGGAAAATCCATATGTTAGAATATTTCTAGATAACAATTATACTCAATAATATAAAACTAAAAACCGATGATTATATAAATAAGCGGATATATTAATAGTATAGGTACTCACCATGGCAGATAGAGAAAATTTCAAATCATTTATACCTGCAAGCAAAATTATACCAGAACTTACTATAAAAGCTGTTTTAGTAGGAGCTATTTTAGCTGTTATTTTAGGCTCAGCTAATGCCTATCTTGGAATGTATGCTGGTATGACTGTTTCAGCTGTTATACCTGGAGCAGTTATGGCCTTTGCATTGTTAAAACCTTTTAAAGGAACTATTTTAGAGGTTAACATTGGTATGATGGGTGCTGCAGCAGGTGAAGCACTTGCAGCTGGTGTTATATTTACAATCCCCGCTCTTGTTTTACTTGGTACATGGACTGAAATCCACTATTTGGAAACGACTATTGTAGCGCTTTTGGGTGGAATTCTGGGTGTACTATGGATGGTACCACTTAGAAGGGCGCTTGTAATTAAAACAGATCTGCCCTTCCCTGAGGGCATCGCTGTTGCTGCGGTTTTAACAACAACAGTTACTGATGAATCGACAACTAAGGATAAAAAAGGCTCCGTTAGCGGGATTTGGCTAATTGTCGGTGTTCTTGTAGCAGCGTTATTCAAATTTGGTCAGGTTTTTCTCAAAATATTTAGTGGAGCCATACATGGTATAACTAGTATCGGAAAATATGATATTGGTGGTGGGGAAAAAGCTGGAGTTCTCTATGGAGGTACCGCCGCGTCACCAGCATTACTTGGAGTCGGTTGGATCATAGGGCCAAAAATTTCCTCTTTTGTATTTGTTGGTGGACTAATTGGTTGGGTGATTATTGCACCGCTTATTGTCCTCGCTACGGGTTTGCCTATACCTGGTGCAGACCCAGGTCTTACAGAAGTACAAATTCAATCACAAATTACAGATGCAATGGCGCTTGGTAACGGTAACTGGGAAATCGGTAAGCAAATCTGGGGTTTCTTTGAGATCTGGGGGAGATATATAAGATATATCGGTGTCGGTGCAATGCTTGTCGGTGGTCTTTATACCATATACCGCTTAAGAGCTAACCTAGCAAGCGGTATCAGAGAAGCAATAATTGGTATTAAAGGCGGAGAAGTAGAAGCTAAAGAAAGAACAAATCAAGATCTCAATTTCAAACGTGTTTTCCTTTATATAGGGCTTTTAACCATTCCAATATTCCTTGTTTATTCCTGGATATCAAGTAACTATATGCTCTCTGGTTTCTTCGCAGTTTTTGCTATTCTTTTTGCTTTTGTAGCTAGTGCAATTGCTGGTTATATGGCAGCGTTGTTAGGGTCATCCAATAACCCGATATCTGGTGTTACTGTATCAGTTCTTCTTATCACTTGTTTGCTTTTACTTGGTTTCGGTGTTTCGGGCGAAGCAGCTTTTGGTATAGCTATACTTATCGCAGCTGTTATTTGTTGTGCCGCAGCGATTTCTGGTGATGTACTACAATCTATGGCATGTGGCCGTATGATTGGTGCTACGCCTAGGAATCAGCAGATTGCAGAGCTGATAGGAGTACTTGCAGCTGCGCCTGTACTTGCTCTTGTAGTTTCAGCGCTAAATCAGGCATACAGAATAGGTGATCCGCTTAATCTACCAGCGCCTCAGGCTTTTCTGATGGCAGGTATTACAAAAGGTGTTTTAACAGGTGATATGGTATGGCCATTTGTTCTTGCAGGGATGGTACTAGCGTTTGTCCTGATACTTATTGATCTACCTGTTTTACCTGTTGCCATTGGTATTTATCTACCTTTCACACTTAGCGTTCCTATATTCTCAGGGGGTATTGTTAGACATTTCACAAACAGAAGTATAGCTAAGAAATATGGAAGCGCTGAGGAAGAAGAAATAAGTGACTGGGAACTTGCGATTAAACAAACAGGTGTAAAACCAAAAGAAAAGGTTATAAGAACTGGTTTACTTTTCACTGCGGGTTTAATTGCAGGAGAGGCATTGATGGGGGTAATCGTTGCATTCCTCATCATAGGTGACATACAATATTCAGTATTCAAATATCCACCGGTAATACCAGCGATAATCATGTGGTTATTCATTGCTGCTCTTCTAGCGTATATCCCGCTGAGGGAAATCTTTGCTAAGGAAAAATAAAAAAATAAAACGTCGAGTTAACCCGTTGCCCACAGCAGACGAGTTCCTACGGTTTGTACCACGTCGAGAAAATTTCGAATGGTATACCAACGATGATGATCTAGTAAGAATAAAAGTGCCGAAGTTCCAAAGTAACTTCGGTAAATCTTTTTGTAAAATCGTTAGAAAAGACAAGACTTTCAGAGCGAATCTTGATAAAACTGGGTCAATAGTATGGAAAAACTGTGATGGAAAAAACACGGTGAAAGATATCCTTGAAATACTTAAAAAAGAATTTTCAAAAGAAGAAAACGTTGATCAGAGACTATTTTTGTTCCTTCAACAAATGCAAGGTCTACATTACATTCAACTCTATAAAGAGTCAAAAGACACTAATGCAATATAAAATTTCTAATGATCTCTCTATTTCTAACCTCTGGGTGGAATAAAACTGCGTAAAATGGTCTTTCTTTATACTCAACAGCTTGTGGGCAATTCTTTGATTCCGCTATCACATAACACTCTTTTGATAGTACGTAGAAATTATGCAATTCGTACACTTCCTCAGATCCTTTCATTCCAAAAAAATCTTTTTTAAATTCTATCTTGGTTAATCCAATCTCTTGTTTTTTATGTAAATTTCCATTGTAAACTAATCCCATTATATGCATGCCGCCGCAGATGCCTAGAACTGGTTTATCATATTTTTTTAACCAGAGGAACTCTTCGATATCATCTAAAAATGAGTTATCTCTAAGGCTTGTACCACAAATAATTATTTTTTCGGATTTAGAAAGCATATCCTGGTTTAGGTCGTTGTAGTGAGTTGAGATAAATTCAGTGTTTGTTTTTTTGATGATTTCTTCTATTGGTCTCACAAATTCATAGTAATGGAATTTTTCTTTACAAATTTGGATTATAAGTATCATTTCACTTCAATTTCCATAGTCCAAGAGTTTTGTTTACCTCTTATCTTCTTGTATTTAATTTTCAATCTATCGGTAAATAAAGGGCAGTTAATTACAAATGTTTCAAACTCTCCGCCTTCCCCTGCAGGGTTTATCTTGTATTTTTCATAAAGTTTATTTACGTCTTGTAAAAAATCCTGGTTGATTTTTCTACCAAGCCAACTTTTATCAAGCGGGTAGGCAAAAACACCTGTAATTATTATTTCGAAACTGTTTTTTATTAAATCCTCTAGTAACTCAAATTGATTTTTTTGCCAAAGTGGATTAAAACAATCTAGATCAAGCATGTCACATATTTTTTGTATCCTAGATGCCTGGTAAGCAGATTCCACCGTTCCAGTTATTACTCCCTGTATTTTAAACTCTGATTTAGCTTTTCTTATTACCACTTTTAAGTCCTTTAACTCCAGTTCCTTTTCCCCTTTTGTTTTTTGGATTAGTATAGGAATTTTCATAGTTTCTGCTTGTTTTCCTGCTTCTGAAATAGATGGTGTGTGAAACATGTAGCTATCCGGGTTCTCAGAGATAAGTGAAATAAGGCAAGAAACGTCATGTCCATGATTTTTTGTCATGAATGCTGCAAATGTTGAATCTTTTCCCCCTGAGAACAAGACTGCTACCTTCATTGGACATGGGTATGTCTTTAAATAAATAAACATTTACTATGAATTAAATGGGGAAAAAATACGAACTTATTGATCACACCGCCGATATAGGTCTGAAAGCCTATGGGAAAAACCTTTCAGAAGCATTTGAAAACGCAGCTAAAGGAATGTTTGATATCATTACAGATAATTCAGAAATTGAATCTATTGGTCAATATGAGATTAAATTAGAGGCACAAGATCTGGAGCAACTTCTTGTTGACTGGTTATCTGAACTACTTTTTTTGAATACTGCTAACAACCTGGTTTTTGGTTTCTTCAAAGTAGAGCTTGATGATAAAAAAACTAGTCTCTCCGCGAGGATTTTTGGTGAAAAATATGATATATCAAAACATAAAATTGGTTCTGAAATAAAAGCGATAACCTATCATATGTTAGAGGTGAAAAATAAACGTCCTTATCATGTGCAGGTTCTTTTTGATATATAATCTAGAGTTTTTTTAGATAAAGTAATCCTCTAACTAAAATTGCAACAACAGATATTACTAAGATTGATGCGCCTATAAATGCTGTCTCCACTAGTGAAAAACTGGATTTAAAAATAAGGAAAATCAAGGAGGAAATCATAACTATACCTCCTGCGACTACGAAATCTCGCCCTACATACTTGTTTGCCTTGTACCAGATTTCCTCGTTTGACATGGTTTTAGGGAGTCTAAAACCATATAATGAATTGGGTTTTATCTTTTCAAAAATTAAGGGTACTCCTACTAGCATCTGTAATATTCCAACAATGATATATGCAATTGTAATCATTGTTTGTTCTTCCATTATTGTTCCCCCTGTTTGAATAGTTTCAATGAACTATTGTTTTTGTTTAAATAGTTTTAATGCTGTTAAATCTTTGTAATATATCCACCGGACGGTCCCCTCAAGTCGGTTTTGTTAATATTTTTTCCTCTCTCCCGGAAAACCCCCGTCCGGTTCTCCTCACATATTTCTTGGGGAAGTATTATATTTGATATTTTAATAATGATTTCAAAAAACAGGTGTAGAGATTATGGCATGTGGTAAAATAACCGAAGATATGAACATTAAAGAAGTTATTGAAAAACATCCAGAGATTGTACCCGTTTTTGTAAAATATAATGTGGGCTGTATTGGTTGTATCGCTGCGTCATTTGAAAAAATCAGTGATATTGCAGCAGTTCACGGTATTGATGTAAAAAAATTTGTAGAAGAACTTAATGAGGCAATGAATAAAGAATAATTTTTCACAAAGAGCTTTTTGTTATTACTAGTTCTCCATGTTTTATTCCCTTTAGTGCCTTGATGTTGTCAGCCAGTCTTTGTATATTTCCTATTTTCCCTTTAAGTACAAGAACTTCAAGGCAGTTGTGGTGGTCAATATGTATATGTGTTGTTGTGAGTATTTCCTTTGTGTGATCATGTTGTAGATCAAGGAGCCTATTGGTAAGATTTCCCGTATGGTGATCGTATATCATGGTGAGAGTACCTATGGCTTCTGCGTTAAGATCTTTGTTTTTTTCTCTTATGAGGTTTTTTCGTATAAGATCTCGGATGGCTTCTGATCGATTTGCGTACCCTTCTTTTTTTATTATTGAATCAAAATTTTTAATTAAATCTGGTTCAATAGACACTCCAAATCTTATTACTTTTTCAGTCATAGTAACACGTTTTACAGGTAAACGTAGCACGAATATAAATTTTTTGTTACCAAAATTGTTATATAATGGTCATATGTTTTTATGTTACGAAACTATAAAAAATGTTATGGAGGAAAATGTATTATGTGGCTTGTAACAACACTAATTGCAGCCATTGCTGTAACTGCAATATGGTATGTAAAACCTAAAATTTATAAGCTGGATATTCTCAGTTTGATGCTATGGGGGACATCAATAATGATCCTTGTAGACCATATACTTGGCTTTGAAGGCGGAGCGTTTATAGAATTAGAAACAGAAGGGTTAATTACAAATGGAACGCTACTTGGAATTGTTATGTTAATACCAATCTTTGTTCTTTGGGAAGTTCTCTTAATAACTTCTAAATCAAAAGCAAAAAGCGTAGGAGGAAAGTAAATATGGCATGTTTTATAGCACCAATGAGTTTGGCGATAGTAACTACCATTTTTAGGAAAAGAATACCTGAGTCATTGAAAATAGGTTGGTTGAATGTAATGATTTGGGGTGGAGTAGTAATGCTTGCAGTAGAGCATATTGCGCATGGAGAAGTTGTTCTATACCCTCCTTTTCTAACTGCTATGCAAACTCCAGCAGAGATTCCCGTGATGTTACAAGAAATGGCTATCGTCGGTGGAACGATGACTATTGCTATTGTATTCATATG
>Ga0315555_1003696_pt1 | contig 10489 bp, 4 predicted proteins | sample SalMarSW160380MG_FD_202113 | JGI IMG/M metagenome (GOLD analysis project Ga0315555, IMG submission 202113) | Salt marsh sediment microbial communities from the Plum Island Ecosystem LTER, Massachusetts, United States - Salt Marsh Sediment SW1603-80 ...
AATACCCCGGATATTTTGAAGCCTGTGACCGGGAATGGAATCCGACAGAAGAAGTACGTTTAAGCGATAAAGACCAAAACGAAAAGAAAACAATGAACACCCATTTACATGTACTTGAAGGATACGCAAGTCTCCTCTGTATATGGAAGAATAAGAAATTAGAAAAACGATTAGAATTATTAATTAATATATTCCTCGAAAAAATAATCGAACCGGAAACCGGGCACTTCAATCTATTTTTCGATGAAATCTGGAATTTGAAATCTAATATTTTTTCCTACGGCCATGACATCGAAGGAAGCTGGCTGTTATGCGAAGCTACCGAAATCTTAAATCATAAAGATTTGCTTGAAAAAGTTAAAAAGTACGCTTTACAAACAGCAAACACTGTACTAACGGAAGGAATAGATTCAGATGGAGCTTTGATGAACGAAGGAAAAACAGCGAGAGTGACAGATACAGACAAACACTGGTGGCCACAGGTAGAAGCAATGGTTGGATTTCTTAACGCCTTTCAAATATCAAACGATGAGAAATTTCTTGAAGCTTCTTATAATTGTTGGGTTTTCGTAAAGAAATATATTATCGATTCTAAAAACGGAGAATGGTTTTTTAGAGTGAACAGAAAAGGCGAACCTTATTATAACGAAGAAAACAAACTCGGTCCATGGAAAGCGCCCTATCATATTTCAAGAGGATGTCTCGAAATAATAGAAAGGCTTGAAAAATTAAAATAATTATCCTGTAACTTTACTCTTTTCCTGAAACGCCTGTAGTATCTCCTACCAATTCTCCTTTTTTATCGAAACGTAACACCTGTTCGATATTGCCGTTTGCGTCATATTTTATACGCATTATTGCGGCTTCTTCATTCAGGGCGTTTTTCAATTCACCGTTTACATCTAAGAATCTGGTTTCCGTCATCCTTCCTTTTTCGTCATAACCCCATTGGAGTTTAGCAAATCCGTAAAAAGTTCCTTCAGTTAATTTATCATCCAGGTCATAGTATCTACGTTCTATAATGTTACCGTAAGGGCCAAACTCGGATCTGACAATAGCAACTCCCATATTATTTCCGATTAATTTTTCGTCTTTCCCTAAATACTTCACTTCAACCGGATTCCCATTATCATCGAATTTCTTCCGTATAATAAAAGCTCCGTTAGTCATTTCCATCAATTTATCCGCGACATCGAAATGCCTGATTTCAACCACATTTCCATTAGTATCAAATTTTTGACGTAATACCGCGATACCATTAGCATCTTCTTTTAAATGTCCTTTTGAATCTAAGTAACGCCGCTCGATCATATTACCATTATCATCGTATTCAAACTGTCTTTCAAACACTCCATCAGTTCCGGCTATTTGTTTTCCAATACGGCTATAAAAATTCGTCTTTATTCTTCGTCCCTCATCGTCTAAAACCCAAACATATTGAGTAACTCCATAATTATCTTCCACAAACTCCCCAAACAAGTTGTAATTCAACTTTTCTCGCGGATATCCATTCTCATTAAAGGGCAAACATATAACATTGATACCGTTTTGATCCTCGCAAGGCAACTCTTCTGCGTTATAATAGAACCTTTTTTCATGAATTTCAAAAATATCTATTACAACCCGAGCGACATCCCTGCCGAAAAAAGATTCTCCTTTAAGTTTACCACCTATAAGATGTTCTATTTTTGTAAGATTTCCTTCACTGTCAAAAATAAAACGATAAGATTCTCCCTTCATCCCCATTCTACGCGAAACAAGACAGCTTCCTTTTATATCATATCTACCATCCAAGCTAATTGTACGATAATATTCTTCCCTTTCCCCACTTCCACAACCATTCATGAACAATGCAAAAGTTAAAATAACCAATAATCCGGATAAGAATTGCCTCATCTTTACCTCCAATATATCCGCTCTATTAAAGCTTTAACATTAAATAACATCTTTTCAAATACTTTAAAACGCAAAAACGAAAGTTTTATCCTTTCAACTGCGATTATGTTAATTCTTTCCAACCTTCGTTCTCTTCTAATATATTTCTATTCTAAAAAAAGACAAGGCTAATAAAAAAACGCGGCAGATAAATCTACCTGCCGCGTTTTTCTAATTAACTTTTTCTTCTATCTACTTAAAATGCTAGCCCGAAAGAAACCCTCTGCACAAAATCTAAATGGCCAAAATCACTATAAGCATAATCAATCTTTATATAGTCCGCATCGATACCGACACCAACACCGAACGTCTCTTCGTCGTATCCAAACTTATAACCTGCTCTCAGCTTAAGCATCTTCAATAGACTTAACTCCGCTCCCAGATGAAACCTCTGCGAATAATCCCTGGGATGAACCAGTTCAAAATCCATCAGCAGAGAATAATCAGGGTGCTCGCCGAGAAGATCCAGAATATCCATAGCGGCACCCATTCTAAAGGTCAGGGGTAATTCAAACGAATTAGTACTACCTTCGGTATATTCATACCGCACCGCGGGAGAGAAATTCACAATGGACATTCCAACTCTAAAGCTTTCAAACCCTGTATAAAAAATGGTTCCAATATCATAGACAATTGTATTCGCCTCGTTTTTTTCTATCCAGGTAGAATCTCTATCGACATTATCAGCAAACCAGCTTTCCCCCAAATGCTCATATGAGTATCGGGCGTTACCACCAATCATAAACTTATCGGTCAATCTGCGAGCATACGAAATACCTACCGCATATGATCCAATATCCAAAGGTCCCGTTTCTCTAAATCCACTCGCCGTGTCCTCATCTATGATAGTACCATAAATATCATCTCCATAATTGGTATTAAGTATACTAACACCCACGTTACCCCAGGTGCCAAGATTCGCAATCAAGCCAAGAGCATCTACTGAGGTTTCGGCAATCCAGTTCACTTTACAGAGCAGTAAATCGACCTGGTTATCCTCCATCTGAGCAATACCAGCAGGGTTATGGAAAATGGCATTGGCATCATCACCGATTAATGAAAATGCCTCCCCCATTCCCGCGGCTCTGGCACTCACTTCAACGTCCATAAATTTGAAACCTGCCTTCCCGGCTTTTGTCACCTCCTCATCCTGACCTAATAAAGAATAACCGGGGAGTAAGAGTACTAAATGAAGTAATATAATAAGCTTTCTCATCTTCCCACCTACCTTATTATGACAAACTTAACGTTTATACTCTCGTTAGTTTCATTATCGACAATATTAGCAATATAGAGACCACTCACAATGTGCTGCCCTGCTCCTGTTACCTGATACTGTTCGCCGGTCGGATTCTCCCAAGCTTCATCTCCCGAACCATCTGTATGCTCGATGGTTTTTATTAAATCGCCTGAGAAATTGTAAATTTTGATTGTACAATTTCCGGGCAAATCGAAGAAATTAATCTTATCCGATCCTCCTCCGTACTGCATATTCTTTGAAGCACTATTAAAGGGATTCGGAACCACTCTAATCTGAGATAACGAATTTCCGGTCGGTCTTTTTAAAGAAGCAGCACCCATTACACCAAAAGTATAGTTTTGAAATCTTCCGCTTTCAAGCGACTCGGCAACACCCGTAACGTCATTCGGATCTTCCGCTTCCGGATGAGTTCCGTCATCAAATGCGGCAACATAGTAATAGTAATCTTCACCTCGAAGCGCAGTCGTGTCACTAAAAGTTCCTTCATTAGTACCAGCCTCATATATCACTTCCCATTCACCTAGTACACCTTCATTTTCAACTAAGGGACCTAACCCCGCGCTACCTACAGAACGATATAGTTTGAATCCTGCAAGGTCGGATGGTCTATCAGCCTCATCTTCATACCACCATTCGATTACAATCTGGTCGGCTCCGGGAGTAATCTCTATGGAAGGCGGTGGCGGTGGAACAGGAATTTTATAATTATGGTCAAAGTTCCACTGAGCATTTATCGAATGTCTTATAACAGAATCGACTGTCGAATGAACCCACATATCCTTAATTAAGTTGGCAGCGTCATTCGCGTAACCATCATCCTGCCATCTCCAGGGATTATTTCTGTATACAGGAGGTATATGAATGGTATCCGCCTCATTAGGCAGGTGCGGAGCTGTCATACTGATATCATTTATATCGAGCGTATCACCGCTCTGGGTAACGAATGTTATGGTACTATCCTTCCATGCTTGACCAAGTTCCCACGAACTTCTGGCATCAAGACGACCTCCGCACTGCGCCCACACTATCCTGATGGAATCACCATATTCGAGATTAAAGGGCCCATAACCTGCCTGTGCCATAGCGTGCCAGAAGACCAAGCCATTCTGGTTTAGATCGTTCCATCTCTCATAACCTCTCAAATCGGGCGGTACAGGATGATAGGTGTTCGGGTAAGTTCCCGTCATCCAATCCACATAGTCAGTATAATCGGGATCGCCTTTTTCTCCCCATTTCATAGCATCATAACATTGTTCCCAATCTTCAGGAGGTTGTACACCAGAATGGCGTTTGTATTCCATATCATCGGGTCCCCAATTACCGTGTGATACCGGTTGGGTTACATCGTCGGTTTCCGGATGGTTCTCCGGATTCCTGGCATCCGAACCAGGACCCATAGCCACATCAGCTGATGTGGGAACATAAAGCGTAACCTCACCACCGGAACACGGATCATCCAGATAATCACGTTCCCAGAGGTAACAACCAAGGGGATCGCCTTTCCAGGGGGCACCTCCTCCCCTCTCCCACTCGATAGCGGGGTAAGAGATAAGACAACGCACGGAATCTTTCGGTTCATCCCAATCAGGATAAACGCCGGTCCATGTAAACCATTCACCTTTTGTCTCAGTTTGATTATTAGGAAATAACTCAAGTTGTCTCATAAAGTATAAACTATCTAACGAATAACCTTCTCTTTCAATTTCCTCATCCAGATCGATGTTTCCCGAATTTACAGCTGTTATGTCATACACTATATACTGATTGTGATGTTTAGAAACCCAGCTTAACAATCTATAATAAATATCCAGTCCCATCCAGTTCCTTGCGTGACCCTCCACCATCACATCAGCAGTACCCAAAACTTTTTCCGGAGCGTACTCATCTCCAATTCCCGTAGGTTTCTGCAGAGGAACACCGTCAACTATAATGGATGGAGGATGGTACCTGAAATACTTATGGATAGTCACGCCAAGTGAATCCGGTACTGTAAACTGTACTGTACTCGCGTCTGCTGTACCGTAAGGTGCGCCTCCCAATCTGATGGGCATGATAGAGTCACCTATAGGGTCATACCAATTCCTGCAACCCCACCTGGAACCCGCATTTCGGAGCCAGCTGCGTATCCAACCATCTCGATTTCCTTCCGTTTCTGACATCGCTCCGTGAAAATACCAGGTGACTTCAAAATTACCAAAGGCTATCTCACTCTGATCGAAAGCGTCTGTAATTTTCGGCTGAATTTCTGATTGTTGAATCCACTTCTGAGCACCCAAGACCGGCAGTGAGATAAGTGAAGCAACAATGGCAAATATTAGAAATAAACAAGTAAACTTCTTCATTATAATTTCCTCCTTACCTCTTGGTTGATACTAAAAATCAACTTTCAATCCAAAAACAAAAGAACGAGGGTTATGGAATGCAAGATGAGTCAACTCTGGATCATCAATATATGGCTTATCTTCACTGCTGACATCACCAAACTGATCATTCCCGGCTTCTCCAATATCTTCATAACCTTCTTCTCCAAACAGGGGTAACTTAAGCGAAGTGTAATATGAATCTTCGTCGTCATCATCGACAAAACAACCAGAGCCCACGTCCAAATATTTCCAATCAAAAAGATTGTTTACCTCAGCAAAAATGCTAAGATTTGTTCCGGCAAGGCTTATTCCCTTCTGGATTCTTGCCTGAATATTTCTCCAGGGTTTCCATTGCATATTTAAAAACAAATCTTCGTGCAATGGATCGTAAGTCGTATACGAGCCTGCTTCCCATGTATAGTTAAAACTCAAAGAAATATTCCCAAGGAGCATACCTAAATCCTCAGGGGTAAGAAATTGAATATTAGCCTGTAATACTGGCTGTGAACGAGGTGTATACTCCAGAGTATCCCAAGCGCCTTCTTGCGCTTCTTGAAGCGGATACTCAAAGTGCGCTTGTTTACCCGTATTACCATAACTTCTTACTCTATAGTCGTAATTCAGCCAGCCTCTAACCCAATTTCCAAAGTCTTTACTTATTCTAAAGTCTATACCACGAATATCCTCGTAATTTAAGTTTTCAGGAACACTGTACTGCACCGTTACATCATAATTTGTATATTCTACAGCTGCAAGCTGATTTGTAACATCTTTATAATAACCCGCAAGGTGAACACGAAACATATCTCCAACACTCCAGTCTGTACCTAACTCGTAAGCTCTTGTAAGAGGCCAATCCAGCGACGGATTACCTAAATACCGAATACCAAAGCGCATTGGAGCCCAGAAGATCTGATACATATTATAAGAAGCGGGCATGGAATAAAAATCGCCGTAATTAAAATACAATTTAGCATTTTCTGATATAGGATGCGAAATCCCAAAACGAGGGGATATTTTCAAATGACCCTTGGCTGGCTCCGTTGCCCCTACTTCGAGTACACCATCCCTGCCCAGTGTGTTTATGATTCCAGGTGTAAAGAAAACATCATAAGTGCCTAACGGGAACCAATTTATATTTGGATCATTCCAATCAGCTCTCAAGCCGATATTTGCAACAATTCCTTCAAATTCAATTTTATCCTGGATATACGCGCCACCTCGAACAGGATTAGCTTCCCACTCATTAACCCAATTTTCATGAGGAGACTCCCATCTGTTTTTTTCATAGTAAGTACTCATGTCGGCATAATTGTAATCAAAACCAACTTTTACCTCATTGTGAGCATTAAGCTGGCTCGTTAAGTCAAATTTAAAATCCCATGTTTGGGATTTTGATTTATCAACAGCTCCGGCGCAATGCGCACCCATCCAAGTCTCATCCAGCTGCACAAGAGCTCCATCTATATGATACCCGTATGGGATTTCAGTAACTTGTATTCCACTCGGTAACGTATAGCTTGTCGCGGTATCCCTGGGCTCAAATGTTTCATACGCGCCGCAATACCTCTTATTACTCAAATGAGAAATCCTGACCGTATAGAAAGTTTTCTCACTCAATCCATGGTCAAAGGTAATGCCCTGCATATTGTTATAAACATCATACGGAGGTATAAAAGCAGGATAATATGACGCATGTTTGGTAGTCAGCTCACTTCTGAATGCATCATCACCGCTTGCCAGATAAATTCCACCCGCTCCGGTAACATAACCCGTACCCTGAACATAATCGACAAACTGAGGGCCAAGGTCTCCCGGTTCCAAATTAAGACCATAAGGACTGCCCTCCGCACCGAGCTCTCCGTTTGAGCTCGCTGACAGAGTGTTTTGCTCACCATACATCATATCCAAGCTTAATTTTATAGACTGTGTGATATGGGAAACCAACTTCAACATTGTGTTTTGTTCAACATAATAATCTTTACTTGATGGAAGTGCAAACGCCTCCCTGTTCTGTCTGTGCGAAATATAAAAACCCAGATCCCCTAAAAATCCACCGATTACAGGGACCGGGCCTCCAAAACCAGCATCTACGTTCCAGTCCGGTTGATCCCCATACTCAGCCACTCTATCGGGACCAACATAACCGTCAGGAACCAGTTCATCAGCACCCATCAATCTGTGCGTCCAGATAAATTGTTCGCGAAGCATCTCAGGAGTCACCTCGCCATCCGCTTCCCCTATCCATCCATCAGCGATTAAATTGTGATTCCTAATGTCTGTATAGTAGTTATATATACTATCATAGTATTCGTATAAGGCGGTGTCTCCCGCAGACAGAGCATCTTCTGCCATATCTTCAGCATTACCTTGTTTTGTTCTTATACCTCTTGCACCTATCCAACAAAGACTATCTTTCTGTATGACATAAGCTCTCATCCAATAATGCGACGTGTCATAAACAGAAGGACCCCGGTGTTTCAAATGAGGGGGACTATATCGAAAATTTACCGACCCATGATAATCATCATCAGGTTCTCTGGTCACAATATTTATCAAACCCGACCTGAGATTACCATACTCGGCAGCAAAACCACCTTTAATCACATTCAGTTCTTTTATCATACTTAAAGGCGGCAACAGAGCGGGATTATTTGTTCGACCATCAACCAAATTCAAACCATCCGTCATAAAACCAACCTGGTCTAAACCTCCTCCTCGCACATTCCAACCCTGAATCCCTGCCTGTCGATTAATATAATCTCCAATCTCATCAACAAACGGAACAGCTTCTATGTCATCGCTTTTCGCAGAAATAGCGGAAGACGAAACATCCATTTTTATGACTTCCGCCTCAGCTTTTACGGTAACACCTTCACCGGCAATAACTTCGGGCCTCAGCGTAAATCTTAGCTGTGTAGTGTGATCCGTGGTTACCTCAACACCAGTCTGGGTCACACTTTCATAACCCATCATCCGGGCCTGTACATTATAGTCACCGGGGGATACTCTTATAATGAAAAAATATCCATTTGGGTCAGCCGCAGCTCCCGTAGTAGTTCCCTCGATTATGATGTTAGCTCCGGGTAAAGGTTCGCCTGTTTCTCCATCGACAACAACACCCGCAATTTTTCCTGTAACTGCAGCTTTCGCGCTCGGATTAAAGGCTGAAAAAGACAGCACAGTAAGTAGCCCGCCTATAATCCACCTGGGTAACAACTTAGTTCCCCTTTTCCTACTTTTCATTAAAGCCTCCTTTCGTTAGGGTTTACCAAACAATTGCAAAACAAAGATTGGAAAAAAACTAAAGATTGAAATGTTACACAATCGAGAACAATATTTCCCTTACCATTAATATCTCTTAAAGACTTTATAAAAAAATCAAAAAAACTCAACTTTATTGCGACCCCCCCCTGAACACTCAGGTCAAACAACTTAATTAAAAACTTAAAATATATTTACTCTGTTAAAAACTCCCCCCGGTTAAAAAACCTCCCTATACTTAAATTCCAAACTTCCCAATAATTTTAATCTTATACTAACACCAAAGGATATATTAATAATTAGTAGTATAACAAAAGAGGATTTTTTGTCAAGGGTAAAATTCCCCCAAAAAAACCGTTAAAAAACCTGAGATATCTCTTTGCCTTTAAAATAAATAACCACGATAAAACTTACAAGCAATAACAAAAAACAAATGGCAAAAACGCGGCCTCGTTAAGATTTACAAGGGAAACACAAAACACTCAAAGAACACCCCGATACGGTAATTCCTCCCTACGAAACTGGCAAAGATTTCATTTTTCCACTACTACCTCTCTTTATTTTTGGTAGTTGGGGCAGACATAATAAACACAATTAAAAATAGGGCGCGGCATAGCTTTTTGTCCTATATGGTCTTTGTGGTTAATATTGGGCGTTATCGGTTTTGTCATTCTTTGTCATCTGCGGTAAAAAAGGTAAGGGTAGGGAGGTCAGAAAAAAACCCTTGACATTAGGTTTTATTTCGTTATATTGTTATCCAGAAGGAAAAGAAGTTTTTGTAAAACAATAAAACAAATTAAAAAAAGGGGGGTGTAATTATGCATTTAACTATGAAATTTAAATTTGGGATGTAAGGCCTTTTCTTCTTTTGTGGAAGATTTAGGAGGGAAGGCCTAAACGTTTTATTATCTTTATTGTTATGTTTTTTTGTTATGTTTGCTTCAATGAAAATCAACCATCAGAGAATAATATAGTTAATTTTAAATTAAATGTTTAAGGAGGTTAAGAAGTGAAAAGACTTCCAATTTTAGCAAAAGTGTTTTTGTTTCTTGTTTGTTTTAGTTTTGTACTCTCAGCCTACAATTCAGGCTCTGTAGTTAATAATAATTTAATAATACCTTTCGTAGAATATGCTCCGGATATCGACGGTGAAATGGACGAAGAATGGACATTCAGCCCAGTCGGAATGTTCGTTTATGAAGTGGCCGGAGGAGCAGGCGCTGCCGCGTCTCAAAAATTAAACCACTCCGCGTGGTTTAAGGCTGCTTACAATGACGATGGATTCTATTTCTTTGCAACGGTAGTGGATGATATTATCTATATGGATTCGACTGCATACGATTACGAGCAGGACTGTTTTGAAATTTACTTCGACGGAGATAACAGCAAAGGAGCTACTTATGACGGTGTCGACGATGTTCAGTGGAGATGGGTTTATGGAGCAACCGGTGCCGGAACCCCCGGCGGCGACCAGCCCGAATGCCCGAACGCGGAAGGCGCATGGGTCGAAACCGCCGACGGATATACCTTTGAATTGATGATACCCGCGGAAGATTTGACTTTTACTCCGGCAGAAGGAGCAGTGATCGGCTTTGAAGTTCAGTGCGCGGATAATGACACAGGCGCGCGTGACGGTATAATGAAATGGTGGAACCAGAACGGTAGT